>Ga0187884_10000271_pt1 | contig 54405 bp, 34 predicted proteins | sample June2016WEW_20_4_FD_132983 | JGI IMG/M metagenome (GOLD analysis project Ga0187884, IMG submission 132983) | Peatland microbial communities from SPRUCE experiment site at the Marcell Experimental Forest, Minnesota, USA - June2016WEW_20_40 | ecosystem: Environmental > Terrestrial > Soil >...
CTAGTTATTGCGCCTTTCCCTTTTTGTTTTGGCAACAAAGGTGTCTCTTCTTGTGGAGACGGTAGAGCAGGTAGATCTAAAGTTTTTCTATATCTTTTTAATGCTTTTAACAGCTCATCGCTAACAGGAATAGAGCGTTCTTTATTGCCTTTGCCTATGGTATTAAACCACCATCCGCCATCATATTTATAAAAATCTTTCATTTGTGGTTCAGATCTATAAGTTACAGTTAATTCTGAGATCCGTAAATATAGAGAGTACAGCATATTCATAATAAATAATAATCTTTCATATTCATCAGATCCTTGCGCCATCATTTCTGCTGTTTCAATTACAAATGACCATTGTAAATCTGATAATTTTCTTACTACCATTTTTTGGATCTTTCTAGGAAAATATTTGGTTTTTTGTCTTATTTGAGCAATCGGATTAATTGTCACATATCTTTGTTCTAATAAATAATTATAAAAACTTTGGTTAATAGCAAATATTTCTTTTAATGATTGTCTTGATAATTTATATTGTGATGCATTTAATTTTTTTATGCTAGTAAATTTTTTCTTAGGGATCGTAACAACAAATGGACGCCACTTAGAATTGGGGAGCCGTTGTCCTTTTATGTTTATAAACTTTGGTGTTCTATATAGCCCAATCCAACTTTTTAATGGTTTTTTGCAAAATTGTAAGTATTTTTCAAACAATTCTTTGGTAATTTTTGGCAGTGGTTTTTTTTCTATTAACCAAGTCCATTGTAATAATCTTTCTATTTCTCTACGATATGCAGTAAAAGTATCTATACTACCACGATAGCTTAACAAAAAATTATATGCATGAATATAATCTTTTTTATGCTTTATGTGTTTCATGGTAACGTAGTATTTCTTCTTTTTCATGTAAGTTAGAGTGTCAAATAGTGCTTTAGGAAGTGTCCTTTTCATCTTGTTTATCTCTTTTTACATAATTCTGGTATTCAAGATTACCGGAATTATTACTGTTTATTAAAAAACCTCCCAGATCGTTTTGCATTGCTGTAACGAAATTAACCTGGCAGCTTCTTGGTAATTCATCTCGATAATTCCAAATCTCTTAAATGGCTCAGTAATATATGGACTCAAGCCGGCAACGTCATGTTGAGTTATAGTATAACCTTCTTGCTGTAACTCTAAAATAATATTAGTGAAATCTATTACATTTTGCAACATCATTGCGTTAGCCATTAAAAAGTTACACTTTATTGCCTTTGCTTGTTCATAAGGATCGTTGCTAGCCACAATATAATTTTTGTTGCCAAAATTAAACCATTCGCTAAATTCATTGAAATTTTCAACTTTATTAGTGGTTGCCGTGATTTCTGCTCTAAGCTCAATCTTCGATAAATATTCAATCAAAAATAAAGTTCTAATTACGTGACCTAATTCTTGTAAACCCTTTAATAATTTATTTTTTCTAGCGTAATTGGTTAATTGCTGCAATAAAAATGTAGTGGAAATCGTGCCGGACTTGATAGATAATACCACTTGCATAAAATCATCCCAACATTCTTCGATTAAATTCCAATCAATTACTCTAGTAAACAATGATTCTATATTAGTATAAATAACCGATTTATCTGCTTTAAACATCGTATATTCTTTCCAATTTCTAATTCTTGGCATTAATTTAATGCCAAGCAAATAAGCTAATGCAAACACTACAGCAGATTGTCCTTGAGTATCAGCATGTACCGTATCTGGTTGTACTTCAGATTTGTTTTTTAATAAGCCCTCTAAAATAGCAATGGCCTCCCAAACACCACAAGGAATAAAGCTAGCAAAAAATGCAATATAATTATTAGCTACATGATAATACGCTATCCCCCCTCTCGCACCATATCTTAAATGATACTCAGCTAATAAATTATCTTCGTAAATATTACGTAAAGTACCATCAGCAGCGCAAGATTTACCATCACCCCAACAACCTACTACTTGATACTGAAGCATTTCATTATTTAATGCTATGATTGCCTTGTCTAATTTAGCAATACTTATGTGCCGTCTAATTAGCCAAGATAATGTATGTGGAGTTACTTCAAAATTACTAGCACTTTTAAAATGTTTTACTGTTTGAGTTGGACCTAGACCAGTACCAGCAGAAAATGTTGCCAGTATATATTTTTCTATAGCATTATCAATTCTGCCAGCAACTCCAGATACATGACCAAAATTATTTGCCCATCCAGTAAGATGATTAGTACTACATAATACGTCTAAAATATGTTTTTCTTTGATCCTCATTTTAAGCTGAGTTTTTAGCCATGAAGTTGTGTTGTTTTTTGGTTTGGCTTTAGGTTTGGATAAAATAGGATTACCTTTGTTATCAATAGTAAAACCTTTAATATTTGGATAATCATCATCTAATTTTTTAGCTGTCGATAATAACTGTTCTTTTAATAATTTTACTCCTTCTTTACCAGTAGCTGATATATTAACAGCATTACAGTAATCATTAATCTTAGAGCTACATTCTTCTTTCGACAATAGTTGAGATTTATATCCAGAAAATAATTCTGAATTTGTTGTTATTAAATCACCAGCCCTAAATTCATTTACTGCTTCTGATAAAATACATGCTTCAAAATGATCCTTAATAACCTCTTGATCTTGTGATTTAGCAAAAATAACTTTTTGCCATGCAACAGGAATAAACGATAAATCTAAATCTCCGATATTTAATGTTGATCCCTTATTATTAACCTTGTTTAACATAAATTTAATAGCTTTTATAGTTTGCTCATTACTTGTTGCAGAGCTTAGTTGTAATTTATGCAACACATTAAAACAAGCATTTCTAGCTCTTTTACTAATACATTGACTTACCAAAAACAAATGATCTTGTTTGGCAAAAGCAATCATTTGAGTACAAAGATTTTTTAAATCTTGAATGTTGCCTTTACTATCAATGGTGTTCTTTAATTTTTTTAATAAATTACTGTCAATGAAGGAGTGGCCATATTTTGATATAAACTTAAAAAACTCTGTCATATATTCGATTGGCAAAGGTAATGTTGTATTTTTGGTGATCTGCATTTTTATAAGTTCTTCAATATTTTTATATATAGCCAAATTTTGATCTATTAAAATAGTTTCATTTTTATTACTTTTTTTACAAACATATTGTAAATTATCCTTTTCTAAATATAGGTATATGGTTTGTGGTTCAATTTGGTTGTCAGCTGGTTTTTGCCCACACATTAACACATGACTATACCATTCACCGCCAGATTCCATAATATCTAGTAGATCAGATAATAATTCTATTGCTTCTACCATCTTCCCTTTATTGTCTATCCTTAATTGATCTAATTTTCTTTTTGCTTGATTATGTGCATTATTAATTATTTTACAAAACATTTTAATCAAATTGTCTACGCCACTAATTTGAGCATCGTATAATAAGCACACTATTAGAGCTATTCTTTTATTAGGATTTAAATCTTTTAACCCATTAACATCAATTAATTTAGCCTCTTTAACTAGTTCAGCTATTTTACTTTTAGTGATGGTGGATAAATACTTATCGAATGTCCCAAACGATAATACCCAATTATGTTGGGCTATAAAATCTGATAAATTGTTTATGGTTGGTTTTTTAGGCAATAGTTTAATTGTATTATAACCACTTTTATTATTTGCTGTTACTTTAGTCAATTCTTCTAAAGTTTTTTTAATATCATCAGGAATTTGATCGCTAATTTTTTTGAATACATCATTGTTAGCAGTTATTCTACAATTTCCGGCTATTTTACATAATGTACTGTAAGCTGGTAACTCATACCTTTTATAAATTAGCTCCTCTATTATGCCATTAATAATATCTGGTAAATTATTTATTCTATAAGCTCGTTCCATTCCAATATTTTGTGCTAACTCTTGTGCCTTTTTGTCAAAAGGATTAATCAATAATAAAGTTCTAATTAGCTGTTTATGACTATGAAAAGTTTTTTTATTACTATAATTTATCTCAAGATCTTCTGGTAACTGTAAACATCCTGCTATATGAGTTTTGATCTGGTTAGGAATTTCTTCTATTGGCAAAAAATATCCCAATTTTTGGAAAGATTTTAATAAAATTAAAAATTTAAACTTATTATGCGGATCTTTAGTGTATTGTTCTGCCATTAAAACTTCTTCCTGGCTTGGAGTATAAATTGTTTGTAAAGTTTTATCGGTTAATTTTTTGTGTTTAGAAAACCTTGGATATGCCGTTTTTTCTATTTCTACCATAAAAATAATCTTTGCTTAGTTAAAGAATATAACTGTCTACGTAATAGAATTAAGCTATAGTAAGAATAAATTTATTGTTTTTTATTAGAATTATTAGTTATTTTTATATTAATATAATTTTTTAACATCTATTTGTTAATTTAATCAACCAACATTAGTTAAGCATTGCCACTTTTTTGCATCTATCCTGGCTTGGGGTCAAAAATAGCAGGGCAAGAAGAAAATGCTGCATTTAGTGACCGAGCTTCCACTGCATCTACTAGTGCTGTATATAGTCCCTCGCCAGCTGATGACACGGAGAGAAGGGTTAGATCAGAAACAGAACTTCTCCATGCGCCACCCATAGAATTATATCCTATAAATGGTTTCCAAGAATTTTTTGCTGACAATTCCAATGAAGAACTACAATTCACAGATACTACAGAAAACTGGTCTGCTATAGTTGCTTCCGGAATACCTCCAGATCTTGCTGAGATAATAAAAACAAATATTGACACCATGGTAACAATGAGAGTCGGTACTCACCCTCATCATGATATGCCTAGAACATCTAAACCATTAACGGTTCATTCAAAAACTGTTAATCATGGATTTTTATATGGGTATATTTGTACTGACAGTTTGCTCTCTAAAATCAATACTGCAGACAGAGAAATTATTCCAGGAGCTCTAGATCAAAAAGATGTTGAGCATCATCAAAATACCCAATTAAATCTTACATTACGAGAAATTTTTCGAACGCTTTCTAATGAAGGTGATATGAAGATTATGGGGGTTACACCAGAAGAACCACCGAAGTTAATATTACAATATAAAGATGGTAAAGGTCCTAAAGATTTTCATGGAGAGTTTTATATAGATTTAGATAAAACCATACCATTAAGCGAGCAATACACTCATCTTAAAGATGATCCAAATCTTTCAAAAGATACTAAAATTAAAGAAAAAATAAAAAGCTATCTATCATCAAAAACACCAGACGATCCTAATAAAGAAAAAGTAAGAAAATTGCTACAAAAATTTTTGAATAATGTAGAAAATGGCGGGTTAGATAATGGGATAGATAATATAGAATGTCCAATTTATTATGCGGCAAGAAAACTTCCTGTTTCAGAATACAACAAAGAACCTTTTACTATGCTCCCTTTAATGGTACTTGCACAAGATAACAAACCAATTACCGGCGATTGGGATATCGATTCTGAATCTATACCTATCGGACTTCCAGATTATGCATATAAGCCTATTAATACTATGCAAAAACGTCTTCCTGAGAATGCCACACCACGAGATAGAGCTAAAGAAGCACTGGAAACAAGAAAACGACGAGAACTATTATTATCAAGAACAAAAAAATTATTTAACCATTATAAGAAAGAGCTGGATTTAATATTAAAAAGGTTAGACAAATTAGCATCTAAACAAAAAGTATTAACACCAACAGAAGAAAAAGAAGCTATAAAGCTACGGGAACAAAAAGATAAATTATTTTCTCAAGGTAAATCAATTGTAAAATTAATTGCAGAAGGAAAAACTTTTCAGGATATTTATTTTTCAGAAGATATTGTTAAATATACTGGAAATATAAACCCATACATATTTTTGCAAAATACTGCAAGAAATTATTTATACCGTAAAGCCGTTAATAATAATCATGCTTGCGTACCAATGCAACATGGTCCAGAAACAGATAGCCCATTTAAAGACAATCCTAATGTTAGTCCAAGTTCTGAGGGACCTCGAATGCATATTTATAAAAATCACATTTTTTATACTGCTAATGAAAGTCAAAGAGTTCAACTGTGTTTAGTTAAAGGGTTTTTAGAAACTAATTCGCCAGGCATGGCTCCTTGGCCTAATTTCTCTATGGAAAAATGGCATCCTGTTATTGAAAAACAAATTAGATTGAAGCAAAAAATTCCAACTAAAACTAAATTAGCATATGATCTATATATGCTATTAGATAAATTAGAAAAAAACCATACCACTATTACAAATAAAGAAATAAAAGATCTTGAATTTCAAATAAAAACATATAAAAAAGAGATGGGCAATAGGCCGTCAGATTTGTTGCCAAAAGACTTGGAAACAAAATATAATACCATAAAGCTAAAATTTATGGGAAACAATTCAGGAGGTTTGGTAAATTTTGCTGAAAATCCAATAACTTTTGATAGACAAACAGCTCAACTTGAGAGTGGTTATACAGCAAGCCCTACTGCTGGCTCGCCCCAAGCATTATTATCGTCATCCTCTCCTCATCACGCTAACGCTAGCTCTTCTAGTTCTGCAGTAGTTGATACTGCCAATCCATTAACAAGACCATCCAAAAGAGCTAATAGAAAGATTGTTTTTGGAGATAATACTATAATACCACCTCAACCACAGCGCACTTCTCCAACACCATCGTCACCACAAGCTTCTCCAACGCTGCTCAACAACATCACTACTAATTCAACAGGTGAAAGAAGGGATAGCCTAGCCAGACGAATATCATCGGTTGGTTTAGGTTTAGTTGACGCCGACCCATTGAATGCAGATGAAGATGTACTATCAGCGCCAAAGATTTATGATACCACTGCTCCTGCTTGTAATACAGATTTACTAAACAGAAGAGGTAGTCAAGGCAAGCTATCTATACAGCGTCCTCAAGAACAAGAATTTTCATTGTCTGGGATGAGGAAAGAGGAAGACGATAAAAGTGCCAGCCCTAGTCCTACGACACAACAACAGAAAAGTAGAGACCAGAAAGGTAAAAATAAAAAATTTTAAATAATATTAAAAAAAAAGGAAAATAATCATGAAAAAACATTGGGAATCAATTAAAGCCAAAGCTAAAGATAAAGCAAGAGAACTAAAATTAATTCAAACTAGTGTATACAAGGACATGTTACACATAGAACAAGCTATTATTGACAGTAATGTTGAACCTTGGGTAGGTTATCATAATAATCCATCCGCATGGGAACTATTGTATTCCAATCTTTTATCTTATAATGAATTTCATTCTAATGAAAACCCAAAAAAGAATTTTGGTAAAGACTATTTAGATGCAGCTAAAGCTCAATATCAAAAAGTATACGATCATTACATGGCTGATCCTAATGCAAACACTAAACTTAAACACAGTTTAACGACTTTATTGGTTGACATCGAACATGAAATAAAAAAATGTGAACGTAAATGTAAATCACAAGACAATAAGATGTAAAAAATTCTAAATAATGCATACTTATAATTCAAAATAAATTAAAATACTATTAATAAATACCGGGAAAACACCTAAACCTAATGCTAAGATGCCGTTTATAGATAATGATAATACTGCTGGCCAAGTAGTTTTTAATTTAAAAATTTTAAAATTATTTATATTGTAATCACTATTTTCGGTAACATTTTCTACAAAATACATAGCTTTAATTATGCGTAAATAATAAAACAAACTAATTACTGACAACAATACCGCAACAATAGCTACCAAAATTAAATTAGCATCTATTAAAGATTTTATAATTAACAATTTTGCATAAAATCCTATGGTTAATGGGAACCCAATCATAGAAAACAATATAATTAATAGCATACCGCCCAACCATGGATGTTGTTTGCCAAACCCTCTAAAATCTTTAATTTCATCAAATTCAAGATCAGCTTTACTAAACATAGCCATTACACCAAACAAACCAATGGCCATTAATGCATATAGCACTACATAAAAATTAGCTGCTGTTCTACCGGCCGTACTATTGGTCACAAATCCTAATAAAATAAAACCAGCATGACCAATAGCCGAATAAGCTAATAAACGTTTAATGTTTGTTTGTAATATGGCTCCAATGTTACCAATTATTAAGGATAAAACTGAAATAAATATTAATAATATTTGCCAATAGTCATTAAATAATTTAATAAATACTTCGTTGATTATTCGGCTAAAAATAACCACTGTTGCAATCTTCGGTAATGTGGCAAGCAACATAGTAACGGGTATTGGTGCTCCTTGATATATATCTGGAACCCACATATGCATAGGAACTAAGTTTAGTTTAAAAAATATAGCAACTAGAACCAATATAGCACCGACTTTAAATAATATAGTAACATGCTGAGTTTGAATAAAGCTATTAATTACTTGAAAATTTAAATTGCCACTAGCACCATATATTAAAGACAATCCGTATAATAATATTCCAGAAAATACAGCGCCAATTATAAAATATTTAATAGAAGCTTCTATATTAATTTCTTTAGATTCTAATCCTACCAATGCATATATTGGGAGCGAAAACATTTCCACTCCCAAATAAAAATTTAAAAAATTAGAACTAGAGATCACTATTATCATGCCAAGCATTGATAACAAACTTAAAACAAAATATTCACCAAAAAAATAATTTTTAGATTTGATATAGTCTTTAGTATATATAAAAATCATCAACATAAAACTGCTAATAATTAATTTAAAAAAATTAATTTGACAATTTATAGTTAAGCTATTATTAAAAAAATAAATATTTTTGTCTGTTATATATAAATTTTTGAAATTATAACAAATACTAACTATTATCCCAATGAGCCCTAATTGGGTAAAAATATAGCTAGTTATACGATACTTGCGTGATATAAATACATCCCACAACAAAATAAAACAAGATAAACTAGCAATTAATATTTCTGGTAACATTAGCGTATTTATAATCATATTAAGAAATCGCTCTGATAAAATCTAAAGTGGAATTATTTAATATATTTAACATTGGCGCCGGCCAAATACCTAACAATAAAATTAAAATAGCGCTACCGCCAAGAACTAAGGTTTCTTTATAATTTAGATCTGTTAAAATTTTACTATGATTATGCCCATCATGATCCAGTTCACCAAAAACTACTTTTTTGTACATGCATAATGTATAAACTACTGATAATATTAAACTAGTAGAAGCCATAACGGCTAGCAAATAACTAACTTTAAAGCTTGCTAAAATAATTAATAATTCTCCAGCAAAACCGATAGTACCAGGTAAAGCTACGTTAGCCAAACAAAACACCATAAATAATTTAGTAAAAATTGGCATCGAATGAATTATCCCGCTAAAATCCTCGAGGTTATAACTACCTACTCGTTTATAAAGCGCCCCAATAGAGAAAAACAGGGCTGCGGAAATTAACCCATGGGATATCATTTGAATTATAGAACCATTCATACTTAATATTGCCAAATTGATGTCTTGGTCTCGTTGAACTAAATTTATAGCTATAAACAGTCCCATAGTAATAAATCCCATATGAGAAATAGAAGAATATGCTATTAACTTTTTTAAATTTTTTTGAGCAACAGTTATAAATCCAATATACACTATAGTAAACAAAGATCCCCAAATAACAAACTTAGATAATAACAAGCAAGCATCAGTAACAATTGGCAATAAAAATCTAATCATTGCAAAAGCACCAATTTTTAACGTAATAGCAGCCAAGACTACCGAACCTTCCGTTGGAGCTTCCACATGCGCATCTGGCAACCAGGTATGAAAAGGAACTATAGGAATTTTTATAGCAAAGGCAATAAAAAGCGCTACAAATAAATAAACTTGTTGTTTTATTGTTAAAGTTAACAAGTAAAAATTTTGGATCACAAAAGATTGTTCTAAAGAAAATCCAGAATTAATAGCAGTTTTATGTAAATAAATAATAGCTATTAAAAATAACATTGACCCTAAACAAGTATATAAAAAGAACTTTATAGTTGCATAAACACGTTGCTGCCCACCCCAAATTCCTATTATCAAAAATAACGGAATTAACATGGATTCAAAGAACATATAAAATAATATGGCATTAGTTGCCGCAAATACTCCATTTATTAAACCATTCATAATTAAAAAACAGGCCATATACTTAGATCTGTTTGGTGTAGGCTGTAAACTGATTATTAATACTAACAAGTTAACCACGCTAGCTAACACTATTAGCAATATTGAAAAACCGTCCACTCCTAATGCGTAATAAATCCCTAAATTTGGCAGCCATTGGTAATGTTCTATAAATTGCCAGCCATGACCTACAATATTAAAATTTTTTAACATTAAACAACTTAAAAATAAATTCACACCGCCGATTAACACAGCCAAATAACCAGTCTGTTTTTTATTAATTAATAAAACTAATATTCCGGTTACAATTGGCAACCAAATTATTATGCTTAATATATTATTTAATATATGTTGAAAAGTAAGCATGATATTATTATTAATACTCCAGTTAACATTAGAAATAAGTAATGATATAAATAACCAGTTTGTAATTTTTGAATAGTTTTAGAAAAAACCACAACAACTTGAGTAACATTATTGATTAGCAATCGTTCGATTAACAATCGCTCTATTATGTTGGTAAAAAATCTAGAAACAAATTGCGTAGTGCCTATTATTAACTGATTGATTTCATTAAAAAAATATTGACGTTTAAAAAAATTATACACAAACAAAAAGTCATTTTGCATTATTTGATTTAATATTTTAGCCAAGTGAGGTTTTTTTATATAAAGAACAAAAGCACTTATTATTCCAAAAATAACACACAAACCCGAATTACTAATAAAACCATATAATACCATTTTTATAACCCCAGAAAAGTCATGGTTTACATACTCTTTAATAACATTATGTGTTGGTAACACAAAAATACTTTCCCCAAACAATTTATTGTTCAAAACCGGGTATATTAATACAACACCTAAAATTACAGCTAAACCTGACAAAATAATCAATGGATTAGTAATAATCCTAGATGATTCTATATGTTTTTCCGGTTTATGCCCCTCTGGTTTGTGGAATATAGTAAAAATTAATCTAAAACTATAAAAAGCTGTTATAAACATACTTAACAATAATAAATAATATGCCTTTTTAGCGAAAGGCAAACCAGATAATGCAACTGAGCTTAAAATTAAATCTTTAGAAAAAAACCCAGAAAAACCAGGGAAACCACACATTGCTAAAACACCGATTAGCATGCACCAATAAGTTATTGGTAAATATTTTTTTAATTGAGGCATGTTATGTATGTTTTGTATTTGATTAACAGCCAACATTATTGAGCCAGCCCCTAAAAATAGTAATGCTTTAAAAAATGCATGGGTTATTAAATGAAACATCCCTGCAACATATGCGCTAGCACCCATAGCCGCTACCATAATACCCAATTGTGATATGGTTGAATAAGCAATAATACGCTTTATATCATTTTCTATAGTTGCCAAAATTCCCATTAAACAAGCGGTTAATGCACCTATTAATAATATAATATTCAAACAATACTCACTATATTCAAAAACAGGAGACAATCTAGCAAGTAAAAACACCCCTGCTGTTACCATTGTGGCCGAATGGATTAAAGCAGAAGCTGGCGTTGGAGCCTCCATAGCATCTGGTAACCATACATGTAATGGTATTTGAGCCGATTTCGCCATAATCCCTATAAACAACAATATACATATTAAATTAATAAATTGAGTGTTTTGTGGTAAAATTTTAAACACTGTTATATAGTCTAAACTATTGCAAATACTAAATATCGCTGCAATACCAATTAAAAGCCCCGCATCACCAATTCTATTGATTAAAAATGCTTTTAAAGCAGCTTGATTTGCCGAGTTTTTGTTGAACCAAAAACCAATTAATAAATAAGAAGCCAAACCTACTAATTCCCAACCAACAAACAACTGTAAAAAATTATTAGCGATAACTAGCAAATACATAGCAAATATAAAAAAGGCAACATAACTAAAAAATTTTGCATAGTTATGTTCGGTTTGCATATAGCCTATGCTATATATATTTACTACTAAAGATATTGCAGCAACCATGGTTAACATTACTACACTAAGTTTATCTAATAAAAACCCAAATTTAAATTGAATATTACCAGATGTTCCCCAAACATACCAAGTAGTATTAATATTTTGAGAATTACCAATAAAAAATTCCCATAAAAAATAACTAGCAATTCCCATAGTTATTGCTATACAAGATATGCTAATTATATCTATTATGGGACGTTTTAAATATTTACCAAAAAATCCTATTATTAAAGCGCTACTTAATGGCAATAATAACATTGCTATACACATGTTATGTAAATTCAAAAAACTTAATATGTTATTTATATATATCATGTAATAATTAGCTAATTTTTAAGAACCGATAAATCCATAATATCAATAGAAGCTTTAGTTTTAAACAATTTAATTAAAATTGCTAACCCAACAGCCATTTCTGCTGCAGATACAGCCAATATAAAAAATACGATTACTTGCCCATTAATATCGTTCCATAACCTGGCATAAGTTATAAAGTTACTATTAACTGCCAACAGCATTAATTCTATACACATAATTAAAAAAATTAAATTTTTACGATTTATTAACACCCCTAAAATTGCCACACAAAACAATATGGCATTAAATATTAAATAAACAGATAAATTCATAGATGTCCTTCTTTATCTACCAAACAAATCGCTGATATTATTGCTACCAACAATATTAACCCGGTTATAGAAAACTGCAATAAATAATCGGTAAATAATGTGTGCGCAAGTAAATATAAATTATTATTATTAATAACTGTTGGCACTAATAAACTATAATCTTCCACTATAAAAATAAATATTGCTACTAAACCAATAGTTATTGGCAAAATCTTTAATAACCAAAATTTAGGTTCATAATGAGTTTTTGTCTGAACAATATGTGATTGTTTTTGTTCTAACATCATAATGACAAATAAAAACAACACTATTACTGCACCGACATACACTAAAATTAAAGTAAACGCTAAAAATTCAGCATTTAATAATACCCAACTAATAGCAGTTAAGAAAAAAATTAATATTAAACTTAGTAACGCAAATATAGGATTAACGAAATATCGCATCGTTCTCCTTGTTGACGGTAATTTGACTTTCATAATTATCGCCTATAGCTAATAGCTTTTCTTTTGTTAAAATTTGCTCGCCACGATTTTCAAAATGATAATCAGTAATAGAAGTTTGAACTATAGCATCTACTGGACATGCTTCTTCACATAAACCACAATACACGCACTTAAATAAATCAATTTCGAATTTGCTAGCAATTCTAGAGTTATCATCGCTTATACTAGAATCTATGCTAATCGCCAATGCCGGGCAGATCGCTTCACACAATTTGCAAGCAATACACCGTTCTTTACTATTTTTATAACGACGTAATGCATGTAAACCGCGAAACCTAGGAGATACCGGAGTTTTTTCTTCCGGATACTGCACAGTAATTTTTCTAGAAAATAAATGCTTACCAGTTAACATTAAACCCTTTATAAGATCTGTTAACCCTAAATTAAGTAATATTTTATAAAACTTATAAAATATTTTCATAAAATATTACCAACCGTAAAATCAAGCCAAATCGCTTCTATAACTAACCAAAATAACGCTATTGGAATAAATACTTTCCAACCTATTCGCATAATTTGATCAATTCTATATCGTGGAAATGTAGCTCTTATCCATAAAAATAATGTCATAAACATAAATACTTTAATTAATAACCAAGCGTAACTAGGTACCCACAATAAATACTTAGTAGAAGGCGCTAACCAACCACCAAAAAACATTATTATAGTTAATACTGAAGTTAAAATCATATTGCTATATTCAGCTAGAAAAAACAAAGCAAAGCCCATAGCAGAATATTCTACGTGAAAACCAGCAACCAATTCTGATTCTCCTTCTGCTATATCAAACGGTAATCGATTAGTCTCTGCCATAGCGCAAATCCAATATATAACTAACAATGGTAATAATGGTATGAAAAACCAATTGGTAATACCGCCTTGCTGCGCATTTACAATAGCAGTTAAATTCATGCTGTTTGCTTTCATTAATACACCAACTATAGCAAAACTCATAGGGATAGAATAAGAAATTAGTTGAGTAGCGGCACGCATTGCTCCAAATAAAGCATATTTAGAATTTGATGCCCAACCAGCAATAACTATACCGTATACACTTAACGATGTAATAGCTAATATATATAATACCCCAACATTAATATTTGCTAATACTAATGTTTGATTAACTGGAATTACCGCCCAAGCAGACAATGCAGTAATTACTGCTATTATTGGACCTAATATAAACAAAAATTTATTAGCTTTATTAGGAATAACCATAGATTTAACTAGTAATTTAATAGCATCAGCGATTGGTTGTAATAATCCACAAAACCCAACCCTATTTGGTCCAAGCCTATCTTGCACAAAACCAATAAATCGTCTTTCCCAAAGAGTGTAAAACATAATAGTCAGCATTAATAAAGCAAGCATGATAAAAATTTTTATAACAATCATATTAAGCATGAGCATTCTCTAACACTATTTTTTCTAAAAGCACATTATTATATGGTAACCCCATAGCAGTCATTAAGTTTACTTGTTTTAATAATACACAGCCATCCGCAACTTTATTGCTAATTGTTATTGGCAACTTAATAATTTTACTTAATTTATAATCTAAATTATTAATAAGCGTTATTTTTATAATATCACCATTTTTGATTTCTAGTAATTTAGCACTATTAAAATTAATAAATACTTCAACTTCTTGATCTTTAGTTGTTTGCAAGCATTCAGATCTTCTAGTTATTGGATCAATCGCATATAAAGATAATGGAGCAACACATACAAAATTATTTAACTTATCAATTTGATCAGATCTGTTAAGATCTATTATATTAGGATACCATTGCTGCCAAGAAACATCTAATGTAGTATTGGCAGCCACTGCTTGTTTAATTATGTGCTCAATATTTACAATATCTTCATTGTTAAAATTAATAAATCCTTGTGATTTTAAGGATTTTCCTAACATTAATAAAATTTCTGCTGCTGACCGACCGACCCCAATAGTAGTTGCTATTTGTTCAGATTTTTGCCAAATGCCAGTAATGTTAATATACGTGCCAGATCCTTCTTGCGGTGCTGCCATTGGCAATAAAACCTCTGCATATTGTAGTAATAAATTACTTTCAAACGCAGTAATGGCCACTACTAATTCTGCTTGTTGCAACACTTTAGCCGCACCATGAACACTTGCACAATCTAATTCTGGCTCTATCCCTAATAAAATATATGCTTTTAATACCTGGGTTAGCATTTGTAATGCATTTTTACCATCGGTAGATAAAATAGTGCTCGGGGTACGATGCGGTACACAACCAGCTAACCATGCACCAGCACTATTAGCACCATCAGAAAAACATCCAAATTTAGCTTTTGTTAATAAACAAATTAAATTACTAATTGCCACAATTTTAGAATAATCAGGATGATTAATGGCTAGGGCACCTAAAATAATAGAACTTTTAGTAGGTTCAAAGAATAATAATTTTTGTGCAATTGTGATATCTAATTGGTCGTATTCTATGTTTTCTAATAAATTTTTAGCCTCTATTGGTAAATGTTCTTTAGAAAAATCAGCTACAGCTTTAGCAATTTTCAAAAGTGGTGTTAATAAATCTGCATAAGGAGTTATATATTTATAATGAACATCAAAATTAAATTCGAAATCTACAGAATTTACTACTGCAATTAACCCACCTCTTTTTACTGCTTCTCTTAAAATTATCCCGGCAATTGGTTGTTCTTTATTAAGATAACTACCGATTAATAACACAAATTGCTGATTTTTTAATTCATCAACAGTTGCTAATCCTAAATTTGGATATAATGGCGCTAATTCCTGTTCTCGAAAATCTATTTGACGTAATCTATGATCAATATTATTGCTACCTAGACTTCTAAATAATTTTTGAAATAAATAACATTCTTCTAAACTAGCACTTGGAGAAATTAAACCACCTATTTGAGAAGCACCATGTTTTTGAATAATTATAGATAATTTGTCAACAATAAAAGATATTGCCTCTTGCCAAGATACACTTTGCCATTTACCGTCTCGTCTTAATAAAGGATACTTCAAACGATCTTGACTATTAATGCCTGTATAAGAAAATCGATCTCGATCCGATAACCAAATACTATTAATAGAAGGATTATTACGAGGTACTGCTCTTTTTATTTGGCCGTTATTAACATGATAATTAATATTAGATCCGAGACAATCGTGACAACTAATACTAGCTTTTTGTTGTAATTCCCATGGGCGCGCACTAAATTGATATGGCTTGGAAGTTAAAGCTCCTACTGGACATAAATCAATAATGTTACCAGAAACTTCCGAATCTATGTTTTTTTCAATAAAAGTACTAATTTTCATGTTTTCACCACGAGAGATGGCGCCTAGTTCTCTGGTTCCTGCAATTTCTTCGCCAAATCGTACACATCTAGTACAATGTATACAGCGAGTCATATTAGTAGCTATTAGTGGACCTAAGTTTTGATCAACTACCGAGCGTTTTTCTTCTTTAAAACAAGAGGCATCGTTGCCAAATTGTATAGATAGGTCTTGTAATTCACACTCCCCTGCTTGATCGCAAATTGGACATTCTAATGGATGATTAACTAATAAAAATTCCATTACACCTTTTTGTCCAGTAATAGTTTTTTCTGATTGAGTAAAAATTTGCATACCTTCTGTTACATAAGTAGCGCAAGCTGGCAATAATTTTGATACATTAGAAACTTCTACCAAACACATTCTGCAATTTGCAGAAATAGATAATTTTTCATGATAACAAAATCTTGGAATAGGAATTTTTAAAAGATCTGCAGCCTGTATTATAGTAGTGCCTTCTTCTACGGCTATTTCTTGATCATTAATTTTAATATTGATCATGAACTACGGTCCCTAATTGAATTTTTTCAATAAATTCTTGTTTAAAATGCTTAATAAAACTTTTAACTGACATGCTAGCCATAGTGCCCAAACCACAAATAGTATTATTAATATTACTTGAAATATGTTCTAATACTTCTAAATCTTGTAGGGAGCCATAACCGTTATAAATTTTATTAACTATCCTATAGATCCATCCAGTACCTTCTCTACACGGAGAACACTTACCACAAGATTCATCCATATAAAATTTAGCAATTCTTAATAAAATTTCTACCATACAAGTAGTTTCGTCCATAATAATTAAACCACAAGATCCTAACATTGAACCAGCTTGTGTTAATGATTGATAATCTAAATGTAATTGCATAACAACTTCAGCTGGGATAATTGGAGACGATAAACCACCAGGCATAACTGCTTTTAATTTTTTATTATTTTTAATTCCACCAACCATAGCTAATAAATCTTTAAAGGCTGTACCCAAAGGTAATTTATAGACACCAGGTTTATTAACATGACCAGAAACGCTAAACATTTTACAATTATTCCAATTTTTACCACCTTGTTCCAAAATATCTGGAATATTTGCCAAAGTTTCAACATTATAAACCCCGGTCGGACAACCATATAAACCTACACTTGTTGTCCATGGTGGTTTAAAACGCGGTAAACCTTTGTTGCCTTCGATAGATTCTATCATGGCGGTTTCTTCGCCACAAATATAACTACCAGCACCATGGGTAATGTGTAAATCAAAATCATAGCCAGATTTAAAAATATTCTTTCCTAAAAAATTAGCGTTATATGCTTCTATTAAAGCTTTTTTCATGATGGCAATTGGTTCTAAAAATTCACCGCGAATATAAATATAACCAATTGTTGCGCCTATCGTTGCACCAACAATAGCGATTCCTTCTATTAATTGATGCGGATCAGTTAACATAATATGCCGATCTTTAAAAGTGCCAGGCTCGCCTTCATCAGCATTACATAATATATATTTTTGATGGGCATGATTATTGGTAATAATATTTAGGCTGGTTGCTATGCTAGTACCATATCTACCACATAAATTAGCAATTGTTAATTCTTCAATAACATTAGATCTATTAATTCTTTGTTGTAACAATTTTTTCCAAATTTTGTATTTATCAAAATCAATATTCATTTTAATTCTGCTAAGATTTTATCAATTACATCAATAGTTACGTTTTCAAAATATTTACCGTTAATCTGCATGACTGGAGATTTATCGCAAGCTGCTAAACATTCTACTTCTTTTAAAGTAAACTTAAAATCTTTACTACTTTCACCAAAATTTAAATTTAACTTGTTTTTTAAATGAGAAGCGATTTCTTTACAGCCACATAACATACAAGATACGTTAGTACAAACACAAATTTTATATTTACCGACTGGTTTTAATTCAAACATGCTATAAAAACTAGCAACTTCATATACTGCAATTTTTGGTATTTCCAAATAATTAGCTACGGCATTTAATAATTCTTTACTTAACCAACCACCGTTATATTGTTGAACTATAGTTAATGCCGCTATTATTGCCGATTTTTTATGTTGCTTAGGAAACTTTAAAATCCATGCATCTATTTCTGAAGTAATTTCTAGTGGTAATTCTATAGCTATGTCTAGCATTAACGATCTACCTCACCAAATACTATATCTTGTGTACCTATTATCGTAACAACATCCGATAATAAGTGTCCTCTAACCATAGAATCAAGCGCTGCTAAGTGTGGAAATCCCGCTGCTCTAATCTTTAAACGATATGGTTTATTCGCTCCATCTGAGATCAAATATATGCCAAATTCTCCTTTAGGGTGCTCGATTGCAGCATAAGCTTCTCCTACTGGTAAAGAATATCCTTCACTAAATAATTTAAAATGATGAATTAAAGATTCCATATCAGATTTTAATGCTTCTCTTTTAGGGGGGGAAACTTTATGATTATCTAACATTATTGGTCCCAAATGATTTTTTAACCAAGTTACTGTCTGGCGAATAATATTATTCGCTTCACGCATTTCTTTAATTCGTACTAGATAACGATCGTAACTATCACCATTTTTACCAACAGCAACTTTAAAATTTAATTGTTCGTATACTTCATAGGGTTGGTTTTTACGTAAATCCCATTCCACTCCAGAACCACGTAACATTGGACCAGTAAATCCCAAAGCAATTGCCCGTTCTCGACTTACTACTCCAATACCTATAGTACGTTGTTTCCAAATACGATTATCTGTTAATAATGTTTCGTATTCATCTATTTTTTTAGGAAATCTTTCCGTAAAATCCCAAATAAAGTCTAATAGGCTTCCTTCTCTATTACTATTTAGTTTAGATGACTTATATTTTGGCATACTATTAGGTAACTCCCGATTCACCCCGCCAGGACGATAATAATTAGCATGCATTCTAGAACCTGAAACTGCTTCGTAACAATCTAAAATATCTTCTCGTTCTCTAAAACAATATAAAAACATACTCATTGCACCTAAATCCAATGAATGTGCCCCCAACCATAATAAATGATTTAAAATTCTAGTTAATTCATCAAACATTACCCTAATATATTGAGCACGAATTGGTGGAGTGATCCCTAATAATTTTTCTATTGCTAATACATAGGCATGTTCATTACACATCATGGAGGTATAGTCTAATCGATCCATATAACCAATATTTTGATTATACGGTTTGGTTTCTGCTAATTTTTCAGTAGCTCGATGCAAAAATCCTATGTGAGGATCAGCTTTTCTTACTATTTCCCCATCTAATTCTAATATTAAACGTAATACTCCGTGAGCCGCAGGATGTTGAGGCCCAAAATTTATAATACTGGTTTTGGTATTGTTGGTTTTACTCATTTACAGTCTCTGGTTTTTTTACTGTTTCCGAACGTATTACTTTTGGTACCGAAACTCGTGTTTCGGTATTAACTGGTTCGTAAATCACTTTTTGCAATTTACTGTCAAATCGTACTTCTAAATCACCACCCACTGGAAAATCCTTTCTAAATGAATGACCTTGAAAACCATAATCAGTTAACAATCGACGTAAATCCGGATGATCAGAAAAATAAATACCAAATAAATCAAAAACTTCTCGTTCATACCAATTAGCAGCAGGCCAAATAGCAATTACCGATGGTATGGTTAAATTTGATTCTGGCAAAAAACACTTAACTCTAATTCGTTGATTGGTAGATAATGATAATAAATTATAAACTACCGCAAATCTATAATCATTCACTTTTTGCTGATTTAAACTATTTTTTTGTGTTGCGCGACTAAACCCATGGCTAGTTGCAGATTCTGTTTCCCATTCTGCTATACCGTAGTGCAAATAATCTACTCCACATAAGTCGATTAATTGCTCGCAACTAATTCCTGGTTCTGTTTTTAAATATTGTAATATTTTTAATAAATGCTGAACTTCAAAAGTTTCTATAATAAATTCTTGATTTAATTTATTATTAAACTTGCAATTGATATTAATACCAACATTAGCAAAATCTCGAGCTATTTTTTCAGCAATTATCATATCTACAAATTACTAGTACGTTTAATTTTATTTTGTAATTGAATAATTCCATAAATTAAAGCTTCCGGAGTTGGTGGACAACCAGGAATATAAATATCTACAGGAACAATTCGATCACAACCTTTTACTACGGAGTAAGCATCATGATAATAACCACCACCATTAGCACAAGATCCCATAGAAATTACCCATTTTGGGAAAGCCATTTGATCATACACTTGCCTTAATGCCGGCGCCATCTTATTAGTTAAGGTACCAGCTACGATCATAACATCTGCCTGCCTGGGGCTTGGACGAAACATGACTCCAAACCGATCTAAATCGTAACGTGATGCACCAGCATGCATCATTTCAATTGCACAACAGGCTAAGCCAAAAGTCATTGGCCATAATGAACCACTTCTTGCCCAATTAATTAATTGATCTACATTAGTAACAATAAAGCCTTTTGACTTAGTTGTAGCATCAATAGCCGCGTCTGGATCTTCTACTTCTATAGTTATTCCCATTCTAACGCACCTTTTTTCCATTCATAAATAAAGCCTACCGTTAAAACCAACACAAAAAATCCCATGGCTAATTTAGCAGAAGTTGTTAATTTAGAAAAAATTACCGCCCAAGGAAATAAAAATACTATCTCTAAATCAAAAATAATAAATAAAATTGCAATTAAAGCAAATTTTATTGGAAATTTAAATCTAGCATCAGAAAAGGTTTTAAAGCCACATTCATAAGCTGACAATTGAGCATTTTGACTTAAATCAGCAATTTTTTTATTAGGGTTATTTTTATTTACCAGAAAACTTATTATAAAATTGCTACATAATGGTAAACTGGCAAATAAAATACTTATTAAAAATAGTAATAGTATTGATAAATACTGGGATATCATAAATTAATTCTCCATAAAACCTTAAACTATCCCTAAAATGCCGCCCATAATAATATATTATACAGTTATAGTAGCTTAGAACAATACTTTATAAACACCCGTTAAATGTTAGAAAACTACCAAGCATTCCCAATTAATTTAGAATATATAAATTTACATATATAAATCAGCTAAAAATTTTTCTAAATTTAATATTTTGATTTCTTTTTGTTGATGATCATTACGTAAATTTTTAACTAATTGTACAGCAGGATATTTATATTTATTATTAAAATAAAGCAATCCTTTGCTAGGACTAGGATCTGAAGTTTTAACTTCTATGATTTGTTCAACATTATTATCTTTAATAATGGCAAAATCTACCTCATAAGCTTCTTTAGTACGCAAATAATGTAATGCATATTGTTCTGCTTGATAATCTTCTTTAGCATACACATGTTTTAACAAACTAATTGCCACCAAGTTTTCTAATTTAGCTCCATAATCACCTTGAACTAAACCAACATCAAAAAAATATAATTTTGGCTCTTTCAATAAACTTCTTACAATATTTGTAGAATATGGAGTGACCCTAAAAACAATAAATAATGCTTCTAAAATTTGAATATATTTTTTTACGGTGGTAGGAGAAATTGCTAAATCTTCTGCTAAAGACTGTAATGAAATTGGTGAACCAACACGATTACGTAATAATTTAAATAACAATTGCATAGATTTTAAATTATGTAATTGATCAATCTCAAATACATCGATACTTAATACACTACTTATATACTGCAAACGCCATCTGTCTGCATCTATAGGATCTGTTGTTAAATATGGTTCTGGAAATCCACTACGTAACAATAATTTTTCTATATCCAACGGAACAGAAATTTGCCTTAGCTCGGCTAATGAAAATGGTAATAATCTATGTCTAAAATACCTACCAACAAGAGAATCACCTAATTGCTCATATAAATCTAATCTAGCACTACCTGTTACTAAAATTCTTAAATTGACTGGTTTAGTATCAAAAATACCTTTTAAATAATTTTTCCAATTTGGCATTTTATGGAGTTCATCTAATATTAATAAATCTGTAGTATTTAACCACGATTGTGCCCGCATAATTTCTTGATCTTGAGTTTGATCGTAATTTAAATATACGCTATTAGGAAAAAATTTAGCTACTTCTTTGGCTAACCAGGTTTTTCCAGATTGTCTGGGTCCTACTAGTATTACTATTTTTTTACTTAAATCTTTTAAAATTGCAGAAGTCTGAATGCGATCCATGTTGACTATAATACAGCAAAATGGTGAAAAGTCAAGACTTTTCACCATTTCAATGGAAAAAAGTCATAATTATATTTGAAAATAAAGTTTTGAAAGATATTTTTATATTTGCTACTAAACAACTTTAAATATCCAGATCTTTAAATAAATCATCTAACTCCATTTCCTTGCCGATGGCCGGACTCGAACTATCTTGCAACTCATTGATTTTATTGACTTAAAATTCGTAAGGCTTAAATCTAACCCAAGATCTCACCCAACTTTAGATATTGTACCGTTAGGAATGGTTACGAACAATAGCAAACAAAACTAATTTTCTGGTTGTTTTGTATAACATACGTTATACTTAACTTAGAGGTAGAAAAAATGCACGCTAACCAACATAAAACTGAAACTTTAAATGCCAGAATTGAGCCTGCTCTTAAGAATAATGCCGAGCGGATCCTTAAAAAGCTTGGACTTAGCAATGCAGAAGCTATAAGACTTTTTTACACACAAATTTGCCTTAATAAAGGGTTACCATTCGACATTAAAATCCCCAATAAAACCACGCTAGCCGCTATGCAAGAACTAGAAAATGGTAACGCCAAAAAATTTAATTCCGTTAAAGAACTATTTAAGGATTTAGATGATTGAGCCGCTTAAGATTGAACGTAGTAACCAGTTTAAACGCGACTACAAAAAAGCAAAAAAACAGGGCAAAGATTTGCTACTTTTGCATCAGGTTATTGATAATCTATGCTACCAAAAACCATTACTAGCAAAGTTTCGCGACCATGCTCTATTTCATAATTGGCATAATTATAGAGAATTGCACCTATCTAGCGATTGGCTTCTGGTGTATCAGCTATTGATCAAGGAAAATTTATTGAGACTTGCTAGACTCGGCTCTCATTCTGAAATTTTTAAGATGTAATAAAATTTACTGCCCTATGAGAAAGAGATCACTGTGAATAACAAAACTTACCTTAAGAAAAATAGATCTGAATGTACCTGTACGTTCGAAAATTATAGTGTCAATCTCTTTTTTATAAATTAACAGCTAATTTGGTTCAATTTTGATATGAAACAACTTTAAATATCCAGCTCTTTAAATAAATCATCTAACTCCATTTCCTTGCCGATGGCCGGACTCGAACCGGCACAGATTTCTCCACCACCACCTCAAGGTGGCGTGTATACCAATTTCACCACATCGGCTTTATTCTGGGATTTCTTGTCTCGATTGTTCTTCTTGTTTAATAATTTCGGAAATAGTTTTAGAGCGGTTTACTTGGTTAACAAAAAAGCTTAATGAAATACTGGTTATAGCAAACAAAATTGCGAAAACAGTAGTTAATTTAGTTAAAAATGAACCTGTACCCTGACTACCGAATATTGTTTGCGATGCCCCACTACCAAACGAAGCTCCCATTTCTGCGCCCTTACCATGCTGTAATAATACTAATATTATTATGCAAACGGCACAAAACATATGTAAAATCCATACTAATTGTTGCAACATATAATTATGCTAACTATCCTAAATTTAATTATTTCTATTAACTATACCAAAATATTTACTCAAGATACTATATCAAACTCACCAATCCTTGCAAATAGAATATACCTTTCTTATAAATTAGTTTTAATTAGTTAAAAAAGCTTAAGTTGTTTGTTTAACTCAGTATATATTTATGAAATTAAATGATTTTTTAAATCTCAACCACCAAGAGCTTAATAATTTACAAGTGCTTGATCTTAGCGGTAATAATTTTGGTACCTTAAATATACCTTATTTTCAGGCTTTAAAACATGCCTTATCACAATGCCTTGTTTTGCATACAATTAACTTAAGTTATAATTATTTTAATTGGAAGTATTTTGGTAATTCTTTAAATATATCCAACTTTCAAGCATTTTGCGATTTTTTATCACAATGCTGTTGTTTACAAAGTCTTAATCTTAACCTTAACGATTTGGGTACTTTAAAAATAGAACATTTACAAAGTTTATCCAATATTCTGTCAAGATACCCTAATTTACATATACTTAACTTATCAAACAACGAACTTGGTTTTTTAGAACCAGATTGTTTTCAAGTTTTATGTGATATTTTATCAAAATCTAATAACTTACAGAAACTTTATTTAGAGGGTAATTATTTTGATCAAACACAAAATCAACAATTAAATACAATTATAGAAATTCACAACAAACAAGTTTATACAGATCGCAAAACAACTAAAACAATTTTATTTCATTGGCATCGTTTACAATCATCACACCAACAGCTAACAATGCCAATCACTACTTTAGGAAATTTCCCAAAAGAAATTATCATAGAAATATTACGCTACATAGGCTACATATACGGTGATTTAACCATATACGGTACTACTAAATTTATAAGAAAACCTTTAAATTTGTATATTTAAACTTTTACATTTTATTCATTTATAAATTTCGTTAAAAATTTATAAGTTTTTGAGACTGATAAACTTAATATAGAATTAAACTCTTTTCGCGATTTATAATAATCTATAACTGGCTTAGTTTGTTCTCTATAGACATTTAACCGTTGTTTCGCAACAGTTTCATTATCATCTTCTCTTGCTACCTCGTCACCATTACATTTACTACATACCAACTTAAATTTCGTGCTATCTATTTCTCCAGTATTACACTTAGCACAAACAGCTCTTTTTTTTATCCTATTTATAACTTCATTATCATTAATTTCCAAGTTTATTATTATGAGCTTACCTTTAGGTAATTTATCAATAATTAAATCTAATGCTCTAGCTTGTGCTAGTGTGCGCGGATAACCATCTAAAATAAACCCTGGTCGGCAATCATCTTTTTTAAAGCGCACAGACATTATTTGGTTTATTACTTCATCAGAAACAAGTTTCCCTTCGTTCATAAATTTTTTTGCTTCTTTGCCAGCTTTTGTTCCTTCTTTAATAGAGGCACGTAACATTTCTCCAGTAGATAATTGCGGTATATTATATTTATAAGCTAACAAACCAGCTTGTGTTCCTTTTCCAGAACCAGGGGCTCCAAGTAAAATTATATACAGCGGTATTTGTTTGTTATTTAACTTGCCATCTAAATGGTTTTGCACAACCTGCTTATTACCACAACTCGTTAATGCAACACTGACAAATATAAAAAATAGGTAAAAAAATATAGATTTAACTTTTTTAGTTAGCAACATACGTAAAAACTCATTTTTGATTATAAATTATGGAATATTATACCTACTAATCATTGATAATAAACTATAAACTTAATATAATGACCTATGGCCATTAACGATGTTTTTAATAAAATTATGTCTATATTTAATGCTTTTAAACAAAATAAAAAAAATAAGCCAACTACTTGTTACGATCTTTTAGATCCAAAAATGGTCGTACATATTCTAGGCGGTGCTTGGGCTAAAATAGATGAATTAGAAGGAAACCATTCTTTAACTATATTAAAATATTTTGAAACTTATTTATCAGAATATACCAACAAATTACCAAAAAAATCTATTTTTACCAATATTTTTAACGATATTATTATACCAAAAATTAAATCTATTCCCCTAATTAACCAGATCATTCCAATTTTAAAACAATATTTTAAACCAGAACAAAAACAACCTACTTTAGATATAACTAGTTTATATAAACTAAAAAATTTTGTTATAAAATTACATGAACAAGTAGAACACATTAATCAACCTTTTGACCAACAAATTAACAATATCCATAATACTATAGTTACTGCTGTTAATAAATTAAATTCCAATAATAATGACATGCTAATAATACCTGGTGGTTGGAGTGGTTTGCCAGCAGATCCACAACAAGGACAAAGTAAGTATCCTGGACACACAATGTATTATTACATCAAACCAGATCTAAAACACTCAGGTAAGTTTATTTTTGGGGTAATTAATTCTGGTGCTGGGCTAGAAATATATCATAACAAACAAACTACGGCTGACGGAAAAACAATGTATTCTCCATCTATAGAATGGGCTAATTTAACCAAAGAACAAGTTACTAATCCTGAAATGTTAGAAAAATTAATGGCAATACAAATAATACCATTAAGATATGCGTCATTAGAACATTTTAAAGACGAAAAACGACCTTATTATAATGCAATAGATATTTATGAGGTTTTACATGAATATTTACCCAAGACAAATATTACCCAAGAAGCAACTGATTGGATAACCAAGCAAAGAATTGGCAATTGCAGTTGGAAATCATTAATGATGGTTATACGTAAATTGGTAGGTAAAGAACAATATAAAAAATTCCTTAACGATTTAAAATTTAACACTCTGGAAATCTTACGAGATAATTTACTAAATAATCCAGATAAATATAGTAACTATCATTTTTTAATGATAAAGGCCTTACGTTACGGTACACAAAAAATAGCTAAAGCCCTAGAAAAAAGAAACAGAATGTTTACTAAAAAAGAACTAGAAAACAAAACCAACCAAGCTGAAATATTATTACAACAAGCCAACCAATTACAACAAGATTACCTAAGCAAACACCATGGCAAATTAACTGATCAAATATTACCTAATAATTTAAAAAAATTAAAATCTAATACTTTACCATCCAATGTTAAAACAGAACAAACACATAAAATTATTAGCCATGCTATATATGCATTAAACGCCCCAACCAAGCCACGACAAAAAATCAAACCAAAAACTATTTTAATTCCAAAATTAAAGCTTTACGCAACAAAAGATTTTTTGCTTAGTTTAGATGAATGTTTAAAATATGCTTCAAATATTAATAACCCTCAAGTACTAAGAACATTTCTAACTCACCATGTTTTTAATTACTTGCCTGCTCCAAGCTCAACTAATTTTTGGGATCAATTTAACGATAATACCAAAGATAACACAAACAAAATTCTAGACTGTCTAAAACTTTTAAATAATTTAAGTTCACTATATGCAACCAGCATAAGTGCCGAAGGTCCTGTTTTACCAGAATATAAATATAATTATGCCAAAGTATTTAGCATAGGAACAGCTTTAACAAAAAAATACATACAAAACTCAAACGCTTTAAAAAATATTAAAAAAAACAACCAATTTGCTTTACCGTATAATTTAATAAAATCTTTCTCTCAAGAAGCACGTTCTTTAGATCCACATTCTAGCGTAGCTTGGAATCATTTAAAAAAAGCAGAAAAATTTAATTTTAAAAAACTTCTATACGAAGCAGATCCTCTAGAACCTATAGGTCCAAAAACATTTTTAGAGTTTCCAGAAGCTAAATTATATCAACAATTATTACAATATGACAAAACCAAACACCACACAGAAGATAAAATAGCAACTGATGTTGCAGAATTGATGCAACATAACACCCCTGCTCTAGCTACTTTGACGCAATCCAAAGAACAACAAATCTTAACTAATTTTATTGAAATAATGCAAAATTTTAGTATAAGAAATATCTACGTAGCAAATGATTCTCAACCACCTGGTTCTTTAAGATTTCGTATGATTAAATCTCCCCCATACTTAGAAAAAGTTTTTTTCTTAACGAAGCTTCCTAAAAAAATAGAAAAAAATTCACCAGAAAAAAAATTATTTTCCCATCAAACAATTTTACCTAATATTTATTTATCTGCATTAAACGATAATAATTTAAATAATGCTGATACTAATATACTTTCCACTCGCTCCCAAAGTAATCTTTTATTAGATTCTTCAAATGATGAAACATATAACATAAAATTAATTGCTAACGCACCTTGGCAATCACAAACTCAAACAATACAGCTTACGTTATTATTAGATTATTTTGAAAGTTTACCAGACAACAAACAAAACGACCCTAACTTATTAGAATTTTTTAAACAAATAACTATTTCTCATATTGACAATTCAATGGCTCAACTACAACAGCACCCATTATTAACTAATAGACTAATAGCTTTTTTTAACCAAGAATTTAATAAAATTGCAGATAATTTATCGAAACTAGAAGATTTAAATGGATACATAAATCGTTATCTAGGGTTTCAACGAATTGTTCATAAAATATATTCTTTGTTAAAAGAACACCAAGAACAATTAACTGGAATTCAACAATATATTTATAAAGAATTTGAAAAAACTTTAAAAAACACCAGAAAACAACTTCTAGATTGGTTAACCCAATCTAATTTATTATTAGATAAAGGCCAAATAGCAGCTTATGGTTTGGCTAGTTTTGGCCATTTGCAAGCATTATCGGATCAATTAAGCGAAGAAGATTTAAAAACCGCTATAATTTTTTCTACCCAGATAGGAATTCACGGATTTGGCAAACATAGTGAGCAATATGATTGTTTATTAAAAAAGGATCTTTATGATGTAAGATTAAAAATTGCAGCACAAATAGCAACTTGCTCGCCAGCATTAAAACAAAAATTACTAAATTTATGTCTACAAAATTTAAATATAGAAAATAACGCTTGGCAAGAAAGCGATCCTTATTATTTCACATACAACAATAACAATGATTTAATTCAAATTAATTTAACAGAAGGAATTATATTAATTAACGGTATACAACTTACTATTAATAATATCCCAAACAATATTTTATATTCTGCGCCTTATAAAAAAATATTTGGAGAAGAATCAATCGACGTTCTACAACAAGATCCTTATTTTATCCCACAAAAACCATCTTTACACAATTTTACAATAAAAAAAGCCTCTACAAACACAAATAACGTTAATATTTTTTGGACGCCAACTAACGAATCAGATAACAGTTATATATTGTTACAAAACTTAGACGATTTACAATTACCTCCATCCCTAGCGAATAGCGATTTTAGCTGTTGGGCTAAAATAACAAACGATCCTACTAAATATAAAATTTTAATTACCGCAAATACACCTGGTTACGAACCACAAATTTGCTTCGAAATGTTAACAGATGGAAAAATAGTTAAACCATCAGCTCTAATGTTTAGCAATCTATCATTAACTTCGGCTAACAATGCTGATCCATTGTTAAATTTTGCAATAAATTTAGGTTACACCGCTAAAGATCTATTAACTTGGCAAGATCCTTTGGGCAAGATTGTTAAAATAGAAATTCCTCTTAGTGATACACAAGGTAATTGGTTATCTTTTGATTATAAAAAACAAAGTGATGGCACCGTTCGTTGGTATTGTAGTCAAGATCCTAATTATTATATAAGTTCAAAACAAATTTTATATGGTAAACCATCATTATCTAATTTTATATTACTAGAAAATACTAACGGCAAACAAAAAGCATTATTTGCTCATATAAAAGAACCTGGCTATATCGCTGCTACAGATCCATTAAAGCTAAGTTCCATTTATCCTCCTGTTGGTAAACCAACTGTGAAATATATAGAAATTGACATTAATCAATCTTTAAGTTTGCCAAAATCACCCGCAGAATTAATTACTTCATCAACTATTGGCGATTTATCTAATTTATATATTGTGTATTTAAAACTTATACACTCTGAAAACGAACCTTATGATGCTAGTATTTTACTTAATAAACAACGACCATTAAGGAGATATTCTACAGAAGAGCTAGAATTATTGTGGTGGATTATTGAATCTAAAAATGCACAAACTAGTCTTAATAAAGAACTACTACACCCAGATGCAGTAGTAACTAGGCTATTAGCTATCTATTTAATAAAAAGCAATTTAGAAAAATATCCATTTTCTAAGGAAGAAGAAGAAACATTCAAATTAACAAATCCATTATTATCTCAAAAATTATTAGATCAAAATACTTTAATAAAACTTGCGCAAGATAATTATCAAGCCATGCTTGAATTACCTAAATCTAGCGGTCGCGGCAAACTAAACAATTTTGTATCTGACACAGATCTTGAAATTTTACAGTTGCCGTATTTAAAATCATCAGATCAAAAAAAATCATATAAAAAATTATCGAGGCCTATAGCACCAAAAACTGCTTTATTACAAAATCATCAGATCACTAATATAATATTAGAAGAACAATTATTAACCAAAACAGCACAACAAATCTGTAAAGATATAAATAATTTGCTAAAACTAAATAATACTGAGCAACAAAATCAATTAAAACGTAATCGTCTACATGGGAGTAAATACGAATTAACTATAGATGATGCTATATATTTATATTTAAAACAAAATGCTAACTTATGGGAAGAATATACCGGATTAACTGACACAAACGAAATCCATAAAATTCAAGATCAAATTATTAACTATCTATTATTAAAAGTCAAAAACCAACAAAAACAACGTACTTATGATCCTATTCTTTATCCGGCATTTTTAATATACGAAGCACTAAACAATATTATGTTGCGACCAGAACAAATAGAGCAATTTAAACGATTGTTAGCCGATAACGGCACCCATAAAGAACAACAGCTAGAAATAATAATGGGGATGGGTAAATCTAAAGTACTTAGTCCGCTATTATCTCACGCCAAAGCAGACGGTAAACATTTGTCGGTATTAGTACTAACCGATCCGTTATATAATTCTGGTTCACTAGATATGCAAAAATCGTTAAGTTTATTAGGTGCTAGAACCGAAACTATAGAATACTCTCGACAAACAAACTCTATAGCTAAACTTAAACAATTACAATCGCAAATTAATCGAGCAATAGAAGAAGGGGTGGTTTGTACCGCTAGAGTAAAAGACTTACAAACCATTAACGCAATGCCAGAAGTATTATTAGAAGAAATATATCAAAACAAACAATCTGGCACTTACACTAAACAACTACAAACAGAACTAGAAGAACAAATAAATATATTATTAGATATTAATAACACCATAAAAAATAAAGGTTTATTTACTTTAGATGAATTAGACACCCAATTATATTCTAGACACCAATTAAACCTTCCTGTAGGACCAGAAAAATCTATATCCTCTATTGGCTCCTCCATAACAACCGAATTATTTTTAATGTTACTCACTAAAGATTTCAAAGAAATCCCAATAAAAAACTGGCTATTAAATAACACTCAAACTTTTTTATCTGCTGAAGATTTTGAAACCAAAATAAAACCACAATTACTTGAACAAATATTTAACAATCTAAATTTAAAAACTAATTTAGATATAAGTTTAAAAATAGGGTTTATGTCTTACATGGGAGTTAAACCAATTAATCAACAAGCTGCAGAAAAATTTTATAACACTTTAAAAACTTGGCATACTACTGGCACACCAACAGAAAAATTATTAGCAGAACGATTAGCTATATACAAAATGCAATTAGCTGACGGTAAATTACAGGAAGCATTAAGTAAATGCGCCAATACCCAGTTTGGCCGTTCTAAATTACAACCAAATTTAGAAATTGCGATCCCTTTCGCCGCAAGTAATCAACCTAAAGAATCATCCTCAACAGAATGTGCTTTTTTTAAAGATCCATGGGAAACTGTTAATAAGACTTTTATTTACTATATTTCTTCAAAATGGCAAGATCTAGATCAAACTAATAATTTTATGATGTTTTTGCGCGATTATTTAAAAAACGATCCCAAAAATAATTTATTAATAAAAAATATTTTTGGGATAAAAATATTTGAATTATTAATAAATGACAACTTAAACACTATCAATAATCTAACAACCATCAAGAATAAAATAGAAGAACAACGCAAAGCTGGCAATACAGATTTATTTAATTTGTTATTTAAATATTTAAACGAATCGATTTTTCCACAACAAATAAAATCTTACGCTATACAAGTCAATAGTACACCTTACGATTTTGCGGCTCTTCCAAAAATATTAAATGGTTATTCTGGTACTAGACGTGGCGAAAAAACTTGGCACGACCGTTTAACACGCGATAACTTACAAGATACCGAACAAAAAATTCATGCTCAATTACTAGATCAATCTAAACCAAATCATAATCATTGTTTTAGTAATATACAAACTAGCGATCCGGCAATTTTAATGCAATATTTACAAAAACATTTAAAGAAATTAACAAAATATAGTAGTTTTATAGATGCTGGCGCCTTATTTAAAGAATTACCAAATAGAGAAGTAGCTAAATTGTTATTAAAAAATTTACCATTAAGTAAACAAGCTGTAGCGTTTTATGATGAAGTTAGCCCTGGAGTTATCAAATTATCTTTAATTAAACGAGATATTTCTGGTGCGCCATCCGCACCAATCATCATAGATGGTAGCAGTCCAGAACAAATTGCCAAAGCATTAAATTGTACCGTTAAACAATTAGAAACAAAATTATTTAATTTTTACGATCAAGCCCATATTGTTGGATCAGATTTACCAAACCCACCAAAAAGCCGAGCATTTATGACTTACAGCGAACAGCTCAGTAAAGATTTAATGAATCAAGGTATCATGCGAATGCGTAAATTTATGGAATCAAACGGCCAACATGTAGATTTTTTAGTTCCTAAAAACATTAAAAATATTATTTTAAAACGCCTAGGGATTGCTAATACCACATTAACCTTGGAACATCTAATAAATCATGCTAAATTAATACAAGAAGAACAAGAACAACAAGATTACTACAATGCATTACATCAAAAATTACAGCACGAAATTAAAAATTATTTTACAACTAAAATTAGAGTGTTATTAAACAATAATAAGCATGATGCAGCATTAGCTTTATATAAAGAAACTAGAAATTTTTTATTGTTTTTGGAAGAAGATGATCTTTTTAATAAATACGGAACAACAGTTAAAACAACCAACCCAATAACAGCACTAACACATAAAGTTAAATTTTTAAAAAACAAATTAAATAATTTAACCCTAGATAAAACAGAATTAAATAAATTAAAAGCAAACCTAGACAAAATAATTAATATAGATCCACGAGCATTACCAGAACAAATTTCTTCAAATGCTTTGTCTGAAGGAGAAATAGAAGTATCAACAGAACAACAAGCAGAATTACAGCAGGAACAACAACAAGAACAACAATATGAACAGTATTTAACTCCAGCTAAAAATTCCGCCCTAGGTACACCAAAACCAGGAACATCTTACCTAGAATATTTACAAACTCTTGATTTTAATCAAACTATATCACTTAAAAAAATCTTATCAGAAAAAATAGCGTTAGAAAAAAGTCCACTTATTAAAAAATGGCAAGCTTATAATAAGCTTATTGATAATAATGATATTTACTATTCCCAGGATGCATTGCAAGCTTTTAACGAAATAGATCCTGTTGATGGCTTGTTTACGAAATATCAAAAACCTATCCATCAAATACTTATAGTCGAAGAAAAAGTTGGGGAAAATAGTAAAGTTAAATTAATTGTTTTGTCAGCTCAAGAAAGTGCAAACTTCGCTTTATCTCTTAAAAATGCCAGGGAAGAAGCGAAAACCAATCAAACTAATAATAATATATTAACAAATCGCAAAATATGGTTAGTTAGCCCTAATGGCGAAGCTCTAGATGGTACAGTTCCATGGATTAATCCATTTAAATTGGAAAATAATTATAGCAAATTATTGTTGCAAACATTAGTATTACAACAAAACAGCAAGGTTTTAGCTAAATTAAGAACTATATTTAACGATTGGTTTAATAACAATAAAGTTAATATTGAACAAATATTTACTAAAGAAAAATTTAAAGAACTAACAATAAAAACAACACAGCCATATAATCAATATAACAATATAATTTTTACCCACAGATTTTTGCAAACTGCTCAGCATCTAGAGACGCCCCCCCAACCAAAGCTCCGTCGAGGTTTTGGAGTTGGAAAATCTCTTTAGCATTAACTTCATTAACACTGCCACCATATAAAATTTTAATATTTTTTGAATTAAATATATCTCGTATATAATCGGTTATTTTAGCAATGTATGCTAAATCCGCACTAACTCCAGTACCGATTGCCCATACTGGCTCATAAGCTACCAAAAAATGAGTATTAATATTTTTTAAAAATTCTAGTTGTCTAGTTAAAACTCGCCAAGTTTCTTGGTTATCAAATTCAACTTTAGTTTCACCAACACAAACAATTGGTGTTAAGCCGGCATTTATTGCAACTAGACATTTTTTTGCTATTAATTCATCGGTTTCTTTATTATATATTCTACGTTCGGAATGGCCAATAATAGCAAACTCACACCCAATACTTTTAAAACTACTAGCCGACAGTTCTCCAGTAAATGCACCCTGATTTTCCCAACAAATATTTTGCGCACTTAAAAATATATTAAACTTTTGTAATTTTAAAGAAATAGCTTGCAAATATATTGCTGGCGGAGCGATAATAAAATCCATATCATTTAAATTAATTTTATTATTATTTATATTTTCTATATAAGTATCTAATAGATTAATGGCCTCGCTATAACTCTTTGGATTCATTTTCCAATTAGCTATAATGGTTTTTGATTTATTATACTGGGACACCTAAAATTACCTGTTCTAATTCTTTAGCAACTAAATTAATTAATTTCCTATTACTACCCTCTACCATAACTCGCATTACCGGCTCGGTACCAGATGGACGAATAATAACTCTACCGTCTCCTTGTAATTTTTTCTCTAAATATTTATAGGCTTTTTTAAAATTAATATTATTTAAAATTCTGGTAATATTAGTTGATTTTTTTACTGGAACATTTATAAGTATTTGAGGATATTTTTCCATAGGATGTAATAGCTCATTTAAATTTTTACCAGTTTTTACCATGGCTGCTAATACTTGTAATGCAGCAATAATGCCATCTCCAGTAGAATGAACATTACGACAAATAATATGCCCAGACGCTTCTCCGCCCAAATGCCAACGTCTTTTAATAAGCTCTCTAAATATATAGCGATCGCCAACATTAGTGCGCACAAACGATAGCCCAATAGTATCTAGCGCTTTTTCTAAACCAAAGTTACTCATAATAGTGCCAATTACTCCTGTTAATTTTTTACCGGACGCAATATACCAATTAGCAATAATAAATAATAAATCATCTCCGTCGATTATTTGTCCGGTTTTATCTACTAAAATAACTCTATCGCCATCTCCGTCAAATGCAATTCCTACTTCAGCATTATATTCTTTAACTGTTTTAACTAATAATTTAGTATTGGTAGAGCCACAGTTTACATTAATATTTAAGCCATCAGGATCTGCGGCTACTGTATGGACTTTTGCCCCTAATGCCTCAAATACTTGTGGAGCAATACGATAATTAGCTCCATTAGCACAATCTACTACCAATTTAAGGTTGTTTAAATTTAAATTGGCAGGAAAGCTATTTTTACAAAATTCTACATATTGTTCTTCAGCGTTAGTTATACGTTTAGCTTTCCCTAGGTTTTTACTAACTACAGTATGAAAAGGCTTTTGCAATTGCTCTTCTATAGCAAACTCTATTTCGTCTGGTAATTTATTGCCGTTTTTACCAAAAAATTTTATGCCATTATCATAATAAGGGTTATGCGAAGCGCTGATTACTATTCCAGCATCAGCATTTAATTTATTAGTTAAAAAAGATACCGCTGGCGTTGGCATGGGACCAAGCAAACCAATATTACACCCAGCTGCCGCTAAACCCGCCTCTAATGCAGATTCAAACATATAACCAGAAATTCTAGTATCTTTACCAATTAATATATGAGATTGCTTAGATTTTAAAACACAACCAACAGCCCAACCTAATTTTAATATCCAATCTGGAGAAATCGGGCTTTCCCCCACTCGACCACGTATACCATCCGTACCAAAGTATTTTCTACTATTCATATTTTAAAACAATCCTGTTAATTAACACCTTCAATAAACCCTTATAATGCCTAGCTTGATAAATATCAATTAATATTATACATACCCTTATGTCAAGCAGAAATTATCTTATCTGCCAAACTAATAATTATTTGTACTAGTTAGATTATTGATTATACTTATTTAAGGATATACATAAAGGAATATAAATGAAAAAACTTATCTTAAATAACAAAATAAATACTAGTGTTTTTGCGTTTATTATTGCAGTATCTGCAAATTCATCTTCTCACGCCACGGTTAATTCTACATATATTGGCGCAGATGTAATTTACACTAAAACAAGATTTCAATCAGGTTTTGGTGATAATGTTTTTTCAAAAAAAATGGCTCCTGGTATAAATTTGTTCGCAGGACATATGTTTAATAAGTATTTTGGAGGTGAAATAGGGATTGAGGTAGACGATCCTAATAGTGATATAAATTATGCTGCTGGAAGTGAGGCGGTATTTGGGGTGGCTAATAACAACGCCTCTTTAATTTATTCTGGATATCAATCTAAAATCAACCAAAATCATCTATATTTTGGCTTAATAGCTAAAACTAATATTTTTGATAAAAACTTTTTTTCGATATTAATAGGAGGCTCTGTATCTCACATTAAGGCAAGAGCTAATTTATTTGGAAAATACATTAATTTTTTTGGTGGCGAATTCATCCCAACTGATGCAGTTTATACTTTTGATAAAAACAAGTTAATTCCTATAGTGAAAATAAAATTTGGGTATAAATGTAATGATAATTCCAATATAAACCTTTCCTCAACTTGGAAAAAAACTTCTAAAATAAATATCACTTCTCAAGAATCTTCTGGCAGTATGGTTAAATTAAAAAATTCCATAAACGTGGGGCTAGGGTTTTCATACTATATAGTATAGAAACGCACAAAATATCTTTTTATTATCTTGTTTTCTTAACTATTATTTGTCTTGCTTGCGAACCTAAATTTTGATAATCAGCATCAGTTAATAATTGTGCTATAAATGTTGTCATATTTGCTTGCAATCCAGGCAATTGTTGTGGGCTGGCAGCATTAAAAAACTGAATACATTTTCTTGTGAGTGCATCAGATATGTTTGGTTCTTGTTTACCACTCAAATTTTTTATTATTAATAATAAATCTCCTTCGTTATTCAGCCCTATATTTGTTGCATTATTTATTTGTTCTATTAATCCTTTTATGGCTGTTCTTTTTGAACTTAATGCATCTTTTTCACTTTGTTGTTGCAGAGTTAATGGTCTTTGTAATGTTTGTGCTGGTATAACATTTGAAGTCGTTGATTTTGTGTCACGTAATTTCGCAGTAGCTTCCGCAAAATTTTTCGCTGCATTAGCAACTTGTATTTTGTCAGTTAAGGTTTCAATACAATGTTCTTTAAAAAACTCTATATCAATATTATTAACATCGACTTTGTTGAACCCATGTTTTGCTAAAAAAGCTATGAAATTACCGGCTGTAATTATTTTAATACTATTGATTATTTCTGCTTCTGTAAATAATTTTTCAGCTACTTTTTGTGCTACTTCTTGAGTATATTCTAATTTACGTCTTTCTAAATAAATTAAATTTACTAATGCAGATCCCATTTGATCTATGTTGAAGTTTTTGTTTCCGGTCATATTCCTAACAACATCTTCGATCGGTTTAGCAAATGTTTTTTTAATAAAATCATTACTCAATTCAGTAAAACCAGCTTCATGTGCAGACACAAAAAGTTTTCTTATACGGGTAAGGCGTTCTTGACCAGTGCCTCTACTCGTACCAATAATTATATTGTTAAATAGGCGACCTGTTGCAGCTACCATCACCTCAGCAGTAGCAACAGCAACTGTAGATGCCGTTGTTGTTTCAGATTTTATATTTATAGATGAAGTTTCTGGTAATCTTTGTGTTGTTGGTTGTTCACGAGTTACAGGAACATTTGTAGCGGTAGCGGTAGCAGCTGGCAACAGATTAGCGTTATTTGATGAAAGCTTAGCAGAAACATCAACTAATCGTCCATATTGTTCTAAATTTGGATTATCGTGAAAGTTTCTAGCTAATGATACCCAATCATAAAGCAAATCATCATTACCTTGAGTAGAAACCAATAACCAATCAACCGTATTTAATACTTTATTAGCAGCTGTTTGATTGAACGATCTATTATCATTTATAGCTATTTCTGTACCTGTAGCAGTACTATTTAATCTAGTCGCTAAGGTTGTACGTAATTGAATAATGGTTTTTCTAAGCTCAGATTTATTTGAAGCTAAACTTGTCAAATTCATTGGCATTATAAGCTCGCAAAATGGAGATAATTCTTCATGAAGTTGGTTTCTTGCACTGGCATCATAACTAACAACACTGTGTGGATCAACAGATCCTGTAACTTTAGGTACATATAGCGTAATTTGTAAATTACTGGTTTGATTAGTTTGCGGTTGCGAAGAATCATTATATGAAACAGATCTTACAACATCATTAAATACATCCTTGCTAACATTAACTGTTGTATCTTTGATAAAATCAATAGTTAAAGTTCCATTAGCAGCAGAAGATAAATTAGCTATAACTGTATCATTAACTACTAAAGTGTTATTTTTTACCCTAACACCTGATGTATTATGCACCAAACTAAAATTGCCAGTTATATTAGCTGCATCTTTACCAACCACAGTAACTACCAAAGTGGTTCCGTTATAACTGTTCACCCCATAATCAGCTTGAAATTTAGCAACTTGCATTGTTTGTTGTTTAATAAAGTTTTCTACATTAACTCTTTCTTGTTCTAATCTAGTTAAAACTCCCTTTAAACCATCTAACGCATGTGGAAATACTGCTTTATAATCACGTTTACTATCATATTCTCTTGTTACTCTTGCTATATGCTTATTCAATAAAGTTCTAGATTCAATACTCATTTTATTTAGTTCATCCAAAGTTATTGCTTGTCTAACCCTAAAAATTTCCCTGGCTAAGGCAAGATCAAACTCTTTAATTGCTCCAGCAACCCATATATTACATTCCAATTCTATTTTACGCTTGTTTAGCTCAACCTTAAAATTGTTAAAAGATCCTTTTAAAGCTCTGGCTTGTTTTATATCACTATATTTTTCTTCTAAACTTTCTTTTAAATTTATTATTTCATTTTCAAGCAAAGATATTTCATCAAGTGGATTTATGCTTCTAATTATACGAATTTGTTCGTTAACCTTTGCATTAAATGCTGCAACCACATTATTATATATTTGTTGTCTTCTAAGTTCTAAAATATAATCTAGCCTAATCGTTAACAATGTATTATAAACAGGATCCTCACTTGCTGCTATCTCGGTTTTTATAGTTGTGTTATAATCTTCAAAAGTGTTATTATTGCTAAAATCTGCCTCGTTAATTTTCACTCTACCAATAAACGACATATATTTTCCCATTGCCGTCTCAACAGATGTTTTAAATTCTCTTTTAAATCCAGGCATATCAAAATATTTCCTTAAATCTGGATAAGTAATATTCATGCTATTTATTGAAACCTTATCTCCAATACTAATTTGGTTATCAGCAAACTGAGCGCTTACATAACCACCCAAACCAGTGATAGTTCTTTCAAAATTATTAACAAAATTTCCCTTATTTTGTTTAAAAAATTCCATAAAAAAAGTTCCAGCCATCAACGGCCCAATACTTCTAGCTTCTTCTTTGCTTCGACTATTTAATTTTTCTAAATACTTACCTGCAAACTTTGTTTCAAAATCCTTAATTTCTTTCAAAGACTCTGTTAGAAATTTAGGATCGCCATCTTTAATAGATTTATTATATTCTTCAACAAACTTACTAATAATTACTCTTTGTCTAAAATCAGGAATACCTTTCATATTACCTATGTCTTTTATTTCCATTTGTAGCATATTAAACAATGCATATTGATCTTCTGCATTTAGATTGTTTTGATTGGCATTAAACAATAAATCCGCAGCCTGTTCTGCTAATTTGTCAACCTTAAGTATTTTAGTTTTTTCTGCGTTAATTAATCCCAAATAGGTTGGTTTAAAATTTGCCAAAAATCCAGGTGCTTTATAATCATCTGGCAATACCATACCTTCATAATTTCCCTTGTTAACTTTTGCTACAGAATCGCTTACTTTTACCAACCATGCTAATGAATTTGTATTAAAATCTACAGAACCCAATAATTGCCCAGCTTTATCCGTAGCGTCTCTCTTAGCCCTATCAATTATTTGTTGATTAGCTGTTTGTTCTGCCGCAAGTAGTTCGGCCTTCTTAACTTTCAAGTTTTGTTCATACGCATTTGCAATTTCTTGTTGTATTTGGTTACTATCTAAATATTTTTGCTCAACCCCTGGTTGTACTTGTCGCATTATTTGTTGTATTTTTCCACTATCCAGCCCTTTTAGTGAATTTCCACCCCAAGGATATGGTTTCGCATTGTATAATGCACCATCTACATCAGTATCTGGTACTTTTGATAATTCTTCTGCAGCTTTATTAATTAATACAGATAAATCGCCACGTTCTTTTGCTGAAATATTCGAATAATATTCTTCATACGATTTGTATAACGGATCTGTTTTTTCTATACCACTGGCTATCTTATTTGATAAAAATTTTTGGGTGTTATTTAATGCTTGCTGCTCTACAAATTCTTTAATTTTATTTAGTTTTTCTATTGTGTCTGTACGCAACCTATTAAAATTACCCATAAAAACAGCTGAATTTTCTGAATTTAAACCTTGAGCAACCTGAGCAGACATAGCAGTAACTTCATACAAAAGATCTTTATTCAGATCGCTTGATAAAGCTTTAACTTGTTTTTCAAATGTTTTTTCAGCAATATTTTTCAATTGTTCTTGTAATTCAAATTCTAATAGCTTTTTATAAATAACGTCCGTTGATTTGGTTGGATTATTGATTTCATTTTGTAAATTAACAAGTATGTTTTCATCTGAACAACCACGCACAAACTCTGCAACTTGTTGTTTTTGAATATTAAAATTACGCAACCATTCTTCAGATTTCTTTTTAATAGTTACACTAAACGTAGAACATTTGCTGTTTAACGTAGTTATTATTTCGGCATCCTGTTCGCTAACGTGTTGTTTAATATCATTTAATGTAAAAACCTTTGGCTCTTTTAACAGATGAGGAACCGTATCAAACATCCGCATTATAATTTGATTAGCTATCTCTTGCTGATGTTCTTCTAAATGCTTTTTAAAACCCTGTTTAATTTCTGTTTTATAAGATTCTAAAAATTTCGCATCGGTATAAACAGATGTAGCATTATATTTACCTTTAATATCTGCATGTTGATTAACATCATCGTCTTCTGACAAATATTTTGCCATTATTTCAAGAAAGTTCCAACCTTGTTTATTTAGCTCTTCTTGCAATACCTTTTCTGCAACTTCTTTACCTAAATCTCTGGCACACCTTTCTTGTTCTTTATTCAAACTATTCATTAATTCTAGCCGACGTTTATTATAACCAACTTTATAATAATCACTTAACCATGGTACATCTTGTACCAATTTATCAGTTAATTCGTTAGACGAACTTTCTAATGCGCGCATCTTAGCTGTAACATCACCAAAAAATCTAATTTTTTCTTCTGTTAAAGCCACGTCGTTATATTGTTCTACAGGAAAAAGTTTTGCCACTTCATTTGCGCCATTATTAAGCATTAATAACGTTTGTTTTAACAAAAAAACAGTATGAAATTTAACATGTTCGTTAAGTTTTTTATTTTTGCTTACCGTATTAACTTGAGTATCAATATATTCAATAGCTGTTTGTAAATTCCCAGCTTTATCTTGTATATCTTTTTTAAACCTAGTTAAGTAGGTATCATTAAATAATTTTAATCCCTCCACTATACTTGCTTCTATTTTAGCTTGTTCCTCTTTTAATGATTGTTCACAACGATTTCTTACGTCAACATTTGCAATATAAGGCAACCTATTAAACGCTTCTTTTACTTTTAAAAGATAGGCAACAGTTATAGATTGATCACCAACCACATCTTTTCCAGGATTAAACTCTACAAATGCTAAAAAATTTGCTTTAGCTAATTGTAATGTCTGTAAATGACTTTGTAAGAATAATTTAATTTCATCTACAAGAACATAACTATAAATTTTAGAATTAGCATTAATTTCTACCGAACTAACAACACCCATCTTCGAAAAAAAGTCTCTTAAAGAGATAGTGTTATTATCTTTAAGATCCGCCAAAATAGCCCCTGCTGTTTCTAGCTTAGCAGTAACTGCACTAATAGCTGTATCCAAATCCTTTTCATTTCCAAATAATTTAGTTATTTTATCAGGAAATATTTTTTCACTGTTTGCTAATTTTTCTTTTGCATTTTCTAATCCGTCACGCAAAAAAACTCGATAATATTTTTTAACCAATTCAAGATCAGCTTCACTTCTTAATTCTATAGCACCTATTTTTCTTACAAGATCAGCTTTTTCTAATGTTTTTTGATCGTCATTACTATATTGTTCAAGTTGCTTATGCAACGTTGCCAATTCAAGTTCAACGTTCTTTTGAAATTCTCTTTCATAATCACTTATTATCCTAATTGACTGTATAGCACCTTCTATAATTTTTTGATCAATATCATTTAAATATGCTTTAGTTGCTTTTTTATCTCTATTATGCTCAGGATTTCCATCCGCAAATGTCTTATCAACTAAATTATTTGCTGTTTCTTTACCATGCTCTATTTTATCTTCTAATATAGCTATGCTATTTGTAAATGCAGTTGTTAAGTCAGGATCTTTAATTCCATCTACATCATCATTATCCCAATGGTTAAATTTTTTCAACTGTCGTTTTAATAGAGAAACTGGATTTAATTTTTGTAGCTTTATAAACCTTTCAAAATCCAAATCATAACTAGGATCGTTTTTATATAATTCCAGTTGTCTAATAAGATTAAAATATAATAAGTCTCTTGCAGCTTGTTCGGCCAATGTTAAACTTTCCTGTGTTTCATATAACCAAAAATAAACTTCAGTTGCTATGCTTTTAGATCTGCCAGTAAGCTTATCATAAATCGCTCCAAATCTAGTCGACATATACTCAAATGTTTTTGCAAGAACATTTTTATTTCTAAGAATAGCTTGCTGTTGTTGCTCATATTGTGTGTTCTTTAATCTAGGATCCATGACAATTTTTTTATAAATTAATGGTTCCTTTTTCGCATACTCTAAAACCAAATCTAAAATATCGTTATTAACATCTTTATGGAAAAATACTAATCGCAACAATCTAGAAGTTAATATTGGTGATTCATCTTTATTAACGTTCTTTATAATTGTATTTAATTCTTCTAAAATCTTTTTATCATCTGGTTCTAAATTTAGCCGCCATTTATATTCACCGTCAATTTTATTTAAAGTGTCTAACGTAACTTCGTCTGAACTAAGCAAAGCAGCAAAGTCAAATCGATTAAAAAACAGTAAATTTGCTAGTAAAGAAGGTGCTTTTTCTCTTATATCTTTTTCAGACACACCGTCAATACTAACTAATAATTTATACTTGTCTTCTGGTGATATAACATTATTGTCTACAATACATTCAACTAAAGGGTTGCTCGATTGTTTGTTATTAACAAGATCATTATAAATTTTTAATAACATTGACAAATCCTGTTGTGTTAAAGTTAACTGCAAATTTTTGTCTTTTGCTGCATATAAAATTCTAGTAAACAAGGTATATTTATCGTACGACGACAACCTACTATAAATTATGCTATTAACAAGTTCTGTTAGTAAATAACTGTTTTTTAGGGAATTACTTTCAAGCATTACATTTATAATATCGTTATAAATATAATTTAAATTTTCTTGATTAAGAGTATTTGGTTGAGACAACTTGTTTAAATCATTAATAATTGAGTCTATCTGTTCCTTAGGTAACGTAACATCTATCGCTTTTAATAAATAAAATTTTTCTATAATTGTTAAGTTATTATTTGCAAGTGCTGCTGTTAGTTCGGTTGAGCTTGGCGCATAATTAACTGCCTGATTTTGTTCACTAATAGATAGTAATCGATCTAAAAATTCCTTTGCTTTAAGGTATCTAAACGCAAGAGTTTCGTTTACTTTTTCGTGGGTATGAGATGGTGGAACATAAACTTCTTGTTTTTCTTCTAAAGAAAGCATACTATAAACATTATCCAACCAAGTTCTAAATTTAAGTAAATTTTCTTTTTGTTCTTGAACAAAATATTTAACCTCAACCGTTGCTTTCCCTCCTGATGCTATCCATTTGCTACTTTCACTAGACTTTGAAATTTTATCTTTCATGATCTCCATAACATCTACTAAACAATCAAAATGTATTGCCCAATTCCAATCTAACTCACCGGAACCTTCACCTTGATATCCTATCCAAGAATTAGATTTTTTTGATTCCATTTCTAAAAAAGGGTTAATATAAGAAGACAAAGAATGATCTATTTTTGCTTTTAAGGATTTTGTTAACTTTAATTTTTCCGTATAAATTTTTTTAAATTTTTCTATTAAGACAGTAGATAATGCTTCCGTCGCAGTAAATCCGTGCTTCTCCAGAGAATTTTTAATAACATTAGTATCATTAATATCAATAACACCACTACTTTCCACGGCTGTATTAATTGAATTTATTAAATGATCACAAAAAACAATACTTGCTGTTAAAACACTATTTACTTCTTCATACCTCTTAACTAATTGTTCAGTTCTTAAGCTTGGATTAATTTGTCCATATATTTTACCCAACCAGGTTTTAATTTTACCCAAATTTTCTCTTTGACTTAAAATAAAATAATAATTGGCTCCATCAATTTTTGAATTTCCATCCAACAACTGTTTATTTACTGCAGCTACATATTCAATCAATTCATCAAAATCTATAGCCCAACTCCAAGCTTCATTTCCTGATTGCTCACCTGCATATGTTATCCAAGAACCAGGAACTAATTTATCCATGCTTACAAGTGGCTCAATATTACTTAAAGCAATATCAATCCTTTTTTTTAGTAGTTCTTCTTTAGTGCTACCAAATCCCCACACCATATCAGATCCTCCACTTAATTATTTTCTCTTGGCCTTTTATGTGAATATTTCATTTTAAATTGTTCCGGATCTACTTCAAAACTATCTTTGATACTTTGGCTTTGCGTAGGTTTTTTTATCAAAAATTTAACACCTTCTTGTGCCAGCTTAACTCCAGCACCAAGCACTAAAGAACCCATTAAACCAAGAGCTGCTTTTGCTGCCATTCCTCTCTGTATAATAACATCATCAGAAATATGGTTAAGATGGCGTGTACATGCTAAATGTGTTTGATACTTCCATCCTGACTCGCAAGTTGTAAAGTAAAGTAAACTTTTTACTGCGACAGGAACTTCTAAAGCTTGTAATGCTGCTGCGCCAGCTGCTAATATTACCGTTTTGGCAGCATTTCGTTGTATAGTATGATCGTTTAATTGGCCAGGAGGATAAAGTTCGTTTCGCCTTTTTTCTAAAGACTCACTAAACATTTTAACTATTCCGCTATCTGCCGCATCTTGTCCGGCTACTTTTCTTACCATTCTAACAGCCTTTTGACCGAAATCTAACGATTTATTTTCTGCCATTCTAAGTAATGTATCGAATCGTGAATCGTTGTTTACTATATTTTGCATAACTTTACGTCGATTATTTTGCATCTCAAATAAAGCTGCCGATAGCTTGTCTTTTTCTTCTTGTGATAAAGGTTTGCCAGCTTGTCGCAACTGTTCTTCTGTTGCTTTTAGTATGGCTTTTTCTTCCTCTTCATTTTGTTTTAATAAATCTCTCATTTCTCCTTTCACTTTTTCCATTTCCAGTTTTACTTTAGTTTCCACAACTTTTCGTGCTAGTTTTTCTTCCTCTTCTACCATTCGAACTGTTTGCTTTTTTTCCTCTAACAATTTTTCAAACATGTCCTTAGGTAGCGAAAGATGATCTCGATTTTCCGGATTGGTTACAAACGCTCTTAAACGCTCTATTCTTCGTGCCTCTTTTTCTTCTGGAGACAATTGCTGCATACTCAATTTTGCTAAAAGAGCTTCTATCTGTTGCGCCATTTCAGAAAGTTGGTTTGTTAAATCTGTATTTTGATCGGTTAAATTTTTTATCTGTTCTTTTAATGCCTTAACTTCTTCGTTGTCTTTTGATTTTTTTGCGGATCTGGCTGTATCTTCCTCTTTTGATTCTTGTAATTTTCTTAATTCCTCTCTTGCTTCTTTTAGCTTAGCTTTAATTAATTCTTCTCTTTCTATTGCCTCATCTCTTTGCTGTTCCGATCTGGCTGCATGCCATGTTTCTTGTCGCATATCATGATCATGTTTACTTTTCTCGTCTTTCAATAATTTACCCAATTCTTCAATCTTGATTGATAAAGCTTTATTCTTTTCCTGTTCTTCTTTAAATTTTTTGTTTAAATCGACCGCCATATTCCACCCCCATGTAGTTTTATAATAAATTCAATATTAAACAGTAAGTAATCAATTTCACTTACATACAACTAAACATAGCACCTAACAATAGAAATTAAAATGAGCAACTACAATGGAAACACACAAATATTGATATATCTAACTATGAACTTAAAACTTTACGAGTATACACACGAATAAGACGCGACTTTTACTAATTACTTTATAAATTTTCTACAAAATAGAATTAAATGCTAATATCATCTACCATAGCTAAAACTAATTAACATTTTGCAAGTTATCAATATAAAATATGATAAACAAAGAACAATTTGAGTTAATTAAATCAAAATTTTTTATAACCCCAAATATTTGGGATTTGATTGTTTTAACTTTTGTTTTAGGGGTACTTGCAATTATTGCCTGGGGCGCCAGCCAAATGATTACCCCGTACCAGCTGGGTCAAGAAATAACTATTTCTTTAGATCCTAAATTTTTACCGGAATATACAATTAAAACGGTATTACGTATGTTAATTGCCATGATATTTTCTTTAATATTCACTTTTACTGTAGCCCCATTAGCCGCTAAAAATCGTGGAGCTAGTAAATTGATCTTATCTTTTATAGATATAATGCAATCCATCCCTGTTTTAGGGTTACTTTCTATAACTGTGGTCGGTTTTATAAAACTGTTCCCAAACAGTATGTTAGGCCCAGAAAGCGCCTCTATTTTTGCTGTTTTTACTGCTCAGGTTTGGAATATAACCATGAGTTTGTATCAATCGTTACGCACTGTACCAATTAATTTACAAGAAGCTGCCAATATGTACCAGTTATCCGCATGGCAACGATTTTGGAGCATAGAAGTTCCATTCGGTACTCAAGGTTTATTATGGAATTGTATGATGTCTATGTCTGCCGGATGGTTCTTTGTGGTGCTCTCCGAAACTATAATGGTCTCTAATCAAAATATTGCGTTACCTGGTATTGGTTCTTATATAAGTAAAGCTATTGCTGAAGAGAATTTTAATGCTATGTGGTATGCCATAGTTGCCATGTTTTTAGTAATTTTATTATACGATCAGCTATTATTTAGACCTCTATTAGCTTGGGCTAATAAATTTACTATTGACGTCGAAGAAAACTCTCCACCTAATCAATCCTGGTTTTTAAATCTGTTAGCTAAAACCTTAATTTTAAAGAAAATCGAAATAATTTTAGGATTATTATTAGATTTATTTATTAATAGATTAAATATTATTTTAAAAAAAATAAATACATTATTACTTTCAACTAAATCATCTAATAATTATTCTCAATTATCTTTCTTAAAACTTAAAAATAAAGTTTTTTATAAACTATGTTATCTATTGTGGCAAACATTAATAATTTTAATAGTTGGTTGTTCGCTATATTTTTTAACTACATTTATTATTGAAGCAATAGATTTAGCAGAAATTTTACATGTATTCTTTTTAGGCCTTATAACAGCCTTGAAAGTAATAGTTTTAATAATACTTGCTTCTTTAATATGGGTTCCTATCGGGGTTTGGATTGGATTAAACAAAAAAGCTAGCTTAATACTACAACCAATAATTCAATTTTTAGCAGCATTTCCGGCTAATTTTTTATATCCAATAGTCATAATTTTAATAATGAAATACTCTCTTAATAAAAATATTTATACTGCCCCGTTAATGATCCTAGGTACTCAATGGTATATTTTGTTTAACGTAATAGCAGCCATGAATGCCATTCCTAAAGAGATTTTTTTAACCACTCAAATGTTAAGATTAAAAGGCATATTATGGTGGAAAAAAGTAATACTGCCAGCTATATTCCCTTTTTATGTAACTGGCGCAATGACTGCTGCTGGTGGTTGTTGGAATGCTAGCATTGTTGCAGAATTTGTTAAATGGGGAGACAATACTATAACTTCGTTAGGGTTAGGATCTTACATAACCGAACAAACTAATAGTGGGGATTTTCGCCGATTAGCCCTAGGTATTTGTATAATGTGTATATATGTAATGTTGTTTAATAAATTAGTATGGAGAAAATTATATCAACTAGCTAGTTCTAGGTTTAATTTTAATTAACATTATGATAAATAATATATTATTACATGCTAACAATATAACTAAGTATTTTACTAGTGCTGAACAAAAACAACTATTAGTACTAGATTCTATTGATTTTAAATTATTTTCTGGCGAAATTGTTGCAGTTTTAGGAAAATCTGGTTCTGGAAAGTCTACTTTTTTACGTATCATTACTGGCTTAATACAACCAGATCAAGGTTCTGTATCTTATAAAGGTCAAATAATTACTAAACCTATGAAAGGGATCGCTATGGTTTTTCAAAATTTTGCCCTTATGCCATGGCTTACAGTACTAGAAAATGTTGAACTTGGCTTAGAAGCAATTGGAGTCCCCAAAAAAATTAGAAGACAACGTTCGCTAAAAGCTATAGATACTATTGGTTTAGATGGTTTTGAATCTGCCTACCCAAAAGAATTATCTGGTGGCATGAAACAACGCGTTGGATTTGCTAGAGCACTAGTTATTGAACCAGAATTATTAATTATGGACGAACCATTCTCTGCGCTAGATATATTAACATCAGATAACTTAAGAAGCGATTTACTAGACTTATGGCAAGATCAAGTTACCAATATTAAAGGCATGGTTTGTGTAACTCACGATATTGAAGAAGCCTTATTAATGGCTAACAGAATAATTATTTTTTCTAACGATCCAGGTAAAATTCAAGCAGATATTTCTGTTAATCTTAAATACCCAAGAAATCCAAAATCTGTAAAATTTCAAAATTTACGAGATCAAATCTATACCATAATGACTACCAGCAACCGAATTAGTATAGAAAAAGTTAAAAATAAACAAATTATTAACAAAGCCTTACCAGAATTTAGCTATAGAATTCCAGAAGTTGATATTTCTGAATTAACTGGGTTCTTAGAGGTAGCTCCAGAACACGAAGATGAAGGTAAAATTAACTTACCAGCCTTAGCTGAATCGTTACACTTAGATGTAAATAATTTATTTCCAATTACCGAAGTACTAGATATGCTACGTTTTGTAAAAATTGTTGATGGCGAATTAAAACTTACCGAACGTGGCAAAGAATTTGTTGAAGTCGATCTACTAGAAAGAAAACAAATTTTTGCAGAGCACCTATTAAAATATTTACCAATCGCCAATAAAATTAAAGAAACTCTAGATCAAAACGTCGATCATAAAGTACTTAAAGAACTATTTTTAGAAGAACTACAAATTAATTTTAGCAAAGAAGAATCCGAAAAAATATTACGTACCGTAATTAGTTGGGGAAGATATGCAGAAATATTCTCTTACGACTACGATTCTGGCGAATTAAGCTTAGAAAATCCTCAATAAGGTGGTAATTCTTTATAAAAAAAACTATGATTTTTATTAATATGCAAGTTCAAAATTATCACCTTTAAAAGCTATGCCCAACTTTAATATTTGATAACCTTGTTCTTGATATTTTTTACCATACTGATTCCTATCAATTTGTGCTAATGCTATATCCCTGGCTAATTTTTTTAAATCTTCATTTTCCCTAAATGAAACCTTTATTTCACCAACTATACATAATTTTTGCTTATGGTTCACTACTAGTAAATCAGGCCTAGTTTTACCAATGCTTACATCTTCTATTTCAGCAAATACTTCATATTCAGAATTACCAACTAGATTAATGCATTTCAGTTCGGTCATAATTAAAAACTGGTATACAAATTCTTTAGCTTTTTCTACAGCTAGAACGTTAGCAGCTCTCCCTCCACCACTAAAGATCCTGGCACTATAAGCTGGATCCTCAAAAATTTCTTTTAAAGCTTCCTCAAATTTAGCAAAATCACCTATTAATAAACTATTTGCTATTTTACTTAAAAATGGTTGAGATATAAACCAACTGTTAACATATTTTTTTATTAACAATGTGATCTCTTGATTTGGTAAACGCACATGATATTTATCACTAGATTTTACTAATGTTAAATAACCAGTATGGATCAATAAACTCCACAACATTTGTGGTTGACTGTTCAAATCATCAAAAGATACATACTTTTCTAATTCTTCCGGTAAACTAGCTTCCTTATATTTAATTAGATCTCTAATTTTTTGCTTATCTTCTCGCGAAGATTTATTGATTAATAAATCTTTGATCATTTTAGGATTAGCAGAATTTACCCAATACGGCTCTAAATCCCCATTGTGAGCAATACATTGCATAATTGACCATGGATTATAAATAAAATTATTTCCTATTACATATCCATTATACCAATTTTTGATTTCTTTTTTATTTATGATCCCTGCTTTATCTAATAATTCATTTACCTCGGTTTCCGTAAAGCCATAGTGTTCGCTAAATTTATAATCTAAGATCGTTTCTTCTATTGGATTATTTAACCCAGAAAATATGTTGGCTTTTGCAACCCTAAGAATCCCAGTTATTAAACCTTTTTCTAAATAATCTTCATTTTCTTTTAAACAAGAACCAAATAGTTTACTAAAAAAATTAGTAAGTTTTTTTAATGCTTTAGGTTTATCAAATAAATAATTTATAGCATTATCATATTCATCTATTAAAATAAACACCTTTTTACCGTGGTATATACACAATAATTTACTTAAAAACTTTAAAGAAGATTCGGTTTCACTAAGATCTTGTTGTTTATTTATAATTCGTTCAAATTGAGCAATATCTGCTTTATATAAACTTTCAGTCTCATAATTAAATTTAGGATCCATACAACTGAGCGCTTGTAAAATATAACCATATTTTTTATATAATACTGAAATAAGATCTTTTATATTATTTTCTATGACTAAAAAATCATCACCACCTATATCTTTAAAATTAACTAAAATTACTGGATGAACCCCTTGATATTTTTTATAATTTGGATCATTTAAGTATTTATTTATTTTTAATTGTTCAAATAACCCAACAGTTGGTAGTCCTCCTATTTCTCTACTAAAAAAGTGTTGCAACATAGATAATGCAGAGCTTTTACCCCAACGTCTTGGACGCGTTATTAACACTACATCATTACTATGATCTAAAAAATCTTTAATGAATAAGGTTTTATCTACAAACAACCTATTCAGATCAGCAGTTAAGCCATCACTGCTTACTAATTTTCTAAAATTACTAGTTCCTACCTTAATCGGATGTTTTTTCATAATTGACCTGTAAATCACAATTAAATAATCAAATTTCTGCTTTTCTTAAAATAGGCGTCTTTAAATATTTTAACCTTTCATTTTCTATTAAACTCTCTATTTTATATTCCATGTCCAAAGGTTGCTGAAAACTTTTAATTTCTTCATATATAACCCATGTAATTTAGTTTTGAGACAAAAATTACATACAGGAGATAGTCATGTCGATAGAACATTTTATCATTATAGTTACAAAATTCGATACTATAATTAATACAAAACTATACTAAACAACTAAACACACTTATGACTTTAAGGAATATTTGTGCATAATGTTAAGTTATTTGAATCACGCGATCATTTATTTGTGTTTTTAAATGAAAGTACATCCACCACAGAAAGTGGGATCCATTCTAACCAATATTTAATAAAACATCGTAATAATTTTGTTTTATTAGATCCAGGTGGCTTTAATGTAATGCCCCATGTATTAGCAGAGCTATTACGTTATACTACTTTAGATAAATTAACGGCTATTATTTTATCCCATCAAGATCCAGATGTTTTAGGTGGAATTGTTTCTTGGACAGCCTTAAGTTCTGCATCGGTATATCTTCCTGAAATTTGGAAACGTTTTATCCCACATTGTGGAATAACAACAGAAATAAATCGTTTTTATGGCGTGCCAGATAAAGGAATGCTATATCCTATGGCTTCAAATTGTAAATTACAATTGATTCCAGCTCACTTTTTACACTCTGAAGGAAATATTAATGTCTATGATCCAGTTTCTAAAATACTATTTAGTGGAGATATTGGAGCCGCAACAACAATGATTGACGACAATCCATTTGTAGAAAATTTTAAGACTTATCTGCCACATATAGAAGGATTTCATCGACGTTACATGTGCTCTAATCGTGCAATACAGGCTTGGCTTAAACGTATTTCAAAATTGGAAATTAATATGATTGCACCTCAACACGGGCGAATATATAAAGGAAAAGTCTTACATCAATTTATAGATTGGATTAGCAAGCTACAGTGCGGGATAGATTTGTTTGATAAGAATGGATTTATTCGTTAGGAAATAATCATTTGAATAATATAATAGAAAAAAACAATAATTTTTTTGAAATTATAGAAAAATTAAAGGTTGATTTTTTAAAACAATTAAGTATATTGCTAGAACATCAGATTACTAGAAAAAACTTCGATAAAAATATTATTCTTTTGGAACAAAAAAAATCAGCCCAAATAAACGCCATTTTTAATACAATTCACAAACAAGGTAAAAAACGTCTTGATGGTATTAAAAGCAATATTGAGCATTTTAACAATATTAACCATTCATTAGATATTTTGCATGGGTTACAAGATAAAAATAGTTATGACAATATCTTGCGGTTAAAAAATAATTTATTTAATTTAAATGATATATTTAATAAATTACTTTTGGAACATAATTTATTTGTAAAAAATGAACATTACGCAACTCACGATGTTTTAACTGGGCTGTATAATCGACATTATTTTAATACTATAATTAATTATGAAATTAATCGCTCGCAAAAATACAAACGATATAATAATAAATTTTCGATTTTAATGCTCGACCTAGATAATTTTAAAAAAATAAATGATTCTTATGGGCATCCTGCAGGTGATTTTATCTTAAAAAATATTGCAACAATGCTCTTAAAATCAATACGTCATGCTGATTTGGCAACTAGGCTAGGTGGGGATGAATTTGCAGTTATTCTTATGGAAACAGACTTAAATCAAGCAGCTTGCGTAGCAGACAGAATTCGCAAAAAAATTCAAAAAACCAAGTTAATAAGTCCTGCCGGTGATAAAATTAATATCTCTGTATCTATTGGGATCAGTAATTATCCAGACAGCTCTACTGATGCTGTTGGCTTGATGTCTAGTGTAGACATAGCATTATATAAAGCTAAGAGTTTAGGTAAAAATACTATTTTCATCTAATATACTAATTTATATTACGTTTTCCCTCTTTTTGAACTATTTCCATTTTGGAAACAGTTGATTTATATTCGAGTTCTTCAGTTTCAAAAATA
>Ga0187884_10000273_pt1 | contig 54279 bp, 70 predicted proteins | sample June2016WEW_20_4_FD_132983 | JGI IMG/M metagenome (GOLD analysis project Ga0187884, IMG submission 132983) | Peatland microbial communities from SPRUCE experiment site at the Marcell Experimental Forest, Minnesota, USA - June2016WEW_20_40 | ecosystem: Environmental > Terrestrial > Soil >...
AGATAATACCAAGATGAGCGTAAATTTAATTGCACCGATAGCTATGGAAGAAGGTGTGCGTTTTGCTATTAGAGAAGGTGGACGTACCGTTGGTGCTGGTGTTGTTACGAAGATTATAGAATAATTGAGGTAGGTAATTTAAATGAGCATGGGTGGTCAGTTAATAAATATTAGTCTTAAATCTTTTGATCATGTATTAATAGATAAGGCTGCTGCAGAAATTGTTGATACTGCAAAAAGAACAGGTGCTCAAGTTAAAGGGCCAGTTCCTATGCCTACTAGAAAAGAAAGAATTACTATTTTAATTTCTCCACATGTTGATAAACATGCTAGAGATCAATATGAAATTTGTACTCATAAAAGATTAATAATAATTTTAGAACCAACAGATAAAACTGTAGATGCTTTAATGAAGTTAGATTTAGCTTCTGGGGTTGATGTACAAATTAAAGTAAAGTAAGAGGTTAATAGAATATGATGGGTTTAGTAGGACGTAAATGTGGTATGACCAGAATCTTCGAAGAGGACGGTAACTCTATACCTGTTACAGTAATAATGGTGGAACCTAATAAAATTACGCAAATAAAAAGTATTGAAGTAGATCAATATTATGCAGTACAGGTAACAACTGGTAGCTGTAAGGCTAAAAAAGTTACTAAAGCTTTAGCAGGACATTTTGCTAAAGCAAACGTTGCAGCTGGTCGTGGTTTATGGGAGTTTAAATTATCAAAAGAAGAATTACAGCAATTAAAATTGGGAGACGAAATACAAGTATCAATTTTAAAAGCAGGGCAATATGTAGATGTTACTGGGGTCTCTAAGGGGCGTGGTTTTGCCGGTTCTCATAAGAGACATCATTTTAGTCTTCAATATGCTACTCATGGTAACTCATTGTCGCATAGGGTTCCCGGTTCTATAGGACAAAATCAGACGCCTGGTAGGGTTCTTAAAGGTAAAAAAATGCCTGGACATATGGGAGATCAAAAAGTTACAGTACAATCCTTAAAAGTAGTACAAGTGGATGAACAACGAAATCTTTTATTGGTAAAGGGAGGGATCCCTGGTGCGGTTAATGGGGATTTAATTATTCTTCCAGCAGTTAAAGAGAAGTGAGAGAATTATTATGGAATTATTAGTAACCAACGATAATAAAGCTCAAGGATCTAATACAAAAATTCAAGTATCTGATCGAGTATTTAGTAGCGAGTTTAATGAGCCTTTAGTGCACCAGATAGTAACGGCTTATTTGGCGGGAGCAAGATCTGGAACTAAAGCACAGAAATCTAGAGGTCAAGTAAGAGGTGGCGGTAAAAAGCCATGGAAGCAAAAAGGTACTGGTAGTGCTCGTTGTGGAACTATTCGTAGTCCGTTATGGCGAGGTGGTGGTGTTATATTCGCAGCAACACCTAGAGATTTTTCGCAAAAAGTAAATCGTAAAATGTATAGAGGGGCAATACGCTCTATTTTATCGGAATTAATTAGACAAAATAGGTTGCAAGTTGTTGATGAGTTTTTAGTAGATCAACCTAAAACTAAAGTGTTGGTTAATAAATTAAAAAAATATGAAATTAATGATAAAATTTCAGGTTTAATTATAACTCAAACTACTGATCAAAACTTGTATTTAGCAGCTAGAAATTTACCGTATATTACTACTTGCGATTCTAAAAAAATCAATCCAGTAAATTTAATTAAGTATGAAAAAATTATTATAACTAAACAAGCTATTGAAAATATTAATGAGGCATTACTATGAGTATTGTAACTGCAGATCTTTATAAAATTTTATTGAAGCCTCTAAATACTGAAAAAACTAATAAAATGGCAGATCGTTATAATAGAATAGCGTTTAAAGTTGCAACTTGGGCAAATAAAATGCAAATTAAGCAGGCGGTAGAAAAGTTGTTTAATGTAAATGTACAGCAAGTAAATACCATTAATATTTATGGTAAATCTAGGACTTTTAAACAACGACATGGTAAAAAATCAGATTGGAAAAAAGCTACAGTAAGATTACAAGCAGGGCAAGATATTAAGATTGCGGAATTTATTAAATAGGGTAAGTATTAGTATGTCTGGTATATCAATAGTAAAACATAAGCCAACTTCACCAGGATTACGAGGTTTAGTTAGCATAAAAAATTCAGAAATATATAGCGGCAGACCGTATAAGTCTTTAGCATATAATATTCCAAGATCGACAGGTAGAAATAATTTAGGTCGAATTACCATGTGGCAACGTGGTGGTGGCCATAAGCAGTTATATAGGTTAATTGACTTTAAAAGAGATAAAGATGGTGTTCAAGCTATTGTGGAACGTATAGAGTATGATCCAAATAGAACTGCTAATATTGCTCTTCTTAAGTATGTAGATGGCCAAAGACGATATATAATTGCGCCGAATGGTTTAAAAGTTGGCGATAAAATACAATCTGGATTTGATGTTGATATTATAGTCGGTAATAATTTGCCATTAAGAAATATTGCAGTTGGTACAGTAGTACATTGCATAGAATTAAAGCCAGGGAAAGGTGCGCAATTGGCTAGAAGTGCTGGTTGTTCTGCTCAAATTTTGGCAAGAGAAGGTAAATATGTTACTATACGGTTAAAATCTGGAGAAATGAGAAAAGTTTTAGCGGTTTGCCGTGCGACTGTTGGAGAAGTTAGTAATTTAGAGCATAATTTACAAAAATTAGGTAAGGCTGGTAGGAATAGATGGTTAGGGGTTAAACCTAGATCTAGGGGTATAGCCAGAAATCCAGTGGATCATCCAATGGGTGGAAGAACTAATGGTGGTAGGCATCCATGTTCTCCGTGGGGATTAGTAGAAGGTATTAAAACCAGACATAAAAATCGTGGTAATAGATTAGTTGTTAGGGCTCGTAAAAAATAGCATTTTAAAAAATATTTTGAGGTTTATGTAAGATGGCACGTTCTCTTAAAAAAGGACCATTTGTTGAAGCTAGTTTAATTAAAAAAGTTAGGCATTCTGTTAAGATTAATGATCGCAAACCAATTAAAACTTGGTCTAGACGTTCAACAATAGTGCCTGAAATGATAGGATTAACTATTATAGTGCATAATGGTAAGCAATTTATTCCGGTAATAATTACAGAGGCGTTAGTTGGGCATAAGTTAGGAGAGTTTTCTCCTACTAGAACATTTAAAGCACATTCTGGTGATAGAAAAACTGCCGCTGCAACAGATAAAAAATAATATGAGAAATTTGAATTTGGGAGAAAATTAAGATGGCGGCTTCTGCAACTTTAAGATATGCACGAATGTCAGCGCAAAAGGTAAGATTAGTTGCTGATTTAATTAGAAATAAAAATGTTGCTCAAGCAGTTAATGTTTTAACTTTTAATAATAAAAAAGCAGCTTTAGTGATCAAAAAACTACTAGAATCTGCTATTGCTAATGCGGAAAATAACGCAGGATTAGATGTGGATTTGCTAAAAATTAGTAAAATTTTTGTTGACCAAGCTGGTGGGTTGAAACGATTTATGGCAAGGGCTAAAGGTAGAGGTAATAGAATCACTAAAAGAAATTGTCATATAACTATTGTGGTTGATGAAAATAATAAATAGGGTACATTCATTATGGGACAAAAAGTTCATCCAATTTTAAACAGGTTAGGCATAAATCAATTTAGTAGTGCTAAATGGTTTGCAGATCGTAAAAATTTCGCTGATTTATTACAAAGCGATATTGAAATTCGCTCTATTATTCGCAAGTTTTTACCAATAGGTTCTTGTATTGGTGGTGTGATTATTGAGAGAGCAGGTAATGTTGGTAAGAAGAATATTAAAATTATTATTCGTACTGCTAAGCCAGGTATAGTTATTGGTAAAGGCGGGGAAGATGTAGATAAGTTAAAGATATTTTTAGGTACAAAATTGAATGCAAACATTCAGTTAAACATAGAAGAAATTCGCAAGCCAGAATTAGAAGCAATTTTGGTGGCGGAAGGTATTGCTGCTCAATTAGAAAAACGAGTTATGTTTCGTCGCGCTATGAAAAGGGCGGTTTCTACATCTTTGAAACAAGGTGCTAAAGGAGTAAAAGTAGCAGTGGCTGGTCGTTTAAATGGAGCAGAAATTGCTCGTACAGAGTGGTATCGTGAAGGTCGAGTTCCGCTACATACTTTTAGAGCAGATATTAGTTATGCCGAAGCTATGGCAAAGACTACTTATGGAGTGATTGGGGTTAAGGTTTGGATTTTTAAAGGCGAGATATTGCGAACTATTAAAGAAGAGGCTGCAGCTTTAGAAGCTACAATGGCGTAGGAAATATATTATATGTTACAACCAAAAAAAACTGCTTATCGTAAACAGCATAAAGGTAGAAATACTGGTATAGCAACCAGTGGAACTAAAGTGAGTTTTGGTGAATTTGGTTTGAAAACTTTAGATTTGGCTAGTATTACGTCTAGGCAAATTGAAGCAGCACGTAGAGCCATTAGTCACTTTATAAAAAGAGGTGGTAAAGTTTGGATTAGAATTTTTCCAGATAAGCCTATTTCAAAGAAACCAATTGAAGTTCGTATGGGTTCTGGTAAAGGTAGTGTAGAGTATTGGGTTGCTTTAGTGCAGCCTGGTAAAGTTTTATTTGAATTAGAAGGTGTAACTGCTGAAATAGCTCAACAGGCTTTAAGGTTAGCTAGCGCTAAGTTGCCAGTTAGAACTACATTTGTTACTAGAACAGTAAAATAAGAGGCTTTATTTATGAGAGAATTATTAATAAAATGGCGAAGCTTAGATGTCGTTAAGCTGCAGGAAGAATTACAAGAATTAATTAAACAGCAGTTTAAATTGAAAATGCAGCATGCTATTGGCGAATTAAAAGAAGTGCATCTATTAAAAAATATTAGAAGAAATATTGCTAAAATTTTGTGTGTATTGACAGAAAAAGGTGCGACGAAAGGGTAATATATGAGTATGAAAAAACCAATAAATATTGAAAACTATAAGAGTAAAGTAGTAGAAGGAATAGTAGTTAGTAGTGGTAAAATGAATAAAACTGTTATAGTGCGTGTAGATAGAAGGGTTACTCATCCATTGTATAAGAAAACTATTAATCAATTTTCTAAGTTTCATGTGCATGATGAAACTCATCAATGTGGAGTTGGTGATGTAGTGCAAATAAAAGAAAGTAGGCCTATATCTAAGACAAAGTCTTGGATAGTGTTGAATATAGTTAAGAAGGGTGTTGTTTTATGATCCAAATGCAAACTAAGCTTGATGTAGCTGATAATAGTGGAGCCAAGCAGATCATGTGCATTAAAATTCTTGGTGGTTCCAAAAGAAGATACGCTGGAATAGGTGATGTTATAAAAGTTAGTGTTAAAGATGCAATTCCTAATGGTAAAGTTAAAAAAGGAGATGTATATTTTGCAGTAGTAGTTAGAACTAGACATGGAGTTAGAAGAAAAGATGGTTCTAAAGTAGCATTTGATGGTAATGCAGCAGTATTATTAAATAGTCAACAACAACCTATAGGTACACGTATTTTTGGTCCGGTTACTAGGGAACTTAGAGGCGAAAACTTTATGAAAATTATTTCTATGGCACCCGAGGTAATATAAGATGTACAAAATTAAAAAAGGAGATAAGGTTATAATTTTGGCTGGCAAAGATAAGGGTAAGCAAGGAGTAGTATTAAGAATTGTAAACTCTAAATTGCAAATAGGTGGACGAATTTTAAAGTCTGATAAAATTATAGTAGAGGGGATGAATTTAGTTAAGAAGCATAGAAAGGCTGATCCATCAAAAAATTCTCCTGGAAGTATAGTAGATAAAGAGATGCCAATGGATATTTCTAATGTAGCTTTATTAGATCCTAGTACTAAAAAAGCTGGTAAAGTTGGGTTTAAATTTATAAATCAAGATAATAAACAAAAAAAAGTACGCTATTTCAAATCAAACCAAGAGGTAGTTGTTGATGCCTAATAAATTAAATAAATCACAAAAATTAAATGAATTAAATTTGAAACAACATTATAAAGATGTAGTTGTAAAGCACTTAATAGAGCAATTTAATTATAAAAATATTATGCAGGTACCTGCTATAGTTAAAGTTACTTTGAATATGGGTGTTGGTGAAGCTGTTAATGATCGTAAAATAGTCACCCAAGCAGTAGAGGAACTTAGTTTAATTGCTGGACAAAAGGCAGTTATTACTGAATCAAAAAAATCAATAGCTAATTTTAAGGTTAGACTTGGTTGGCCAATCGGATGTAAAGTAACTTTACGTAAAGATAGGATGTATCAATTTTTGGAAAGATTGTTATGTATTGCGATTCCTAGAATAAGGGATTTTCGTGGATTAAATAAACGAGGATTTGATGCTCAAGGTAATTATAGTTTAGGTATAAAGGAACAGATTGTATTTCCAGAAATTCAGTATGATAAAATTAGCGAAATTCGTGGGCTAGATATATGCATAACTACTAGTGCTAAAACTAGTGCGGAAGGAGAAACTTTATTAAAAGCCATGAAATTTCCTTTTAGAGATTAGTGTAAGCGGAGAAAATTAGAGTATATGGCAAAGCAGTGTATGATTAGAAGGGAAGTTAGGAGAACTAAGCTTAGAAGTAAGTTTTTGGAAAAAAGGCAAGCGTTACGTTCTGTTATTAATTCTCAAGATACTAGCTTAGAAGAAAAAGAATTGGCACAAGCTAAATTGAGTGCATTGCCAAGAGATTCTAGTGCTAGCCGGGGAACCAGAAGGTGCCGGATAACAGGCAGAAGTAGGGGAGTGTATAGAATTTTTGGTATGTGTAGAAATATGATTCGTATATACGCAGCACGTGGAGATATTCCAGGTTTACATAAGGCGAGTTGGTAATTATGAGTATGCAAGATCCTATAGCGGATTTATTAACTAGGATAAAAAATGGATATATGGCTAAAAAATCTGTTGTTTCTATTCCTGCTTCTAAACTTAAACAAGATATTTTAAAAGTATTACATCAAGAAGGTTATATTGAAGGTTATACTGTAGAAAAGTTAGAAAATAATAAATCTACAATAATGATAAATTTAAAATATTACAAAGATAAATCTGTTATTAGTAAGATAAAAAGAGTTAGTATGCCTGGGTTAAGGGTTTATAAAGGAAAAAAAGAATTACCTAAAGTGTTAGGTGGTTTAGGAATATCTATCATTTCAACTACGCGTGGTATTGTTAGCGATAAAGAAGCTAAAAAATTAGGCCAAGGCGGTGAAATTTTATGTTATGTGGAGTAGTTTTATATGTCTAGATTAGCAAAAAAAGCAATAGTAGTGCCTGATAAAGTACAGATAGAGCAACATAAAGATATGCTAACTATTAAAGGTTCTCATGGCGTTTTACATCATAAAGTACATCCTAATGTAATGGTTAAAATTGAAAAAGGTCATGTACAAGTTATACGTAACAATGAAGAACAGCTATCTAGGGCTGTTCAGGGTACAACGCATGTAATTATTTCTAATCATATCCGTGGTGTTACCGAAGGTTTTACTAAAAAATTGCAATTACATGGTGTTGGGTATAAAGCAAAAATTTCTGGCCATAAATTAGAGTTAAATTTAGGTAAATCCCATCCAATTGAATATATAGTTCCATCTAACATAAAAATAGAAACTCCTACCCCTACGGATATTATTATTTTTGGATCGGACAAACAGTTGGTTGGTCAAGTAGCTGCAGATATTAGAAGATTTAGAAAGCCAGAACCATATAAAGGCAAGGGAGTTCGGTATTTAGATGAAGTAATTCACTTGAAAGAAACTAAAACTAGTAAGAAGTAAGGAACTATGAGTACATTATTAGCACATCAAAGAAAAGTAAAAAAGACACGTAAAATAATAGCTAGGCTTAATATGGTGCGGTTATCGGTGCATCGTACTCCTAGACATATTTATGCTCAAATAATAGCTACGGACGGTACGGTTTTGGCTAGCGCTTCTAGCTTAGAAAAGATAGTGCGAGAAGATAATAATATTAAAGCTAATAAGGGTAAGATAGAAACCGCAAAGTTAGTTGGTAAGTTGATTGCCGAAAGAGGTAAAGAAAAGGTAGATCGTATTGCATTTGATAGATCTGGCTTTAAATATCATGGTAGAATAAAAGCATTAGCTGATTCTGCTAGGGAATTTGGTTTAAATTTTTAATTTAATTTTAATAAGGTATTAGAGTTATTATGGCAGTAAGTGTAGAAGCTACATCGGTTACAGCAAAGGGTGATGGAAATCAAGAAAAACTAATATCGGTATCTAGAAATACTAAAGTTGTTAAGGGTGGTCGAATATTTAGTTTTGGAGCATTAGTTGTAGTTGGTGACGGTAAAGGTCGTATTGGTGTAGGTAGAGGTAAGGCTAGAGAAGTTCCAGTTGCTATTCAAAAGGCTATGGAAAATGCTAGACGTAATTTTGTACAAATAGAATTGTTTAATAATACGTTATATCATCCAATTGAATCTAGACATGGGGCTACTAGAGTTATTATGTTGCCGGCTTCGGAAGGTACTGGTATTATTGCTGGTGGTGCTATGCGAGCAGTATTTGATGTTTTGGGAATACAAAATGTTTTGGCTAAATGTATTGGTTCATCAAATCCAGTTAATGTCGTTTTAGCTACATTAAAAGGATTAAAGGGGATGGTTTCTCCAGATCTAATAGCAGCTAAGCGTGGTAAAAATGTAGAGCAAATAATAGTACGCAGAAGAGGTAAGGATGATGGCAAAAGTAGTTAAAGTTAAATTAATTAAAAGCTTAAGTGGTAGATTGGAAGCGCATAAAGCAACTGCACGTGGTTTGGGTTTAAGAAAAATTAGGCAACAAGTTGAACTAGAAGATACCCCTAGTGTGCGTGGAATGATTAGAAAAATATCATATTTGTTACATGTTGGTGATTAAAAATGTATTTAAATACTTTGCAGCCTGCTATTGGCTCTAAATCTATAGCAAAAGTACTAGGTAGAGGGATAGGTTCTGGTTTAGGTAAAACTTGTGGTAAGGGTCATAAAGGACAAAAAGCTCGTGCTGGCGGATACCATAAGTTAGGATTTGAAGGTGGGCAAACTCCTTATAAGAGAAGAGTAGCAAAATTTGGATTTGTTTCTAAAAAGATATTGGAAAAAGCAGAAATACGGTTGTCAGAGTTAAATAGACTTTTTGATAATAATAAAGGATCTGCAATTGTTATTAATATGGATGTATTACGAGCAAATAAATATATTAAAAGTGCTATAAAACAAGTGAAAATTATAGCTACTGGTGAAATTAAACATGCTCTTACAATCACTACAAATGGAGCACTTAAAGTTACTAAAGGAGCACAACAACTAATAGAAGGTTTAGGCGGCAAAGTGTTAGCAGAAAATGTTTGATAATAGTAAATCTAATCAAAAAATTGCAAATAAAAAAAAATCTGGAGGCTTAAATGAATTAAAGCTAAGGGTAATTTTTTTATGTTCTGCTTTAATAATTTTTCGTATTGGAGCCCATGTTCCAGTTCCCGGGCTAGATCCAAGTAAATTAGCAGAATTATTTAATACTGGTCGTAGTGGGATTTTTGGTTTATTTAATTTATTTTCTGGCGGTTCTTTGTCTAGGTTAACTATTTTTTCTTTAGGCGTTATGCCATATATTTCTTCTTCAATTATTATTCAATTACTTACTATGGCATGGCCACCTTTGGAACAGCTAAAAAAAGAAGGCCATATTGGTAGACGTAAAATTTCACAATATACTAGGTATTTAGCGTTGATGTTAGCAACGTTTCAGTCTATTGGTATGGCTAAATTTATGTCAACAACCAGTTTTAATCCGAATTTTATTTATTACATAACGGTATGTGTTACTTTAGTTACTGGTACTATGTTCTTGATGTGGTTAGGTGAACAAATTACAGAACGTGGGATTGGTAATGGGGTTTCTATGATTATCTTTGCTGGTATAGTAGCTAATTTACCAAAATCAATTGTTAATACTTTAGAAAGAGTAAGACAAGGCGAGATGCACGGTTTAGGTTTGATTGGGTTATTATGTATGTTAATAATTGTTATAGCTTTTGTAGTTTTTATAGAGCGAGGGCAGCGTTTAATTACAGTAAATTATGCTGCTAAACAACAACAAGGAAGACAGGGTTATGCAGCGCAAAAAAGCCATTTGCCATTAAAAATTAATATGGCGGGTGTAATACCGCCTATTTTTGCATCTAGTGTTATTTTATTTCCTGCGACAATTGCACAATGGTTTGGTAATTCTTATTCTTCAATTAGTTTTTTAACTAAGGTAAGCGCAGCATTAAGTCCTGGGCAGCCTTTATATGTTATTTTGTTAGGCATGGCTATTATATTTTTTTGTTTTTTTTACACTGCTTTAGTTTTTAACCCTAAAGAAACAGCAGATAATTTACAAAAATCAGGAGCTTTTATTGCAGGGACTCGTCCCGGGGATCAGACTGCTGCATATATAGACGATATAATGTCTAAATTAACCCTTATGGGGGCTATTTATATTACTTTAGTATCGTTAATGCCAGAATTTTTAGTATTGTTTTTAAATGTACCGTTTTATTTTGGGGGAACTTCATTATTGATTATTGTAGTTGTGGTCATGGATTTTATGGCGCAAATGCAAGCTCATTTAATGTCTCATCAATATGAAGGGTTGATGCGTAAAGCAAAGTTAAAATTAAGTTGATATTTTGTAGGGAGTGAATCGTCGTGAAGGTCAGGCCATCAGTAAAAACAATATGTAAAGAGTGTAGAATAATTAGACGGGAAGGTGTGGTGCGAATTATTTGTAAAAAAACTCGTAAACACAACCAAAGACAGGGGTAATGGGATTGACTATTGTGTTAAATATAGTTAGCCTTAGCGAATTTAAGAGAGGTTATATTAAATGATTCGGGTTGCTGGTGTTATTTTGCCACATAAAAAACATATTAGGATAGCATTACTTAGTATTTTTGGTATCGGTTTAACTAGAGCAATGGAAATATGTCGAAAAATCGGTGTAGATCCTACTACTAAAGTATCAGATTTAACAGAACAAGCTGTAAAAGCTATTCAGCAGATAGTTAGTGAATTTCAGGTTGAAGGGGATTTACGCAGAAAAGTAGCTATGGATCTTAAAAGGCTCAAAGATATAAAATGTTATCGCGGGATAAGACATAGACGTAGGTTACCAGTACGTGGCCAAAGAACGAGAACTAATGCTAGAACAGCTAAGGGAAGGAAAAGAGGCTCATAAAAATGACAAAGCAACAACAAACCACTACCACCAGCAATAAACAACAAGCTGCAAGTAGTGTAAAAAAAGTTAAAAAACCTAAAAGAAAAATTTCTAGTGGAAAGGTATATATTATAGCTACATTTAATAATACTTTGGTTTACATCACTGATCTGGAAGGTAACACTTTGGGTTGGTCCACATCTGGAGGTCAAGGATTTAAAGGATCCAGAAAAAGTACTCCTTATGCAGCACAAATTGCTGCACAACATGTCGCTCAATCAACCAAAGAAAATTTTGGTATGGGAGTGGTAGATATTATAATTAAAGGTCCTGGTCCAGGCAGAGAAGCTGCAGCTAGGGCGTTAGCTACCCATTTTAAAGTTTTATCAATAACAGATGCTACTGGTATTCCGCATAATGGTTGTAGAGCTAGTAAAGAACGTAGAGTTTGAGGATTTTTATATGGCAAGATATATTGGCAAAAAATGTAAAGCTACCAGAAGAATTGGTGTGGATCTATATTTAAAAAAATTAGGTGGAAGGGATATTGATACCAAGTGTAAATTGTCTACTCTTCCTGGGCAACAGCATGGTGTTAAAAAAGCCAGAACTTCTGAATACGGATTAATGTTTAAAGCAAAGCAGATGATGAAATTAATGTACGGTGTTTTAGAAAGACAGTTTCGTCGTTATTATGAAGAAGCATCTAAGCGTAAAGGGGCAACTGGCGAAGTTTTATTATCTATATTAGAAACTAGGTTAGATAATGTAGTATACCGTATGGGATTTGGTTCAACTAGAGCAGAGGCTAGGCAATTAGTGCGCCATAAAGCGGTAATAGTAAAGAAATCTGGTGATGAATCTTTAGCAAGAGTGGTTAATATACCATCTTATTCTGTAAAGCCTGGTGATGTTATTGAAATTCGTGAAAAAAGTAAATCTCAAGTTAGAATTAAAGATGCATTGCGAGTAGCAGAGGGATTAGGTTTTGTTGATTGGTTAGAAGTAGATTCGACTAAATTTAGTGGGATTTTTAAAAGGTACCCAGATCGAAAAGATTTACCAGCTGATTTAAATGAACAAATGGTTGTGGAATTATATTCTAAGTAATTTTATAGGAGATAGGTTGAATGGCAGAGGCTGCTGAATTATTAAAGCCAAATATTATAAGCGTACAAGAACATAATTCTAATCAAGCGACAGTGATTCTTGGACCGTTGGAACGTGGTCTTGGGCACACTATTGGTAATGCATTAAGACGAGTATTATTAGCATTTATACCTGGCTGTGCTGCTACAGAGGTTAATATTGAAGGAGTTTTGCATGAATATTCTTCTAAAGAAGGTATACATGAAGATATTATTAATATTTTGTTAAATTTAAAGGGAGTGTGTTTTAAATTAGAAGGTAGAGATGAAGTAGAATTGTCATTACACAAGAAAGGAGAAGGAACAGTTGTGGCCGGTGATTTCCAATTACCGCACGATGTAACGATTGTTAATCCCGATTACGTAATTGCCAACATGGCTAGTAATGGTGAATTAAAAATGCTTGTAAAAGTTGCTAGAGGACGAGGGTATGAGCCAGCTAACAGTAGAATAAATAAAGAGGAATTAAGACAATTAGGATGGTTACACTTAGATGCTTCTTATACTCCTGTTAATAAAATTAGTTATAAAGTAGAGAGTGCACGTGTTGGTAATAGAGCAGATTTGGATAAATTGATTATTGAACTAGAAACGAACGGTACCATAAGCGCCGAAGATGCTATTCGTATGGCTGCTAGAATTTTAAACAACCAAGTAGCAGTATTAGTAGAATTACAAAACGAGCAAAAGAAAGAACCAGAAAAGGTGGAAACTTTTAATATTGATCCGTTATTATTACGGCCAATAGATGATTTAGAATTAACAGTTAGATCTACTAATTGTTTAAAGGCTGAAAATATTTATCAAGTTGGCGATTTAGTACAAAGAACCGAAGTAGAATTGCTAAAGACTCCTAATTTAGGTAAAAAATCTCTTACTGAGATCAAAGATGTGTTGGCTTCTAAAGGGTTGTCGTTAGGGGTAAAATTAGAAAATTGGCCAGTTGCTGGTACAAGTAATAATTAGTATTTAGTAATTTTTAAAATAGGTAAATTATATTATGCGGCATAAAAACAGTGGTAGAAATTTAAGCAGAACTTCTAGTCATAGACGACTAATGTTGCTTAATATGGCAAAATCAATTATTAAGCATGAGTTAATTAAAACTTCGTTACCAAAGGCTAAAGAAGTTCGGAGAGTTTTAGAACGATTAATAACTTTAGCTAAAGAAGATAATGTTAGTAATCGACGTCGAGCGTTCGCTAAATTAAGAGATAAAAGTATAGTTGCTAAGTTGTTTACTAATTTAGGGCAACGGTTTAAATTACGTCCAGGTGGTTATTTAAGAATTTTAAAGTGTGGTTACCGTAAGGGCGACAATGCCCCTATGGCTATAGTTGAGTTACTTGATCAAAACATTGAGCAAGTTGAGAGTACTAAAGCTAGCTAATATCTAGTAAAAACAATATTTTAAAAATTATGCAGCAAATACAACAGCCTCAGTTCGGGAAAGTCCGAAATTTTTTTTGGCCAATACATCGGTATGAGCTAAAAAAATTAGTTCCAATGTCTATTTTATTTTTCCTAGTTTCTTTTGTTTATAATTTATTAAGAGCCATGAAGACGGCGCTTATTATTACTGCCAAAGGTTCTGGTGCTGAAATAATATCTTTTTTAAAAATTGGTGGAGTACTACCTGGGGCTATTCTTTTAACTTATATTTTTACAAGATTAATTAGTAAATTTAGTAGAGAACAAGTATTTTATACTATATTGACCGGGTTTTTAGTTTATTTTGCCATATTTTTAGTTGTTTTATACCCTAATCATAATTATTTACAGTTAGATTTTCTAGCTGATTATTTGCAAGACAATATATTCACTGGTTCAGGTTTTAAGGGGTTTATTGCGGTAATAAGGCACTTTAACTTAAGTTTATTTTATGTGTTATCAGAAATGTGGAGTACTGTAGTTTTATCGACTTTATTTTGGGGGTTTGCTAACGAGGTTACTAAAGTCGATGAAGCTAAACGTTTTTATGCGATTTTTGCATTATGCTCTAACTCTTCCGGAATATTTTCTGGTTTGTTTGCTAGCATTGTTCGTAAAATTGCGTATAACCCAATGTTACCATTTGATCATGCTAATCAATGGGTATTTTATCAATTAAGTTTTGTATTAATTTTAGGAGCATGTATTATAGCTTTATTTTATTGGTTAAATAGATCGGTATTTCACATGGAAAATGTGCAAAGCCTACAAATACCAAAAAAAGTAAATAAAATTTCTCTAACAGAATGCTTTAGATATTTAATGAGTTCTAAGTATTTAACTTATATAGTAATTATAGTTATTAGTTATAACATTGTTTATAATTTAGCAGACACTATGTGGGCAGCTCAAGTTAAACAAGTTTATCAAAGCAGCAAAGATTTTAATGCTTACATGAGCCAAGTTACCTCTATGACGGGAGTTATTGCAGTAATATTTGCATTTATTCTTTCTGGTAATGTAATTCGTTATTATGGCTGGACAGTAACTGCTTTAATTACCCCAGTTATTTGGTTACTAACAAGTTTAGGGTTCTTTTCTGGGTTAATATTTAACAATACTACGGTAATGGATATAATTGCTACATTTATATCTAATCCTGCTAATTTCTTTTTACTTTTAGGATCAGCACAAATTTGTTTTGGAAGAGCATGTAAGTATACTGTATTTGATGAGACTAAAGAAATTGCTTTTATCCCTTTATCTAAAGAAAATCAACGTAAAGCTAAAGCAGTAGTAGATGGATTATCGTCTAGGTTTGGTAAATGTGGTGGTGCTTTAATTTATTTAATATTATTTATGCTAGTAGGTGATCTATCTAATACTATTCCTTATGTTGCAATAATTATCTTAGTGGCAATTATTTTATGGATTTATGCGGTGTTAGGGTTAGGTAATATTATAAATACCATGATTCATGAGCCGGATGATAAACATATTATGGTATACGATGAAGATAGTAGTAGCGAAGAAAAATTGACTAAAAATAATGAAAATAATACACAGCTTAGATATGGACTATAATGAAGAGGGGAGTTGTTGAGAAAAGCATAAGGTTTAAAAGGGAATTTTCTTATGATGGATCCAAAAATGCTTATAAAAGAAGCAGCTTTGGCTTTAAATATTTCTGAAAAAGAAGTACTGTCTAGGTTGGAGTATTTAAAGTTATCTTTTTATAAATCGTCAAATTTAGCATATTTTAGCCATAGTTCAGCCAAAGATTTTTTTAATATAGAACAAACTCCCAAAGCAGTAGCTTTTCAAATTGTTAAAGGTGGCACAGGAAAAACTTCTTTAGCTTCGGCATTTGCGATTCGGGCAAATTTGTATGGTTTAAAAGTTTTATGTATTGATTTAGATCAACAAGGTAATTTGACGCATACTTTTAGTATTAATGCTGAAAATTATCCAGTGATGGTAGATATTTTAGCAGAAGGATATTCTTACGAGCAGGCTATTACTAAAGTATACCCAGGATTGTATTTGTTAGCTAGCAGAATAGAGAATGCTTTGATTGATGATGTTATTAAGCTAAAAAAATTACCATTAGAAATAGTATTTAAAGAATATTTTAATGAGCTTAAAAAACAATATGATTTAATTATAGTTGATTGTCCGCCTAATTTAGGCCAATCGGTAGCTGCTGTTACTTTAGCAGTAGATTTGGTGGTAGCACCTGTTGTGCCAGAGAATTTTGCATTATCTGGACTTAAAATAACTTGTAATTCCATAAAAGAATTAGAACAAAATTACGGTAAGGGTATTCAATTTAAAATTTTAATAAACAAATATGATGCTCGAACGATCTTATCGCAAGATGCATTGCATATGTTAAGTAAACACTCAGTATATGCTCCGCATTTATTGCAAACTTATATACGAACTTCGCAAGAATTTCCTAATGCCATAGCTAGGGGTAAAACAATTTTTGACCAAATTAAACCAACTATAGCCAAAATAGATGTAGATAGTTTAACTAGAGAATTATTACAAATAGGCAGCTTTGCTAAAGTGAAAAGTAAATCGCATAATTTTAATTTGGAAGAAAGTTTAGTTTAAAATTTCGCAATCATTTGTTTTAATCGTTCGCAGCCAAGTTTTACTGATTTTTCGGTTGGTCCAAAAGAAAGTCTTACATGCTGATTAAATCGTGAAGAATTAACGCGTCTTCTTTTTCCTGGGTTTACATCGAAAAATTCACCTGGAACACAAATTACTTTTTCTTGCAGCGCGGCTTGAAAAAAAGACATGCCAGTTGAAATTGGTTCTGGAAGTTTTGAGAGATCTGCAAAAACATAGAAAGTTCCCTGTGGCTCATTTTGTACCACCATTCCCATAGAACGACACTCATCTAATAAAAAATTTCGTTTTTTACGAAATACAGATTGGATAGCGTTATTTTCAGCATCAATGATATCATCTTCTAAAAGAGCTATAGTTGCTTTTTGAAGAGGGCGAGAAGCACCGCCATCTAAAAAACTTCCAGCAGAAGAAATTGCTTCGATTACGGAACTAGGGCCAATTGTCCAGGCAATTCGCCAACCAGCATAGCGCCAGTTTTTAGTTAGACCATCAATGATAACTACTTGATCTTGGTTTACATCTTGAATATATTGAGCTGCGCTTATCATGGGTGTATGATTGTTCCAAATATAATGAGAATAAAATTCATCGAACAAGCAAGTACATTCAAGTGAACGGGTTACATTTAACCAATCAGAAAGGGCTTGTCCTGCAATAACTTGTCCAGTAGGATTGCAAGGATTAGAAAGTAACACCGCAGCAAGTCCTCGTCCTACAATCTCTCTTTTAAGTTCTTCTTTTGAATAGGCGTAGCCATTTTCTGATTCTAAGGCAATAGGAATAGGTGTGAACAAGCGAAATATATCTAGTAATTCTTCGTAAGCGGTATAATCTGGCAAAAAATGCCCAAGGTTGATTGGGCCTAGAGAGGCTGCTACACGAGTGAGTGCTACTCGTCCACCAGACGAAATAGCGACATTTTCAGCGGAATATTGGGATTTCATGCCTTGTCTAAACCTACGATTGTACATGTTTGCAACTGCATCTCTTAGTTCCCAAAGGCCTGCAACCGGAGCGTATTCTTGCATTAGATCATCAAAAATTATAGATTCTATACGAGGAGCAGCGCCAGGAAGAGAACCACATTCTGGCATACCTTGGCCTAGATTTGCCCAATTTGCCCCATTTTCTTTCCCAAACCCTAGTTTTTGAGCCTCTGAGGTAACATAAATTACTCCAGTTTTTGGGACAGTTCTAAAGGTACTCATAGTTACTCCAATCATAAAATAGATATTATATTATTTTTTTATACTTGTTTTATACTTAATATAAACAATAATTTATTTTATTCAAAATTATTGTTTTGTGTATTTTTTTGTGATAAAAAAGATTTTAAATAAGGATTTATTATGGACAATAATAATTATTATAATGCTTGTGGGAGTATTATTGCTAGATATGGAATAGAAGTGGATAACGTTAGCGAACAGCTTCATGCTGTAGGGATCGGTGCTAATAATTTTAATCGGATCGAGGAATTATACCCTCATTTATTGGAGTATATATCTTTAGATATTGAGGGAATTTCATCTGGTAGCGAGAGTATTGTGCGGCCGTTAACTCCAGATGGTATGAATTTTTTGTCACAAGAAGATAGAAGTGCTGTTAATAATTTCATAAATTCTTATAACATTGCAATAAGAGACTTAAATTTGTTAAGAATACAGTATATCGCTTCTGGATTGACTATTGAAGCCAGAGATGCAAATAATAATATTGTTATAGTACCAGATTTAAATCGGGAAATAGTGCCAAGAAATCAACAATTATCAAGACATCAGCTAAGACCAACAATATGATATGAGAAAATTTAATCTTCCCCAAACATTTCGGTTGCGTATCTAGAAATTTCGACTTTATTAGACCAATAATCCATAGGTAATCCAGCTTTATTTTTTAGGTGTTGTAAAAATTCTTGAGGTGTAGGTAGTTGTTCCCATACCGAAGGTAAAAAAGTTCCGGCATTATTGCCTACTCTTAAAATTAAACCATCGATCCCTGGTTGTAGTTGAGCTAATAAATCTTGTTCAGAAGTAAATTTCATTGGTTTTGGTGTGGTTAAAACAGATATGTCGATCTTTAAATTTGGTAATTCTGCTGGCACTACTTTGGTAAATCTGTGGTCTAAAAATGCTGCAGAAAATGCACTGGTTACTACTTCTTGTACTAGTGGGCTTCTAGCAGTTAATGTGCCAATACAGCCTCTTAGTTGATGGTTTTTTTGCAATGTTACAAAGCATGCTAGTTGTTGTTGTAAAGTTTTTGAATATTGTTCTAGTTTAATTGGTAAGGTATTTTGAGGATGTGAAAATCCATAATTAATCGATTGTCTTGCTAATTCTATTAAAATTTTTTGATCTTGAGAATTTATATTTTTTAGCATAAATGATATGCCCCGTACCCAACAACTCTAGATTTATCTCCTGCAGTATCTCCAGAATTTCTCAGATCTAATCTAGTTATTTTTAAACCAAAATCAATAGCACATTGTAGTAATCCTTGAATAGCTAGTTTACCACAGGCAGAATTGGCATTCATTTTTTCTGGTTGAAGAGTTTCTATTGCTGTAGCAGTATCGTTATCTAGTTTTGTAGCAGTTTCATAATCATGATAGTGGCTAAGATCGGAGCTTACTATTATTATAGTTTCGCTACCTCCCCATAATTTTTTAAGTAATTCTGCTACTTCTTGATAACTGGCGTTTCCCACTAAGAAAGGTGCGATTTTACAATGAGGTAATACTTGACTAAGAAATGGTAGCTGTACTTCTAAGCAATGTTCTTTTTGAAAGGCTGCTTCTAGTTCGATTACTTGTTTTAGTTGTAGAGCGTTACGTATTACTTGGTTGTCTACTGCAACTGATCCTAAAGGGGTAATAAACTCATCGGCATACATAGTTGCGATCCCAAAAAATGGTACGAAATGTGCTGGTCCAATTAATATTGCTGTAGTAATTTGATTTTTTAACCCAACTAAAGTTTTATATGCAACAGCTGCAGTATAACCAGAGTATACGTACCCAGCATGAGGAGCAATAATAGCTTTAGGTGGCTTTAATTGAGTAGTAGTTTTAACTTCCGCTAGCAAATCAGTTACGGTTTGTTGTAAAGTTAATTTTTTGGCTGGATAAAAACTTCCAGCAACATTTGGTTGTTTAGAAAAACCCATAACCTTAATCCTATCTATACTATACTTATAGTTATGAAAAATGAACTTGATTACTCTAAATATAATAGATCTACAAAATATTGGCATAAATTAAGTGATGGCAGGATCCAATGCGATGTATGTCCGCGTGCTTGCAAATTACATGAACAACAACGAGGTTTGTGTTTTGTTAGAGCTAGATTGAATGATGAGGTGGTTTTAACTACTTATGGTCGTTCTAGTGGTTATTGTATAGATCCTATTGAAAAGAAGCCGTTAAACCATTTTTTACCTGGTACGCCAGTATTGTCTTTTGGAACGGCCGGTTGTAATTTAGCTTGCAAATTTTGTCAAAATTGGGATATTAGTAAATCTAGGGAAATAGATACTTTATCGCAAGAAGCATTTCCTAAGGCTATTGCTGATGCTGCTAAACGTTTAGGTTGCCCTAGTATTGCGTTTACTTATAATGATCCAGTACCATTTATGGAATATGCTATAGACACTTCTAAAGAATGCCATTTGTTAGGCATAAAGACGGTATCGGTATCGGCTGGCTATATATGTCCTAAGCCACGAGAAGAATTATACAAATATATAGATGCTGCTAATATAGATTTAAAGGCCTTTAGTGAACGATTTTATGACAAATTAACCGGATCACATTTACAAGATGTGTTAGATACTTTGGTTTATTTAAAGCATGAAACTAATGTTTGGCTTGAAATTACAACTTTATTAATTCCTGATGAAAATGACTCTAATGAAGAAATAGAAGAAATGAGTAAATGGATTTTAAAAAATTTAGGGCCAGATGTTCCGTTGCATTTTACTGCGTTTCATCCTGATTGGAGAATGCTAGATAAAAAGCCTACGCCAAGCGCAACGCTTAATACAGCAAGAAAGATTGCTAAGTCTAATGGTTTAAATTATGTTTATGTTGGTAATGTTCATGATGTAGATGGTGGCAGCACGTATTGTGTACATTGTAATAAATGCCTTATTAAGCGAGATTGGCATAGTGTATTGGAGTATAATTTATCTGATCGAGGTTTATGCTTAAATTGTGGTAATAAATGCCCAGGTGTCTTTTTAGGTCCATGTGGTAAGTGGGGAGGCAGACGGCAGGTAGTAAATATATGTTAAGTTATTTTAAAAAATTATTTTTATTATTTTGGTTTTGCCAATCACAACTTATATTTGGATCAGAAGATTTATATTATAAGACTATACTTGTTGAACAACAGTTAGTCCATACGGTTACTGTAAACCCTAAGAAATATAAAATTATAAATACTACTGCTCAAGCAACTGGTGAAAATATTGATTTTTTATCCAATATTGCTCGTAAGTATAGTGCGATAGCTGCGATTAATGGAGGTTTTTTTAGAGAAGTAGATCATAATCTTTTTGTACCAGCTGGTCCATTAAAAATAGCTAATGTTTGGCACGGTATTGCATATCAGCCGCGAGCAGCTATAGGTTGGAAAGCAGATGGAGATTTAGTTTTAATAGATCGTTTAAAAACTAAAACTTTGGTACAAATTGGCGGTTTAAATTTACCAGTTTATTATTTTAATCCACATTACCATGCTTCTTATCAAAATAATCAATATCAAGATAATAAATATATAGACAATAAAGCTGTTTTATATTCGAGCATTTATCCTGATTTTCTAAATTTAGAGAATAAATATCCAAATATTTTAATTAAACAAAACGACGAAGATAATTATATTTATCGAATAAGTAATTCTATTAAAAGTACAGATATTGCCAAAGCTAACCTAGAGTTAGCAAAAGTATCTGTAAGTGTTATTCCGCAGCTAGAACCAGATACTACTGATTTATGGCAAACGGTAGATTATATAACTAGTGGTGCACCGGTGTTAATTAAAAATTATGATTTATTGTCTAATTATGCTCAAGAAAAAATATCGTATCAGTTTGTTAATAGTCAACATGCTAGGACTGCAGTTTGTATTTTAGAAAACGGATTTTGGAAATTTGTAGTTGCTTCTAGTATGACAATACCTGAGCTTGCAAATACTATGCAGATTTTGCAGTGTAGGGATGCAATAAATTTAGATGGAGGCAGCTCTTCTAGTATGTATTTATCTCTAGCGATGAGATCTGATTCTGAGTTTCCATCAATTGTAAATCCTATTGTTGATGCTATTTTGGTTTTGCCAAAATAAGCTGGTTGCCTATATAGTTTTTATGTAATAAGATTTGCATGTTTTATTTATAATTAAAACAGACTATACAGTAAGGATGTGTTTAGTTATGTTTGTTATAATTAGGCAAAATATTTAAAAATAAACTAAATTTTAAATTAACAAACTATAAAATGGTAACATATTATATGAAAGGTGATATTATGAATAAAAACGCTCATAATGACGTGAAGGTTGTTGTTGGGGCATTAATAGGATTCGCACTAGTATTTATATTATTATTTACATAACTATTTTCTATTTAGAAGATATATATTTTTCCCGTCTAATTTTACTTTTATGTACCCCCAATTGTTCTAAGGTAGCTAGAGCTTCGTCTACCATATTGGGGTTACCGCATAAATAAATTAGATCTTTGTTGGGTTCAATATTTAATTGAGTTAACTTATGTTGTACATAACCTTGAAATTCATATATGTTATTAGTTGGTTCTTTTGGTCGACTATAGCAGGCAATGAATTTAAATTTAGGTTGTTTATTAGCAAAGTTAATAAATTCGTTACCGTACAATAACTCTGAATGGTCTCTAACGCCTAATAGCAGCGTAACAGTTATATCGGGCTGTTCTTCTAATATTTGGTTTAAATTATTAAGCATAGCTCTATAGGGGGTAACTCCAGTACCAGTTGCTACTAAGATATAACGCTTAGTTGTAATAAGATCTTCTGGCTTTAAGACAAAAATACCAAATGGTCCACTTGCTTTAATATGATCTCCAATTTGCATATTCCATAAAATAGTTGAAGCTATTCCATTCGGTACAAAAGTTAGGGCAATTTCAATTTTATTGGAGTGATCTGGAGTTGGGGTATTAGCAATACTATAATTTCTACGGACAACTTCTAAATTTTTTTCAATATGTAAGCTAATAAATTGACCTGGTTTAAATTTAAGAGGTATACCATTTAAGATCTTAAATTCTAAATGTCTTGTCCTGTCGTTAAGTAAGTAAGTGTTAACTAAATTTAATTTAAATGTGTGCATATTGAAAAGCTAACGCATGGCTTTTTCTGCATCTGTTAAGCTAGCTTGAAAAGATGGTCTTGAAAAAATTTTATTTTTATAATTTATAATAGCTTTAGCTGTTTTAGGGATTTCTATTCCCATTTGAGGCAAACGCCATAATAATGGTGCTATAAAGCAGTCTATTAGAGAAAACTCTTCGCTAAAGAAATATGGATTTTCTTCAAATATTGGAATTACACTAAGTAAACTATCCAATAGTTCTTGGCGTAGTTGTTCTTTTTTTGCATCTGGAGTGTCGTTAATTAAAATTTGATCCATTAAGTTATACCAATCTTTATTAATACGATAGATCATTAGTCTACTACGGGCTTTTAAAACTGGGTAAACTGGTAATAGAGGTGGATGAGGAAAACGTTCATCTATATATTCTGCAATAATTTCTGATCGAAATAATACTAAATCTCTATCCATTAAAGTTGGTACAGTACCGTAAGGATTATGTTCAGAAATTTCTTCTTTAGCTTTTGGAGAACTATCTACGTCTATTATATCAAACGTTACTCCCTTTTCTTCTAAGACAATTCTGATCCTATGACTATACGCATCACGAGCACCAGAATATAAGCTTATAACCGAACGTTTATTAGTAATTGCCATATATTTTTCTTTTCCATATTTATTATTAAAATTATTAAATAAACTTATGAGCTATTCAAAAATAACTTTAACAAGCTTTGGGTTTCTAAAATTAAAAAGCTGTAAACTCGCCCTACGGGCTCAGACAAACAGCCTTTTAATTTATAGAACACCCAAAAGCTTAAATGTTAAAGTTATTTTTGGGCAGCTTCTTAAGGTTAAAAAATTATCGTTTAGAATACTGTTCTTTCTTTCTTGCTTTACGTAAACCATATTTTTTACGTTCTACTTTTCGTTTATCTCTGGTAAGAAAACCACCTTTACGCAAAATAGCTTTTAGTTCTTCGTTAAACTTTAATAATGTGCGTGATATGCCTAATCTAATCGCATCGGCTTGTCCGCTAGAGCCACCGCCAGTAGTGGTAATTTTAAAATCAAATTTATTAACCATATCAACAGCTTCTAGTGATTGCATAACAATCATCCTAGAAGAAGGTCTTCCAAAATATTGTTCTAAACTTCTGCCATTGATAGTTATATGTCCACTACCTTTTGACATAAAGACTCGTGCTGTTGCAGTTTTGTCACGACCAGTACCATAATAATATACTTTTGCTACCATAAAATATTAAACCTCTAATTGGTTAGGTTGTTGGGCAGTATGAGGGTGCTCTTCATTTTGATAAACTTTAAGTTTTTTCAACATGTTTCTACCCCTGGTATTTCTAGGGAGCATACCCTTAACTGTAAGTTTTAAAAGCTTTTCTGCAGATTTTTCTATTAACTTATTGAAATTTATTTCTTTAAGGTTACCAGGTTTTCCAGAATGACTATAATACATTTTATTTTCTTTTTTATTGCCAGTAATTTTAATTTGACCGGCATTTATGACTATTACGTAGTCGCCAACATCGGCATGGGGAGAATAGATTGGTTTATGTTTTCCTAGTAAGATTTTTGCGATTTTAGAGGCAGCTCTTCCTAATACTATATTTTTACCATCTATAATATACCAATCTTTTTGTTCAATATCTTTTGCTTTTACGCTATAAGTGTTGTTCATTTTATATGAAACTCCAACGATGAAATCAGCTAATATACCAATATTAAGGTTATAAGTCCAAAAGTCTACAAAAATAGCGACATAAAAGCAACAAAACAAATTAATTGATTCGTTAAAAAAAATCTGATAGCATTTAGAATAATAACCAAATTTTTTGTAAGGCGTTAAACTAGGTAGATTAATTATGTACGTAGAGAATTTTTTATTAGCAATAATCTTAATGTCTTTAATTGTGTGGGTTGGCCGTTTTTTGACGGATTATAGGCTTAAATTAACGAGTACAAATTCTTTAGCTATTGGTGGTATATCGTCGTCTAGAATTTTAAAGTTGAAATATTTTGCTAAGCATATTTGTGTAGCAATAGGTGTTTTTGCATTATGTTATAGTTTTGTATTTATCTCTAATAGGTATGCGCAAGTAAGTATGCTAGTAAAATACCAAGAAGATAAGTTGGCTAAATTAAATCAAAACAATAGTAGCGTAGAATTAGCAGCTGCCCAAGAAGCCATGACGAAAAAAATTTCTCAAGGTTATTTTGAAATATTATCACCTAGGCAAGTAAAAACAGTTTTTTCGGATGTTGCTGGTCTTCATGAGGCTAAAGAGGAGTTAGGTGATTTAGTACAATTTTTAAATGATCCATCAGAATTTCAACGATTAGGAGCGCAACCACCCAAAGGAGTTTTGCTGTATGGGGAACCTGGAACTGGTAAAACCATGTTAGCTAGAGCTTTAGCTGGAGAAGCAGGGGTAACCTTTATTGCCACTTCTGGTTCACAGTTCGAAGAAGAATATGTTGGGGTTGGGGCAGCTAGAGTTAGAGAATTATTTAGTTTGGCTAGGAAACAAGCTCCTTGTGTGGTTTTTATAGATGAAATTGATTCGATTGCTTTTAAAAGGCATAGTCAAAATAGTCCTGCTTGGTCAGCACAAGCTGTTAATCAATTATTAACAGAAATGGATGGTTTAAACGATAGCATTAATCGAGGAATAGTTATAATTGCGGCATCTAATCGAATCGACGCCTTGGACAATGCTATTTTGCGTCCTGGTCGACTAGGTAGACAGGTTAAGCTTGAATTACCCACCCAATTAGAACGGGAAGAAATTTTATCGATTTATTTGAAAAAAATTATCGCTAATACTGATGTTGATGCAGCGAAATTAGCTAAAATGACTACTGGATTTTCTGGTGCAGAACTTGCTAATTTAGTAAACGAAGCAGCGATTGATGCAACTAGAAATAATAAAACAGATGTTGGTATTCAGGCGTTCGAAGTCGCTAAAGATCGTTTTGTATTAGGTTCTACTAGAAAATCAACTATAATCTCGGAACAAGAAAAAAAGATCACTGCGTACCACGAAGCAGGTCATACTATAGTTGGGTATTTTTTACCAGAACATAATCCTATATATAAAGTAACTATTGCCCCTCGAGGAGCATCTCTAGGGCATACTAATTTTGAACCATTAAAAGATACATATACTCATTCTAGGGAACAATTAGAAAATATTATTGCTAGTAGTTTGGGAGGTAGAATAGCTGAAGAAATAATTTTTGGGCACAATAATATTACTACCGGTGCAGAAAATGATTTACGTAGTGCTACTAAGCTTGCATACAACATGGTAACTAAATGGGGATATTCTGAAAAAATAGGATTAATTTATGTTGGTGATAATGGCTTAGATTTTATTTCTGATAAAACTATAGAAGAGGAAGTAAAATTAATTTTGAAAAATGCAGCTACTAAAGCTAAAAATTTATTAACTATCAATAAAGCCAAACTGCATACATTAGCTAAAGAGCTATTAGACAAAGAGAGCTTAGATAGACAGCAAGTTGAAGAAATTTTGGGTAAACAAGCAATTAAATAGTATTGAGTTGTTTGTTTATCTTTGTTTCTTGTCTTTAGTAATGGATGACGCTCCCCCTTCTTCGGAGGAAGGTCCTCCTAAACTAGAGTTGCTATTGCTACGTAAACTAGGGGGACTTTTAGGTTTAAATAATAATGCTCCACCAGCATCGGAAATAGTTGTGGGTGGGGTTGATTGTTTAAGTTTTTCTATTTGTGTTGCTAGTTCCTGCTTTGAAGTTATACTATCTTTTCCTGATAATCTGTTAATTCTAGATATTAACAGTGAAGTTTGTTCTGATATTGATTTAATTTGTTCACTTTGTTCTGATAATTTTTGTAACAATTTTTTTTCTAAAACTAGTACTGTATGAATTAAACTTACATCTTTATCAATTTTTTGCAAGCGTTCTTTTATTTTTAATGTTTTACCCAAAGTTTTTTGTTTGGATTTTTCAATTTTTTCTTTATCTTTAGCTGTTGCTATATCATTTATTTTACTTAAAAAACTATTAATTTTGTTTATAGATTCTATTGATATTTTATCGTTATCATCTTTTTCTAAATGTGTTTTTAGTTCTTTAATGTATTTAGATAATTCTTGTAATTGTTCGTTTATTGAACCTTCTTTAGCTTTAAATAAAGGCATAACTAATCCCCAAATTTTTGTATTATTATATAAACTTAGTATAAATTGCTGTAAATTTGTGAACTTATTTGTTAATTTTTAGTCGTATATATGTATATAAAAGCAAAATATACAATAAAATTAGGGATTATATGATATACCCGTTTAATGCATCTGATGTTTGGAATGCTATAAAAAATGTTGGTAATAGAACCGCTAATACCTTCAGTAGACTATGGGATGGTAAAGTGGATCCATGGTGGGAAGATATAGGATTGTTTATACCTAGAGTGCTGGGAACAGCAGCTATAGGAGTAATTTCTATAGTTAGTACGGCAGTTGTTACCACTGTAGGAGCAGTTACTGCTGGAATTGTTGGTGGTTCTTATCAGATTGGTAGAGGATTAGTAAAAACTGGGTTAGGGGTAATATCTCTAAATGGAGAACGGTTTAAACAAGGATTAAAAGATATTGCTATTGGTACAACTAAACTTGTAGTAGGTTCTGCGATAGTTGCTGGAGTAGGCTTAGCTGTAGCATCGGGTGTGGGTGCACCAGCAGTAGCTGTTATTTCAGCTGTAGCACATTTGCCAGTAATCGGTACTATTGCAACAGCATCTGCCCCCATTATTACAGCTGGGCATACCGCAATAATAGGGGCGATCTCAACAATAGGATCTGGAGTAATAGCTGGACTTAGTGTAGCTGTTCCAGCAATAGCAGGGGCTATTCCTGTTGTACCGTTAGGAATTGCAGCTGCTGCGGTAACTGCTTTGGCAGTTTTTACTAAAACTGCCAGGAAAATAGGGGAGTTTTTCAATAAAAAATCTATCGAACCTGATATACCAACCCCAATAACATCACCAATACCAAGAGTTCAAACAGGAACACCAGCAGAGGAAAAAGAAAAATTTAAACAGCCAGTAGTATTTAGCCAAACTCATAAAAGTTTACAACCTTCTAGTGGTCTAGCTGGAAATATAGAAAAAAAGTCACCTTCTAGTAGTAATACTCCTGGAAAGTCTGTTTAAAAATGTCTAAGAATTTTTTGGATGCAGATCATTTTTAAGCTCAAAATCAATTCTAAATATAATGGCAATGGCCATACAAACAGAAAGTAGGCTATTACCGCCATAGCTAATAAATGGTAGAGTTAAGCCTTTAGTGGGCAATAAACCAATATTTACCCCAATATTTACTATAGATTGTAGGGCTAACCAAAACGATATTCCGTATGTTAAATATGCCATAAATTTTTTTTTGGCTAACATAGCCATTTTAGCAATGGTTAAGCAGCGCAATATTATTATAGAAAATAATAATATTACTAACATAGCTCCTACAAATCCTAATTCTTCTGCAATTATGGCAAAAATAAAATCAGTATAAGCTTCTGGTAGATATAATAATTTTTGTACGCTACCGCCTAATCCAATACCAAACCATCCCCCACGACCAAAGGCAATTAGAGATTGTACTAATTGATACCCCTTATCAAATTGATTATCCCAAGGATTTAAAAATGCTATAATTCTTTCTAATCGATAAGTAGAGCTAAAAACTAAACTAACCATTACTAAACTAGCAATAGATAACAGTATTAATAAATATCTAAGTTTAATTCCAGCTATAAATAGTAAGCATATTGCTGTACAGTTAATGATAATCATGGTACCAAAATCTGGTTCTAACAGTAATAAAATATCAAATGCCAATAGAACCATTAAGGGTACTAAAAAGCCACTAAGTTTATTACGTAGATTGTTTTGTCTACGTACCAAATAACCAGCTATATAAATAATTGATAATAATTTGGTAAATTCAGAAGCTTGAATTGATATTGGTCCTAAAAAAATCCATCTAAAAGAACCATTGGTTAATTTAGATAATCCTGGAATAAAGACTAAAGTTAAAAATATTATACCACTTAATGCGCTATATATTGAGAATTTTTCTATATATTTGATCGGGATTAATGTTAGCAAGAAAAAACAACATAAACTGAATCCCAGATAAATAGCATGATGAATAGCGAAATAAAAATCTGGCACGTTGTATCTTTCTGTAATAGAAATAGATGCAGAAGCTACCATTACTATACTAAAACCTACTAGCAATAAAAAACTGAATAATAGAATTGGATCAAATAAAATTTTAGGTTGAGGTGGTGTTGGCATTATTTAACTCTAACACATATTGTTTGAATACTTCTCCACGATGTTTATAATTTTCAAACATATCGAAACTAGCGCAAGCAGGAGAAAGTAAAACAGTATCACCAGTGGTTGCAATTTTTTTGGCTAAAAAAACTGCCATTTTTAAATCGATAGCTATGTAGCAATCTAAGATTTTATTAAACATTTCGAATAATTGTTCTTTACAGCTACCAATTAAAATTGCTGCCTTACAATTGTTAGCCATATAAGGTTGTAACATAGATAAATCAGCATTTTTATTAATTCCTCCTAAAATAATTATTAATTTTGTATTACAATATTTTATTGTGGAAGTTATTGCTGCAATGGTGGCGCCTATGTTAGTACCTTTAGAATCGTTAATCCAGGAAATTCCAGTAAAAGTTCCAATTGTTTGACATCTATGTTCTAAACCGGAAAAATTTTTAAGAACGGTAATCATAGTATTGGTTGGAAAACGTAAAATCTTACCAATAGCTAAACATGCTAGAGAATTTAAAATATTATGTTCGCCATATAGAGATAATTCGGAAATTAGTAATAATTTTTGTTGTCCTTCGGTTAACCATTTGTTTTCAGGATCTATACCAAAATGTTGTTCATGGTGTGTAGCACTTTTACCAAAAGAACTAATTTTTATATGAGTTAGATCTTTAGATATTATATTTGGATTAGTATTATGATCTTCTCTATAGTAAACGATATGTTTAGCTTGGTAGTAAATATTTAATTTAGCAACACAATATGCGGTAAAATCAATATAACGATCTAAATGATCTGGAGTAACATTTAAAATACAAGCGGCATCAAAAATTTGTTTACAAGATAAATTTTCAATTAATTCTAGTTGAAAACTAGATAATTCTAAAATATATAATTGAATATCATCGGATAAATGGTTTAAAACTGGTTCGCCAACATTTCCACATAAAGCATATTTAATACCATATAGTTGAGCCATTTTGGCTAGTACATTAACAACGGTGGTCTTACCGTTGGTGCCAGTTATTGCTGCTATACTGATTTGCTTGGTTTGTTTTAAAATCTTAATTTGTTCTAAAAATATATTAATATCATTAGTTAACTTAGCTCCTCGTTGTATTGCTTGTTGTATATTAGGTAAAGATGGATCGATTCCAGGACTTAGTATTAGTAGCTCTGCATCACTAGGAATTTCGACGCTACCTAAAATAAAATTAACTTGAGGGTATTTATAGGTTAGTTGTAAAAGTTCTGAATTGTTTTTAAGATCTATGGCAGTAATTCTTTTTATTTTTTTTTTAATTAGAAAATCTAAACAAGAAATTCCAGTAATACCAAGTCCCAAAACACAATAATGTAAATCTTTTTTCATCTTAATTTAATAGTTGCTAGTGCACATAATACTAAAATTGCTGTAATAATCCAAAATCTTACAATTACTCTGGGTTCTGGCCAACCTTGTAGTTCAAAATGATGATGAATTGGTGCCATACGAAATATTCGTTTGCCAGTTAATTTGTAGGAACAAACTTGAATAATAACAGATAACGTTTCTGCCACAAATACCCCGCCCATTACAAATAATAATAATTCTTGCCGTACAATTATAGCTATAACCCCTAATGTAGCTCCTAATCCTAAAGAGCCAACATCTCCCATGAAAATTTGGGCTGGATAAGCGTTAAACCATAAAAACCCTAAGCCAGCTCCAATGATTGCTGAACAAACAACAGATATTTCTTCTACCCCAGAAATATAAGGTAGTATTAAATAATTAGCAAAATTAATGTTTCCAGTGATGTAAGCAAATACTCCTAAAGCTCCGCTAATTAGGATGATTGGCATAATTGCCAACCCGTCTAACCCATCTGTTAAATTAACAGCATTACTAGTTCCGACTATTACAAAATAGCTAAGTATGATAAATAAGCCATTTAATGGTAATAAAATATTCTTAAAAAATGGCACTAATAAGCTAGTTTCTATGGGGGTTTTGGCTAATTTAAATAAAATAATGGCTACAATCAAACCACAAAATGATTGCCAAAAATACTTCCATTTTGCAGGTAATCCATTATGGTTTTTAAGTACTAATTTTTTATAATCATCTACCCAACCTATAATGCCGAAACTAACAATTGTTACTAAAATTAGCCATACATGATAATTGTTTAGATTACTCCATAAAATTGTAGTTATAAAAATTGAGGTTAAAATTAATGCTCCGCCCATAGTTGGGGTGCCACTTTTAGATAAATGGCTCATTGGACCACAAGGTCTAATTATTTGTCCCAACTGCATTTTACTAAGCCAGGTAATCATTTTTGGTCCAACTAATAATGATATTAATAGTGAAGTTAAAGCTGCTAATACCATTCTTAAAGTGATGTAATCAAATACCGATAAGCTATGACAAAAACTGAATGAATGTTGTAATATATTAAAAATCCAAAGTAGCATATACAAATATCCTTAATTAAATTTAATTATACGTTATTTAACGCTTCCTCAGCTACCTCTCCATCACAAAATGGGTATTCTTGATCGCCAATAATTTGTTTGGTTTCATGTCCTTTACCGGCAATTAAGATTATATAGTCCTTGTAATAATGTTTTATTGCTTTATAAATCGCTTGTTTTCGATCCATTTCTACAATGGGAGCTTCAAGCAGTTTGGTGGTTTTATAACTTAAAATATCTGCAATAATTTGTTCTGGATTTTCAAATCTAGAGTTATCTTGGGTTAATATAACTGCATCACAATAATGATCAGTCACCTCCAGCATTTTTGGTCTTTTAGTGGCATCTCTATTACCACCGCAACCAAATACACAGCAAATTTTTTTATTATGGTAATGTTGCTTGATAGCTTTTAGAGCTTTTTCTAATCCGTCTGGAGTATGAGCATAATCAATTATTATAGGGTACTCTATGTTCCATCCATTTATATGTTGTAAACGACCAGTTGCAGGCTGTAATTTACTACATTTTTCTAAGAGTTCGGTTAGCAGCAAATTATCAAATGAGCACATGCATACAGCAATACTAGCTATTAAATTACTTAAATTATGTATACCTAGTAGGGGAGTATTTAGCGTACTTGTTCCCCAAGGAGTGGTGATAGTGGCTTGTATCCCAGAAGTATTAAATGTTATTTGTTCACAAGTAATTCGATCTATGTTTTTAACATCAATATGTTCTTTAGCAGTTTTAGTACTAAACCCGATTATTTTTAATTTATGATTATTATTTATTAAAATTTCAATTAATTTTAAACCATATGGATCGTCTAAATTAATTACAGCATATTTAAGTTCTTGGGTATAATCAGTAAATAATTTTACTTTGGTTTGAAAGTAATGTTCCATAGTTTTATGATAATCTAGATGATCATGAGACAAATTAGTAAACACAGCTACAGAAAAATTAACATTAGCAGTTCTTTTTTGATCTAAACCATGCGACGATACTTCCATGGCAACAAATTTACAATCGTTTTTAGCAACTTCAGACAAATTTTTATGTAGTTCTTGGTTTCCTAATGTTGTTAGGGTAGTTTTAGTTTCGAAACAATAATCGTTTATATATTGTTTTATTCCGAGTGTACCGAAACTAGCGCAATTTGTATGATCTTTAATTAAATTACAGATTAAATGTACACAAGTTGTTTTGCCATTTGTTCCGGTAACCCCAACAATGTTCATGAATGGTTAGTTCCACTTTCTGCAACGTGGATTGATTGTCGATCTAGATCGGATGGAACATTAAGAATGCGTAACGCTCCTGAGGCTATTTTAACAAAAATTGGTTCAGCTACTTGGTTACCGTAATAACCATTAGTAGATGGTTCGTTAACTGTTACTACTATAGAAAATTTTGGGGAGGTGCTTGGCGCTAAACCACAAAATACCGATAAATGTTTATTTTGATCATAGCTGTTTTTACCTGAGCTATCTTTACCCAATTTGCGGGCGGTTCCAGTTTTACCAGCAACATTATACCCTTCTACTTTGGTAAGTCTTGATGTTCTACGATTAGCAACTAAAGATAATAATTCTATAACTTGATCTGTTACTTTAGGATCCATTACTCGAGTTCCTATAGGTGTTTCTTGTAATTTTAAAAAACTTACTGGTTTTTTAATCCCTTGGGATCCTAGTACTGCATATGCCCTAGCAAGCTGTAGAGGGGTAGCTGCCATGGCATAACCAAAAGACATAGTGGCTAATACAAATTGTTGATGTTTTCCTGGTAAATTTAACACTCCGGTGCTTTCTCCAGGGAACCCACTGTTAGTACTCGAACCAAAACCCACTCTATCATACATATCCCATAAAGAATTAGCAGAATGTGGGTGGTTAGAAAAATCTGCTAAAACTAATTTGCTAATGCCTATATTACTAGAGTTTTGTAAAATAGCTGCCATATTAATAACTCCGTTATTTTTAAGATCTTTAACAACACCGCCTCTTAATGGCCAAAATCCAGGATTAGTGTCTACTAGCATATTAGGTGATGCTCCTCTTTCTAATACACTTGCTAGACTAAATACTTTGATTGTTGAACCTGGTTCAAAATAATCAGTTACGGCAATATTTCTATATTTATCACTATTTATATTTTTGATTTTTTCATTAGGATTAAAAGTTGGCTGATTTACCATAGCTAGTACTTCACCAGTTTTAACATCTAAAATAACTGCACTACCAGATTTAGCATTATGTTTTAATATCCCATTTCTTAATTCTCTATGAGCTAAGTATTGTAATCTATGATCAATACTACTTTTTAGATCTTGTCCAGGCTGCATATCTTGAATATTATTTATATATTCTACTTCTCTGCCAAGACGGTCATTAATAACAATTTTTTTACCAGCAGTACCTTGTAATTTATTATCGTAAAGGTATTCCATGCCAGATATTCCTTGATCATCTAAATTAGTAAATCCTAATATGTGAGCCGACACTTCTCCGGTTGGATAATAACGTTTATATTCTGATTTAAAATTTATTCCAGAAATATTTAATTCGGCAATCTTAGCAGCTATATTAGGGGAGACGTGGCGTTTTAAATATAAAAATTCTTTGTCAACATATTGGTTAAGTTTATTGATTAACTGGGTTTTGTTGATTTCTAACAAAGATAATAATTTGGGAATGTTAGTATCATCAATATTAAATGTTTTAGGATTTAACCATATAGATTCTATTTTAGTACTAACTGCTAAAGGCTCGCCGTTTCTATCTAAAATCATACCTCTATACGGTGGTATGTTTACTACTCTAACTACTCTAGAGTTACCTTGTTTTTTTAAAAATTTTTGTTCAATAACTTGTAGCTTTATTAGTTTTGCCAATAATCCAATAAATAATCCTAAAAATATTATTAATAAAAACTTATGTCTCCACATAATTATTACGGTCCAATAAATTCTATTTGTTCTGGTATATTCATATTAAGAGTTTGTTTTGCTATTTGTTCAATACGAAAATCTGTCATTAAAGTGCTTTTTTCTAATATAAGACGACTCCATTCAGTATTTAAATTAGAATGTTCTGTGTATATATTTTGTAACAAAATATGTAACATTCTACTTTTGTGTTTACTATAAATAACACTTAATGCTGAGCTTATAGCAATTAAAGCAGTTATAGTTAACATAAAAAAAACTTTATTGTTAAATATATTTATAAATGGTCCATTTATGCGCATTTTTCTGCCACCCGCATAATTGCACTTCTTGCTCGGTTGTTATTTTTGATTTCTCCAGCGCTTGTCTTATATCTACCAATTTTTTTTAGTTTAATATGGTCGGTGTTAACGTTAATTGCTGGGAATTTTCTAATAGCGTAATTATTAGATAGTGCATCTACTGAATGTTGATTAATAAATTTTTTTACAATAATATCTTCTAAAGAGTGAAAACTAATGACTACTAGTCGACCATGCATAGCTAATAATTGCATAATTTGAGGTAAAGTTTGTTGTAAACTCAATAATTCTTTATTAACAAAAATTCTAATAGCTTGAAACGTTCTAGTAGCTGGGTGTTTAAATCTAGCATAAGATTGTGGGCAACTTTTTTTTATAATTTCAACTAATGCAAAAGTAGTAGTAATTGGCTTAATAGTTCTGGCTTTAATAATAGATTCTGCTATTTTTTTAGCAAAACGTTCTTGTCCATATTCTCTTAGAATTTTAATTATTTCTTCTTGTGTAGCTTTGTCTAACCATTTGTATGCTGGTTCGCCTTTAGTGTTATCCATGCGCATATCTAATGGTCCATCATTAGAAAAACTAAAACCTTTAGTAGAATCAGCTAATTGGGCAGAGGATATTCCTAAATCTAATAAAATTCCATCTATATTAATAAGATTTGCTTGTTGGCAGATTTCTTTAATCTGGCAAAAAGATCCGTGAAAAACACTAACCCTTTGGTCTATGGTTTGCAATTTATTGGCTACAGCAATAGCATCTGGATCTAAATCAATAACTAGTAAACGTCCATTGTTATTTAGTTTATTAAGAATTGCTAGGGAATGCCCCCCACCTCCAAAGGTACCGTCTATATAAATACCATCTGGTTTAATATTAAGTCCAGTTAATGCTTCAGTTAGCATTACTGGCGTATGTTGTTTATTTTCTATAATATTTTTCATATAAATTATAGTGATAGCGACTGAAATTCTTCTGGTAAATCCTGTCCACTAACTGTACTAACCTCTAACCAATTATTCCTTTTTTCTGTCCAAATTTTAGCGTCCCATATTTCAAATTTTTTTCCTTGTCCAACTAAGACTGCTCGTTTCTGTAAACCAGCGTATTCCCGCAATTCTTGTGGTAATAAAATTCTTCCTTGATTGTCCAACAACACTTCGGTAGCATGCCCAATTAATAATCTCTGGATTCGGCGTGCTGCGTAGTTGAAACTTGGTAGACTCTCAATTTTTTTTTCAATGTCCTCCCAGCAAGTAAGTGGGTACATTAACAAACAACGCTCTTCGGTGTCTATAGTTATTATTAATTGATTGTTACTACAACAAACGTCTAGCATTTCTCTACACCTGGTTGGTATAGCGATCCTGCCTTTGTCGTCTAAGTTGATGTTATTAATTCCTCTAAACATAAACCGATCTAAAATTAAATGTTGTCAATCACCACTTTATACCACTTTTATCCACTCCATTACCACCACTATAGGTATGTTTAGGTTAATTTGTCAAGGGTAGTTTACATACTAAGTTTGACTTACTGCTTTTAATAAGTTATTTTTTTAGAGAGGTCTAAAAGAGAGGTCTAAAAATTAGAAAATTAATTTTAATAATCAATATAATCATGGTTATAATCATAGCTCTATAAATTTTAAGATTTTTAAAATATGATTAAATATTGGCTTAAAGCATTAAGATACCATTTTACAGCGCCTAGCTTTATTTCGGCATTACTAGGTAGTGCAATTGCTGTTAATTTAGATCTAAAGTTTAATATTTTATATTTTATATTACTTATTGTTGCTATTGTTTGTAATCATTTTGCTTTAAACATGACAGACGATTATTATGATTATTTGCATGGAGTGGATGTTTTAAAAACAGCAGAAGAACAGTCGCAATATTCTGGTGGTAGTGGATTATTAGTTGCAGGTAATATCTCACCTTTTGCCATAAAAATAGCCTTTTTTAGTTTTTATGCGATTACCAGCATTATAGGATTATATTTTTTTATTGAGTTGGGACCTATAATATTATTATTTGGATTGATAGGGTTTTTTTCATCTTATTATTATACCGCCCCACCAATTTCTTTTGGGTATCGTGGTTTTGGTGAACTAGCAATACTTTTAAATTTTGGTCCGTTAATAGTTATAAGTTCTTATTATTTGCAAGCACAAAATATTCCAGGCGCTATTGTTGCAATGAGCTTACCCCTAGGATTCTTAGCATGTTCGATGGTTTTATTTAACGAAATACCAGATTTTAATACGGATTTAAAAGCTAATAAAAAAACTTTGGTAGTATTGTTTGGTAAAAAAGTTGGGTTTAATTTAGCGGTTATAGCAATTACAGCTACCTATGTTACCATAATTTTAAGCGTTATATTAAATTATACTACTAAAATCGCATTGATTAGCTTAATTACTATTCCATTAGCTTATAAAGCAATTATGTTGTTAAAAAACAGCTTAAATACGCCAACATCTTTAGGCCAGTTAGAAATGATTAAAACTCATAATGGCGTTGGCATGTTATTAATTCTTGCGTATTTAATACAAGCTTTTGTTGATGGTAAAAACATTATTGGTGCTAGTTTAATAATTATTATGTCGATATTGTTATATTTGCCTGTTGTTTTAATAGTAAAGAAATCATCGTGAATTTAGTTATGTGCTTATAGCAGTCTAATTTTAGAATACCTAAAACTAGACTGTAATAAGATAAAATATTTATAATTTAGTATGGGAAAAAAAAGTCATTGGGGTTTTTTTTAGCCTTATTTTCTTGTGACGGCTCTCTATCTTCTTCTTTCTTTCTTTTTCTTTCTGTTACACCCTTTTAAAATATTCGGTAATAGGTTTTTGCTTGAACCTACTGATTGTTGAAGCTGTAGTAAGTTTCTCTTCACCTGTTTGTACTCCTACAGATGTTTTTTGCTGTTTAGAAGCAAACAACAAAAAATCTATTTTCCGCTGTAATTCGGCTACAGTTGTTTCTAATTTTACTACTCGTTGCTCTGAACTTATTGTTGTGCTTATACTAGAGCTACTACTAGAATTTACGCTGGTACTATTTGCGCTTGTTGTTAGCAGTTGTTTATAGTACCGTAGAAAATCTTCTATTCTTATTTCAGCATTTCCTATACAACCATAAGTTTTAAACAACAAATTCTGATATTTTGGTAGTATTTTTTCTATTTGGTCATGGTTTAGTTGCCATGTATTATAGACTTCTTCTTTTTTGTCTGGTCTAAAGTAATAGACCAAAATTCTTGCAATAAGGTTAATATTTTCTCTTTTAGTTTCTTCTGTTAACATTAGCGCATATCTTATTGCGAGTCTTTTAGGATTATCTTGCTCATCAATTCCAAAAGTAGAGTATACTTCAGGTTGACCGTATATATGAACTAACTGTAGGCAAACTAAATCTATATATTTAGAGATAAATTCATCGTCTACCGGTACTTTGTTTTTTGGATCTTGTTTTTCGATCAATTCTAAAAGTATTTTTTTTAAGTCTGGTTTAGAACAATGTTTTGTTAGCATCTTTAAAAACTCTTTTTTGAGGGGCGGTGGGACATCGTTGCTAGCTATTTGTTCAACGAATTTTCCTAGAAAGAGCGTTGTTATTGTGATGTCTTGGCTCAATAATATTCTTGGCATGAGAAGTGTTTCTATTGACCAAGGTGTCGATGATATAGTAAAATTAGCATGCTTTAGGATATGGGTTAGTAAATAATTTGTTCTTGAGTTAAACGAAATATATGGAAAACTTTTTGAAAGAAAAGATAAAATCTGTTCATAATCATTAATGTTGCCATGCTCTGATGGTAAATTTGACAGTTGATCAACAAATGCTTTAAAATCATCTAAAGTTACATCTTCAAAGGTGGATGCCGCAACAACGTAATGCCAAGGACTCCAAGGTATGTTTGCCTCCGCTTCAGAAGAAGTACGATACTCACTAAATTCACCACTAAATTCACGCCGCATACAAAACTCACTAAACTCACTAAATTGCCGCATACATGGTTCCATAATTTGTTCTTGTCCATTTGTTGGATTAACTCTTTTGAAACGTTTAGCTAAAGCTTCAGGAAGTATTGGAAGAATTGTCGTCCACATCATAAAAACACTCTCTTATTTTTATTATTTGATTGTCAATCTATTAATTTGTCGGTTAAGTAACAATATGGCATAAAATAAAATTCTTTACAAGTGCATACACAAAACACATGAATTTTTCTGGTAATTGCAACATTTTAATGGATCAATTATACCCAATTTTCTAGTTTTAAATTTTTAATTTTATGAAATTCTTTAACATTATTAGTTATTATATTAATTCTTTTTTTGCCTGTTATTTTAATAGTAAAGAAATCATCTTAAAAACGCCAGTAAAACCAATTGTTTTACTGCTTGTTTATGTTTAAAATAATTCTGGAAATTTACTGCGGATCGGATAAGTATCAAAAATAATAGTTAACTTTTCTATTTTATTATCATTATTATTTTCTAAAATGGTTGCACAAGTAAATGTTATTATAATTCCATTGACTTTATGCTCTTCTAATTGTACGTGTACTGCACAAATATTTTGATTTGAGGAAGAAAATGTATTAAATATAGTGATATTGGCTTTAATGTTATCAGCATAAAAATTTTTTAAAAAAATTTCTGCTGATAATTGCCCAGCAGGAGCTATAACAATAGCATTTTCGCTGAATAGCTTTATACAGGTTTCAAAGTTGCCATTGGTTAATTGTTGTAACAATAAATTTGCTATATTTAGAGCGTTCATTTAAATAATCCTTGAATTAAATTTGTGAAGAAAAACTTGCTGTTGTTTCTTTGCCATACGTTTACTTACTATCTCATTAACAGTTGATTCTACAAATGATGTCGAAATAATATCACCATAGTAGTACTTAATACCATAATTAGGAATTAATTTTTGGTTGTTTTCAATATAAGTAAAAAATTCTTCCGTTAATTCAGTAATTTTATTTAGCCAAAATCTAAGTTGATATATTTCTGTTCCTTCTGAGATCATAAATCACCCACCTTAGCTCTATACTTTTAGTCTTCCATAATTAATTAAGCTATGCAACATGTTTTAGTAAGAAACCGCCCGTTTTTACATGCTCTCGAATCACTTGGTCTAATTACAAGATACAAATTATTCTCTGTATAAGATTGCATAATGTTCCATCCATGATGCAAAAGGACTGTCCATATAAAGAGTTAAATCTGAAGGAGAGAAAATCAAAGTACCATTTTGATAATTCATTTATATTCCGGTAATTAAGTTATTATAAATAATTATATCACAATTAACTGGATTATTTAAGTTAATTAATTAAAATTAGTATACATAGATACAAGTGTTGGTCTAATTGATCTTGTTCAGGTAAAACTTCATATGATAATAAGTACCCAAAAGATTAGTCTTTTGTTACCAATTATATTTGTCATTCACAATATTGATGAATACCTATCTTATTCTAGATTAGTAGATTATTATTTTAAATTTATAGATCCAAAACTTAAAGATCCTAAAGTTTTTTTGTATGCCGTATCGATTTTAAGCATTGTTGTTGTATTAATAGTTTGGGTTAGCTATTTTTATTGTAATAAAATTACGAAATTTTTAACAATGATAGTTTTTTTCTCTATATTTATTAATGCAATACAACATTGTATACATTCTTTGTTTTTTAGAAAAATATTGCCAGGAACAATTACATCTATATTGTTAATAATTCCATATTCCATAATTTTTATTATAAATATGAAAAATGGATCAATTTTTGAATTTAAAGATTTTTTGTTATATGGCATACTATCTGTAATTGTTATGAAAATATCGATATTACTCAGCTTAAAAATTAGTTACTGGCTAATTAAAGCAATAAAACATAACTGAGGAACAAAAGTTGAATATATTTTTACTAGATCATGATATAAACCGTTGTGCTAAATATCATTGTGATCAACATGTTATTAAAATGATTTTAGAATCAACTCAAATTTTAAGTACAGTTTTGTATTTAAATGGAATAACGTCACCTTATAAACCATCACACCAAAAACATCCTTGTGTTGTATGGGCAGGACAGAGTTTACAGAATTGGCTTTGGTTGAGAGAACTAGTTTTTGCTTTAAATAGTGAATATAAATATCGTTATAATGCTATAAACCATAAATCCTATGATGTGGCTAAAAAGCTTAAAATACCATCATTACCAGTCATAGGTTTATTGGAGCATCCTCAAGTAATGCCGGAAGAATATAAAATTTTAAAAAATCCGGTTAAAGCTTATAGAAATTTTTACATTTTTAGTAAAAGTAAATTTGCATCATGGCGTAAAAGAAAAAAACCAAATTGGTATACAGAGGCAATTTATGATTGACCAAATACTATTTCAAAATCTTGAAATATATTAATAAGATCAATAATATTATTGGATAATAATAGTTTTTATGATGGAGGTGTTTAAAATGTCAGAATTAACTAAAAAGCATTGTGCTACTTGTAAAACAGGAATTTCACCTTTAGCGTTTGAACAGATCCAAATTATGTTAAAAAAGGTACCAAAATGGCAACCAGATAAAAACGTAACAAAAATCTATAGAATGTTTCAATTTAAAAATTTTTATCAAACCATAGCATTTGTTAATGCAATTGCGTGGATTGCTAATCAAGAAAACCATCATCCACGCCTAGAAATTGAATACAACAAATGTATTGTGGAGTATTGGACACACACAATTGGTACTGTATCTGAAAATGATTTCATTTGTGCTGCCAAAATAGATCTTTTATATTTAAATACAAATTAAATTTTGATAAAATATCATGTTATTCTAAGTCTTCGATCTTTACTGCTAAAATTATCAACGGCATTAAATTTTTGTAATGCTGCTTCGCGATCTTCAAAAGTAATAAAAGTAATTCTGTATTGTGAATGTTCTTTAGGTGCAGGTATAGTTACTTTCAAAATTGCACCATAAGATCTAAATTTTTCCTTAAGCTTTGATTCATTAATATCCATCGGTAGCCCTTTAACTAATACATCATTAGGGTATCTTGCGTTTCCGGAGGCAAACATTATTAATGTGCATGATCTTCCAAGTTTTCTACACATACCACATAGTAATATGTAACTTTTACCTATAATTTAATGTGATATTTTTGGTTTTTTTAATTTTGGTTCCGACTTTTGTTTTTGTTCATGTTCTAAAAATATAGTTTTTATTTCATCACATGCTGCATAATCACGTGGCAATTTATTTTGATTGTCTGGTAATTCCATAGCACCAGCTATAAGTAAACTTTTTATGCTCTCTTCAGTATCTTGGTGCCAAACTGAAGAAGCGAAATGAAGCGCAGTTTTTCCTGTTTTTTGGCCTTTTTGATTAATGTTAATACCAGCGGTTAACAATAATTCTATATTTTCCAGATCCCCTTTGTGAGCTGCAATTCTTAAAGCATGTTCTAAATTAGAAGCATTGTAAGTGTGTAAAAGATCTTGTGTTTTTGTTCTATTTTGAATTTTTAATTGATCCATATGCTCAGATAAAGAATTTAAAGTATTTATTTCTTTAGGGTATAGAAAAGAAAGAATATGGGTGCTTAGTTCGTTAGGAAATAAAGCCACTTTTTTGTTTGCAAGTCTATTGTTTTTAAATACTTTAAACCATAAATCAGTTGCCTCGTTTCTTCTTTGTAAATTAGATTTACATAAATTGTCTACTTGTTGTTGTAATTGTGTTATATTTTCTTCCTCTTCTTTAATATTCCATCTATTATGAAATAAATTTAAATAAATAATATTCGTTTGCGGTAATATTTGAATTAATTGTTTTAGCAAAAATTTACAATTTTCAGTGTCACACATAAACATTATAATACCCATACGTAAATGAGCAACTTGAGTAGTCGGCAAAACTTGAAGCAAGGTATTAATTGTTTCTTGTTGCTTTATATGAATATCCTTCATATATAAATGAATGATTTTGGTTTTTGGCAATATTTTAAATAAATTTATTAATATATCCTCTGATAAATATTCTCCAACTTTTAAATGAGTAATTTGAGTTTTCGATAAAATTGGAACTAAATCTTCAAGTTCTTTACCAAAAAAAGAAAACCTTTGTAAATCTAATTTAGTAATTTTTGTATGTTTAATTTGCGCAATCATTTTAGAAACAGCTTTACCTATTTTACTCCAATCAAATATTCCGCCATTTGTACTCAGTTTTAATTCTTGAATATGGTTGGTAATATATGGGTGGTTTTGTAATAATTTGTTAAATAACCATAAATTATCTAATAATTGATCAAATGAATTTTCGTAATTTGAGATTGATATATATAATTTACTAATGGGCAATGTTTGTCTAGAATTTAATTCTTTTATAACAAAATTAATAGGTAAATCCTTAATGGTCATATAATAAATTGAGTCTGTTCCTTCATAATATTCTAATTTATAACAACCTTCTTTATTCATACCAACTAATTGAAAATTACAAAGCGGAATTTCTTTATTAAAAAAATTATACATATTAAATTATTTCCTTATATTTTATTATAGGGGCGGAGAAGGAAGTCTCTTACGTTTTTTATTATCGGTATTAGCTTTCTCAATTTCTGCCGCAATTATCTTTACTGCTGCATCCCTAGAGGTCACATCTATATATGAATTATCTACCAATGCTTTGGCGGCATCAGTTATTGCTTTCTGCTCACAAATGCTTTTACTTTTATAAGCCTCATGAGCATCTTTCATTAAGCCCGTTAAGCAACCAGAACCCAATACTCTCCCAGCTTTTCCTAAATCTGGCAAAGCATTACGAGCTTTTACCAATCCAATTGTACAGCCAGCTATTGTATTAGGCACTTTGAGATTAATTTTATATGTGCATTGCTCTGTTGTAACCCGCTCTACATCTTTCATTATTCTATGCACTTCTTCTACGTTTGTCGGATATCTTTTTTGCATACCTGACAAAATAAGTGGCGTAGTCTCTTCTGGCTTGCTTGAAGGTGCAGCTGAACTATTGCTTGATGAAGAAACAGGAGCTGGATTTAGTTTATTATCCCCACTAACTAAACTGCTAAACAGCAATGGAGAAGCAATCGGAACATTATTCGTTACTACGCATGAAGGAGTAGCGGTAGCTGTATCACCTACCTGTTGTTTACTAGCTAATAAAGTAGCTGTTTGCTGCAACAACAAATTAGCTTGCTCTTCTAGTTGTTTTACTTTTTCTAGCTTAGGAAAATTTTGCTCAATTTGTTGAGCATCGGCTTGAGTTGCTGCTATCTTTTCTTGTAAAACTTTGGTTGTGCTGGTTAATGATTGCTTTTTCTCCTGTAAGAACCCCATATATTGTGGCAATTGCTTAAAGGCATCCATAGCTTGTTCTCGTATTGCTTTAAGCATTTCTTCTCTATACTGTTGATTATTAATTATATCTGGATTATCTAACCATAGAGCTGTTTGCAAAGTTCTACTTAAACAATCACATAGACCTTCCACTGCTTCATAAGAACAATTAAATGCCTGATTAGCTTGAAGTATTGTCATATCTTGCTGTATTTTTTTAATAAGATCTTGTTGCATAGCTAATAATTGTTATTAAATTATTTAGTTTTAGCTTTGGTTTTTGTGCTAACATTAGATTTTGTTGTTTGCTTTTTAGGTTTGCTTGCTTTTTTTGAAGCAGCTTTTTTGGTGGTTTTTTTAACAATACTACGTTTTACGCTTGGTTTCTTGGAGCTAGTAGATTTGCGTTTAATAGTCGATGATTTTTTAGTCGTTTTTTTAGTACTCATTTATGTATAGTTCCTTATAATAAAAAATGAAGTTTATCTTAATTTTTAATTTTAGAATAGTACAACTTATGTTTTTTTGATAAGACTCATTTTAACGAAAATAAAGAATGTTATCCTTTAACCTAAAACATTGATCCTTCTTATTACTTTATACCGTATATTTTAATTTATTATTAGCACTAAAACTAGGTTTAACGTTATCTGTTAGTATTTGTACTGCTAAAATATGAGAACATTCTTTATGTAATTCTTCAGTATAAAATTTACAAGTGCAAGAATAATTACCATTATCATTAGTTACAATATAATCACCATGTAGTCCATTAACCAAGTAAGAGTTAGATAATCTTTAATTCCAATACCAAAAACTTATACTGGTCAAGCAACTAGAACCAAATTAATTAGGTTGCCTGTTTCTATAACACTATCAGTTTTTCCTAGTTAACACAATAGTATTGTTGGTAACTAGAAAAAATCAATTTTATTTGTTTTGGTATTGAAGGGCGGTTTAGTATTTGCGCTATCTTCAAACTAAAAAATAATGGCGTTTTTTTTGAGATGGAACAATCGGATCTTCAATTATGGATATGTTTTTACTTTTTGCAATTTGAGTTAATTGTTGTTGTTGCATTTCATTTAAATTATTCTTAGTTATATCAATAATTTTTAGATTATGACATTTTGTTATTGTATTACATAAAGATTGGAAAGCTTCTGCTTTTAAGGCACCAAGATTATTATTAGATAGATCAAGTTTCTGTAAACCATGACATTTTTCTAGTTCTTTACACACAGTTTGGAAATTGGTTGAATTTAGTGAATCTAGACATATAGATGCAAGATTAAGCATGGTTTGAGGATAGTATTGTGATAACACATTGTTTAAAATACTGGATTGGTTGGCATATAAAGCATTAATTTTTTCATTATATACAAGGAGCATTATCCAAGAACGTTTACGTTCTTCAAAAGTAGATTTAAGTTCAACGGTCAAATATTCATCTATTGGATTATAATATTCTTGTAACATATAATTGGATATCCCTTGATTTAATAAATAAAAAAAGAATTCTAATAGCTTTTTATGTAATAGTAAACTTTAGAAAATATATTTAAAAAATATAAGTTTGCATCTGATTTCAAGCTGTCCGAGAATCATTTTTTGAACTACGTGTTTGTAGCTCAATTTATGCTCCATAGTTTAATTCCTCAATTTCGGTAATAGCTAAGCCAGTACATTCTGAGATATCTTCGATAGATATATCTTTTTTTAGCAGATTTATAGCTATATTTATAGCTTTTTTAATTTCACCTTTAGCTTCTCCTTTAGCCATTCCGTCGTTATAGCTTTTAGTAATACTTTTATCAATACTTTTATCCATAATGGCATTATAATCTCGGTCTCTTTTAATTATTGCTTCATATGCCGCCAATTCTTCTTCTGACCAGTAAAATGTGTATAAAGCTTCGTATGCTCGTTTTATAATGGAATCGTTACCTATAATTTCCGGCAAATCTGATCCGCTAGTTTCTTCGGCATATTTAAAAAAGTAACACCATTTATCTATTATGGTAGCTAATTGTTCTTTTGATTTATTAAATTTTGCTAATTCCAAGAAAGTAAAAGAGAAATCTTTTAAATCATGTTCGTTAGTATGTTTATCTAAAATTACGTGATCAGATTTAAATTCTTTTTTATCTGGAAACATTACAAAATTAGTTATAGCTAAAAATATTATTTCTTTAAGAGTATGATATTTATCTGATACGTTTAATTGGGAGCTATAAGCTTTAGCAGCATAATATTGTGCTCTTTTTATAAAATCTACTCCATCTGCTACTTGCATTTCTACTATATATTGATTACCAATATCATCGGTGCACATAATATCTACAATGCTAGTTTTTTTTATAGCTATTTTGGGATCTTGTATTGTTTTTAGAAACGTTACGCTAGTAATTGGTTTGCCTTCTTTAAATACTAACATGTCGTTTAGAAAGTGAATTAAAATATCTTGGTTTTTTGGGGTGCCAAAAATTTTTTTAAATGCAATGTCATTTTTAGGATCAAGAAATTTTGTTAACATTTTAGTTGTTGCCATAGAATTATTGTTGGTCGCTTATAGTTAATTATACTTTAAGTTTTGATCTGTTTTATCAAAAATTTTATATTAAAAAATTGATAGTTTTATGATTTATATTTTTATACATATTGGTTTTTAATGCAACTAAGTTATTAGATTAATTTTTTTGAGCTTTAATTATACTTAATAAAATACATATAATAATTATTATAGATATGCTACTTAAAGTAGTAAGTATAGAAAGATGGAGCGCCATTAGCATCTTAATACCAATAAATATTAAAATTATTGCTAATCCTGGAGTTAAAAAGCTAAATTTCTTTATACCGGTAGCTAATAAGAAATATAAAGATCTAAGGCCTAAGATGGCAAAAATATTAGAAGTAATAATAATAAATGGATCCTCGGTAATAGCAAAAATTACTGGGATACTATCTGTCGCAAACACTACATCGCTAATTTCGATTAAAATCATTGCTAAAAACAAAGGAGTTATAAATAATTTACCGTGTTGTTTAAGGAAAAATTTTTCATGATGAATTTCTTTGGTGGTTCTTAGATATTTAGTGCATAAATTAATAATAAAATTATCTTTAAGATCCATAGTATGGTTATTTGGGTTATTAAATGAAATTAATATTTTGCCGCCAGAGATAATAAGTAACGCACCAAAAACACGTAAAATCCAATGGAATTTTGCAATTAAACATACTCCAGCTAATATCATAATCAATCGTAATACAATTGCACTAATTATTCCATAACTTAGAACTATTCGTTGATAATCTCTTGGTATATCAAAATATTTAAAAATTAAAGCAAATACAAAAACGTTATCTAAGGACAAAGATTTTTCTATAACATAACCAGCAAAAAATTCTAAGGATTTTTGATTGGCAATTGTGAGGTTAAATTTAATTTTTAAGTAATACCACAAAACAATATTAAAAATTAATGCTAGCAATATCCAGCTAATAGAGATCAGGCAAGCTTGTTTGAAATGTATTTTGTGTATTTTATGGCTTTCTACATATAAACTCATACATACTGCGATGAGAATGAAGATAAACGTAATTACCCATAAATACCATTCTGTTGCAATAGTCATGATTTTTTGTGCACCTCATATATATTATATTTGCAATTTTGCGTTTATTCATGTAAAAAACAGGTTTAAGTTTTATACCGTAATTATATAGGGGTGATATGTCTCGTAAAATTGGATTTTGGGCAGTGTTTGCTATTGTAACAGGTAGTCAGATTGGTTCAGGGGTCTTTATGTTACCATCAAGCTTAGCTCCTTACGGTATATTTGGATTATTCGGTTATTTAATTTCTGGTTGTGGAGCACTAGCCTTATGTTTTGTGTTTGCGTCACTTTGTAAAAAATTGCCTTATACTGGTGGACCTCATGTGTATGTGCAGCATGCTTTTGGTTCGACTATGGGATTTTTTAGTGGGTGGACTTATTGGGTAATTTCTTGGGTTAGTACTACCACGGTTATTATTACGTGCGTAGGCTGTTTGTCACCATTTTTTGTTAATTATGGTAAAGAATTTTATTTGTTTTTAGAAATTATTTTATTAATATTTATCACTATATTAAATTTAAGAGGGGTAAAAATAGCCGGTAACGCGGAACTGTTATTAACGTTATTAAAATTTATTTCACTTATAGCATTACCAGTTGTAGCTTTGTTTTATTTTGATCGACAAAATTTGGTAATAGATCAAGAAATTATTTTATCTCAATCTAATACTAATATTCTTAGTAAAGTTATATTATTGACTATGTGGGGTTTTATTGGAGTAGAAACGGCTACTACACCTGCTGATTCTGTATCCAACCCTTCAGTTACTATTCCACGAGCTATTATTTTAGGTACATTAAGTGTTTCGTTGCTTTATGTATTAAATTTTGTGGGTATTGTTGGTTCGTTGCCAGGAGCTATATTAATGCATTCTAAAGCTCCTTATGTAGATGTTGCTCAACATGTATTGGGAGGTAATTGGCATTTATTAATTTCTGTAATTACTTCTATAGTATGCATTGGCACATTAAATGCTTGGGTATTAACTAGTGGGCAAATTGCTTTAGGTTTATCTCAAGATGGATTAATGCCAAAAATTTTTGGTAAAAAAAATAATGTTGATGCTCCTGTCGTAGCTCTTATTGTTAGTAGTGTATCTATTATTCCGTTGTTATTTTTTACTTCTAGTAAAACTTTTTCTCAGCAAATATTAGCAATGGTTGATATATCAGTTACAGCATTTTTATTTGTATATTTAATTTGTTGTGTTAGTTTTTTAAAATTATTATTCCAAGAAAAAAATAATCAAATAGGCTCTTATGTCTTAGGGTTTATCGCTTTAATTTTCTGTGGGTGGATTATATACGAAACACCAATTAATACTTTATTATTATCTTGCTTATTTACGTTAAGCGGAGTGCCAATTTATTTATTTTGGTATCGTAAAAGCTGTGCGCCAAAACTATAAAATAAACTAATTAATCATGTGCATTAAGTATATATTACCCAGCATGTCCTAAATTAGCCAAACTATTTAATTTAGCTCGATTTAATAATGCTGCTTGGGCGGCTAGTACATTAGTATCTTGGCCTTGCCAAACTTTAATACAGGTTTCTTGTAAGGCTCTACCAAAAGAAAAACTTAAATGCCACGGCGCTATACCTTGTTTATTAATAGCATTTAAATTAGTAGTTGCTTGGGTTTCAGATTGTCCGCCAGATAAAAAATTAATACTAGGTACAGCGGCTGGAACCGTTCTTTTTAGAACTTGTATAGTTGCTATGGCGATATCAGTTGGGGAGTAATTTTTTTTGCAAGCTGCACCAGGCAAAACCATATTAGGTTTTAAGAGCATGTGTTCTAAAGTAACTCCATGTTTTCGTAGAGCTTTAAATACTTTTATTAAAACTTTTTCAGTAATTTTTGCACATTGTTCTAAATCGTGTTCGCCATCCATTAGTACTTCTGGTTCTACAATTGGTACTATTTCTTGAGATTGGCAAATAGCTGCATAACGAGCTAGATTTTCTGCATTTACATGAATAGCAATTTTAGATGGCCAATCTTTGTTTGGATCGATACTAATAACCGAACGCCATTTGGCAAATTTAATATCGCTTTGTTTATATTTAGCTAATCTGTCTGCCAAGCTATCTAGGCCTTTAGTTATATTTTCAGCTATTGTTACTTCATGGTTTGGATAGATTGGCATAAGCCCTTGGTCTACTTTTATGCCGGCTAATATGTCTTGATTATTAAAAATTTTAGGGATTTCTAAGTTATTGGCGGTTTTTTGATACAAGGTTTCTTCGAATAAAATTACTCCACTAATATAGTTAGATAGATCTTTAGTGGTAGCAATAAGGTTACGGTATCTAAGCCTATTGTTTTCGGTATTTTCTAAATTTATAGCCGCAAAACGCTTGCCTATGGTTCCGATACTTTCGTCTATAGCTAAAATACCCTTTTCTTTAACTACTAATTTATTTATAGTATCTTGCATAGTTTGCATAAAAAATAACTCTCCAATAAAAATAGGTGCATAATAATTACTTAATATACTAAGGTAGCTTATGGAAAAAATCTACGATCCAAAATCAATAGAAAGAAAGTGGTATAACTTTTGGGGGCGGCAAAATTGTTTTACTGTTCCAGAAGTTGCCGAGGCCTTTTGTATTATGTTGCCTCCACCCAATGTAACTGGCAATTTGCATATGGGTCATGCATTCCAACATACTATTATGGATGCTTTAATTCGATTTAATAGGATGCAGAATAAAGCTGCTTTGTGGCAGTCGGGAATGGATCATGCTGGTATTTCTACCCAAATGGTTGTTGAAAAACAATTAGCAGCACAAAATATTAAACGTACCGATCTATCTAGAGAAGAGTTTGTTGCTAAAGTATGGCAATGGAAAGAACAATCTGGAGGGGCTATTAAACAGCAAATGCAGCGGTTGGGTACTCTTATAGATTGGTCTAGAGAAAGATTTACTTTGGAACCACATTTTTGTGATACAGTCAAAAAAGTGTTTGTTCAATTACATAAAGATGGGTTAATTTACAAGGGTAAAAAATTAGTTAATTGGGATCCGATATTGCAAACCGCAATATCAGATTTAGAAGTAACTGCAGAAGAGGGTCCTGGTAATTTATGGTATATAAAATATCCATTAGTAAATGCAGAATTAACTTTAGAACAAGAAAATTATTTAACTATTGCGACTACTAGACCAGAAACTTTATTAGGTGATGTGGCTGTTTGTGTTAATCCTACCGATCCTAGATATCAGCATTTAATTGGTAAACAAGTTGTTTTGCCGATTGTTAATAAAAAGATTCCTATTATTGCAGACGATTATGCTGATCCGGCATTTGGTACTGGTTGTGTAAAAATTACGCCAGCACATGATTTTAACGATTATGCCATAGCTATGCGACATAATTTACCGTTAATTAATATTTTTACTAAGGCGATTACTTTAAACGAAAATGTTCCAACAGAATATCAAAATTTGGATAAATTAACTGCTAGAAAGAAAGTTTTAGAAGATTTAGAAGCAAAAAATTTATTATTAAAGACAGAAAATATTACTTCAACTATACCAAAATCCAGTAATACTAACGCAATTGTAGAGCCATATTTAACGGATCAGTGGTTTATAAAAATGGAAGAGTTAGCTAAACCAGCTATTTTGGCTGTAGAATCTGGTCAAGTAAAATTTGTACCTAACGATTGGGCCAATGTTTATTTTGGATGGTTAAATAATATAAAAGATTGGTGTATAAGTAGGCAATTATGGTGGGGGCATCAGATCCCTGCTTGGTATGATCAATCTGGTAATGTATATGTTGCAGAAGACGAGAAAGCTGTTAGAAAAAATTACAAATTAGCAGACGATGTTATATTAACTCAAGATCCGGATGTTTTAGATACTTGGTTTTCGGCAGCATTATGGCCATTTGTAACACTTGGTTGGCCGGAACAAACCATAGATTTACAAAAATTTTTTCCAACCGATGTATTGGTTACTGGTTTCGACATAATATTTTTCTGGGTAGCTAGAATGATTATGTTTTCGCTTAAATTTACTGGGAAAATACCGTTTCATACGGTTTATATTCATGGAATAATTCAAGATCAAGATGGACAAAAAATGTCCAAAAGCAAAGGTAATGTTATAGATCCTATAGATTTAGTAGATGGTATAGGGTTACAGGAATTATTGGTTAAACGTACTACCGGGCTAATGCAGCCACAATTAAAAAATTCTATAGAGCAAAAAACTAAGCAACAATTTCCTAATGGGATCAGTAGTTATGGTACCGATGCATTACGTTTTACTTTTTGTAATATAGCGACTCATAATAGGCATATTAAATTTGAATTGTTACGGTTAGAGGGGTGTCGTAATTTTTGTAATAAGTTATGGAATGCAGCACGTTTTGTATTGTTAAATATAGAAAATCAATCTTTTAAATTAACTGAATTATTAGATATTTATAAGCAATTGTCAGTTATTGATCAATGGATTTTATCTATATGGCAGCAATATAAAAAAAATATTATTGAGCATTTTAATAATTATAGATTTGATTTAGCTAGTAAAGAACTTTACGAGTTTATTTGGAACGAATATTGTGATTGGTATTTAGAATTAGCAAAAACATCGATTGGTCAACACACTACTAAATTAACTTTGGTTTTCGTTATGGACGAATTTTTGCGAGCGTTGCATCCTATGATGCCATATATTACTGAAGAAATTTGGCAAACATTAAAAGACTATTTAATAATGGCTAATAAATTAAATATAAATGCCTTAGTTAATAATACCTATCCTAAATATGAACAAGAATTTATAGATTATAATGCAGAGCAGTCTATGGGTTTAGTTAAAAAATTTATAATAGCTATTCGTAACATTCGTGGCACTATGAATATTAATCCTTCGGTAGTTTTGCCAATAGTTTTTATAAATAATAATTTAGGAGATTTATTAAATCATCAAAATATAATCAAAAGGCTTGCTAAAATTAATACTATAGAGATTAGTGATAAATCAAAAATAAAAGGTGCGGCTACTGCTGTAATTAATCAAACAGAAATTTGGGTGCCATTACAAGGATTAATAGATAATAAAGCTGAAACTAATAGATTACAGAAAGAAATTAGTAAACTAGAAAAACAGTTAGATGTAACTACTAATAAATTAAATAATCCAGAATATTTAAATAATGCTCCAGCAGAGATTGTTGCAAAAGAGCAGCAAAAGAGGCTAGAACTACAAGCTACTATTGACAAATTAAATGCAAGTTTGCAGATTATTTTAGAAATATAGGGTTGTTGTAATTACACGATAAATATATTTTATAGCATTTAGTATTATATCAATTCACAAAAGTACTCTAATTTATACTAGGTTTTTATATATAGGTATAAAAAGTTTAGTTATTTTATTGGGGATAATAGTAATGTCGTTGCCCAAAGAAGGTAAATTTGTGGGGTTTTCTTCTAACAGTAGTGCTGTAAACAAAACAGCATCGTCGCCTTCTCCTATTGCTCAAAAAAAACAATCACAATCCGAAATTGCCAAACGGGCGTCGCTGCCAATTGCTGCTATATCGTCTCCAAATGACAACAAAACGACAACAGACTTTAGAACAATTCTTGAAGAGATCCTTAAAGAAAATAATCCTATAGAAGCATTTCAAAAAATGCTAGATAATTTACTTAAAGAAAATAACGATTTAGCTAAGTTTAAAAAAAATCTTTATGTGTTTATGAATGCTAATCCTAAATTTATGGATTTTTATAAATCTGAAGATGCAGCTTTTGAGGATTTTAAAAATTTTGTTAATGCAAATATTAGTACATTTGTTATAGAAAAAAATTTACAGAGACTTTCGTTGGATAATCTAGTTGTTTTTATTGCAATGTTGAATGCGATACACCCGGAAGCAAAAAGCATACTAGAAATATCAAATGTACCAAGAATACTTTCTGTATTAGAAGGTAAATTGAAAGAGCACGAACAGCTATCTAAAGAAGACTCTTTAAATCAAAGATATTTAGAGTGGTTAACGATTGTAGAAGATAAAACTAAAAATTTAGCTGAGTTAATGAAGTCCTCTAGAAAAGACCCTATAAGCGTAGCAATTCTTGAATTTATAATTAAAAATCGCCCTGATCTTTCTGATACAGATAAAACAAATTTAATTGGGACTTTAAAACAACAGGCACAAACTACCCCTTCTCCAGCGTCAACATCGTTACTACCACCAAAAGCACCATTAAAAAAATAATCTATGTATATGAGTTTTCAGTATACTATAGAATTTTCGCATTATTAGCTAAATAATCTGCTACACCTTCTGGAGAGGCGACCATAGCTTTATTACCTTTATTCCAACCAGCCGGACAAACTTCTCCATGTTGTTCATG
>Ga0187884_10000277_pt1 | contig 53882 bp, 46 predicted proteins | sample June2016WEW_20_4_FD_132983 | JGI IMG/M metagenome (GOLD analysis project Ga0187884, IMG submission 132983) | Peatland microbial communities from SPRUCE experiment site at the Marcell Experimental Forest, Minnesota, USA - June2016WEW_20_40 | ecosystem: Environmental > Terrestrial > Soil >...
TGAAGGGCGCTCGCTGCGCGGGCTCGTTCGCGGGCGTCATGGATTGTGGCGCCTACTTACGCCTCTGCAAGAGCTGTTCGCATCGCCACGGCGCTCGGAGCAGGCGTCGTACAGCGAACTGTTCCCCCTCAACGCAGACACGCCCGAGGAACCCGATCATCACCGCCGCGCGGTGATTGTGGGTGATCGCAAGCTCATCGTGCATGCGGACGGAAAGGAGGAGAGCTTCGATCTTGCGACCAACCCACACGAATCTCCCGCGGCTCCACTCGCCGAATCCGAAGCCTCCGCGCTGCGTGCGGCGGCGGACAGGTTCTCGACGCGGCTGGCGCACAAGCGTGCGCCGGAGCAGACGCGGCCGCTGGACGCCGAGACGCGCGAACGCATGCGTGCCCTCGGTTATCTCAACCCGCATTTCCCAGATGAGCGTGTGCGTCGATGACGGCAACGATGGATTCAGCTATGAGACTTAGGGAGCTGGTGGTGGTGAGGCAGGTGGCGGATGCGGGACGCGACGGGTGAAGCGAGGAGCGTCGGGCTGCGAGTTGCATTCGACCGTCGATTGAAACTGGAGTTCCACGGCTCCACGGTCACCTCCGACGCCGGGCTGCTTGCCTTCTGGGAACTCGACGATGCCGTCGGCTTGACGTAGATGGCCGGAGAAGCCCTGACCGACACCCGTACCGGAAAGAACGGTCGCCACAGCCTGATCGCCCAGTTGCGCCAGTCGGTGTTCGGCCGCCTCGCGGGCTACCAGGACGTGAACGATGCCGACCAGCTCGGCTGCGATCCGGCGATGCGCTGGGTAGTGGGTGGTAGGGCCGTGATGGCTCAGGCCGCATCCACGGGTCGCCCGCCCGGGCACGTCAGGTTCCAAGGCAGCTGGTGCGCCGTCCATCTGCGAAATATCGGTTTAGTCGGCTGTTAGCCCAGGGAAAGAATATGTCCTTTGTGAATCCCTCGCAGTTCTTCAGCCGGCACCTGCGCCCTGAACTACTGCATCGGCTTGTTCACGTATGCTTGTTCTTTGCGTGCGTCTTCCTTTTGGTGGGCTTCCTCCACTGGCGGCAGACGGGAGGCATGACACCACAGTCAAGAACCAACCTTGTCGCCGCCGAAAAGCCCACCCTAATGAGAGCCGTGGCTGAGTACCCTACATTCCGGCCACCAGTGTATCCGGCTTCCCTATGGGTCTTCTCGGCCGTCGGCTTGCCCATCCGGCTGTTCAACCTACTGTGTTTCTACGGGGTCCTGGGCACGGTCTGGGTTTTCGTACGCAGCTACTATCCTCGACTTGCGCCATCCGTCCCTGTTCTCTTTGTTGCGCTCGTCCATGCCAACTACCCCAACCTGCATCAACAGACAGCCGAGGCCCTATTCCTCTTGGTAGCAGTCATGTCGCTCCTTCTGCTCGGCTGGAGCAAGGACCACCCTTCTTCGCTTTTGGCGGGGGGCCTTGGCACGCTAACCGCCGCTGCGGCGCTCACACGGTTCTTCGCCCTCTTCTGGATTGTACCCATTGCTTTGGTGCATCTCACGGCCCTGAGTGCGGCCCGTTCTTGGCGAAAGAGGACTGTTCACGTACTTGCTTACATCACGCCCATCGGCCTGTTTGTCCTCCCGTGGCTTCTGTACTTGCACAGACGCACCGGGTCGTTCTCCGGCATGGACCGCTCTGCCCCCCGCTGGTTTCCTCCCGAAATCGCCTATTGGAGCAGCCCGACCGGCCTCGGCACTAATGTGAAATTCGTGCTTAAGACCACATTCATCGATTTCTTCTCACCAAATCGTACCGCGGACCACCGGGCAGTTAGCGCCTACGGCATCACGACATCAGAAACCATCGTTCTCTTCGCCGTCCTCGGGTTGGCGGCCCTTGCCATCGTTTGGCTTTTTCAGGTTTTCCGCAAGCTGCCCCGCTCGTCACGCATCGCTCTCGCGACCAATCTTCTTACAGCCCCCCAATCCTTGCCAGTCCATTTTGCAGGGATCTACGTCGTCGCCATAATTGCTGCGTGGACAGCATCCAACAACGATCCGATATACACTAGGTTCATGTTCCCATCGTACACCTTCCTCGTCCTGACTGCATGTGGTGTCTACGCCTGGCTGCAAGATCGAGTGACCACTGTATGGGGACTCCTCCCCTTCTACCTTCTTGGATCACTGTTCGTAGGGACCAATCTATTGAATATCAAATCCGGGCTAACAATCTCCTGGAGCATATTCCAGTGAGGCCGACCACGGCCTCAGATGAGTACTCGCAGCTATAATCGCGCCGGTCAGCGGGATCAAAGCCGGACAGTACCAGGCGACGGGGGTCGCAGGCGAATCGCTCAGGTCTTCCCATAGCCGTTTCAGGGCGTTGTTCTCCGCTGTGACAATCTCATCGACCGTGATCTGGCCATCGTGGTTGGCATCGCCCGCGTCGCACGCAGTGACCGGAGTGCTGCCGAGCGCAATGTTCACCATCATGAGGATCTCGTCTCAAGCAAGCGGCAACGACAGGTGAGCGGTGCGGCAACTGGGCGGGTCTTCGAGTGATTCAAGCTCGCAGTCGGTTCTCGCACGGGTGTACGTCAAATCTGGACGCGCACCCCTATTCGGGCCGCCTGATGCGTGAATATTCGCCTTCAGCAAGCTTGTGGTGCTGCGCCGTGGTGAGTATTCTTGCGCTACTCCGGTGTCAGCGGTCGGGGAGAGCCAGGAATGAGTGAGGCGCGCCGAGTTCGTCAGGCATCACGCCTGGCGGTGTGTCTCTTCCTCGCCGTAGGCCTGGCTGAGGGGACTGCGCGTGTCGCCAAGTTTGAGACTGGATACTTCGAAGTACCAACCCGGGCGAACTGCCTGCAACGAAGTCGGGTACTGGGAATGGAGTTCGCGCGGAACTGCAAGGGAGGGGTATCATACACCGATTTTCAGACCAACGAAGTCGGGCTCCGGGATTCCGGCATTCGCGATGACGGCTCTGTTCGGATCTTGGCCCTGGGTGACTCCTGCACTTGGGGATGGGCGGTGGCGCAGAGCGAAACGTACCCGAGCGTTCTGCAGGCGCTTCTGAATGGCAGACCGGGAAGCACGAGGTACCGGGTCATCAACGCGGGGCGGCCTGGGTATGGCAGCTATCAGGGATTGGTCTATCTACGTGAATTTGGACTGTCCTTCGATCCGGCGATCGTGATCATCGGCTTTGGCTTCAACGACGCTTACCGTCCAGGCGACATCGAACGGGAGATTGAATGGCAGCGTCGGTGGCTAGCGGTGCTCGAAGTGGACGACTTCTTTATGAGTTACTCGCGCTTTTGGCGCTGGCTGCGTTGGCAGACAGTCCCCGCGAATCCTCACCTCAACTCACGGCCGGTGGGCTCGCCCGACAAATACAAAGAGAACATGGAGCGCATCGTTGAGCTCGTGCGCGAGCGTGGCGGCAAGCCGCTCCTGTTGAGTTTCTGGGACCCCCTCGTAACCGAGACGCTGCCCTATCGAGATGTAATTTCAGAACTCGGCGCCGGGCTGGCGGTCCCCATCGTTGTTTATTCCGGGCCCCGCATGGATATCGTCCATCCAACGAGGGAAGGCTACATTAGCCTTGCCACTGATCTCGTTCGCGTGTTGGAAGTTAAAGGTTTGCTCTGATCTGCGGGGACTGGATCTGCGGTTGCCCTTCAATGACGGCGGCGGGCGACCGCGGGCGCCGCCGCGGCAGCCATTTCCACCAACGCTGGTAGCGTTGGTCGCCCTTGGTGACGAGGAAAAACACCGGCGACCGCCGCGGCAGGAACAGGTCGATCAGCGACGGATATCGCCGGAAGATGCGCATCTCTCCGATCTTCCTGACTACGCGTCGCGGCAGGCGGGTCCGGGTGAGCAGATACAGCTTGTGATAGTACGTGTAGTCCTGGTCGCTCAACGTCAGCGAGCGATTGGCGGCCTCGACCTGTTGCGTGTAGCCGTACCCGGGGAACAAGGTCATGTTTCCGAAACACACGGACTTCATCCGCCGCGGGAAGTCACAGAGAAACTCGAAGGCCTCACGACAGTTTTTTTCGGTCTCAAACTGAACGCGCGTGATCAGATCGAAGAAGCCCTCCAGCCCACAGTCGACGACGACCTGCGCCGCCTCGATCGCCTTCTGCCGGGCGACGGGTCGGTGAAGATTCTCCTTCAGGATATCCTCGCTGCCGGATTGGACACCCATGGTCACCGACGCCAACCCCGCATCCTTCAGCAACAGCAGGTCCTCCTTGTGTGTCGTCGTCGGGTACGTGTAACACCAGAACGGCAGCCCCACCTCCTGTTTGTACCGCGGCGCGAATTCGCGCAGCCACTGCGGGTGCGTGGTGAAGACGTCGTCGTAGAACATCACCTGTTTGATGGGCAGCTTCCGTTTGGCATCGACCAACTCGGCAATGACATTATCGACGGACCGCCGGCGCAAGCTCCCTTTCTTGCCGAACATGTCTTGGTAGACGCTCTCGATGCAGAACGAGCAGGAGAATGGGCACCCGCGCGTCGTCATGATGACGTATTCCATCCCGAGATTGGGCGGGTACACGTTGTATCGGATAGCGTCCTCGTTGATGTGGACGGTGCGTGAGGGCTCGAAGTCGGGCGCGGCGATCTGATCGAGATCGATGAGCGGCCCACCGGCGTTGCGAACCGTCTGGCCGTCGCGCTTCGTCCAGATGCTCTCCACTGAGGTGAGGTCCTCCCCGCGGTCGATCCGGTCAGCCAGCTCGACGATCGTCCTCTCCCCCTCGCCGACGCACACCATGTCCGCCCATTGCAGGCAGCGCTCCGGTTCAAGCGTGGGGCCGGAACCGCCCCAAATGACCGGGGCCTCGAGTGCGCCCCGGAGTCTAGCCGTGACCTCTGCGGCCGCCTTCAGCGGCTGCGATGTCAGGCTGAACCCGATGAGATCCGGTTTGAAGTCTCGCAGCCTGCCGATCAGCAGGTCGTATTCGCGCGCCGAAAACGGCTTGTAGCAGTTCCAGACGTACTCCTTGGCGCGTGCGATGACGTTCACGCCCGGGTAGTCGACCATCTCGTACCGATGTGCCGACTCTTTCGGCACGACGACAAAATCCTTGAAGTAAATGATCAATGAACAATGCCCGGCGCGCTGCAACTCGCCTGACAGCTGAGAGACACCGAGGTTCAAACCGGTGAAGAGCTTGATCAATGCTACACGTGCCATTCGGAACCTATCAAGCCGCCGGCAGCCTCAGCCCACGACAGGTGCCCGCCGATAGGCCGTCCCTAGCGCCACCCCGAACCCGGCAAGCCCCGGGCAATCGTTGCGCCAACTGAAACCCAAGATATTCCACGATCTCATGAGTCTCACGGAATTGTCAAGGAGGGAATGGGCCGATGATGGTGACCGTCATGGTCACGAGCCCCGGCGCGACGGCTCCCACAGTGCGCGCGCCAACGCCCAGTCATGACGGTCGATGCCACCGATCAACGCCAGAACGGTTACGTAAATCGGGGCCACGGCAATGACGCGCATCCCCTGGTGCAACAGGCTTACGGCAGCGGCCGTCACGGAGATCGCAGCAATTGGGCGTATGGCCTCCTCCCAGCACACTGCCATCATGCTGGCTGTCTGGGATATCACGCAGAACAGGCCGAAGGCGGCGGCGCTGCTGACAAAGTTCGCCGCGGCCGCACCCGTGGCTCCCCAGCGAGGAATCCACAGGAGATTGCACGCGATGTTGATCGCGAGGGACGCTAAGCTGACTACCCCGAGCACGCGCTGCTGTTTGCGCACCATCATCAATCCCAGGTACACCGCAGCTGTGTACGCAAAGAACATCCACCAGGAAAGGATCGTCAGTGCTCCGGCGGCAGGCGCGTAGCCGGAGCCGAACAGCAGGCGAATGACGAGGTCACGATCGAGCGTGATCACCAGTGCAAGCGGCAGGACCATCAACACCACGCAGCGCACCGTGAGTTCATACACCCGGCGAAAGCGCGCTGGAGCCGAAAACTCCGTCGCCGCCAGCAAGGGGAACACGGTGACCATAATCGACTCCGGAATGAGACTTAACGCTTCCACAATCTTTACGGCGACACTGTACCGCGCCAACTCCTCCGCACCGCTCAGCCAGAACAGCAAGAGCTGATCGACACGCAGCGCCACTACGAAAATGAGTAGAACCAGGCCCAGTTCCCAGGATTCCCGCCAGAGATAACGCACCAACTTCAGATTCACGCGCCACACGACCCGCATCTTCGGGAGGGTAGCCCACAGAATCAGTGCCGCCGTCATCCCTACGGTCGCCAGCGCGGCGGCGAAGATCGGAAGCAGACCGCCACCAGCCCTGAGAATCAATGCCACGAGCACGAGCTGCGTAACGCTCGCCGGCAGGGTCAGCAAGTAAACATAGTGCATCTCGAAGCGCGACTGCAGGAAGCTTCGCGCCAGAATCTCTATCGACAGCGGCATCGCCGCGGCGGCTAGCAAAATGCACCACCAGGTAAGGGCCGGGAGGCGCAGGAACGACGCAATGATCGTGGCCAGCACCGCCGCCAGCACCGCAAGAGTGCCGCGCATCAGGAAGCCCGTGCCCAGCAATTCGCCGGCACGCTCCGGTGTACGGGCAAGTTCGCGCGACATCACACGCTCCAAGCCCATGTCTACGAGAAACGTGAACAGGAACAGGTATGCGCCGATGAATGCGTAGGTGCCAAACTGTTCCGTGCCGAGGCCACGAGCCAACAGCATGGTCGTGGCGAAGGCCAACAAGCGCTGCAGGACGCTGCCGACGATGGCGACGGCCGTGTTCGACAGCAAGCGCCGATGGGTGGTCACAGCACCCCTCCGTGCTTTTCCGCCCGCACGGGGAGCTCAGCCGCCGCATGCCGGCGCGAGAGCCGCGGCCGTAATCGCGAACCACCACTTGAGGCGGCACAGGTCATTCGTAACTGCCTCTGTCACGCGGCTCGGGCGACAAACGTAATCTCTCCGCACACCAACCAGGGAAGCCACCGCAGCGCCCACCCAGCCAATTTCGCGGCCACACGCGGCAAAGCATAGAGCTCCGTCTTTGCCGGCGAGAACGGGTCAAAGATGAGATTGTGATAATCTACCCAGATCCCCATGTTCTTCGGCGGCAGCATGTCGTCGGGGTACACAGCGACCACGTCGAAACCGGCGCATTTAAGGAAACGCCTTATCTCGCGTGCGCTGAAGCGATACTCAGTAAAGCAGAGCTGGACATGCGCCCTCCTCCGCCAATTGACGTAGGCCAAAAGACGGTTCATCAACAAGCGGCGCAGCAGATTGTTGTAGGGAACGACAAGGACAAGGACCCCGTTCGGCTTCAGGATCCGGTGCGCTTCACGAAGTGCCGCTAGCGGACCACTCTCATCGTGCTCCACCACCCCCAGGGACAGGACCGCATCAATCGATTGCGAGCGCAACGGCACGCCTCGCACGTCCCCTTGGACAACGCAGGCATCACGTTGGTTCTCCTTCGCGATGACGCCAGCTTCACGGCTCATCTCGATCCCCACCATGCGGTAGCCCAAACGGTGCAGGTAGATGAGCCATTTGCCCGTCCCGCAGCCGGCATCCACAATGATGCCCTTCTTGGGTATGTGCTGCAACAAGATGTCGTGCAGCAGTTCCTCCGTACACGCGTGCACGGGGACTGCCCGTCCCTCCAAGCGCCACGCAAGTTGGCTCCAGTCGATTGGGCTCAGCGAACCTTGAAGATATACTTTATAGCTCATGGTGATGGAACGCCGGCCTTACTGCAATCGGAGACGGCGCAGCGGCAGGCGCCCGAGCATCCCATCGGCAAAGCCGCGCAACAACCACAGACAGGATTTTACCCGCTGGCCGCGCCACGGGGCGGCGAGCGCCGAAGCGGTCACCCCGGCCAGAAACCGCGCGACGAATTTGCATAACTGCCATCGCGACCCATGCTTGCGGGCAAACAGCAAGCTGTTGCGGCCGTGGAAGTAGAGCACGGGAAACGGCACGCTCGCAGTTGGGCGTGCCGCGCCCATACCCTTGTGGAAAATGATGGCGCGGCCGTTATAGACGATGCGGAATCCAGCCTTGCGCGCCCGTTCACACCAGTCGACGTCTTCGTGGTAGCCGAAGAAGCGTTCATCGAATCCGTGCACCACATCGAGCGCCACCCGACTCATGAGCATGCCGTTGCCGATCACGGAATCCACGTCGCGCACACAGCAGTACTGCGGACCATCGCGCTGACTGGCGCCGACGACGCGCACCAGATCGCGATCGTAACAAAGTGTGCCGTAGGCAGCCCAGACGATGCGGTGGTCTTCCATCAAGATGTTCTTGGCGCCCACCGCGCCGATGTTTCCGTCGCTGCGCGCCACCTCGACGAGCTCGGTGAGCAAGTCGGGATGCAGCTCAGTATCGTTGTTGAGAAGCAACACATAATCCGCGCCCCGCGCCAACGCATCGGCGATACCGCGGTTGTTGCCGCCGCAGAACCCAAAATTCTTCTCCATCACCAGGACGCGTTGCTCCGGGTATGCAGTGCGAATCGCCTCGGCCGTGCCGTCGGTGGAGGCGTTGTCGACCACCGTGGCGTTCCAGTTCGGGTAGCGGATGCGTGGCAGTGTTGATAGACAATGAAGAACATCGTCTTTGCCGTTCCACGTCAGGATGACAACGGCGATGTGAGGCGCCGCAGGAGGGCACGGCGTAGCTTGAGCAGACGGGGGCATCTACGCGTTCACGCTCGGTACTTCGCCGGCGCCAGCCTCTCGATGCAAGCCCCCATCCAGTCCGAGTGCACGTACCGGCACCGGCCGCCGCAAGAGCCCATCGCGCAGCCCGCGCAACCGCCATTTGAACCCCGTCAGCTCGCCGCGCCGATAGCGCAAGATTGCCTCTTTGAGGATATTGCCGCACAGATAGAAGGCGAACTTCAGCTGCTTGGCGCGGGTCGCGTTCTTCCGCACGACTAAGATGCTGTTGCGCGCAGCCAGGTAGGTGATCGGGCTGAAATAGCCACCGCCGCCGGTCGACGCGTGCATCCGGTGATAGACCAGCGCCGTGGGCACATAGGCGACCCGGAAACCCGCCCGGCGCGCGCGCATGCACCAGTCGAGATCCTCGTGGTACGCGAAGAATGTCGGGTCGAGCAAGCCGACACGCTCCAGGGCGGCACGGCGAAGCAACATCGCACATCCGGAAATGTAATCCACATGCGTGAACTCATTGAACTTGGAGATGTCCGGCTCGAACCAGCCTTGCTGCTGCACGAGCGGTCCATGGTAGGTCAGCATGCCGTAGGCCGTGTGAATCCGTGGAGGCCACTCTTGTGTCAGCGTCTTGGCTCCGACGGCGGCGAGGCGATCATCCCGACCCAACGCCGCCACCAACTCCGGAATGCAGGTGGGGGCCACCACGGCGTCGTTGTTGACCAGCAGCACGGCTTCGGCGCCTCGCGCCAGCGCATGTTCAATGCCCAGGTTCGCCCCGCCCGCGAAGCCGAGGTTGCGCTCGTTGTGCAGGACGATCGTGTCGGGATAGACTTCCCTCGCCAACTGGCTTGGATCGCACTGCGACCCATTGTCGACGATGATCACCCACAGCGGGACTTGCGCGCCCGCGACGACGCTGGCCACACATTGCTGCGTCATCTCCGCTTGGTTCCAATTGACGATCACGGCTGCTATGCGCATGGTCATTTGCGCCGCGCGACGGCCAGCACGCCACCGGCAATCAGCCACGGCGTTATCCGATTGGCCAACCACTGGACGATCCGCCCACGCCGGTTCAACTCCCAGCGTTTATGTCCGGCAATGATGTCGGACGCGCCGCAGCCATACCCAAAGAACGACGACCAGTCCACCCACAGCCCTTTGCCCAAGGGCGGGTGGAAGTCGTCGGCGTGCACGGAGACGACCTCGAACTCGGCTTCACGCAAATACCCGGTCAACTCACGTACACTGAAGCGGTATTCCGCGAAGTCCAGCTTTAAGCCGGCCCGCCCCTTTTGCCAGTCACGCAACCTGCGCAAGTGGTTGATGAGCACACGCCGCCAAGGGTTGTTGTACGGTACCGCAACCAGCGCGATCCCGGCGGGCTTGAGAACCCGGCGCAGCTCGCGCAACGAGGGGACGGGACCGCTGCGTACGTGTTCAATGACACCGAGCGAGATTACTGCAGCCAGCGACTCGTCTTTGACTGGCAGCTGCAGCGTGTCCCCGGCGAACAGCGGCAGTGCAGTGAACCGCTGCGTTTGCCTCAGCGCAGTCTGGGACTGGTCTACGCCGAACACATGATACCCCCGCTCCCGCAGATAGATGACCCAGCGCGCTAGTCCGCACCCCGCGTCCAATATCGCTCCCTCACGGGGCAGATGCTGAAGAAACACCGGCAACGTGGTCTCGTAGCGGCAGAGGTCGACATGATCAACAACCGAGTCGTAACTCCAAAAGATCTGACTCGCTTCGACTCCGGTGTCGACCGTGTAATAGGCGAAACTCATGGCGGCTCCACAAGCCCGAGCTCGACCAGCGGCAAAGGCCGTCGTCGCCAGCCATCGAGCATCCCGCGCACCTTCAACGACACCCCAGCTTGCTCCCAAGTAAACAGGCGCCGCAGGTACTGGAACGGCAAGGTCACGATCTGAAAGGTCACGAACTTGGCCGCTTGCAGCGCGCTTGCATGCTTGCGGACGTAGAGCACCATATTGCGGCCGGCCAAGTACTGCCGTGGCGTCACATGGCCTTCGCCCCCCGAGCTGCGGTGCCCCTTGTGGTAGACGCGTGCCACCGGAGCATACACTATCCGGAAACCTTGCTTACGGGCTGCCGTACACCAATCGACATCTTCGTGGTACGCGAAGAATTCCTCGTCGAATAAGCCAACTGTCTCGAGGGCACGCCGGCTGAAGAGCGCTGCGGTTCCAGGAACCCACTCGACATCCTTCTGCTCGTCGAACGCCTCGTAGGAGAGATGCCCGATGAGGCGCACGAGCCCTTGCCGGTACGTGACCTCGCCGTAGGCGATCCACGTGAGTTTCGGATCATCCCACGACGTGATCTTGACGCTCAGAGCCGCGATGGAAGCATCGGACTCGGCCACCGCGACCGCACGGCGGAGCACGTCGGGCTCGACGGCGGTGTCGTTGTTCAGCACCAGCACGTAGTCGTGCCCTCGCTTCAGAGCGTGGCGGATGCCGACGTTGTTGCCGCCCGCGTACCCGACATTGCGACCGGTCTCCAGATAGGTGACCGTTGGAAACTCTTCGAGGATGGTCTGGCGCGGCGAGGTGCGCGAGCCGTTGTCGACGACGACAATTTCACATGTGGGGTAATCCACCCGTGCGAGGCTGCGCAGGCACTCCAGCGTGTCGTCGATCCCGTTCCAATTCAAGACGATCACAGCCACACTCGGCGCTATTGCGTTCGACGGCACCGGCCTCACCTACAACGCTTCCTGATAGACCTGTAGGGTTTTGCGCGCCGTCGCTTCCCACGTGTAGCTCGCTGCGCGCATACGTGCTCGCGCCCGCAGGGCCGCCAACGATGCATCGTCGTCGAGTACCCGTTGCAAGGCGTCTCTGATGCCGGACGGTGTCACGGATTCGAGGAGCAGGCCGCAATCACCCACCAGCTCGGGCACCGAGCTGTTGCGCCCGGCGATCACCAGACAACTGCTTGCCATGGCCTCCACCAGTGACAGACCGAAGCCTTCGTAGCTGGATGGACTGCACAGGGCAAGTGCGCGCCGGTATAGGACCGCCAGCTCGTTGTCTGTGACTGCTCCGAGATAGCGGACCTGGGGCGGCGGATTTCCAAGAAAGCACGGCCGATATCCCGGGCGGATCCGTCCAGCAATGAGCAACTCCGCATCACCTCGGTTTGGCACCTCGGCAAAGGCCGCGACCAGCGCCTCCACGTTCTTCCGCGGCTGGATGGTCCCCGCGTACAGCAGGTAGCGCCGCGGCAGCCGCAGGCGTTCCGCAACGCGTGCATCATCAGGCGACGGCTGCGCCGTGAACTGCGGACCCGCAGCCAGCGGGATGGCAATGACCCGGTCGGGTCTCAGTGCAAAGCGGTCCAAGAGGTCCCGTCGCCCGTAGTCGCTGTCGGTGATCACGCGCAGCGCGCGGCGCACGGCAAAGGGGGTGTGAGTACGCTGATGCATGCGCTGTAGCCAGGCGAACGTCTCCGGCTGATGATACACCGCGAGGTCGTGGACAGTGACCACCTCCGGACAGCTCCCCCATAGCGGCAGCATCCCCTTGGTGCCGTGGTAGAGGTCGAGTTTGTGGCGGCGGATGAAGCCGGGCACAAGCAGATGGTCCCAGGCAGGCTGCAGGAACGGCGCGCTCAAGGGTGCAGCGACACAGCGCACGTTGGCCGCAACCACACCGAGCAGAGGCGGTGCATCGGTAATGATAACGTACTCATTGCGTGAGTCCACCCGAGCGAGCGCCCGGATCAACTCTCGGGCGTAGGTTGCCGGCCCACCCAGTGTTCCCAAAATCGCGCCGATTCCGATCCGCATGGTCACAACTCGCCTGGCACGCACTTCGGCGCGCCGCTCTGCCCGCGGAACCCGGCCAACGTGCCACGAGCCAGTGCCGCAATGACGCTGAAGCGGGCGCGCAGTGCGTACAGCGCCGTGCTTGCGGCAATCAGTAGGCAGTACGTGGGCGCGAGCAGCAGCCAATCCGCGGGTCCTGCCCAGCGGCGCATCAGCCGCACCAGGTTGCGTGCCTTCAGCTCGGCGCTCAGTGCGGTAAAGCCGCCGAGGAACCCTCGCATGCCGTCGTGCGCCGCCAGCGCCTGTGGCGCGCACACGATGCGGAAGCCATGCGCGCGGGCGCGCAGGCACAGATCGACCTCTTCGTAATAGGCGAAGAACCCCTCGTCGAAGCCGCCGGTGCTCTCCACGCAGCGACGCGTGAGGAGCATAACGCACCCGAGCACGCCGCCGACGTCATACGGCTCCCGGCGCGCACGGCGGTAGCGCAGTAGAGTGCGCGGCACACACAACCACGGGATGCCGATGCGTTCGCCCAGCGACAACACGCGGCGAGCGTCGCGGGCGTCCACGACCGCCGGCCCCACGATGCCAACGCCTGCCTCGCTGGCAGCCGCCACCATGGCCGCCAATGCACCGGACGCCAGGGTCACATCCTGCGTCACGATGACGACCACTTCGGCGCCCGCCGCCAGCGCCACAGCTATGCCGGCGTTGTTGCCCCCGGCGTAGCCGCGATTCTCATCGAGAAAACAGCAGTGCACTTCCGCATCCGCGGCGTACCGCCGGCGTAACAGCTCCCGCTGCTCCGGTCGCGAGTTGTTGTCAACCAGCACCAGGAACTTGTCCGGATACTCCTGCGCGCGCACCGAGTCGATACAGGTGAGCGTCTGCTCACCGCCGTTCCAACTCAGCACCACGATCCCGGCTTTCATGCCGACGACGCCCCGGCCGCGGCGGCAAAGATCGCGGCCAATCTTTGCCCTTGCGCTGCGGGAGCGAAGCGATCGGCCATCAGGGCTGCAGCTCGCGTCGCCAGGCGCTTTCGAGTTTCCGCGTCGGCGCCGATCCTTTCAATCGCCTCGGCGAGGGCAGCGGGATCTCCCGGGCGGCACAGCCAGGCGGTGTCACCATGAGTGAACACCTCGCGCACCGCCGCCGTATCCGCCGTGACCACCGGCCGGCCCGCCGCCGCCGCTTGATAGACTTTATTGGGGATTACCATCTGTGCCTTCGGCGAGGTGCCGAAGATTCCAAGGCAGACGTGCGCACTTGCCACCAACTGCCCCAGGCGTTCATACGGCATCCAATCCAAGAAGCGCACCCGATCGAGGCCGTGCTGGCGCGCGTACGCGACGCTGGCCTGGTGTGCCGGACCATCACCGGCAAGTACGAACTCGATGTCACGCCTGGCCTGCAGAAAGGTAGCCGCCTGCAGCACTGTGTCGGTTCCGTGCAGCGGCACAAACGATCCATAGAACAGCACCCGCAGAGGGCCGTCACCGTCGAGCAGTGGTGTGGGAGTGAACACTCGGGTGTCGGCACCCAAGTACCAGGTGGCGACCCGCGCCGGCGCTACGCCGAACTTGTCGATCACGTAGCGACGGTGCGCCTCGGTATCCATGACCACCTGCGCCGGGAGCCAGAGGCTGGCACGGTCTAGGAGCGCCACCAGTCGCGCGCGCAGCGAACCCGGCCGAAACACGCCGCGATCCTCCACCAACGTCTCGCTCAGAGTCACCAGAGGCGCGAGCACGATGGGCGTGGGATGGCGCACCAGTAACAGCCGCAGCAGCAGACAATCAAGCTGGCCGTTGAAGCCGATGACATAGAGCGGCACCTTTCCGATGCGACGCCGGCTGCGGGCAAGAGCGACTGCGTGGCGCGCGTATCGAACCAGCAGCCTGCCGGCCGAGCGCGTTCCGAAGTAGCGCGCATGCTTGTGCGGCGTCTCCTCCCACAGCGGCCGGTGGCACTCGACCACCTCGATGCCCGCCGCCTGGCAGCCGTCCGCCAACAGCCGGGTCACGGTGTGCTCGCGCGCGTACGTTCCGAAAAAGCAGACGCGCTGCGGCGGTCGCTGCGGAGCGCCGCCGCCGACATTCACGAATGGCCTCCTTGGGCGCGCGGCAACACCCCTTGGCCCTGCGCCATCATCTCCACCTCCGAGCTCTGCTCACCGAGCTCCATGCGGCGCATGCGGAACAGCAGATCCTCGATCAGCGACCGGTTGGCACCGATGAGGTCGGCCACCAACCCGATCAGCACCGTCTGGAAACCGATGATGACGAGCAAGACGGTGAGCATGAGGGATTGGATGTGTCCGCGTCCGCCCTCGGTCCAGTAATAGTACATGAAGCGCAGGCCGATCGCCGTGCCTGTAGCGATGAGGATGCCGCCGATGTACGAGAAGACCTTCAGCGGCTCGTACAGCGCATAGATGCGCAGCATGGTGGCTGCCGAGCGTTTCACGTAGGTCCACGAGCTGCCGAACAGCTTGGAGCCGCGGCGCTCGGGATTTGTCGACACCGGCACGTGTGTCACTGGGAGTTTCTTCTTGCCCGCTTGGATGATGGTCTCGAGCGTGTAGGTGAAGTCGGAGAGCACGTTCAGGCGCATGGCGGCGCCGCGGCTGAGGGCCCGGAAGCCGCTGGTGGTGTCCGGAATGTCGGTGCCGGACAAGGTGCGTACGACCCAACTGCCGTAGTGCTGTAAGAGGCGCTTCAGCGGCGAGAAGTGCGCCGCCTTGCCTGCATCGCGGTCACCGACCACCATGTCGGCCTGGCCGCGCAGCACGGGTTGGATGAGGCGTTCGATGTCACGCGCTTGGTATTGGTTGTCTCCATCGGTGTTGACAATGATGTCGGCGCCCAGGCGCAGGGCGGCATCGAGCCCGGCCCGAAAGGCCCGCGCCAAGCCACGGTTGTTGGGGAAGCGCAGGATGTGATCGGCGCCGTTCAGGCGCGCGATCTCCGCCGTGTTGTCGCTCGAGCCGTCGTCGATGACGAGGACCTCGATCTCGTCCACGCCGCGGATCTGACGCGGAAGCTCGCGCAACGTCACCGCGATGTGTTGCTCCTCATTGAAGCACGGCACTTGGATGATCAGCTTGCACCAGCCCATGTGGTGAAAAGACACCGTTTGAACCTGGCACTGCCGCTGTCGAGTGTCAAACGAATAATTCGCCGCAGGCGGCAACTCCCCCGGCAGGGGCTGGTAAATCAGGTGGCGGGTTGACCCGCGGCGAGACCGTGGGGTAATGAGTCGAACGCAGCCATGCAGTTCGTTTTGATTCCGACTGCTGCTTATCTCGCGCTCTACGCTCCGGGGCACTACTTGCTCCGCGGCCGGAGCGGCGATCCGGGCGGCGACGGCTCCCGTCTGCTCCACGAGGTCCTGCTGAGCGCGTGCTGCACATCCTGGATCGGCTTCGTGCTGGCGGAGCTGAGCATCTACTCCCTGCCCAGCCTGTTGACTTGCTTGGCGCTGGTCGCCGCCGCCGCTGCGCTGCAGACCCGCGGATCGCGTCCCGCGGCGTACGGCGCGCGCGATCTGGCCGGCCTGGCCGTGCTGATCCTGTCCTGGTCTTGGGTGGCGCCGCCGTTGGACACCCGGATCGCGGCATCGGACTCGGCCGAATATGTGGCCGCCGGGATCCATCTGTCCCGGCACGGAAGTCTGATCATTCACGACCCCACGCTGTCGTTGTTGTCCCCGGATTTGAAGCGAACTCTCTTCCACAGCACGACCACAAATCCTGGGTCCCCTCCTTACCTGCGGCTCGCCGGCGCCTTGCTGCTGCGCAGCCTCGATACGGATGAGGTGCTTCCGGCCTTCCACCACCTGATTACCGTTTGGATAGCCGCCTTCGACGGGGTCGCCGGCCCAAGCGCGGCAACATGGGCCATCACTCTGTTTGCCGGCCTGAGTGTTTGGGCCATGGTGGAATTCGCGACTGCGCTCAGCGGCGCTTGGGTGGGCTTTGTCTTCTTCGTGCTGCTGTCGCTCTCATCCGCTCAGAATCTGTATTCACGCTTCCTCATGCCGGAGATTCCGGGACAGTTCTTTGTCTGGGGCGGTCTGTGCTGCCTCCTGCTCTGGTCGCGCACGCATAGCCGTGCCGATGCCGTGATCGCGGGAGTCGCCTTTGGCATCGCCGGACTCATGCGATTCGAAAACGCTCTGTTCCTTGTGGTCGCTCTGCCAACGGCGCTTTGGCTGCGTCGCAACGACTGCGGCCCGCATAGCCTCCTGCTGCTCGGATGTGCGGCCGCCATTTGGGCTCACACCGCTGCCCACCTGCTGTTCTTTCGTACCCACTATGCTGGAAACCTTCTCTCACTGTTGCCGGAAACGCTGGCACTGTTGACGAGCGCCTCCTCAAAACAGATCGCGGTACTGATCGCCGCCTGCGCCGCAGTTTTCCTGGTATGGGGACGCCGAGCGGCGCGGCCGGCGGCTCGCAGCGGTCTTCTTACCGTTACCGTGCTTGCCGTTTGTATCGCCTGCTGGGGAGATTGGCGGAACGGCTGGACGAGCCTCCAGCTGCTCACTTCATATCTCGGCGTACCGACGCTGGTGGCCGGGGCAATTGGGCTTGGCCTTTGGACCAAACGTGATGCCGGCAACGGCGTTACGGCATGGGTTTTCGTGGTGCTCGTCGCGACAGTCTTCGTGCAGTTCATGTGGGCGCCGCACGCCACCCCCATCCCTATCTGGACCGTGAGGCGAGCTGCAACGGTCGTACTGCCGGCACTTTGTCTCGGGGCTGCTTGGCTGTGCTGCAGCGTAGCGCGCCGTTGGCACTACGCCGCCGCGATTCTCGTGTGCGCCGCGGCCGTGCTCGGCCAGACCGTGCCGTTTCGGAAGCTCTGGCAGGTTCCGTACTACGGAGGTAGCCTGCGCCACGTCCAAGCTATCTCGGCACTGTTACCGCCGCGCGCTTGTCTGATTTTCGACAGCAATCTGGCCGGCTGGGGGTTTGACACGGCCTTGTGGTCGGAACGCGATCTCCCGGCTTATCTCCTCTCGCCTTTCGACCCCAATCACATCTCGAAGCTGGTCCAGACGTTCTACGGAATGCCGGTATTCTGGATCGGCAGCAGCTCCAGTGCTCCCCCGCGCCTGCGAGGGATTACGACAACGCTGATCGCGCTCTACGAATTCTCTATGTCGACGCCGCCACCAGACATCGGCGCCAGCCCGGCCGTGCCCGTCAACTGGGAGGTTACCCTGGCTGTCTATTCGATGGCTGTCTCGAAATAGGATCCTTCCGAGACGGGGTGAATCACTTCGCCTTGGAACTCTTCGGGAGCCAGATACACGAGTGCTCGCCAGCGGCGTTGCCGCCGGCGAGCACTCACACACACAGAGCTGCGCCCCGAGGCCCGGTTAACGAGCTATACCGGCCCTGGCAAAGGGCGGACCCGAATACGCGCAGACTCCTGTCGACCCAGGGCAATCACTGTTACCCGCACAAGTAGCCCCTGGGTGGAGGCCAGCCACGCACTTAAGGGTGACGAGGTTGCAGGTTCCTGCGGCGATTGATGGGCATGTGACAGCTACGTTACATGCCGCCCCAGGGGTGCTGCCACCGACGCACGTACCGCCACCGTTAGCGTCAATCAGCACGGCGTCGAGGACTTCGAGCTGCAGACCCAGCGTCTTATTTTCGCTGCCGCCCGGAGGTGGGGCGACATTGGGGTCTGTCTCCAGGGCAGCATTCGCGACCAGCGGGTAGCATAAGTCTAGATTGCTTTTCAAGACGATCTTGCCCTTGGAACTTGCAACCAACGGCTCCCCCGCAGGATCAGAAGGGCCAGGACATGTCAACGACAACGGCATATACGTCACGTCACTCCCAGAGGGGAACTCCCAGAACTTGGCGCTTTCCCGCGACGGTTGCAGGGTTAGACCGAGCACCACCTGCTGTCCAACCGGAAGCCCTGAGGCCTGGAGCACAATCTTCCCATGCTTCTTGCTGACCACGAGTGACGCCTTTCCAAACCTCAACGCCGGATCACTGGCAGTCGGCACGCATCCGGCGAGAGATGATTTACCACCAGCTTTCCCTGCTAGGTGCAACGTTACGGCGCCTGGCGCCGTCGGGTCACACGTCTCCATGGCACCCACGAAGGTCGTCTTGTAAAGCGCTGCTGCGCTTGCTCCCCCCGACGGGAACGGAATGAGCGGTGTCGGTGCCGGCGCCGCCGCAGCCCACACCGCTCCCGCAGCGAGCGCGATCGCTGCCATCGACCCAATCAGCAGAATCCCTTTTCTCATAATCCCTGCTCCTTTGCTCATTATAGTCGCCTCCTTCTACTCTGTGTGTCTCCCTGTCCCAGTGGTACTTCCTTTCTACGCCAGTCCGCGAGATTTTGTCAAGAAAAAAATAAGCCAAAATTCACCCGAAAAATCAGCAACTTAGCGCGGCGTCGCCTCGAAGCTCGCCGGCGCCAGCGGCAATGCGCGGCGGGCGGCTTCCTGTTCGGCGCTGCGCTTGCTCGCCCCCTCGCCGCGTGCGAGCACGGTCTCGCCGAGCACCACCTCGACGACGAACCAGCGGGCGTGGTCGGGTCCTTCCTCGCGCACGACGCGGTAGACCGGCGCCAGCCGGTGGGTCCGTTGGCAGTGCTCCTGCAGCTCGGTCTTGGCGTCGATGCTGGCGAGCTCGCCGATGCGCGCTATGGCGTCGTCGAAATGTCGTAACACGATATGCTTGGCCGTCTCGTAGCCGCTCTCGATGAAGATGGCGCCGATGACCGCTTCGTAGGCCGCCGCCAGAATGGACGGCTTTTCGCGGCCGCCGGTGCGTTCCTCGCCGCGGCCGAGCATCAGGCATCGGTTCAGGCCGAGCTCGCGGGCCTTGGCCGCGAAGCTGCTGGTGCGCACGAGCGCGGCGCGGAACTTCGACAGTCGTCCCTCGTCGCACTCCGGATAGCGGGCGATCAACAGTTCGCTGAACACCAGGCCGAGCACTGCGTCGCCGAGGAATTCCAAGCGCTGGCTGGCGCGCGGCGGCGCCCCGGCGGCGGCCGAGGCGTGGGTGAGCGCCGCCATCAGGTTGGCGGCGTCGCGAAAACAATACCCCAGACGCTCCTCCAAATCGCCGAACCCCGCCTCAGTCATCGCCGCCCACCGCCAGTTGTCCGACCAGCTTCCCGCCCCGGCAACTCACGATGCGTACTTCCGCCTCACGGTTGGCTAGTTCCGTCGGCCCGGCGAACTCCACTCGCTGGTAATTGCCGGTGTACCCCGTCAGCCAGCCGCCGTGCCGTGTCGAGGCGTGTTCGGCGAGGACGCGCGCCTGACAGCCGACGAAGCGGCAGGCGAACTCGAGGCGCTTGCGCTCACCGAGCGTGCGCAAGCGCTGCGCCCGTTGCTTGATGATCGCGGGCGCCACCTGCCCGTCCAGCTTGGCGGCCGTCGTCCCCATCCGCCGCGAATACGGAAACACGTGGAAGTAGGTGAGCGGCAATGCCGCGAGGACCTGCACGCCCTCGTCGAAGTGTGCCTCCGTCTCTCCGGGAAAGCCGGCGATGACATCGGTGCCGATGGCCGCATTCGGAAGCTGCTCCCGTATCCGGCCGCACAGCTCGCGCACGAAGCCGATCGCATACCGGCGGTGCATACGCCGCAGGACGTCGTCGTGTCCGGCCTGGATGGGGATGTGGAGATGCGGGCACAGCGCCGGGGAATCGCGCAGCAGCCCGATCAGCCGCGCTGTCACTTCCGGCGGGTCGATCGAACTGAGGCGGATGCGCGGCACCGGCGGCCGCTCGAGCACCATCTCCAAGAGATCCGTCAGCTCCGTTTGCGGATCGAGGTCGGTCCCGTAGCCGCCGAGATGCACGCCGGTCAGCACGACTTCCTGAAAACCCCGCTGCGCCAGCATCCGCAACTGTTCGAGGACGCGCTGTGGCGGCACGCTGCGACTACGGCCACGCGCGAACGGCACAATGCAGAAGGTGCAGAAGAGGTCGCACCCCTCCTGGATCTTGAGGAAGGCGCGGGTGTGGCCGGTGAAGCTCTCGGCGCCCAGCGTTTTCACCTTTCTGGTCGTGCGCAGATCATCCACCAAGACACGCTCGCGCTCGGTCGCCAACTCGCCACGCACCGCGCGCACGAGATCCGGCAGCCGGTTCAAGCCGACCACATGATCGACTTCCGGGATGGCCGCGGCTTGCGGGCTGACCTGGGCGAAACAGCCCGTCAGGATCACGCGTCCCGCCGGGTTGAAGCGGCGCGCGCGCCGCGCCAGCCGGCGGCTTTCCGCATCGGCGCGGTCGGTGACGGTGCAGGTGTTGACGATATACACATCGGCGCCGGGTTCGAACGCCACCATTGTACAGCCCGCGCCGCGCAAACGCGTCGCGATGCTCGCGCTGTCGTAGTGATTGACCTTGCACCCGAGGGTGGCCAGCGCGACACGCATGCTTCTATCCTAACGCTGGCAACGGCCGTTCGATCCAGCCCCCACCGATCACCTGCCCGCCGCGGTAGAGCACGGCCGCCTGCCCGGGCGTGACCGCTGGCAGGCCGTCATCGGCATACAGCTCGAAGCCGGCCGCCGTGGCCCCGCTGATGGTCGCGGGGACCGGCGCGAAACGCGACCTGATCTTCACGTCGAGCCGTGCGCCGCCCTGCACCGGGCCGCCGTTCAGCCAGTTGGCGTCCCGCGCTACCAACCCTGCGGACACCGTCGCCGCGCGCGGGCCGACCCGAACGGTTCCGCTGTGCGCATCGATGGCAGTCACGTACAAGGGGGTGCCGGCGCTCACGCCGAGCCCGCGTCGCTGGCCGATGGTGAACTGGTGCACGCCGCCGTGGCGCGCGAGCACGTGTCCGGCCGCGTCGACGATCACCCCAGAAATCGGAGCCGCCGGCGGCGCGGCACGCTGCGCCACAAAGGCGGCATAGTCGCCGCTGGGCGCAAAGCAGACCTCCTGACTCTCCGGCTTCTCCGCCACCGGCAATTCCAGAGCCTGCGCCCGCGCGCGCACCTCCGCCTTGGTCATCTCCCCCAGCGGCAGCAGCGTGCGCTGCAAGACCTCGGGCTCAAGAGCGAACAGGAAGTACGACTGATCCTTGGCGGTGTCGGCGGCCGACCACAATTGCGCCCGGCCGGTCTCGGGATCGCGGCGCACGCGCGCGTAATGCCCGGTGGCGATCCATTGCGCGCCGAGGGCGCGCGCCTGCTCCCACAAGCCGTAAAGCTTGACGGACCGGTTGCAGTGGACGCACGGGTTGGGCGTGCGCCCCTGGAGATACTCGGACACGAACGGTTCGACGACAGCGCGACCGAACCTCTCCTCAAAATCCATCACGGAGAACGGGATGCGAAGCCGCGCCGCGACCCGGCGCGCGTCAAAACAATCGTCGAGCGAGCAGCAGCCGCTCTCGGAGCCCGAACCCCACAACCGCATGAAGATTCCCACCACGTCGTAACCGGCTGCGGCCAGCAGTGCCGCGGCGACGGAGCTGTCGACCCCACCGCTCATGCCGACGACGACGCGCTCGCCTGGTTTCAGAGAGTGTTCCGAAAGGCCATCGGAAGACCTCGCGCACCGGTTCATATCCCGCCAAATCTCCTGTCTCGGGAGGGGGCGTACCCTTATCGACAAGCACCCGTCCTGGGCACGCTCGGAAAAGGAGTGGGCCTGTCGCGGCAGACCTTCAGGTCTGCGGCGTGACGGGCGTAGAGCTCCGCTTTCCCCGCTGGCGTTTGCGGTCTTTGTAGAGCTTATACTCTATGCTGTCGACGAGGGCTTGCCAGCTTGCCTCGATCACGTTGGGCGATACGCCGACGGTGCCCCAGCGCTCGTGGCCGTCCCCCGACTCGATCAGCACCCGGACGGTGGCGCCGGTGCCTTCGCCGCTGCCGAGGACCCGCACCTTGTAGTCGAGGAGCTTCACTTCCGCGATTTCCGGGTAGAACCTCACCAGCGCCTTACGGAGGGCGTTGTCCAACGCGTTCACCGGGCCGTTTCCAGTTGCCTGGCTGCGTTCAATCCTGCCGTCTGGCTCTTCGATCACGATTGCGGCCTCAGATTCGGGAGGTTCGTCTTCCTTCCACTTCTCGTCCATTACCCGAAAGCCGACCAGGCGGAAGTTCCGCGTCTTCTTGCCGTTCAGCCCCTTCTGCATCAGCAGCTCGAACGAGGCTTCCGCCCCTTCGAACTGGAAGCCCTTGTTCTCCAGCTCCTTGACCTCGGCGAGCACCTGCTTGACCGAGGGTTTCACCGTCTCGACGTCGACACCGAATTCCTTCGCCTTGTACAGGATGTTGCTGCGCCCGGAGAGGTCCGACACCAGCACGCGCTGTCGGTTTCCCACCACAGTCGGGTCGATGTGCTCGTAGGTCAGCGGGTTCTTCTGCACGGCGGCGACATGGAGGCCGCCCTTGTGCGCGAACGCGCTCGGGCCGACGAACGGCTGGCGCTTGCTGGGTTCGAGATTGGCCAGCTCCCAGACGAAATGGGACAGCTCGCGCAAGCGGCGCAGCTGTGCGGGGTTGACCACCTTGTAGTTCATTTTCAGCTGCAGGTTGGCGATCACGGAGCACAGGTTCGCGTTGCCGCAGCGCTCGCCGATGCCGTTGATGGTGCCTTGCACCTGGGTGACGCCATGCTCCACGGCAATGAGGCTGTTGGCGACCGCCAGCTCGGAATCGTTGTGACAGTGGATGCCCAGCGGCGTGTGCACCGCTTGCCGCACGGCATCCACGGCGGCGGCGATCTCGTGCGGCAGCCGCCCGCCATTGGTGTCGCACAGGCAAATCAGATCCGCGCCGGCTTCAGCCGCAACCCGGCAACACTCGACCGCGAACTCCGCGTTCTCGCGAAAGCCGTCGAAGAAGTGCTCGGCATCGAAGATGACGGTGTCGACGTGCCGCTTGAGAAAGCTGATGCTGTCGCGGATCACCTCGAAGTTCTGGGCCTTCGAGATGTGCAGGTCGTCACGCACGTGCAGGTCCCAAGTTTTGCCGACGATCGTGACCACCGGCGTCTCGGCCTGCAGGAGCATTTTGAGGTTCTGATCGTCGCTCGCCTTGATGCCCGCGCGCCGCGTGGCGCCGAAAGCCGCCATCTGCGCCTGCTTCAGGCGTAGCTTCTTGGCCGCCTCGAAAAACGCCTCGTCGCGCGGGTTCGAGCCCGGCCAACCGCCTTCGATGTAGCGGATGCCGAACTCGTCGAGGCGTTCTGCAATGCGCAGCTTGTCCTCGACGGTGAACGCGATGTCTTCCGCTTGACAGCCGTCGCGCAGGGTCGTGTCGTAGATTTCGATGTGGCGCGTGCCGCTCACGCTGCCGTCTCCTGGACGCCCTCTTCGATCAGGGCCTGGTGCAACGAGCGCACGGCCAGCTCGGCGTACTTGGCGTCGATCACCAACGAGACCTTAATCTCCGAGGTCGAGATCATCTGGATGTTGACGCCTTCCTGCGCCAAGACCTGAAAGATGCGCGCGGCGACGCCGGCGTGGCTGCGCATCCCCAAGCCGACGACCGAGACCTTGGCGATCGAGGTATCAGCTTTGACCCCGCTCGCGCCGACTTCCGCGGCCACCTCTTTCACCATCGCCAGGGCCTTCTGATGATCGGTGCGCGGCACCGTGAAGGTTAGGTCGGTGAAGCCTTCCTCACTGGCATTCTGGATGATCATGTCGACCACGATGTGCGCGTTGGCGATAGGCGTCAGGATCTTGGCCGCCAAGCCAGGACGATCCGGCACCCGCACTAGCGTGATCTTGGCCTCATTGAGATCATGGGCCACACCCGTCACCAGCACATCTTCCATAATCGATTCCTCCTCAACTACCCAGGTCCCCGGCTCGTCCGAGAAACTGGAACGTACGTGCACCGGCACGTTGTAGCGTTTGGCGAATTCCACCGAACGGATCTGCAGCACCTTGGCCCCAAGGCTGGCGAGCTCCAGCATTTCATCGAAGGAGACGCGCGCCAGTTTCCGGGCCTTGGGGCAGATGCGTGGATCGGTGGTGTAGACGCCGTCGACGTCGGTGTAGATCTCGCACACGTCGGCCTTCACCGCGGCGGCCACCGCCACCGCGCTGGTGTCGCTGCCGCCCCGCCCCAGGGTGGTGATGTTCGATTCCTCATCGACCCCCTGAAAGCCGGCCACCACTGCAACCCGCCCTTGCTTCACCACCTCACGCATGTTGTTGGCGTCGATGGCCTTGATGCGGGCACGGCCGAACACGCTGTCGGTGGAAATGCGGATCTGGTGACCGAGAAAGGATTGCGCCGGCACCTGCAGATCCTGCAGCGCCATCGCCAACAATGCCACGGAAACCTGTTCGCCGGTTGCCAACAAGACGTCGGTTTCACGCGGATCGGGCTGCGCCGAGACCGCGCCCGCGAGCTCGAGCAGCCGATTCGTCTCGCCGGACATCGCCGAGACGACGACGATGACCTCGTTACCTGCGGCCCGAGTGGCGGCAACCCGTTGGGCCACCGCCTTGATGCGCGCGGGCGTACCTACTGATGTCCCACCATATTTCTGTACAATGAATGCCACTGCTCACCCCTCACGTAATCTGTCTACCGAGGCGGGGCCTCGGACCATGGATCCACCGGCCCGCTCCCCTCCCTCGACTTGGCTCGGGACAAGGTTGGGTCGCTCCGGATTGCCTCGAACGACACTTCACTCATAGACAATCAGTTCCTGCCTTCAAGTGCCCTAGGAGCACATCATACTGCGCGCCACGGCCCTGCGCTACGAGCGCGCGCTCATCTGCTCCCACAAACGTGAACTGAATCCACAGATGAGGCGACGCTTCTCCGAGGCGCTCGAACCACTCTACGACACACACGCCATCGCCGTAAAGGTAGTCGCGCAGAGCCATTCTGTCCACCGGCGACGGCACCAGGCGGTACAAATCGATATGATACAAGGGCAAGCGACCGCCGCTGTACTCGTTGACCAGAGTAAACGTCGGGCTGCGGACCTTCTGCGGCGCGATGCCCAGGCCCTCGGCCACACCACGCACGAAGCACGTCTTGCCAGACCCCAGTTCCCCCACCAGCCCGATCAACTCCCCGCCGCGCAGGCACCGTGCCAACCGGATGCCAAACGCCCGGGTCTCGTCCTCGCTGTGGCTGTGGATGGTGAGGAATCGTTGCTCAGAAACCGCAGCGCTTCGCGCTTGGGTCCCCTCTCCCTCAGCATCAGTTTGCTGCCGCCGTAACCAACGGGGGCGTGCAGAACCAGTAGTGTGTGAAGCAGCCACTTCGTCCCCTCACCCTGGCCCTCTCCCGGAGGGAGAAGAAACCCGTATGCGGGATCTCTGGCTTGGAGGCCGGGGTTTCAAGTTCGCGCGGAGCCGTTTCAACCCCGCAGGCACACCTTCGATCACGTCCGAGGCGAGCAGGCCGATCTCGCCTTGGGCTGCCGCGATGTGGTCCGCCACTTCAGCATGTAGGTAGACGCCGAGGCAGGCAGCTTCCGGAGGGGACAGGCCCTGCGCCAGTAGCCCACCGAGGATGCCGGAGAGTGCGTCGCCCATGCCACCGGATGCCATCCCGGGGTTCCCGGTCGGATTGATCCACACCGAGCCGTCCTGCGCTGCGATGACGCTTCGGGCGCCCTTCAGTACAACCGTGCACCGGTGTTCTTGCGCAAAGGCGCGCGTGATCCCAACGCGATCCGACTGTACTGACGCCGTGTCGGTCCCCAGCAGACGCGCCATCTCACCGGGGTGCGGCGTCAGCAACGCCTGCGCCCGCGCCGACTTGAGCACGCTGCGGTCGCGCGAGACACAGGTGAGCGCATCGGCGTCTACCACCATCGGTAGCGCCGCCTCGGCCAGCAGGAAGCGGACAAGCTCTTGCGCTCCCTCGTGCGTACCGAGGCCGGGCCCGACGATCACTGCGTTCTTGCCTTCCAGGACCGATCGTATCTGCGCCTCGTTGAACTCGATGAAGCCATCTCTATCCCGCAACAGCGCCGTCATCACCTCGGGTCGTCCCGATGCCAACACGTCATTCAACGAAGCCGGCCCACCGAGCGTGGTCAAGCCCGCACCGGCCCGCGCCGCACCGTGCGCGGTCATCAGCGCCGCGCCGCTGTGGCCGCGTGAGCCGGCGAAGATGAGGACATGGCCGCAGCTGCCCTTGTGGGCTTGCGCGCCACGTGCGGGAACCAGGGACGCTACCTCTGCCGAGTCCAGCAAACGCGTGCGCGGGTGCACCTCAGCCACCGCCTCCGGCGCGATGCCGATATCGACCACAGCCAAGGCGCCGACGTGCTCCACTCCCGGATAAATCACCTGGCCGAGCTTTGCGTAACCGAAAGTGGCGGTGCCTTCCGCCTGGACGGCGACACCGAGCGGCGTGCCGCGGTCCGCATCGAGCCCCGAAGGGATATCGACGGCGAAGACCGGCACGCCCGACGCGTTCATCAGGTGCAGGACGTCGGCGTAACGTCCCTCCACCGGTGCATTCAGTCCCGTTCCAAACACCGCATCGACGACCAGTGCTGCGCCTTCGATCACCCCCGGCATCTTTTTGATATCGTCGGCGGAGGTGGCTTCGCTGATGATCCCGCGCGAGCGCCGCAGTGCCGCCAGCGCCCCGGCGGCGTCGCCTTTCACTTCCGATTGCCTACCCAGCAGCACGACCTCCGCCTTCACGCCCTTGCGGCGCAGGAGTCGTGCGATGATGAAGCCGTCGCCACCGTTGTTGCCTTTCCCGGCGATGATAACCACCCGCTTGCGGCGGACGTGCGGGAACTGTTCCAGCAGCACGGCGGTGGCGCCGGCGCCGGCGCGCTCCATCAGGACGTGCCCCGGCGTGCCGTAGCGCTGGATCGTCAGCTCATCGAGGCGGCGCGATTCTGCCGCGGTAACGACGATCATGTCACCCGGCTCGCGCGGCCAGCATGCGCGCTTTCATGCGGCGCACCGCTTCCTCCAAGCCGACGAACACTGCGTCGGCCACGATGCTGTGCCCGATGTTCAACTCATGGATCACCGGCAACCCCGCGATCGGCGTGACGTTGTCGAGCGTCAGCCCATGGCCCGCGTTGACCAGCAAGCGGGCCGCGGCAGCACGCTGCGCGGCGCGGCGGATGCGCTCAAGCTCCGCCTCCCGTGCAGGTGCGCTAGGCGCGCCCGCATAGGTGCCGGTGTGGATCTCGATGGCGTCGGCGCGCAAGCGTTGCGCCGCGTCGATCTGCCGCTCCTCCGGATCGATGAACAGGCTCACGCGGATGCCGGCGGCTTGCAAGCGCTCCACCACCCGGCGCAGTGCGTCGATTTGGCCGGCCGCATCCAGTCCACCTTCCGTGGTCAACTCCTGACGGCGTTCCGGCACCAGGCAGACATCTTGCGGCCGTACGGCGCACGCCTTGACCACGATCTCCTCGGTGGCGGCCATTTCGAGATTCAGCTTGGTGCTGATGCGGGCGCGCAGCAGGTCGACATCAGCGTCCTGGATGTGGCGGCGGTCCTCACGCAGATGCACCGTGATGCCGTCGGCACCGCCGCGCTCGGCCGCTTGCGCCGCCGCCCACACATCCGGATAGCTCGTGCGCCGCACCTGCCGCAGCGTCGCCACATGATCTAGGTTCACGCCAAGTTGTATCATGTCACGCTAGCCCATGGTGCTCTGTTCACCGACCGGGGAGTCCTTTGTCTGCTCTCCCCCACGGGAGAGCGAACCCAGTCGCAAGCGTTCCCCATTAGCCTCTTTGCTGAAGCTCATCTCCCCAACTCCTTTCGCAGCGCGGCGGCGATGTCCTCGGCGTAGGTTTGCGCTCGGGCTGCATGCTCGTCTTCGACCATAACGCGAACCAGTGGCTCGGTCCCCGAGTAACGCACGACGACGCGCCCGCGGTCTGCCAATTCCGCCCGCACACGATCTATTATTTGGCGCACTTTCCTGAGGCTGTCCAACTCGGCGCGGCGCGCCACCGGCACGTTGAGCAGCACTTGGGGGAATTTCGTCATTCCCTGCTTCAGCGCGCTGAGAGGCCGTTGCTGTTCGAGCATCATCCCCGCGACCCTGAGCGCCGCGACCAACCCGTCACCGGTCGTGGCATGATCGAGTAACACCAGGTGGCCGGATTGTTCTCCACCGAGATTGTAGCCGCCACGCAGCATCTCCTCGACCACGTAGCGGTCGCCGACCTTGACGCGGACCAGTCGTGCCCCGCGCTGCCGCAGTGCCACTTCGAGTCCAATGTTGCTCATGATCGTCGCCACCACGGTGGCGTGCTTGAGCGTGCCGCGCGCCACCATCTCTGCGGCAACCATCGCCAGGATCTCGTCGCCATCGACCACCGTGCCCGTTTCGTCGACGAAAATCGCGCGGTCCCCGTCGCCGTCAAGGGCGACTCCGAGCTGCGCGCCCGCGGCGGGCACGGCCTGCTGGAGACCTTCAGGATGCATCGCGCCACATTGCGCGTTGATGTTCATGCCATCCGGGTTGGCGCCGATGACGGTCACGCTGGCGCCCAGCTCGCGGCACAGCTCCGGACCCACCCGGTACGCCGCACCATGGGCGCAGTCGAGGACGATCTTGAGCCCGGCGAGCGACCGCTGCTTTGGAACGCAGGCCTTGAGAAACGCCTTGTATCGCGCGCCGGCGTCTTCGAGGCACGAGATCCGCCCGATGTCGGCGCCCGTCGGGTCTGCCTCCGCCGCATCGCCAGCGCCTGCCAGCCCTTCGATCTCCTCTTCGATTTCGTCCGCCAATTTGAACCCGCTGCGGGCGAAGAACTTGATGCCGTTGTCTCGAAAGGGATTGTGCGAGGCGGAGATCACGGCTCCCGCGCCCGCGCCCGTGCTGCGGGTGAGGAACGCGATCGCCGGAGTTGGCAGGATCCCGGCGAGGATCGCGTCAACGCCCGCAGCGCAGATGCCTGCGGCCAGCGCGCTTTCCAACATGTCGCCCGACCAGCGCGTGTCCTTGCCGATCACCACGCGCTGCCGTTCCACAACCTGCCGGCGGCACAACCACGCCGCCGCGCGCCCGAGGCGCAACGCGGTCTGCGCGCTCATGGGCTCCACATTGGCGATCCCCCTGACGCCGTCAGTTCCAAAAAGCTTCCGCTCCGCCGTCATCCGAGTGTTCAGCGCCGCTCACGCGGCGAGGCCTTGCCCTTCCACAGCGTGAGCTGCACGCGAGCCGGTTCTACCGACACGATCTGAACCCCGGCGGGCAACTCGACGGCAGGCTTCATCGTGTGCTCACCGGCGCTCTTGCCTTCGGCATCGATAGAGACCGCGTCAGCACCCAGCTCGAGATTGTCCACCAGGGGCCGCGGGCCACGCACCGTGATCCGCAAGTAGTCCGGGCGAACGCGGTACCGCAGCGAGACGTTGCGCACCTGGATCGCCACCCGCTTGAACTCACGCGAGACACGTACTTCCTCAACGCGGACCTGCGCCGCAACCCGGCCCGCACTGAACGAGAGGTATTCGCTCGGCGCATCCAGGGCCAGCTCGCGTTCGATGGTGCCGGGAGTGGCGGTGCGCAGATCCAGCGGCTCCGTGTTCACCGCCTGCACGTCTTCCACATCGGATACCGGTCCTGACACCTGAACCGTCTCGGGGGCCACTTTGGTGTCCACCACCTGCAGCCCCGGTGGCGGTTTGCCGGCGAGGCGCAAGTGCACCGCCACGGACTTGTGGGCCACGCGTTCGAGTTCGAGGGTGAGCTGAGCAGGGGTGATGCGCAAGAGCTTCACCCCACGCGGCAGGTTCAGCGAGTCCGCGTCGAGACCGAAGACAGCCGGCCCCGGTCGCACCCCACCGAGGTCCAAGGGAATGGCCAGACGGTTGCGGTCGATGCGCCCCAGGAGGGCGCGCGGTCCACCGACGCGGAGATCGATGAAGTCGACGGTTGGGCTGGCGATCATCAGATGCGCGGGGATGTTGCGCAGCTCGATCGGCACCTTCAGCGTCTCCTCGGTGTCGCGCTCGCCGAAGTTGACGAAGAACCAGATGCTGAAGGCGATGACCAGCGACAGGATCTTGAGGCCGATGTTGTAGGTGAAGAGTTGGCGGATGCGCTCTGCATCCAGGACGTTCTTGCGGATAGCCTTCCAGACGACGTGCACGCGCTCGCGCTCGAACCACTTCATCAGCCGAACATCCTTTGCAGCGTGCTACGTAACGTGGCGGCGTCGAGATCGCGCGTGATGCGGCCCTCGCGCACCATCGAAATGGCGCCTTCTTCTTCGGAGATGACGATGACCACGGCGTCGGTCTCCTCTGTAAGTCCGATAGCCGCGCGATGGCGCGTGCCCAGCGTCTTGCTCACGTGCGGATTGGTGGTGAGCGGCAGGAAACAGCCGGCCGCGATGATGCGGCCCTTGTGGATGATCAGGGCTCCGTCGTGGATCGGGGAGAGCGGTTGGAAGATGCTGGTGATCAGTTCCTTGCTGACGCGGGCGTCCAGCCGCGTGCCGACCTCGACGAAATCGTTCAACCCCACATCGCGCTGAAGGACGATCAGCGCCCCGATGCGGTTGCTGGCCAGAGACACGGCGGCCCGGATGATCTCCTCGAGGTCTTGGCCGTGCAGCCCTGACTCCACGCCGAAAAAAGGACGCGTGCCGACTTGGGTCAAGGCCCGGCGGATATCGTCCTGAAAAATGATCACGATAACCAGGAGGATCGATCCGAGGAAATTGTCGAGGATCCAGTTCAGGGCATACAGGTCGAAGTATCGCGACGACAGGAAGGCAAGAAAGACGACCACCAAGCCGATCAGCATCTGCACGGCGCGGGTGCCGCGGATCAGGTTGATGATCTGGTAGATGACGAACGCGATGATGCCGACATCGATGGCATCACGAAGGCGGAAGTTGGACAGTAGCTCGAACATGAAAAAGCGCTGTGCTGATTTACTCGGTCACCGGCCTGCCTCGCGTCCCCTTACCTTGATCCTCTTTCTCCAGAAGAGGACGCCAAACTGTGATGGAATTACCTTTTCCGGCGCCCAGTTACCAGCGCCCAATGCACGGTCATACAATAATGTAGTTGCAGCCTTCAGGCTGCGCTTTCCCCCTGACAACACCAGTCCTGGCCGCGACCGAGCACATGCTGAAGCCTGCGGCTACCCAAATTGAAAGTCCCTCAGGAAGAGGGCCAGTAACGGTTGCTTGTTGTGCGCCTCGGTCGGTGTTCGACTCAGGCGCTCACATCGGCGTTGGCCACCGTCAGTGCGGTGCTTCCGTTCCCGCCGCGGTACGCCCGGACGATCTCATCGATCTCGGCCCCGTCGAGGACTTCTTTGTCCAACAAAGCCTCGGCGATCTTGTGCAGCACCTCGATGTTCTTCGCCAGCAGATCCTTCGCCTGCTGATAGCTCTCCTGGATGATGCGGCGCACCTCCGTGTCGATCTCTACGGCAGTGTGGTCGGAGTAATCTTGCAACTGGGTGAAGTCACGGCCGAGGAAGATCTGCTCCTCCTTCTTGCCAAAGGTCATCGGCCCCAGCTTGTCGCTCATACCCCACTCGCACACCATCTTGTGGGCCCAATCGGTGGCCTTTTCGATGTCGTCGGCGGCGCCGGTGGTGATGTGGCCGAGGATCAGCTCTTCGGCCGCCCGCCCTCCGAAGCGGATGGTAAGGCTGTTGAGGATGTAGTCCTTGGTGTACGAATGACGATCGTCGATCGGCACTTGTTGGGTTACACCCAGCGCCATGCCGCGCGGGATGATGCTCACCTTGTGCACCGGATCGGCGCCCGGCACGAGCTTGGCGACCAGCGCATGGCCCGCCTCATGGTAGGCGGTGCTCCGGCGTTCCTCCTGACTCATGATCAGGCTCTTGCGCTCGGCCCCCATCATCACCTTGTCTTTGGCGATTTCGAAATCCGCCTGCGCGACGCGATCCTTGTTGCTGCGCGCCGCCAGCAATGCAGCCTCATTGACCAGGTTCTCCAGATCAGCCCCGGCAAAGCCAGGCGTTCCTCGTGCCAGCAGCCCCAGATCGACATCTTCCCCCAGCGGCACTCTGCGCGTGTGGACGCGAAGGATGCCTTCACGACCCTTCACGTCGGGACGCGGGACGACGACGCGCCGGTCGAAGCGCCCGGCCCGGAGCAGCGCCGGATCGAGAACGTCGGGGCGGTTGGTGGCGGCGATCAAGATGACCCCCTCGTTGGTCTCGAAGCCGTCCATCTCGACCAGCAACTGGTTTAGGGTCTGCTCGCGTTCGTCGTGGCCGCCGCCCAAGCCGGCGCCGCGATGGCGGCCGACGGCGTCGATCTCATCGATGAAGACGATACACGGCGCATTCTTCTTGCCTTGCACAAACAGGTCGCGGACGCGCGAGGCGCCGACGCCGACGAACATCTCGACGAAATCCGAACCGCTGATGGAAAAGAACGGCACACCGGCTTCGCCGGCGATCGCCCGTGCCAGCAAGGTTTTGCCGGTCCCTGGCGCGCCGACCAGCAGCACGCCTTTGGGGATGCGGCCGCCGAGTTTGGTGAACTTCTTGGGATCCTTGAGGAACGCGATTATCTCTTCAAGCTCTTCTTTGGCTTCATCGATGCCTGACACATCGGTGAAGGTCACCTTCTGGGTGTTCTCGCTCAGCAGCTTGGCGCGGCTTTTCCCGAACGACATGGCTTTCCCGCCGCCGACCTGCATCTGGCGCATGAAAAAAACCCAGACGCCGATCAACAACAGCATCGGGAACCACTGAACGAACAGGACAACGTACCACGGGTCGCCCTCTTCCGCTTTGGCCGCGATCTTGACCCCTTTCTCACGCAGAACCTTCACGAGGTCAGGATCTTCCGGAGCATAGGTCTTGAATCGCTCGCCGTTGTGGTACTTACCGCGAATGTTCTTGCCTTGGATGGTGACCTCGGTGACGTCCCCCTTTTCAACGGAGGCGAAGAAGTCGCTGAAGATGATCTCCGGCTCCTTCACCTGCTGCTTGTTGAAGAGGTTGAACAGCAGCAGGAACATCAGCCCGAGGACGAGCCACAGAGCCACGTTTCGTGAGAACTGGTTCACCATCCCCTCAACTGACGGAAAAGACCTTCCTGCACAATAGTCTCTGCTAGCGTAACATAGGGGCTAATTACCGGCAATGGCTGGTTTTTCCGCAGTGAGACGCAGCGCCGCTCGGGTGTTCGCCGAGACCAACCCGTGGCAACTCCGTACGATGCCCGGAACCCAAAGAACCTCACCGTTGAATTCAACGATCGGACAGCTTCGCCGTGTTCGGATGGGCACCTTGCGATCGACCAACACGTCCTGCAACTTACGATGCCCGTCCACCCCTAGCGGTTGAATCCTGTCACCTACGCGCAGGGTGCGGACCACCAACGGTCCCGGCACCATGGCCGCATCGGCAACCGCCTCGAACAGATCCGCCGGCCGTTGCCACGATGCCGCCTGAACCGGCCAAAGCTCGGCAGTGATCCGCCAACCGGATTCCAGACAAACCGCAGAGCCCGGCACGAGTGACCGCTGCGGTTCGGGCGGCCGCACGCAATCACGGCCACAAAACAGCAACCTATCGTACTCCCGCAGTACGCGTTCTCCGCGCGGCAACACCACCTGGGCGTTGGGGCAGCGCCCCTCAGCCAAACCGGCGATGGCGCGGAAGTGCGACATCGTCAAGCCATGGAGATCGCCGCGACACTCACGCAGCCAAGCCCGCGCCAGCCTGGTGCCCGACGTGCTCGGGGCACCCAAGAGCGCGGCCACCGGCAACGCGCCATCCGGCCCGACCACACGGGCCAGCAGCGCAGCATCCTGGGCACGCAAGAACCCCAATTCGTCGGTAACTAATTGCCCCGCCGCCGCCAGCCTCCGCTTCGCCGCGGGCTGGATAGACTCAAGCAGCGGCATGACTTCATGGCGGATGCGGTTGCGCAAGAAACGGAGATCGCGGTTGCTGCTGTCTTGGCAGAACGGCAGATCGGCGGCGTGCAAAAACGCCAGCACCTCGGCACGCGAGCACTCGATCAGCGGGCGAATGATGCGGCCACCACGCACCGGCTGGATGCCAGCCAAGCCCTCGGGACCGCTGCCGCGCAGCAGTCGCATGAGCACCGTCTCCGCCTGGTCGTCCAACGTATGGCCGGTGGCGATCTTGGTGCAGCTCTGTCCCTCCGCGGTCCGGGTCAGGAAGGCGTAGCGTTGCTCGCGGGCACGCGCCTCGAGGTTGGCGCCGTGGTCCAACGCACTGCTCCGTCCAACTACGAGGTCGATGCCGAGTCGCCGGGCAACGTTTTCAGCGCAGTGTTGATCACGAAGCGATTCGTCGCCTCGCAAGCCGTGATTGAAGTGGGCGGCGCACACGCTCACGCCAAACTCTGCAGCTAACCCCGCCAGTGCTCCGAGCAGCGCAACCGAATCGGGGCCGCCCGACAACGCCACCACAATCCGGTCGCCAGGTACCAGCATGCGGTAACCGAGAAGCGTCCGCCGGACCCGTTGCAGCAGAGCTGCGGAAGGCGCGCGTTGCACAGTGCTTGCGAGTCTGGCATCATCCGTGCCGCATTACAAATGCTTCGCCTTCAGCTGTCAGCAGTCAGCTTGTGCCCGCTCGTCGCCGCCATCGCCCTCGCCAGCGCGCATGCGGCCCGGGCCCAGCAGTGGAAGCCCCCCATTGACGCCGAGCAGTCCGGCATCAGCAAGGAAATCCTCGCCTCGCTGCATGATGTGCAACGCCAGTACGGCAAGGACGCCGTGATGATGGAAGGTCAGCTTCTCGGCCAGGCAATCCGCAGTGGATCGATCGTCGATGCGGTGATATCCATTTCAGGGGTCGAAGAGCGCGATGGCCGGCACTATGTGGCTTTCAAGCTGGACACCGGCATTATTTACAACGATCGCGAGGTCACCGCTGCGGCGCGGCCGGTGCGGGTGTGGGCGGACATCGTCGAGCCCAGCCTGCGCAAGTTCAAGACGTTGGACTTGCCGGCCGACGGTGTTGCCTTCGTGTTCACCTACGCCCATAAGCAGTACGCAGATGAAGCCGATTTGCGGGCTCACCTGCGTGACAGCCCCGGCGATCCCGAATTGGCGACCTTCTACGTCCTCAGCTCCGACGTCACCGAGCTGACCGCAGACCGCATCACGGGCCAGCAACTCATTAATCGCGCCACAGTGCTGGTGAACGGATCACCGACACACCTGGTCCTCGAAGCGCCCACGCCCGCACAGTAACCGCCTGGGAGCGCCGACAGGATGCCTGAACGAATCGCACCATGAAGAACATCTCCAAGTTGCACGCCTGGTCACTCGACGACATCTTGAAGGTCGTCCGCCGTTACTGGGGCTTCAGCGCTTTGCGACCCATCCAGGAGCAGGCGATTCGCGCGGGACTGGAACAGCGGGATTCGCTGGTGGTGATGCCGACTGGTGGCGGCAAGTCACTGTGTTACCAGGTGCCCGCCGAGTTGGCGCAGCGTATGGACGTCGTCGTCTCGCCTCTGATCTCGCTGATGAAGGACCAGGTCGACGGGCTGCGCGCCTGCGGCTATCCGGCGGCGGCGTTGTACAGCGGCATGCCGGCGGGGGCGGTGCGCCAGATTGAGGAGGAGATCGCGGCCGGCAAGTTTCGGCTCGTTTTCGTGGCGCCGGAGCGCTTGCTGACGCCCCGCTTCCTGCAACTCCTGGAGCGGGTCGGCGTGCGTGCTTTCGCCATTGATGAGGCGCACTGCATCAGCCACTGGGGCCACGACTTCCGGCCGGAGTACCGCCAACTCGCCGAGTTGAAGACGCGCTTCCCACAGGCCAGCGTACACGCCTACACCGCCACCGCCACCGAGCGCGTGCGCGCCGACATCGTCGAGCAGTTGCGGCTGAGCGATCCAAGCATTCTCGTCGGCATCTTCGATCGGCCGAACCTGGTGTATCGCATCGTGCCGCGGGTCGACGCCGAGAAACAGACGTTGGAGGTCATCCGCCGCCACGCCGGGCAAGCGGCCATCGTCTACTGCATCAGCCGCAAGGATGCCGAGGGGATGGCGGCGGCCTTAGGGGAACATGGCGTGCGGGCGGCGCACTACCATGCCGGCATGGAGCCGGACGAGCGCCGGCGCACCCAAGATGCGTTCGCGGCGGAGCAACTCGACGTCGTTGCCGCCACCGTGGCCTTCGGTATGGGCATCGACCGTAGTGACGTGCGCTGCGTGATCCACGCCGCCATGCCGAAGTCCGTCGAGCACTATCAGCAGGAAACCGGGCGGGCGGGACGCGATGGCCTCGAAGCCGAATGCGTCCTGTTGTACTCGGCCGCCGATGTGATTCGCTGGGAATCGCTCATCGAGAAGAGCGCCGGCGAGGCCGGCGCGCCGGCGGAAGTCCTCGCCGCTTCGAAGCAGCTCCTGGCACACATGCGCCAGTACTGCGGCGGGGTCCAGTGCCGTCACCGCAAGTTATCCGAGTACTTCGGGCAAGCCTACCGCCGCACGAGCTGCGGCGCCTGCGATGTATGCCTCGATGAGGTTGAGGGCGTGGCCGACGGCACCGTGGCGGCGCAAAAGATCCTGTCGTGCGTGGCGCGTGCCGGCGAACGTTTCGGCGCCGAGCACATCACCGACATCCTGCTCGGAGCTGACACCGAGCGCGTCCGCCGCTGGCACCACGAACGGCTCAGCACCTACGGGCTGCTGAAAAGCTCCGGCCGCAAGCCGGTGAACAACATGATCTACCAGCTCATTGATGCCGGTCTACTGGAGCGCACCGCCGATGAACGTCCGGTCCTGCGCCTGAACGACGCCTCCTGGGCGGTGATGCGGGGCAAGCAAACCGTCCGCCTCCTGCAACCAAAGGTCGAGGTCACCAAGACACGTTTCGACGAAGAATCCTGGGAGGGCGTCGACCGTGGCTTGTTTGACAGCTTGCGGGCACTGCGCCGCCAGGTGGCGGACGAGCGCCACGTGCCGCCATACGTGGTGTTTAGCGACGCCACCCTGCGTGACATGGCGCGCGCCCGGCCGGGATCACCCGGTGCCTTCCTCAACGTGCGTGGCATCGGCGAGCGCAAGCTTGCCGATCTCGGACCGCGTTTCCTCGAACACATCGCGGCGTACTGTCACCAGCATCAGCTCGGGCTCGATGCCGCCATCGGCGATCGTCCGCGGCGCCAGCGGCAACACCCGTGAGGCGACGCAGCCCAAGTGCCGCGTTTTGCACATGAGGATACGGCGCCGCAATTGCGAACGCCTGCACTGAGCTAGTTGCTTCTCCTCACGCTCCGCCGGCGCGGAACTTCTCGATCCAGCGCTGCATCTCTGGGTCATCCTGACCCGCCACCGGGACTTGCACGCCCTTGATGCACGCCGCCCGCGCCGCCATGGTCTCAAGCCAACGGTTCAAATGCGGCATGCCGTCGGTCTCGACGCCGGCCCAGGCGTGGATGTACACCCAGGGCCATGTGGCGATGTCGGCAATCGAGTAATCGCCGGCGATGAACTCACGGTCGGCCAGGCGCCCGTCGAGGACACGGTAGAGCCGTGCGGTTTCGCTCTGGTAGCGCTCGATGGCGTACTTGATCCTCTCAGGGGCATAGCGAAAGAAGACGTTGGCCTGCCCTTGCATCGGGCCGACGCCGGCCATTTGAAACATGAGCCACTGGACCACCTCAGAACGTGCGCGCCGGGCGGCGGGCAAAAGCCGTCCGCTTTTCTCGGCCAAGTAGATCAGAATCGCGCCCGACTCGAACACCGCGAAATCGTCCTCGTCACGGTCGATGATTGCTGGGATGCGGCCGTTGGGATTTATCTTCAGGAACCACGGCTCTTTCTGTTGTCCCTCGAGCAGGTTGATTGGGTGCACCGTGTACGGCAAACCCAGCTCTTCGAGCATAATGGAAACCTTCCAGCCATTTGGCGTGGGTGCGGTGAAGAGATCGATCATGGTCCCTCCTGGTGACTCCATCATGCCAGCCTGTCGTCCTTCCTCCAACCGCACCGCGCCACCATCTGCGGGCGTGACGTAGCGACGCGGACCCGCTATAAGAGAGTCATGAGTTTGCGTGCCGGCTCCACGTGGCCGACCTTGCAGTTGGGCATGCGTGGACTGCGCTTCCTGCGCCACCTGCCGAACTTCGTGCGCCTTTATTGGCGGCTGTTCTGGGACGTGCGGGTATCCATCTGGCCAAAGGGCCTGCTTCTCCTGAGCTTCCTTTATGTGCTGTCCCCTATCGGCCTCATTCTCGATGTGATTCCATTCTTTGGCGAGGTGGACGACATCGTGGTGGTAATTGTGGTCTGCCGCTTGTTCATGTACATGTGCCCGCGAGAGGTGGTGCAGGAGCATGTCCGCCGTATCGACGCAGGGGTCTGAGTGGAGCGTGGAGAGTAAGAGCGTGGAGCGCAACCTATGAAGCGTACAGTTCCACTGCTGATTGCCGCCGTACTGGTGATTGCGCTCACCGTCGGAGCCGCGACGCTGAGCGGTCTCCTCGTCGACTGGCTCTGGTTCAACATGTTGGGGTTCGGTGCCGTCTTCGTCACCACCTGGGGGACGAAGCTCATCGCTTTCGGCGTTGCGGCGGTACTCTCTGCGGCGCTGCTGGCGTTCAACGGCGTGCTCGCGGCGCGCACGCTGCCGCCGCCACAGCCGCGCCGGCTGCGCCTGATGCGCGGCGACGGCGTCGAGGGCGTGCCCGACATCCTGGAGTTGACGCCCGAGAATCTCCCCTGGCGTCTCATCGTCGTGGCGCTCGCGGCCGTGCTAGGGCTGTTCATCGGCGTCGCGCAAGCGGGCAATTGGGAGACCTTCCTCAACTGGCTCTACGGCGTCCCGTTCGGGCGTACCGATCCGCTCTTTGGCAAGGACCTCGGCTTCTACGTGTTCGTGTTACCGGCCTATGGCATCCTACGTGATTGGGGAATACTCATGGTGTTCCTCGCCATCTTCATGGCTGGCGGCGTCTACTGGGCGCGCGGCGCGATCGATGTTGAATCGGGAACTCCACGTGTGAGCCCGGCTGCGGTGCGGCACCTCTCCGCGCTGCTCGCCATCTTCTTCATCGTCAAAGCAGCGGATTACTTTCTCCAGCGTTACGATCTGCTGCTGAGCAACACCGGCGTCGTCTTCGGCGCGGCGTACACCGATGTGCACGTGCGGCTGCCGCTCCTCATTGGCCTGATCGGGCTTTCCGTGGTCGCCGCCGTATTGTGTCTCGCCAATTTCGTCAAGCTCGGCTTTCGCCTGCCAGTAGCTGCGTTAGTATTCGTACTCGGCGGGTCGCTGCTGGAAGGCACCGTGTCGGGTGTGTTCCAAAGCTATCGCGTAAAGCCGGACGAGTTGCGGCTGGAATCGCCGTACATCGCCAGCAACATTGCGCTCACTCGATACGGCTTCGGACTCGACCCCATCAGCAGCAAGCCATTTCCCGCCAAAGGCAAGCTCACGTCGGAGGTGTTGGCAGCCAATCAAACGACGATTCAGAACATCCGCTGGTGGGATCCACGCCCGCTGCTCGACACCTATCGCCAGCTGCAGGAGATCCGCCTGTACTACGATTTCCACGACGTCGACATCGATCGCTACACGTTCAACGGCACGTATCAGCAGGTGATGCTCTCAGCGCGCGAGCTGAACCAGGAGAAGCTGCCTCCCGATGCGCACACGTGGATCAACGAGCATTTCAAGTTCACCCATGGCATCGGCATCACCATGAGCCCGGTGAACCGTTTCGACGAGGAAGGCCTGCCGATCTTCTATGTGAAGGACATTCCCCCGGCGTCGCCGGTGGGCCTTCCCATCCAGCGGCCCGAGGTCTACTTCGGCGAGGAGACATCCAACTACGTCGTGGTCGGCGGCGGCACCAACGAGTTCGACTACGCCAAGGGCCAGGAAAATGTCTACAACACTTACGCCGGCCGTGACGGCGTGTCGTTGGGAACCATGTGGCGGCGGGCGCTGTTCGCTTGGTACTTGGGTGATTTCAAGTTGCTAATCAGCGGCAACGTCACCGCCAACAGCCGCATCCTCTTCCGCCGTATGACGCAGCAACGCATCAGCCAAATCGCACCGTTCCTGCACCTGGACCGCGATCCATACGTGGTCGTGAGCGACGGCAGGCTGGTGTGGCTGCAGGATGCGTACACCACCAGTGACGCCCTGCCCTACTCGCAACCGGCCCAGCGGGCCGGCATCAACTACATCCGCAACTCGGTCAAGATCACCCTCGACGCTTACGACGGCACGGTCGTCTTCTACGTCGCCGATCCGGAAGACCCCATCGTCCGCACCTACCAGCGCATCTTCCCTTCGCTGTTCCGGCCGCTTGACGCGATGCCGGCGGCCTTGCGCCAGCACATCCGCTATCCCGAGGACCTGTTCATCCTGCAGGCCGGCATGTACGGCACCTACCACATGACCGACCCGGAGGTGTTCTACAACAAGGAAGATCAGTGGAGTTTCCCGCAAGAAAGCTACGGTGGGCAGACCATTACAATGCAGCCGTACTACACCATCATGCGGTTGCCGGATGAAGCACGCGAGGAGTTCATCCTCATGCTGCCGATGGTGCCCAACAACAGGGACAACATGATCGCCTGGCTGGCGGCGCGCTGCGATAACCCGCATTACGGCACGGTGATCGAGTACGCCTTCCCGAAGGAAAAGCTCATCTTCGGTCCGGCGCAGGTCGAGGCCCGCATCGATCAGGACACCACCATTTCACAGCAGCTGTCGTTGTGGAACCAGACCGGGTCGCGAGTGATTCGTGGCAATCTGCTGGTGATCCCGATTGACGACGCGCTACTGTACTTCGAACCCCTGTACCTGCGCGCCGAAAAGCGGGAGTTGCCTGAGCTCAAGCGGCTGATCGCTTCCGCTGGCGATCGTGTGGTGATGAGCCAGACGGTCGAGCCCTTGCTGGCGGCGCTCTTCCGGGGCGAGGAAAAGCAGCAGCCGATCGTCAGCGCGGCCGCGGCGCCCAGCGCCGGCACAGCTGCCCCTGCCGCCGAAGCGCTGCGGCACTACCGCCAGGCGCTCGACGCGCTGCGCAACGGCGACTGGCAAACCTTCGGCATCGAGATGAACACGCTCCAGAAAGCATTGGAAGGCGCGCCGCAGTGAGTGGCCGGCACTGCTGGAGTTACATCGCTTTCTACCCGCCCGCATGGGAGGATGAGGTAGAAAAGCGAAAAGCGCCTTTGGAGAGCTGCTGCGTCTCCGTCCGCGCCGGGTGTAGGGGGCACGGGGCGGTTGGCTCGTCGCCCTTGTAAAACGCCTCTTCCAGCGATTCCGGGCACGCCGGCGTTGCGAGCAGGCCGGAGGCCGGATCGATGCGTACCAGTGATACGCCGGGCGGCGGCGTGAACGGAGTGGCGGGCAAACCCCCGGTGGCGGCTTTCATGAACTGCGTCCAGATCGGCAACGCTGCTTCCGCGCCGGCCAGATTGAGCGAGCGCTTGTGGTCGAAGCCGACCCATACCACGGCGAGCAGATCCGGCGTAAAGCCGGCAAACCAGGCATCGCCGTAATCGTTCGTCGTGCCGGTCTTGCCCGCCGCCGGCCGCGTGAAGCCCTGTTTGCGGGCGGCGCGACCGGTACCGTAGTCGAGCACACCTTCCATCAGATGGGTGACGAGGTAGGCGGTGTCCGCAGGCACCACCTGCTCGACCTCGACGGGGTTGCGTTCGATCGGATGATTAGTGTGGTCGAATACCTTCTTGATGGCTAACGGCGTGGTGCGCAGGCCGCTGTTGGCGAGCGCCGTGAACGCCTGCGCCACCTCCAACGGCACGACCTCGGCGGCACCCAGGACCACGGACGGATACGGCGGCAGCGGCGAGTTGATCCCCAGGCGCCGCGCCATGTCGATGATCGGTTCGAGCCCGATCTCGTGTGCCAGGCGAGCGGTGGCGCAGTTCAGCGAGTGCTCCAAGGCCTCGCGCACCGTCACTTCGCCCATGTAACGTTCCTTGTAGTTGGCCGGCGTCCAGACCTGGTTGTCGTAGCTCCACTCGAACGGTTCGTCCTCGATCCGCGTCGTCGGCAAGATAGGATGCGGGTTGTGCCGGGTCTCTTCGAACACGGCCAGATAAGTAAACGGCTTGAAAACCGACCCCGGCTGTCGCAGCGCCTGCGTACAGCGGTTGAACTGAGTAGAGCGGTAGTCACGCCCACCCATCATCGCCTTGATGGCACCGGTTTGCGGTTGAATGGCCATCAAGCAGCCCTGGAGCTGGTCCGCCGGCTTGTCGGCACGCAGGCGCGGGTGGCGCCGCTCCAGATCCGCCAGCCCGGCCTGCAAGGTCTGCTCGGCGAGCCGTTGCAAATGGGGATCGAGCGAGGTGTAGATGCGCAGCCCTTCGGTGGTCAGCACCTGCGCCGGGTATGTTTGTGACAGCTCCTGGCGCACGAAGTCGACGAAATACGGCGCGTCGTTGGTTTCGTTGACCGGCGCGGCGGTGCGCACCGGCTCGGTGACGGCGGCCTCATATTGCTCGGGGCTGATATCGCCCTGCTTCAGCATCAGCGTCAAGGCGTAGTTGCGACGGCGCGTGCAGGCCTCCGGGTCGCGGAAAGGCGAGTAGCGATTCGGCGCCTTGATCAAGCTCGCGAGCGTCGCCATCTCGGCCACCGACAGGTCCTGCGGCTCCTTGGCGAAGTAGAACCGCGACGCTTCCCACACCCCGTAGATCCCCTGGGCGCCTTTTTGGCCGAGGTAGATCTCGTTGATGTAGTTGGTCAGGATTCCCTGTTTTGAGAACTGCCGCTCGACGATAAGCGCCATCGACGCCTCGGTGAGTTTGCGCTTGAGGCTGCGCTCGTCGGTCAGGAAGAAGTTCTTCATGAGCTGCTGCGTCAACGTGCTGCCGCCTTGCTCGACGTGACCGCTGCGCACATCTACCCACAGCGCCCGCGCGATGCCGGCGATGTCGATGCCGTGGTGCTCGTAGAAGTGCTGGTCTTCCACATCGATGATGGCACGCAGCAATACCGGCGGCACCTCGTCGAGGCTCACCAGGTGCCGCTCCTCCCAAACACCTTGATACAGGCCCGTGACCAGCTCGGGCTCGAGCTCCAAGGCGTACAGCTCCTTGTGAGTGGTGAGATCCTCCATGCGCACCACCACGCTACCCGAGACCTCCAACCGCGCGACACCGCTGCTACCGGCGACGGTCGGATACGGAAAATCATGCAACCAGATGTCCAGCAGACCGGCCTTCTTCTCGAAGCGATACTCGCTTTTGCGCGTCACCTCGTGGTCGACCGCCTGGTAATCGAGATCGCGCAACCGGTCGAAGAACCCGATCGCCTGCAAATCCATCCCCGGATAGATCAGGAGGCTGTCGGCGTAGACCTTCGACGGGAACTTCCAGCGGTGCGTACGAAACTTCTCGACCACGACCGGCGCCAACCGGTGCGTGACCGCCCACAACGCAATGCCGCCGCTGGCGGTGATGGCGATGACAAGGAGCAGAAAGCCGAATGCAATACGTCGCAACATCGGCGGCGAGGGGCGTCACTTACCGTGAGGCCAGGGAAGCGCTCCCTGGCCTCACCTGCGGCGGTCCTATTGATTAGGCTTCAGGGGTATGAAGATGGTATTGTCGCCGCGGCGTACGAGGAACAGCACGCTCTTGCTCTTGCTGGCTTTCAGTGCGTTGCGGTAGCTGGGCAGATCTTTCACCGGCTCGCGGTTCACTTCGAGGATGACGTCACCGCGGCGTATACCGGCTTCATCGGCGCTGCTGCCCGGCTCGACACCGGAGACGACGACGCCTTTGACGTCGCTGCCCAGTCCGAGACTGTCGGCAATCTCCGGCGTCAGCGGCTGCACGGTGAGCCCGAAGCCCTGCTCCTTGCCGCCGGCCACCACCGTCTCCTCTTCCTTGAACTCACCGACCTTAACCGAAAAACTCTGCGTGCTCTTGTCGCGGATAACCTTGAGGGTGACGGTCTTGCCCACCGGTGTGCGCGCCACGAGCATCGGCAGCTCGGTAGATTCCTTGATTGCGTGACCGTCGAACTCGACGATCACGTCACCGACCTTGAGCCCCGCCTCCTGCGCCGGACCGTCCTTCATCACGTCGGCAACCAGCGCGCCTTTGGGCTGGTTCAACCCAAGTGATTCGGCGATATCCGGTGTGACTTTTTGAATCATCACGCCCAGCCACCCGCGGGTCACCCTCCCCTTCTCCTCGAGCTCCGGCAGCAGGTCCTTGGCGACGTTCACCGGGATGGCAAAGCCGATGCCGATGTTGCCACCTGAACGGGGGCTGAAGATGGCGGTGTTGATGCCGACCACCTCACCTTTCAGGTTGATCAGCGGTCCGCCAGAGTTGCCGGGGTTGATGGCGGCATCGGTCTGGATGAAGTTGTCGTAGCTTCCCTGGCCGATGAAGCGGCCCTTGGCACTGACGATGCCGGCAGTGACGGTGTGCTCCAAACCGAACGGATTGCCGATAGCCATCACCCACTCGCCCACGCGCAGATCGTCCGAGTTCCCCATGGTGACGGCGGTGAGATCCTTCGCATCATCGATCTTGATGACGGCGATGTCAGTCTTCGGGTCGCGCCCGATGACCTTCGCCTTGTACTCCTTCTCGTCCGACGTCCTCACCACAATTTCGTCGGCGTTTTCAATCACGTGATTGTTCGTGAGGATGTAGCCGTCGCGATTGATGATGAAGCCGGAGCCGAGGCTGCGTTGTTTGAAGGGCCGCCGCGGCAGCGGACCGAAGAAGCGCTCGAACGGTTCCCAGAATTCGTGTGGGTTACCCTGGCCGCGCGGCTCGCCGCCGAAGGGCCCACCCTCACCACCACCGATGTTGGGCCCTTCCCCTTGGGAGGTCGTAGACACGTTCACCACCGTGGCGCTGAGCTTTTCCGCCAGCGCAGCAAAATCGGGCAAAGCGGTCACCGGGCCCTGCGCCTTGGGCGCCGCTGTTGGGGTGGCAGCAGGTTCGGCGCTTTGTTCACCCCAGAAGCTGATCGCCTCGACTCGCGAGCCGAGATTCAAGCCCTCGGTAGCGATCACGCCGGCTAGAAACCCCACGGCGACCAATATGAACGTTTGACGCGCGCGCTTGTGCGCACTCATGCTTCCTCCTTGTCGATTCGGTCGTGGAGCAATGGACTCACCGCTGCCCGCGCTTTACGAACGACCACGCAAGCGCTCCACGTACTTGAGACGCAGATCGTACAGGACGGTGTCGAGCAATCCAGACTCCGAGTTGTCGAGATTCCCCTTTGTCTTCTCTTTGAGGATACCGAGGATGTCGATCATGTGCTTGGCCGACAGCAGTTCGGTGGCCACCTTGTTGTCAATGGGGTTCGGAATTTCCCCCAAATGCACCAAGGCTTGTGTGCTAAGACTCAGGATGAAGGTGGAGAAATTCAGCGGCAGTGCCGCCTCCTGTTGCCCTGACTGGGGCGGTGGCGAGGTGGCCTCGACCGGCCTGTCGCCGGGCGCCGCCGGGCGCTCGGGGGCGCTCGGCGCTTCCGGCCGCGCTTCACCGCTGTCCGAGAACCGTCGCCGGTCTTCGACTTTGAAACCACGCTTTTCTTGTTTGTCCTCTTCGTTGCTCATTCAGCTCACGAAAAAGCCCGATGCCACGCCAGCATCGGGCTGTCTCCTTCCCACCGCCACGCTCCGGGATCAGACGCGCATCGCACGCAGCCGGCGGATGCGTTCATCGATCGGCGGATGCGTGCTGAACAGGTTGGCAAACGAGCGCCCGCTGAGCGGGTTGACGATGAACAGATGCGCCGTTTGCGGACTGGCTTCCATGGGGATGCGTTGCGATGCATATTCGAGCTTTTCGAGCGCGTGTGCCAGGCTCTCGCCGCTGTGCAGCAGCTGAGCGCCGCTGGCATCCGCCTGGTACTCGCGCGAGCGCGAGATGGCGAGCTGAATGACCATCGCCGCCAACGGTGCCAGGATGGACATCATCAACAGGCCGATCAGGCCGCCACCCTCCTCGCGCTCGTCGCGCGAGAAGCCGCCGAAAATCGCCGCCCAGCGCACCATGTTGGCCAACATCATGATAACGCCGGCCAAGGTCGCAGCGATAGAACTGATGAGGATGTCGTGGTTGCGCACGTGGCTCAACTCGTGGGCGAGCACGGCTTCGAGTTCATCCCATGTCATCAAGCGCAGGATACCTTCAGTGACCGCCACCGCAGCATGTTCGGGGTTTCGCCCCGTGGCAAAGGCATTCGCGGCGTCGGTCGGAATCACGTACAGTTTGGGCATCGGCATCCCGGCACGCGTGGCCAGGTTGTGCACGACTCGATACAGGTCCGGCGCCTCATTCATCGTCACCGGCTTCGCTCGGTACATCGCCAAGACGATCTTGTCGGAGAACCAGTAGCTGCCGAAATTCATGATGGCCGCGAACACGAATGCGATCACCAGGCCTTGAGAGCCGCCGAGGAACGCGCCGAACCAGAGGATCAATCCGGTCAGCAATCCCAGCAGCAGAGTGGTTTTCAGCGTGTTCGACATCGCCTGTCTCCTGGGCCTTTGACGCAGGCGCCTACCATTTTATTTGGTTTTGACTGGAGTTGTCCGTTGCGTCGAGCCCGGATTCAGCGTGAAACGTAATATGCTCCCCCCCCGTTGTCAAGCAACGCCGCCACCGAGCACGACTCTTGCTGTCGACCACGTGATCGTAGCATAACATCGTCCGTTTCCGGCGGCATCGCCGCCGGCCTGTGGTGACGGGCATGCACGTGCAGAGCGAAGCCGACCCCTTCCGACCCCCGGAGCGTTTGTTGATACCCGACCGGTTGCTGTGGGCGGTGCGGGTTCGCTGGCTGGTCATCGGTGGCTTCTTGCTGCTCGCCATTCTCGCGCACGCTTTCGGAATCTTTGCCTCCATCGCGCCCTGCTTCTGCGCCGCTGCGGCCGGCGTGGTTCTCAATGCCACCAACGAATGGTCGGTGCGCCGCGACCGTCACGTCGCGTTGGTCACCGCCATCGCGATTCCGTCCGACCACGTCCTGATCACGTACGTGGTGGTGAACACCGGCGGTGTGCAAAGCCCGTTCATGATGATGTACGTGGCCGAGGTGTTGGCAACCGCGATGCTGGTTGGGACGCGCGTGGCCGCCTTGAGCGCGACGTTCGCCGTGCTCGCGTGGCTGGCGGGGATGGCCCTCCTGTCCAGCGGTTACCTGCAGGTGCCGGCTTTGTTCGCACCCGGGGCAACGGCGCATAGTGCCGCCTCAAGCCCGCTGTACCAGGGCATGTGGGCCGCCTTCCTTCTATATTGTCTGGTTTTGCTGGTCTATCTTGGAGGTTACATCTCCGAGCGTTTACGTTCGAGCGAGCGTGACGTCGAGGTGAAGAACCGACGTCTGCAGGATGCCCTGGGCTCGCTCAGCCGGGCGCACGCCGAGCTCACCGGCGCCTACGAACGGCTGCAACGCGCCGAGGCGCATCTCATCCAGTCGGAGAAGATGCGCAGCCTGGGAGAGCTGGTAGCGGGGGTGGCACATGAGCTGAGCAACCCCATCAGTTTTGTCTCCGCCAATGTCGAACACCTGCGGCGCTATGTGAACAGCCTGGCGCGAGGCATTGAGATCTGCAGCACGCTGCCGCTGGCGCCGGATGAGCGCGCCCGTTTCGAGACCCAGCACCGCGAGCTGCGAATCGACGAAGCCCTCCGCGAGCTCCCGCAGCTGTTGGATGATTGCGAAGAGGGCGCGCGGCGCACCAAGCACATCGTCAACGAGCTGCGCGCCTTCTCCCGCAGTGAGCGGCAGGACCGCTGGGGCCACGCCGACGTGCACCGCGGCATCGACAGCACGGTAGCGCTGCTGTCACACCGGCTGAAGGACCACATCACGGTGCACCGCCAATTCGGTGACTTGCCCGAGATTGAATGCCTGAGCGGTCCGCTCAATCAGGTCTTCATGAATGTCTTGGCCAACGCCGTCGACGCGATCGGTCCGAAAAAGGGTAATGTCTGGATCTCGACGCAGCTGTCGCAGCTCGATCTGCCGGCGCAACCCGGCGCGCAGGCCGTCACCATCGCCATCCGTGACGACGGCGCCGGCATGTCCCCGGAAGTGCGGCAACGGATCTTCGATCCGTTCTTCACCACCAAGACGGTGGGTCAGGGCACCGGATTGGGTTTGAGCGTGTCGTACAGCATCGTCGAACGGCACGGCGGCAGGCTCACGGTTGAGTCGGTGCCCGGGAGCGGAACGACCTTCATCATCACGCTGCCGGTGACACAGCCTCGAGCGGCGTCCGTTGCTACGGGCTGAGCGATTCGCCGCCGCGTACATCCAGCGCGTCGCGCAGACCGTCGCCAAGGAAGTGCAAACCGAGCACGGTGAGCATGATCGCCAAGCCCGGGAAGAGCGCGACGTGAGGCGCGACCAGTAGGAACGATCGGCCTTCGTTGACCATTGCGCCCCACGACGGCGTCGGCGGCTGCACGCCGAGGCCCAGAAAGCTCAGGCTCGCCTCGGCAACAATGGCGCCGGCCATACCAAAGGTCGCCTGTACCAGCAGCGGAGTCAGAAGATGCGGCACGATGTGGAGGCGCACGACGCGCAGCGGTGTGGCACCGAGCGCCACCGCCGCGCTCACGAATTCGCGCGTGCGCCACGCCTGCACCTCGGCGCGTACCAGGCGTGCGTAGCCGGTCCAACCGATCACACACAGCGCCAGCAGGACATTGCGCAGCGACGGACCCAGCACTGCCGACAGAGCGAGGGCCAATAACATCCCGGGAAACGCGAGCAGCACGTCGATGACCCGCATGATCAGCTCATCCGTCCATCCGCCCGCGTATCCGGCCAGCGCCCCCACCGCAAGGCCAATGCAAGCCGAGACCCCGGCCACCATGACGCCGACCAGCAGCGACACGCGCGCACCGTAGACCACTCGGCTCAACACATCGCGACCCAGCTTGTCTTGACCGAAGGGATGCTCCGGCCGTGGCGGCCGGAGATCCTCACTCAAGTTTTGCGTGGTCGGGCTCTGCGGCACGACGCTTGGCCCAAGCAGCGCCACGGCCACGAAGAGCGCCAGCATCCCAAGGCCGAGCCGCACCCGCGCGTTGAGCAACAGCCGAATCATGAATTCACCCGCAAGCGTGGATCAACCACACCGTAGAGCACATCCGTGATGAGATTGATCAGCACGTAGCTGAGCGTGATCACCAAGACGCAGCCTTGCACCAAAGGGTAGTCCCTTGTCTGGATGGCGAGCAGTGTGAGCCGGCCGAGCCCCGGCCAGGCAAAAATTGTTTCCGTGATGATGGTGCCCGCCAGCAGTGCGCCCGTCTGTAAGCCGAGGACGGTCACCACCGGCAAGACGGCGTTGCGCAATGCGTGCTTGAGCAGCACCCGCTTCTCACTGGCACCCTTCGCCCGCGCCGTTCGGATATAGTCGTCATGCAAGCGATCGAGCAGCGCAGCGCGGAGCATGCGGGTAAGGATCGCTGCCATCCCCATCCCGAGGGTCAACGCCGGCAGGGCGAGGTGTGCCAAACCATCCCGGCCGGAGACCGGCGCCCACTCGAGATGGATCGCAAACAACAGGATCAACATCGGGCCGAGATAGAAATTGGGCACCGCAGACCCGAGCACCGCCAGGGCTCGAGAGACGGAGTCCAACATCGAGTTCGGGCGCGCGCCCGCCGCCAGCCCCAGCGGCCCAGCGATGAGTAGCGCCAGGAGCAGCGCTCCGCCCGCCAACTCCAGCGTGGCCGGGTAGCGGGCCATGATCATGCGTCGCACCGGCCGGCCGCTGTACAGCGAACGGCCCAGATCAGCGCGCGCGAGATGGCTGAGGTAGCGGGCGTACTGCACCGGCAGTGGATGATCGAGGCCGAGCTGGTGACGCAGGCGCACCTTGTCGGCGACCCGCGCCGTCTCGCCAAGCATCACGTCAACGGGATCTCCTGGCACGAGGTGGATCAGCAAGAACACCAAGGTCACAACGCCAATTACAGTAGGGACCGCAAGAACCAAGCGGCGTGCGATGTAGGGGATCATGGGATCTGGTGAGCCAGTGGGCCAGTGAGCCGGTTCACTCCTCCACCCACGCATCCTTCAGCGACACGTAGCTCCCGTTGGGCCGAAGCTCGAAGCCCCGCAACCGCCGATTCATGGCGGCCACATTCGTTGGCCACCACAACGGGATGATCGGCAAGAGTTGTGAGACGCGGCGTTGCACTTCGCCGTACAACCGGCGACGTTCACTCAGGTTCAATGTCTGCCGCCCAGCTTCAGTGAGCCCATCGACTGACTCCTCATGAAAGTAGCCCCGGTTATTGCCTTGCGGCGGCGTCTGCGAGGAGTGACAGGTAAGAAAGTAGATGTCCGGATCCTCGACGCCGACCCACGCCAGTGAGTACAGCTGGAAGTTGCCGCGCTTGATGTCGTTGTAGAACGTCGCCCACTCGTAGCTGCGGATATCCAACCTGATTCCGACCTGCTCCAGCTGTTCCTGGAGCACTTCGGCGATACGCCGGCGCAACTCCACTACCGTCGTCTTGTACGACAGCCGGAATCTCGGGGCCGGCCCGTCGCCATCCGGATCGATGTAGCCGGCCTGATCGAGCAACTCTTTGGCGCGCTTCGGATTGTAGGCGTAGGTCGTCACGTCGGCGCTGTACGCCCAATGGGTCGGCGCAAGCAATCCCGTAGCCGGGGTCGCCAGGCCCTTGAGAATCGTGCCGACGATGGCGTCACGGTCGATGGCATGCGCGATGGCTTGCCGCACGCGGACATCTGACAGCGGCGGCGCGCGCAGATTCATCCCGAGATATTGAAAGGTCGTACTCGGCGCGGTGGCGATCGCGATGTTCGACTGCTCCCGGAGCCACTCCAGCGAGTCCGGGTCGATGCCGTTCTGCACCAGATCGATGGTTCCACGTTTGAGCTCCAGCAGGCGCGACAACGCATCCGGCACCTCCATAAACACCACGCCAGCCAACCGGGGAGCGCCGAGCGGGTAATTCGGATTGCGAGCCAACACCCACCTGTCGTCCGCGCGGAATTCCAGCAGCCGAAACGGCCCCGAGCCGATGGGTTGCGCCAGCGGCTTCGTTGGCGACGCGGCGAGCTGCGTCGCCGGCAGAATGCCAAGCCCGGTCTCGTTGAGGAAAGGAGCAAAGGGGTAACGCAAACGAAAGCGCACCGTGAGCGGATCAAGGACGTCAACCGCCTCTATGGCATCGAGCTCTTGCTGCTTGGGTGAGTGAGTCCGGGGGTCACGGATGGCCTCGTAAGTAGCCCTTACGTCCTCGGCGGTGACCGGCTCGCCGCTGTTGAACCGGAAGCCGTCGCGCAGGTGAAAGATGTAGGTTTGCGGGTCCGGCACCTCCCAACGGGCCGCCAGTTGCGGCAGCCGGCGAGATTGATCGTCGAGCCGGGTGAGCCCGTCGAACAGCAAGTCGCCGATCTGGCTGGCCGTGGCGTCGGTGGCGAAGCGGGGGTCCAAAGTGATCGGCCCGTTCTCCAGCCCGACGGCGACGTAGCCGGGCGGCAGCGACGGCGCCGGGGCACAACCCGCCACCGCCGCCAGCACCGCCAGGCACGCAATCTTACAAGCTAGATTGATGAAACGCGTTGACAGTTTTGCGTTGCCTCTGCTACCGTGAGAAGTGTCGAGAAGGCGCCGAACGGTGGTGAGTTGATGCGGGATCGATCACCCGAAGCGTTGCCTGCGTGGCGGTGGAGGACGATGGTGAAAGTCGGGCAATTTGTGTTCTTCGCATGCTTCCTTCTCATCGGCGGTCTCAAACAGACTGCGGGCGCCATCGAGTCGCAAACGGCCCACTCGCCAAGCGCGCTGCAACAACGGACGCTGCTGCCTGTCCTGCCAGGCTTGGAACTGCAAGTCGAGTTCTGGAAAAGAATCTTCTCCGCATACTCCACGCGCCAAGTCGTCATCCACGATGCGTTATACGTGGACCGCATCTACGAGGTACTCGACTTCGAGCCCTTCGCCGACAATGGGCTCTCCGACGCAGAATTGGCGGCGTACGCTCAGGACAAGGTGCGGAGCGAAAAGGAACGCATCCGCACCATTCTGCTACGGCTACATCAACTTGGGACCGGTCCGTATGACCTCTCTCCGGAAGAGCGGAAAATATGGGGCCTGTTCGCCGATGTCAACAATCCGGCAAAGTTCCAGGAGGCCGCAGCCTATGATCGCATTCGCAGCCAGGCCGGCCTGCGGGAGCGCTTCGCCGCCGGGGTCGAGGTCTCACGCCGATACCTGCCGGAAATGGAGGGCACCTTTCGACGCACCGGCCTCCCGATCGAGCTCACCCGCCTGCCCCTGGTGGAGTCGTGCTTCAATGTCCGCGCCTACTCGAAGGCCGGAGCCGCAGGCATCTGGCAGCTCATGCCGGCCACGGCGCGGCCTTACATGCGGGTGGATCGCCACGTGGACCAGCGGCGCGACCCGATTGTCTCCACGCGGGCGGCGGCCGATTACCTGCGCGCGAGCTACGAGCTGCTCGGCAATTGGCCCCTCGCCATCACCTCGTACAACCACGGCCGGGCCGGCATGGCGAACGCAGTCGCAAGCGTGGGCTCTTCCGACCTGATGCAGATCATCAGGGAGTATCACGGTCCGGCGTTCAAGTTCGCCTCGCGAAATTTCTACGCTGAGTTTATGGCCGCGCTCGACGTCGAGCGGAATTTCTCGAAGTACTTCGGCAAGCTGTACCCGGCGCGACCGCGGGCGACGGAGAGCGTCATTCTCCCCGCAGCCGTGAACCTCCGGACGTTGGCGCACGCCAGCCAGGCGGACGTGGACACGTTGGCCGAGCTCAATCCGGCATTGGCACGCGAAGTAATTTCCGGACAGCGGCCTGTACCCAAAGGCTACGAGTTGCGCGTCCCGGCCGGCAGCAGGGCGGAATTCAAGCGCCGATACGCCAGCGCCGCCGTCCATGAGGCGCGGCCGGCACGTAAAGCAGGGTGTCGGGTGCAGAAGACCCAGTACCGCGTCCACCGCGTGAAGCAGGGGCAGACTCTTTCCACCATCGCCAAGCACTACGGTACCACGGTAAGCGCCATCCGGCGTCGGAACAAGCTGCGTGCCGAACGTGTCCGCGCCGGACAGAGCCTCATGATCCCCGCCACCTAAGGTCCTCTTTCCGGACATCGTCACGCCGCGCGAAGATTTTGGCCAGCCATTTTGGACGTTGGACCTTCGGCCTTGGGCTGTGGGCAAAGCTGTTCATTCCGTCATGCCCGCAATCCCAGCGGGCATCCAACGGGTGGGAGCAGCAGGATTCCCTGAAGACTGCAAGAATGCAGGAGCAATGCCGTTGAGCGCGACCGGCCAGGAGGCCCGGGGGGGCCTGTAAGCGGCGCGCCTGTCCCTGATCCGATGCTAGGCCGAAAAGTCGTAGGGGCGGAAAGAAGTTTCAAAAACCCGGCAGGTGGGTCCTGAGGGCCTTGACAATTAGGTTAGGACAAGCTAGTAGGCTTGCCCATGACA
>Ga0187884_10000279_pt1 | contig 53780 bp, 45 predicted proteins | sample June2016WEW_20_4_FD_132983 | JGI IMG/M metagenome (GOLD analysis project Ga0187884, IMG submission 132983) | Peatland microbial communities from SPRUCE experiment site at the Marcell Experimental Forest, Minnesota, USA - June2016WEW_20_40 | ecosystem: Environmental > Terrestrial > Soil >...
ACCACCGTGTCACCAGACGGGAAGCTCAGCGGCCGGTCGATCAAAGCGCAGAACTGGATCGTGCTGTCGGGATCGACGAAATGATACTCCGCCTCGGGCAGAAAGAGGGTGCAGGCGTCGCTGGTATCGCGGCGGCCCACCGGCTGGCCCTGGCCGTCTTGAAACCGGCACGCCAAGTCATTGATGGCCGCCGCTGCGGCTGGCGAAAAGTCAAACGGGCTGACGGCGGGCACGCCACCCTGGGTGGCGCCGCTGTCATCGCACACCGCTGGGCTGCCGTTCCCGAGCGCGCGCGAGGCTTCAATCTGAAGATCGGGCAACTGAGTCACGTCACTGCTGAAGGCGCTGGCGCCGAGTAAAACCTGCGAGCTGCCCGGCCGACCCTCGACGACCAGCGTGAAGCCCGATGCCGCCGAGGCGTCGTAGATCGGGATGCCGTCGGGTGTCGTACCGACCGGCGCGATGAGGACACAGTCTGCACGCGCCACACCGAAGAACGTGACTTGCGGCTCCCCAGGGATCGTCGGGCTCGGGGCCGGGGCAGTAGCGAGCTGCGCAGCCACAACGCCCGGCAATAGCACGAGCCCCGCTATCACTGGCCAACTCTGACATCGTTTGACGGCCATCGTCTAATCTCCTCTTTGACTCTCGTTTGTGGGCTGGTTCCTTCAGCCTGCCGGTGATTCGGTGCGGGAAGATCACCTAGCCCACCCCGAATCACCCAACCGGCCTGTCACTAGCCGCCGCGCACGGCGCGGACGGCGAGGTCACCCGTGCCGGGCACGCCACTTGTCTTGAGGGAGTATGTGCCAACCCTTCCGTCGACGAAGGCCACTGACCAGGCGGCGAAGGGATCGGCAACGTAGGTCGTCGCGGACCAATACCAGAAGGGCCCGGTGCAACTGCAATTTGCCACCGTGCAGCCGGGAGCACAGTCAGTGTTGAACGGCGCCGAAACGCAGGGATAAGGTATCCCCGTGCAAGGATAGGGAGCTGCGAGGATCGTTTCCAGCTCCGGTCTGCCGCCGTCATGGCCAACGCTCGGGATCCGCCAGTCGTTGTACCCGGCGAAGACCGACGAGTTGAGCTGATTGAGCCAATCCCAGATCGTTGTCGCGGCGCCGGTCTGGCTCGGATCAACGACGCACGTCCCGCTTGCGCATTGGCTACACCCGACCGCGCCGCCAGTCTGGCCAGCACAAGCGGCGGCCGCCCCTGCGTTCGGCTGGCAGAGCGCGCCGTTGTCGGTGCACACCCCGGCCCACGTGTAACCGGTGTTATACTGGTGCAAGCCGCCGGCTTGGTCTTTCTTTTCCCACACGAGCCCCGTACACCCATCGCTGATGGTCCCGTCGCCGTTATTCGTAAAACAGCTCTGGTTCTCCGGGGTGTTAGTCGGCCTTACCGTCTTCGTCGGGGTCGCGGTCGGCGTCGACGTCGGTGCCGTGCACGACCCGCCACTGCAGCTCGCCCCCACCACCACCGTGCACCCCCCACAGGTCCCAGCCACCGGGACTGAGCAGAAATCCGGACACTGACAGCAGTCGTTTGCGCCGGGTGTCGGGTCAGTCGGGCACCCGTTCAGCGCGTTGTCTACTGCTTGGATAATCAAAGCGACGTTGACCGCTGTTCCGCTGGGAATACCGCCGGGGCACGAGCCGCCGGTGCCCAAGGCCATGTTCACCAACGTGAGGATTTCGTCGACGGTTACCTGGCCCTGGCTGTCGCAGTCGCCGACACATGTGGCGCGGACGGGCACAGGGCGCAGAAGCAGTGCGGCCAGAACTAGCCCACCCGTGATCTGCCGAGCCGCGATCGTTATGGTCCGTCTTTTCATTACGATTCCCTCCTCTTCCAAGTCCGATGCGGGTACACGGTCGCACGTTGTCCAACCGGCCGGTCACGGGCCGCCGCGCACCGCCCGGACGGCGAAGCCCTCCGCCTTGGGCGTGTTATCGCCGAATCCTCCGTACCGGAAGTTGCCCGTCCATGCGTCGCCCGAATAGGGAACATCGGTCGTCGCAGACCAGTAGTAATCTGAAACCGTGCAACTGCAGTTCGTCACTGTGCAGCCGGGAGCGCAGTCAGTGTCGAACACCGCCGAGACGCATGGAAACGACATCCCTGTGCAGGGATAAGGGGCTGCGAGGATCGTCTCCAGTTCTGGCCTGCCGCCGTCCTGACCAACGCTCGGGATCCGCCAGTCGTTATATCCGCCGAACACCGAAGAGTTGAGTTGATTGAGCCAATCCCAGATAGTGGTTGGCGCGCCCCACTGATTCGGATCAACGATGCAGGTCCCGCTTCCACACTCGGCACATCCAACCGCGCCACCCGTCTGCCCAGCGCAAGCGGCAGCAGCCCCTGCGTTCGGTTGGCAGAGTGAGGTATCGCCGGTGCACACCCCGGCCCATGTGTACAAAGTGCTGTAGTCATGCAAGCCGCCGGCTTGGTCCTTCTTCTCCCACATGAGCCCCGTGCACCCATCAGTGATGGTCCCGTCGCCGTTGTCCTGGAGACAGGGCGTGGGAGTGGGTGTGGGCGTATCGAGAGCGCAGAGCTGCTCCCCGTCACAGGCGGCATCGAAGACCACGGCGCAACTTCCGCACGTGCCATCGACCGGCGCCGCACAGCTCGACGCACACTGACAGCAATCGCCAGCGCCAGGCGCAACGGTCGGGGGCGGAGTCTTCGTGCCGCGTACGGCGCGGACGTAACCGGGGAGCATCTTGAGATCGCTGAAGACGGACGCGCTGCTGAAGTCTACGAAGTACGCCAAGGCGAGGGGTTCGGGGGTGGGAATGACGGATGTGGGAACCAATGTGGAAACAGGCGTCGGCGTGGGAACGTCGCTCGTCGCGGACCAGTAGTACCCGCTCCAAGTACAACTGCAGCTTGTCACCGTGCAGCCGGATTCCGAGCATGTCCCCTCCGCCCCCGGCATGGGGGTGGGGATGACACACGACCGGCCGGCACTGCACGGGTGGCTCGCATCGCATAAGCTGGGCTGGGGGCAGTCGGTGTCGAACGCAAGCCTTACGCATGGCCCGCTGACGGTGCACGTCGAAAGGAGAATCGTCTCCAACTCCCCTGCGTTACCCTCCTTGTCGACGGTGGGGATTCGCCAATCGGTGTAGCCGGCAAATCCCTCCCCTTGATTGAGCTGTACCAGCCAGCCCCAAATGGTTGTGGTCGGGGTCGGGGCGCCCTCCGGTACTGGGAATCTAAACTCGCATGACCCACCAGAGCACTGAGAGCAGCCCACGGCTCCGTTTGTCGCCTCGTAACAGGCCGCGGCGGAAGCCGCATCAGGTTGACAGGGTGTCAGGTCGCCGCACTGGAGGGCCCACGGGTAGGAGGCGCTATAATCGTGCAAGCCGCCGGCTTGGTCCTTCTTCTCCCACATCAGCCCCGTGCAGCCATCGCTGATCGTGCCGTCGCCGTTGTCCTTCAGGCACGGCGTTGCGGTCGGTGAGGGCGTGAGGGTGGGGGTCGGAGTACGTGCCGTGCAGAGCAACTCGCCGTAACAGGTGGCGCCGAAGATGACGGTGCAGCTGCTGTCGCACATCCCGCCAACCGGTACCGCACAGCTCGACGCACATTGACAGCAATCATTTGCTCCAGGGGTGCTGGTCGCGGTTGGGGTCCGAGTCGGGGTCGGAGTGTTCGTCGGTCTCGCAGTCGGTGTCGGTGTCATGGTCGGTGTCACCACGTTCACCGTGAGCACCTGCGTGACGAACGCAAAGGTCGCGGCGGTTTGATTGAGTTCCTGAACCTCCGTTGCTGAGGAAGCGGACGCACCTGCAAATGCCAGGACCGCCAACTGGACCTGATTTGGCGATCCGCCCTGCACCGACGCCAACACCAGCGTTGCGTCATAGGTCGACGCCTCTCCGCCGCTGACAAGTACGGGGTTCGGGCCAAGTACCCACGGATTGCTCGACGCGTCCGCGCGCGACAGCACCTTGAAGGTCGTGTCGGACGCAAACCCGTGCGCAACGAACCGCAGCGTGAACGTGCATGACCCGCCCGGCATCGCTTGAAAGCAGTCGATGGAACTCGCATTCCCCAGGTCCGTATCGATGCTGGGCGCAACGACGGGGGTGGCAGTTCCTGGGATTGGAGTCTCAGTCGTCGATTCACCCGCTGGACAGATCCTCAACCCTTGAAAGTCGAGGCACTGTCGCGTTGCGAGCGCCCGGCTGATAGCCGCGTTCTCGCTGTTGATGTCGAGCCCTGATGAACCCCCACGGCCGTCGCATCCGCTAAGCGGGGCAAGGAGCAGTACAATCGCAAGAGTGAATCGTCTTAGTGAGCACATGGCAACCTCCCAACTCAAGGAACCGTCGAAGTGATCAGAACGTTGAGAAACGGATTACGGGGCAACGCATCAGCAGCGAACTTGTTGACCAGAGCGGTAACCGAAGCATCGAGCTCTTTCTGAAATTCCGCCAGCCTCTCCGGCTCGAGGTGCAGGTAGTGGTTTCGGAGATAGGTGCCGGTCTGCACCTCGGAGAGTGCGAGCTTGTCCAGCAGCCCCTTCGCGAACAAGGCGAAGAATTCGATCGACAACGACCATCGTTCGTCAGCACTTTCAGCGACAAAGTGGGAACGAGCACTGCGAACCTTCCCCGCACGGACTTCCACCAGCTTGCGTTCGCGCAGCATCTCCTCCACGCGCGCGAGCTGGGCTTTGGACGCGGAAGTCGTCTGGCCGGGACGCTGCGGGACAGCGCGCACAGACTTGCGCCAGGCAGCGAGCGACATCCAATGATCGTCGGGTGGGAGTGCGGCAATGGCGTAGCTCACGAGGACAGCCAGGTCCGCATCTTCGATTCCGCTCAGACCACGCGGTGCTTGTAGGACGCGACGCAGCTCGCGCCCAAAGCCGTACAGCATGCGGTCGCGCCAGAGCATAGCAAGCAGCGCCTGGGGGTCTTCCTTGCGCACCACAGCCAAGCGACGGACGAGCGCTTCGGTCGGGAAGCGCGTGCCTTTCTCGATACAGTTGAGCGTGATCGGCTCGGCAGTGCCGCCCAGAACTTCATCGGCAAAGCGGCGCACGCTGTACCCACGACCCATCAGGAGACGCGTCTCATAGAAGATGTCCTTGATTCCTTTGCGGCCGGCAGGCTGTGGGGTCATGGCAAAGCCCTATACTCCAATGGAAGCTTATTTGCAAGAGTCGTACTGTATTCGTACAAATTTTGCACAAACCCGTGAGCAATGAGGATCGCAAAGGAGTGATGCGCGCAAGGTCTCAGCGCCGGCTCGCGTTCATTCCCGCTTCCGTGCCGTGCGCGCAAGGCTTTGACGGTCATCGCGCTGGCGTTGGACCTGGCGCTCGTCTTACCTTGTGACCTCTTGACTTTGTACTCTGGACCTTGGGCCTCAATAGAATAAGATAGCGTCTAATGCATCATCTGCGGCTGCAGGCTGCGAACCTGCTGACGGGTTTGCGCCTGGCGCTGACTCCAGCGTTCATCGCCCTCGCCTGGCCGGCGGACCGAGCAGCCTGGGATGCAGCGCTGCTGTTCGTCGTGATTGCGGCCACTGACGTTTGGGATGGACGCTTGGCCCGACGCTATGGTACCGTGAGCCGCATCGGGCGCACCTGCGATCATGTCGCCGACATCAGCTTCATCCTTGGTGCCCTGTCGATGTACGCGCTACAGTCGCTGCTACCGTGGTGGGTGCCCGTAGCCGTCGGCGGTTCGTTCGCGTTCTATGTTGTCGATTCGTGGTCGCTGAGTGCAGCGGCACCGACATTGATCGGCAGCCGCGTGGGTCATCTGGCAGGGATCTGCAACTACGCCCTTGTCGGAGTGCTGGCATTCAACAACACTGCACGGATTCATCTGCTGTCCGCAGGATGCCTGGAGAAATTGTTTTGGTTGGTGCCGCTGTACTCAGCTGCAGCCGTGCTCTCGCGCCTGGCCGGCCGGGGCCCGGCGGCGTCGATGGGGGCGGCCTGACGGGATGACAGGAAGGCAGCCGCGGATCTCGCCCTAGGCTTGCCCTCCAAAGGTTTCCTTTCCCCCGACACCGCCACACCGTTACGGCCCGTTGGTGCACACCGTCACCGGCACGCTTGTCCCACCGCCTTGGGTTTGCACCGTCAGCGCCACCGGCGCGACGCACGAGAACGGCAGCCGCACGACCAGCATCGTCGGGGTGACCGCTTCGACGCCGGCCGGCACGCCGTTTATACGCACGCAGTTCCCGCGTAGCGGCACGCAGCGGTTGCGGTCTGCAACATCCGGGCAAGTGCTGTCGGCGGCGTGGCCGTCGATGACGTTGAAGCCGCTTCCGAAGATACGCAACAGCTCACCGGCCATCGTCTTGCTGGGGCGGACCCCGGTGACGGCGGGGGCGAGACCGCTGCGGTGAGCTTGCGCCGGTGCAAACACCGTCAGGGCACCATGGTCGCTGATGTCGTACGCCGCGATCGCCGCATCGTCGCACTGCGCCTCGCGGCTGCAGTGCTCCCATTGCGCGTTCTCGGCCATGAGTAAGGTACCGCTGGCGTTGCGAAGGTTCTCGCCGCCGCCGGGCAAGTTGTTCTGCGTGAAGGCGTTGTTGCCGCGGCTGCCGAAGACGCCGCCGCCGAGGTCGGCCTGCGTGCCGCTACCGATGTACGTACCGTCGACACCGTTACAGGCTGACGTCATGCCGGCGATCACCACGGCGGGCATGGTGCTGTCGTCGGTGTACACGCGCAGGCCGGTGGCGCCGTTCGCGCTGATGTAGTCGTTGCTGAGCAGGCCTACCGACAGGCCGCGGACCGAGATGCCGTTGGCGGCGTTGAAGCGAGAGATGTTACCGTCGGTGATCATCTCACTGGGGATCAGCGGCGTCTCGGGCGTCGCGCCGTTGAGCGACAAGCCGTTCTGCGCGTTGGCGCCGCCGCTGCGTTCGACGAGGTTGTCGCGTGCCAAGATGTGGCCGCTCAGCGTCGCTTGAATGGCGCCGTTGGCGTTGTCATGTACCCAGTTGTTCTCGAGCCGCGCGTACGCATTGGTGGTGACCTTGATCCCTTTGTCGGAGGCCGCTGAGATCTCCGAATCGCGGACCACGTTGGCCGTCGCCAGGAAGTCGGCGCCCGCGCCGGCGTCGATGCCAACGTCATCAGCAGTGCCGGATAGCTCGATGACGCAACGCTCAATGAGGTTGCCGCGTGCGTTGGTGCCGCTTATCGACAGGACGTCGCGGTTGTTGGCGCCGTTGTTGCGAAGGCGCAGGCCGCGAATGGTGTTCGCAGCGCCGGTAACTGCTAGGGCGGCGATCGGCAGAGCAGCGGCGTCGACCACGCGATTACCGGCACCACCGTTGGCATCGATGGCGTCGAGGGTGATGTTGTCGCCGTTGATCGTGGGCAGCTCGCTGGTGAGCGTGATCACCGCTGGGGTGCCGGGCGGGAAGGCCTCGTCGTCGAACTGGATCAGCGCCGGCTTGGTCGCGGCGGTCGCCGCCGCGAGTGCGTCGCGCAAGGAGTCGCTGCCGACTGTATCGGCGGTGCTGCGCACGATGGCGACGCTGGCAAAGGCTGTGAAGCTCACGCGATTCGATTCGCCACTGGCGAGCAGCAACGAGGTCTGATGCTGCTGCTGACCGGTCGCAGGGGTATCCACACTCAGCGTGTGCACCCACAGACCCGGGGCTAAGCCCGTGATGGACTGCGGGTTGGCGGCGTTGCTTACGCTGTACGCTTCCTCGAGGCCGCTGGCGTTGCGGCAGGTAGCATTCGCCAGACGGCCGCTGAGGGTTGCGCTGATGGCTGCGATCCCGGTCTGATTGTCTGCCGCGATCTGCACTGCCGCGCCGTCTGTCGGGCAGAGGCCTGGCGTCGCGGTGGAGGTAGGCGTGGGCGTGAGTGTTTCGGTGGGTGTGAACGTGGCCGTCGGAGTTTCGGTGGGTGTGCCCGTGGTGGTCGGCGTGGCGGGCGGCATCGTGTTGGTGGGGGTCGGGGTCGGCAGGGGGGGGCCGAGCAGACTTACAAGTTGCACGAGGTCTGCGGCCGTCACCACGCCGTCGCAGTTGGCGTCGTCGTCGGCGCACGTCCCGCACTCGAAGATGGCCGCCTCGACGGCCGCGAGGTCCAGTGGGTCGGCGAGCTGGCTGCAGTCGGCATCGCCGGGCAGTTGCGCGCCCGCAGTGGTTGCCAGCCAGCAGATGATGGCGGCAAGTGCGGTGGCGAGCTTCATATGCATGCTATCCGTGTTGCTCGGCCGTTGTGTCGGTCCGTGTAACACAGAAGACCAGGAGACGCAGCGGCGCTGTTGCTTTGACGCCAGCGAGATGACCGGTTCCCCATATGGTTTCGCGACCTTTACCACCCCCTACGGCAATTGGCGAGAATTTTCGGCGCGCCAAGCGTATAGAGGCAGCGCGGGGATCGAGAAGTGTTGACTTGTATAAAGAAGTCGTTATATGTTTATTTTTCCAAAGGAAGGAGATCAGCGGCATGGCCATCAGAAGCGCCGAGAAACTGAAGGAGGACTTCTACGTCGCCGACATGAAACTGGCCGAGTGGGGCCGCAAGGAGATTGCGATCGCCGAAACGGAGATGCCTGGTCTGATGGCGGTGCGCGAAGAGTACGCCAGCCAGCAGCCACTGGCGGGCGCGCGCATCGCCGGTTCGTTGCACATGACCATTCAGACGGCGGTGCTCATCGAGACCCTGGTCGCCCTGGGCGCCGAGGTGCGCTGGGCCTCCTGCAACATCTTCTCGGCCCAGGACCACGCCGCAGCGGCCATCGCCGGCCGCGGCATTCCAGTGTTCGCCTACAAAGGCGAGAGCCTGGAGGAGTACTGGGCCTTCACCCACCGCATCATGGAGTGGGGTGACGGCGGCACACCGAACATGATCCTCGACGACGGCGGCGACGCCACACTGCTCGTAACGCTGGGCACGAAGGCGGAAAACAATCCGTCCATCCTCAACAACCCCAATAGTGAGGAAGAAAAGATTCTCTTCGCCGCCATTCGCCGCCGGCTTGCCGCCCAGCCCGGCTGGTACTCGAACATCCTCAAGAACCTTCACGGCGTGACGGAGGAAACCACCACTGGTGTGCACCGGCTGTACCGCATGGAGAGCGCGGGTGAACTGCCGTTCCCGGCCATCAACGTCAATGACTCGGTGACCAAGAGCAAATTCGATAACCTCTACGGCTGTCGTGAGTCGCTTGTGGACGGTATTAAGCGGGCCACGGACGTGATGGTTGCTGGCAAGATCGCGGTAGTGTGCGGGTACGGCGACGTGGGCAAAGGCTGCGCCCAATCGTTGCGCGGTTTCGGATGCCGGGTGTGGATCACCGAGATCGACCCGATCTGCGCGCTGCAGGCCGCCATGGAGGGCTACCCGGTGGTGACGATGGACGAAGCTGCCGACAAGGCCGATATCTTCATCACCGCCACCGGCAACTGCCGCGTGATCACCCATGACCACATGGTGCGCATGAAGAACCAGGCGATCGTGTGCAACATCGGCCACTTCGACAGCGAGATCGACGTGGCGAGCCTGCGGCAATACCGGTGGGAGAACATCAAACCGCAGGTCGACCACATCATCTTCCCCGACGGCAAGCGCGTCATTCTCTTGGCCGAGGGACGCCTGGTGAACTTGGGCTGCGCCACCGGCCATCCGAGTTTCGTCATGTCCAACTCCTTCACCAACCAGGTGCTGGCGCAGATGGAGCTGTGGCGCAACCCGGGCAAGTACGCCAACAAGGTTTACGTGCTGCCGAAACATCTGGACGAGCAAGTGGCGCGCCTGCATCTGAAAAAGATCGGCGCCGCACTGACGCCGCTCACCGCGGAACAGGCGGAGTACATCGGCGTTCCGGTGGAGGGGCCGTACAAGCCCGACTACTACCGCTATTGAGGAGGGACTCGTGAGTCGCGCTAGTGAATCGCGTTCGCGTTCCTTGGTAGCGGACGCCCACGAGTAGGCATGTGCCGGCAATACAAGTCACGAGTCACGGGTGACGATGACCATGGAACCGCTGCTGGCGGCCCTCAAGGCGGCGGCTGAGCCGACGCGGCTCCGCCTCTTGGCGATCCTCGCGCGTGGGGAGTTGACTGTCACCGAGATCACTCGGGTGCTCCAACAAAGCCAGCCCCGGGTGAGCCGCCACCTGAAGCTTCTCTGCGACGCCGGCCTGCTCGAGCGCCTGCCCGAAGGCGCCTGGGTGTTCTACCGCCTGGCAGAGCGCGGCGAGGGCGCCCGCGTGGCGCGAACGCTGCTCGATCTGCTGCCCGCGGACGACCACGAGTTGGCGCGCGACCCGGAGCGACTCGATCGCGTGCGCCGGGAGCGGGCCGAGCACGCGCAGGCGTACTTCCGTGACCACGCGGTCTCTTGGGATCGCATCCGCAGATTGTACGTCGGCGAGGCTGCGGTCGAACGAGCGATGCTCAAGGCTGCTGGCAGGGGCGCCCTCGTTGACCTGGTCGACCTCGGCACCGGCACCGGCCGCGTGCTCGAGGTGTTCGCTCCCAAGGTGCGCCACGGGGTCGGCATCGACGAGAGCCACGAGATGCTGAACGTCGCGCGCGCCAAGCTGGATGCGCGCGGCATCACCAACTGCCAGGTGCGGCGCGGCAGCGTCTACAACGTGCCGTTGTCGTCAGCGTGTGCCGACGTGGTCACCATTCACCACGTGTTACATTTTCTCGATGATCCGGCAGCGGCGCTGAAGGAGGCGGCGCGCCTGTTGCGCCCGAGCGGCCGACTGCTGGTGGTGGATTTCGCGCCGCACGGGCTGGAGTTCCTGCGCACCGACTACGCCCATCGCCGGCTCGGCTTCGCCGATGATGAGGTGGCGCGTTGGTGCAAGAGCGCCGGCCTCGGCGCAGTGAAAGTCTGCCACCTGAAGGCTTCCGGCAAGGCGGGGAACGATACGCTGACGGTGGCGCTGTGGACCGCCGTGCAGCCGGCTGCCGCGCGGCGAGCGCTGGCTTGAGCGGCGGGGAAGACGGCTGATGGCGAACTGCATCGAGGTTTCCTTCGAGTTTTCTCCGCCGAAGACGCCCGAGATGGAGGCTTCGCTGTGGCAGACCATCCGCTCTTTGGCACCGCTTCGACCACGTTTCGTGTCGGTCACGTACGGCGCTGGCGGTAGCACCCGCGAGCGCACCCACGCCACCGTGAGGCGCATCATGGTGGAGACCGACCTCGAACCAGCGGCCCACGTGACCTGTGTGGCGGCGAGTCGTGGGGAGGTGGATGCGGTCGTGCGCAGCTACGGCGGCATCGGCGTGCGTCACATTGTCGCCTTGCGAGGCGACCCACCGGAGGGCAGCGCGTGCTTCACGCCGCACCCCGAGGGGTACCGTAACGCCGAGGAACTGGTACGCGGCATCCGTGCTCTCGGCGACTTCGAGATCAGCGTGGCCGCCTACCCCGAAGTGCATCCGGAGGCCGTCTCGCCACAGGCGGACCTCGACAATCTCAAGCGCAAGCTCGATGTGGGCGCCTCGCGCGCCATCACCCAGTTCTTCTTCGAGCCCGCCGTGTACCTGCGCTTCGTCGATCGCGTCCGTGCGGCGGGCGTCACCGCGCCTATTGTCCCCGGCATTCTACCGGTCACCAACTTCAAACGCGTCCGGGAGTTCGCCCGCAAGTGCGGCGCCAGCGTCCCCGGCTGGCTCGCCGAGCTGTTCGAGGGGCTGGACCGGGATCCGACGACGCGCAACCTGGTGGCTGCCTGGGTGGCCGCCGAGCAATGCCGAAAACTGCAGGAGTACGGCGTGCGCGAGTTTCACTTCTACACGTTGAACCGGGCCGAATTGACGCGCTCGATCTGCCACATACTCGGCGTGCGCGACGCGCCCGTCGCGGCGGTCGAGGCGACGGCGGGCTGAAACGGCGCACGAAGCGCTTAGGCTGTACGGCGCCGGGTTACGGTCGGCCGAGTGCCTCGGCTTGCGTGTCAAGGACATCGATGTTGCTCGCAACGAGATTCTCGTGCGAGGCGGCAAGGGGCAGAAGCCTGTCCTGAGCCTGTCGAAGAGGATCGGCACACGGTGCTGCCCGCGGCCGTGAGGGAACGGCTGGTGCACCATGTGGAGCCGCTGCGGGCCGAGCATCAGGAGCGCCTCCGACGTGGCGAAGCCGCAGTGCACCTGCCCAACGCGCTGGCCCGGAAGTACCCGGCTGCACCTGGGGATTGGGCCTGGCAGTGGGTCTTTCCGGCGGCCGAGCTGTGCGCGCACCCGCGTACCGGGGAGGTGAGCGCTTTCATCTTCACGAATCCGTCTTGCAGCGGGCGGTGCGGGAGGCCGTACAGCGAGCTCGCATCGGCAAGCACGTGGGCTGTCACAGTTTTCGCCGTTCATTCGCCACCCGTCTGCTGGAAGACGGCTACGACATCCGGACAGTCCAGGAGCTTCTTGGCCACCTCTGTTGGGGTGGCTCGCCGAGAACTACGCCAGCGCCAGTCACCTGCTCGTTCTCGCCGGCACGGTCCTGGCCATCGCGGTGAGCTTCGCGATTGTGCACGTCAACCGCTTGGCGTATCGTCGAATCGAGCAATTGGAGGATGCCTAATGGTCTGGTTTGTGATCGTGGCCTTGGCGGTCTTTGCGATCGCACTGATCTTGGTCGTCCGCGAAGCCGAACAGCACGGGCGGTGAAATCTCCAGCGCCTCGAGCCGACTGCCCGTAAGCTGCGCCCTTCGTTACCGGCTCTAGAAGGATAGGCAGGCGTGCAACATGAATTGGAGATCCATGTCAGCGGAGGCACGTGCTCGCGTCGTCAGCTACGCAATCTTGCTGGTCGGGTTTGCGAGCGCGATCCTGATCTACTTCGCCAACGCGCCGGGCAACGCGTCGGGCTATGAACTTGAAGACTCGAAGCAGTACCTGCGTAATATGGAACTCTATGGCGGGAAGGCGAACGTCCTTGCGGCCGAGTTTAGAATCTGGTTCAGCGGCCTGTGGCATGGCAGATCACTGGCGTTCACGGTGGCTGTCCTTGCAGTGCTCTTGGCCTTGGCGTGCCGGCTTGTCGCCACGCCCCTGCCATCGGCCGCCGACGGCGACGCTGGGCACGAAAACAACGGGGCCGGAAGAGGCTCATGACGGGGTGGTCCCGATTCCGTTTCCTCCTGCCCGGCGGGGTGCCGCGCGATTTCCAAGCCTGCTCTCATCCTGGTAGGCTATGGACGATGACATCTGATCCGGCACAAGAGTTGGGCGCCATCGCGGCCGCGACAGCGCGCGATCGCGCACTGATCGCGGCGCACGGTCAGAGAGGAGAGAGCATGGCCGAGGCTCCCGACAAGATCGCGGCCCTCCTGGACGCCGCGCACGTGCTCGAAAGCATCGCTGTCCCGTATGCTTTGGTCGGAGGTGTGGCCGTCGGCATCCATTCCGGAGTGCCGCGCGCCACAGCAGACACGGACATCGCGGTGCTGTCCACGGTTGACCGCGCCGCACTCGGGCGAGCCCTGACGCAAGCAGGTTTCCGCCTGGTGGGCGACTTCCAACACAGTTCGAACTTTCGCCATCAAAGCGGCGAGCCGGTGCAGTTCGTGTTCGACAGCGCCTTTGATCAGATGATTCAGCACGCCGAACATTTTGTGGTGGCCGGCGCATCCATCGCGATCGTCCGTAAGCTGGATCTGATCGCGATGAAGCAACGCGCCGCGACCGATCCGGCCCGGCGCCGGAGCAAGGCCCTGCGGGATCAGGCGGATGTAGAGCTGTTGCGCGGCGACGTCCCGGAGCCGGACGAAGGCTGGTAAAGTCTACACGCGAGCCGAAGCGGAGCACGCCATCGCTGATGCAGAGGTTGTCCTTGCGGTCTGTCGAAGAGTGCTATCGCGGGCGTAGCGTTCGGGTATTCCGACTCGACCGCGAGGGAACGCTTGCCCGACTGCGTGACCGGGCGCACCGGTTGTTGCAGCAGCGGTCGGACGTGTTAGAGGTGCGACTGTTTGGTTCGCTCGCGAGAGGCGTAGCACGGCCCGGGAGCGACGCCGACCTCTTCATTGTCGTGCGCGATGGCGCCGCGCCGTTTCTCGATCGCAGCGCTGCGCTTGCCCCGTACTTCACAGGCGTGGGCATCGGTTGCGACCTCATCGCCTACACCGAGTCGGAGTGCCGGATGCTCGCCGAGCGGCATGATGCGTTCGCATGCGCCGTGTTGGACGAGAGCATACCGCTGGCGCAGCGCGACGTGCTGAGCGAAGGCAAGGCAACCCTCACGGCGCCGCCACGCACTTGAAGGCGATGCCGTCGGCGTCGACCTTGCCGCGGGCCTGACTTCCCAGCGGCGTACCGCGCATCTGAGGCATCCTGTGCCGATTAGATTGCATGGGGCGCCATCTCTCTAGCGGCGGGTTAGGGTTTCGTGAGCCGTTGTTTCCAGTGGCCCGGCTCGCGACTGCAATGCATGACGGCAACGATGAGAACAAAGTCGGGCTCAATGGTGTAGAGGATCCCGTACGGGAACACGCGCGTGAGACAGCGCCGGACATCTTCTTCGATTACTCGCCATCGTGTCGGCGCTTCGAGAATGCGCCGAATGGCGTCCTCTACCGACTCGATGAAGCGCAGCCCCAGGGGCAGTTCGCGTTCGGAGTACCGGAGGGCTGCCTCGTTGTACTCTTCGAGCGCATCCGGATGGAACTCATATCTCATCGCCGCGCGGCGTCACGGACCCTGCGAAGGGCCTCGTCGCCCGGAACCGTCTGCACGCGTCCCGCACGCACTTCATCCCGCCTGCGTACAGCCTCGGCGGTCCATAGCCGATCGATCCGCCCAAGCTCGTCCGCGTCCAGGCTCTCGACAAGAAGATCTGCCAGTCGCGCGCGCGACTCCATCGGCAAGCTCAAGGCCTGCTCTGCCAGCTGTTCTACGGTCGTCGTCATGCACGCACGATACGGCAACTTCCGTGAGTCCTCAAGCGCCGGTGTTCAGTCGCAACCCCACCACAATTAGGCTCCCGAATGAAACCGGCAACCCCCGCGAGTTCTCGCGGCATACCACCCTCTCGAAACATAGCGTCCATAACTGCACGTACGGGCCAGGAATCAACAGCTTGGGCGGTCGATCATCGAGGAAAGTCTCGACGTGTTGTGCTGCCGGAATCTGCTCGCGGTTTCAACTGCTGCGCCGCCGGGCAACCGCGGATCAGTTCAACCGCGCTTTGGAGCGGCGCTCGTGTCAGCGCCGCTGCGCAACCGCCGACGTCGCACTTCGCTCGGTCGCTCCAGACCGCTAAGAGTTAGCTGCTTTCCCTCGCACGCTTGGCTGTTGCGCGCTTCACCGTGCGACGCCGTTTGCGGAGAACACCGAGCATCAACCGCCTGCCGCTCACGTGCGGCCCGCTCCTGGCCGTCGCCTGGAGCGGCGTGTCGAACCAAGCCGTTGCCGCTTACTTGGTGTCGGCCATTCGTCTCCACGTTCCGGCGGAATGTCGGGAACCTTCGCCAGAACGCGCTCGAACTTCGATCGGCTGCCACGCTGCGCACGCTCACGCAGGTAGTCGCTCGTCAGCAGCGCAGACATTTTCTCAGCCACCGCGACGGTAATGAACTGGTCGATAGAGATGCGATCCCGTGCGGCGAGTTCTCGCACTTTCTGGTGCAATGACTCGGGTAGCTGAACGTTTACGGTGCTCATCGGTCAACTCCTAGCTTCTCCAATAGCTGCCTCGGGGTGACGACCGTGAGTCCAAACCCTTCCGCACCCCTGAAGTCAGCCACATTATGCGTGACAATGTATCGGCATCCCGCTTCCACCGCCACTTCCAGCACGAACTCGTCATTTGGATCGGGCAGAGTCGGCCCGGAAACCCGAGTGCGAGGCTTTGGGGCTCGCACGGACACAAAGCCCCCCGGAATCGCGGGTTGACAATCCCTCGCCGTGGATTTTCGCTTGGAGAATGGCTTGTCCAACCCTCCGCAACGGCGGAGCGACAGGGGAACGACGTGGTCAGGCCCCTCGCAACGAATGCGTGCCTAAAATCTACGCTGTCCGAACCGTCGCGGTGGGAGAGGCGGGGGTGTACAGCGTGTTCAGGTCCGGCTCAACGAATGTGTGCCTAAAATCTACGCTGTCCGAGCCGTCGCGACGGCTGAGGCGGGGGTGAACGGCGTGGTCAGACCCGTCGCAACGAGTGTGTGCCTAGGATTCAAGCGTTCCAACGCTCCGCATTCAATAAATGCGATCGGATGCGGTCGTTCGGTCGCGACTTGCTGAACTTCTCCCTGAGATTCCGATCCATGCTGACGCGCGGATCAGTTGTTCCCCCCTTCCCGTGTCGGGAAGGGGTCAGGGGGGTTAGGTTTTGCAAGCAGCTGCAATCCGCCGCAACACACGCGGGAGATTGCTGGTCACCTCGTGATTGGCGAACCGGAGCACTCGCAGGGCGTGCTGGCGCATGACGCGGTCCCGTTGCGCGTCGTAGCCTTGCTGTTTCTGGTGTATCCCTCCGTCGACTTCCACGACGAGGCATTTTCTGTGGCAGTAGAAGTCTACAATGAACCCATCGATCACTTGTTGGCGGCGGAAGTGCAGGCCGGCAAGCTGGTTGCGGCGTAGGTGCTCCCACAGCAGCCGCTCGGCGTCGGTCATTTCCTGCCGCAGTTCCTTCGCGCGTGCCGCCTTGGCAGGGTCGACGGGTTGTCCGACGACGATATTGCGAGCTGCAGCCATGTCACCTCTCCCCCGGCCCCTCTCCGACGCGGAGAGGGGTGTGTCTGTTTCCCCTTCCCGTGTCGGGAAGGAGGACAGGGGGTTAGGTTTCGTCGGCATTGAGGGCGCTACCCGAGCGCCAGGAACGACTGGCGCGCCAGCTCGAACAGCGGTCCGGGGAACAGCCCGACCAGAATTGTGCCGGCGATGGTGAGCAGAAGCGTGGCAAAGAGATACGGGCGGCTGCTCGGGACCGGAATCTCCAGGACACCTTCGACCATGTACATGCGCACCAGCACGCCGACGTAGTAATACACCGAGATGACGCTGTTGAGCACGCCGATCACGGCCAAGCCGACATAGCCGGAGCGCACGGCGGCGCTGAAGATGTAGAACTTGCCGATGAAGCCGACGAGCGGCGGAACCCCGGCCAACGACAACATGAAGATCGTCATCGCCAGACCCAGAAATGGATAGCGGAAGCCCACACCGGCATAGTCATCCAGGTTCTCGTTGGGCTCCCCGCGACGGCCCAGCGCGATGACCACGGCGAAGGCTCCCAAGGTCATCAGCGTGTACGCGATCAGATAGAACAACACCGCAGTGCCGCCGTACTCGCCACCGGCCACCATGCCGACGAGCAGGTAGCCGGCATGTGCGATGCTCGAGTACGCCAGCATGCGCTTGATGTTGCGCTGCAGAATGGCCGTGACGTTGCCGATCGTCATCGTCAGCGCCGCCAACACCCACAGCACGCCGCTCCAGTCGGCCGACAGCAGCGTCAGCGTGTGCATGAAGACGCGCGCGAAGGCGGCGAAGCCGGCGGCCTTGACGCCCACCGCCATGAACGCGGTCACCGCCGTTGGGGCGCCCTCGTAAACGTCCGGCGTCCACGCGTGGAACGGCACCGCTGCCACCTTGAAGCCGAACCCGACGAGCAGCAGCGCCATGCCGGCGAACACCAGCATCTTCTCCTGCGCCCCGGCTTTGGCGATGTAGGCCGCGATCGGACCGAGCGTCGTGCTCCCGGTCGCGCCGTAGAGCAGGGCGATGCCGAAGAGGAGAAAGCCGGTCGCAAAGGCGCCGAGCAGGAAGTACTTCAAGGCGGCTTCGTTGGAGCGTACCTCGCCTCTGCAGATGCCGGCGAGGGCGTAGACCGCGATCGACATCACCTCGAGCCCGAGGAAAATCACGATCAGGTTGGTGGCGGTGGCCATGAGCACCATGCCGACGGTCGAGAATAGGATCAGCGAGTAATAGTCGCCCGTACGGATGTCGGTGAGCTCCAGATAGCTCATCGACATGAGCAGCGTCAGCCCCGAGGCCACACAGAACAGCAGCGTGAAGAACAACCCGTAGCGGTCGATGATGACGGCGTTGGAGAACGTGCTCAGATGCTTGTTCCACAGCGTGATCGCGGCCACCGCGGCTACCAACAGACCGACCAGCCCGATCCAACCGAGCGCCTCGCGGTCCGGGCCTTCCATCCACAGATCGGCGAGCAGCGTGAGCACCGCCGTGCCGGTCACGATCAGCAGCGGCAGAATCGCAATCCACGAGATGTCGGGCAGGGTGATCATGGCTTCGGCTGAAGTCGATAGTTGACAGTCGACTGTTGAGAGTCTCCGCTCGTTGCTCTTCTGAGATCAGCCAGTTTTAAGCTTTCCGCTCCTCGCTCGGGCCTATCCACAGCAGCCATCTTCTGGTGCATGCGGTTCAGATACGCGAGCACCGACGGCTCCATGCGGTTGAGGAACGGCTTCGGGTACAAGCCCATGACGAACAGCATCACCAGAATGGGCACAAACACCAGCACCTCGCGCTTGGAAAGATCGGGCAAGTCACGATTGGCGGGATTCGTCAATGGGCCAAACATCACGCGCTGGTACATCCACAGCATGTACACGGCGCCCAAGAGCACGCCACTGGTCGCGACGATCGTGGCGACACGATAGGTTTCAAAGGCCCCGAGGAGAATCAGAAACTCGCCCACGAAGCCGTTCAACCCCGGCAGGCCGACGGACGACAGCATCACAATCATGAAGACCGCGCCATAGAGCGGCAACTGTTGCCACAGGCCTCCGAACTCGCGGATCAAACGCGTGTGCCGCCGCTCATAGATCACCCCGACCGCAAGGAACAGTGCCCCGGTGGACAAGCCGTGGTTCAGCATCTGGTAGATGCTGCCTTCGACCCCCTGCGTGTTCAGCGCCGCCATGCCCAGCATGACGAACCCGAGATGGCTCACCGATGAGTACGCCACCAGCCGCTTGAGGTCGGGCTGGACCATCGACACCAAGGCGCCGTAGACGATCCCGATCACCGCCAGGACGGCGATGATCGGCAGGGCTTCGCGCGCGGCCAGCGGGAACAGCGGAATGGCGAAACGCAGGAAGCCGTACGTCCCCATCTTCAAGAGGACACCAGCCAGGATCACCGACCCGCCCGTCGGCGCCTCCGTGTGCGCGTCCGGCAGCCAGGTATGCAGCGGGAACATCGGCACCTTGATGGCGAAAGCGAGCGCGAAGGCGGCGAAGAGCCAGCGCTGCGTCGCCAGCGGCGCCGAGAAATCGTACAGCCGCAACAGGTCAAACGTGAACTGGCCGGCTTGCTGGTTGTGGAGAGTGACCAGGTAGAGGATGGCAACGAGCATCAGCAAGCTGCCGGTCATGGTGTACAGCACGAGCTTCCAGGCCGCGTAGATGCGGCGCTCGCCACCCCAAACGCCGACCAGGAAGTACATCGGGATCAACATGACCTCCCAGAAGACGTAAAAGAGGAACAGGTCGACGGCGACGAACGCGCCCACCATCCCGGTCTCCATGAGCAGCATGAAGACCATGTACTCTTTGACGCGCTTGTGGATGTCACCCCAGCCCGCCAGGATCACCAGCGGTGTCAGGAATGTCGTCAGCAACAGCAGGAACAGGCTGATGCCATCGATCCCGAGGCTGTACGAAATCCCGAACTGCGGGATCCACGGCACCTTCTCGGTGAACTGAAAGCCCACGTCGCTGGGGTTGAACCGCGCCAGCAAGACCAGCGACAGCGCAAAGGGGAGCAGCGAGAAGATGAAGGCGCCGCGACGCAGCGCTGCGTGCTGCTCCTTCGGCATCAGCATCACAATGAGCGCGCCGGCGAGCGGGGTGAAAACGATGAGGGTCAGTAAGGGCATGGTGCTTACCGCATTTCCGTCGCCCGCCTGGACGGCTCGGAAAATCGCCCCCATCCTGACCTTCCCCCGTTGCCGGAAGTGGCAACAGGGGAAGGGACCCAAGCGGGGGCCCGGTCTATTCTCGCGGTACGAGAGGGCTGACCGCTGATAGCTGATAGCTGATTGCCGATGGCTTCCATTTATCGCCACGCGTAGTAAAGCAGGATCGCCGTCGCGCCTAGCAGCATGGAGACAGCGTACTGCTGCGCGTTTCCTGTCTGCATGAGGCGCCACAGCCCGCTGTTGGCCTCGACCGCCTCCGCGGTTCCGTTCACCAGGCCGTCGATGACACCCACGTCGAAGATCTGCCACATCCAGGTGGAGAAGACTACCGTCGGCTGGACGAAGAGAAACTCGTACAGCTCATCGACATAATACTTGTTGTAAATCCAGTCGTAGAGCCGGCCGGCCTGGTAGGCCAGCAGGAAAGGCAGGCCCGGCTGTTTGATGTAGAACAGGTACGCGATCGCGAGCCCGACCAAGGCCACGGCGGACGATGCCGTCATCAGCATGTACTCCGTGCCCACCGCGAGATGCGCTTTCTCGGTGGCGCCGAAGACCGGATCGAGGAACTTGCCGAACAGATTACCGCTCAGCCAGTGCGCCGGCAGCCCGACATAGCCGCCCACCACGGACAAGACGGCCAGGATCATCAGCGGCACGGTCATCGTCAGCGGCGACTCGTGGATGTGATGCCGCGTGTGCTCGTCGGCGCGGCACTCGCCGAAGAAGGTCAGGAAGAGAAGCCGGAACATGTAGAACGATGTGCAGCCTGCCGCGATGAACCCGAGCGCCCACAGCCACGGGCCGCCGTGCGGGCTGGCAAACGCCTGCGCCAGAATCTCGTCCTTGCTGAAGAAGCCGGAAAAGCCCGGGATGCCCGTGATCGCCAGCGTGGCGAACACGAAGGTCCAGAATGTGATGGGCTGGTGGGCGCGCAGGCCGCCCATCTTCTGCATGTCCTGCTCGCCGCTCATCCCATGAATGACGCTGCCCGCGCCGAGGAACAGCAGGCCCTTGAAGAAGGCGTGCGTCATCAGATGAAAAATGCCGGCGCTGAAGGCGCCGACGCCGACGCCGACGAACATGTAGCCGAGCTGGCTGATGGTCGAGTAGGCCAGCACCTTCTTGATGTCGTTCTGCATGAGGCCGATGGTGGCGGCGAACAATGCCGTCAGCACGCCCACCGTGGCCACGACCACCATCGATATCGGCGCCAGCACGTACAGCATGTGCAAGCGCGCGATCATGTAGACGCCCGCGGTGACCATGGTGGCCGCATGGATCAGCGCACTGACGGGCGTCGGGCCCGCCATCGCGTCCGGCAGCCAAACATACAACGGCAGCTGCGCCGATTTTCCGGTGGCGCCGACGAACAGCAGCAGCGTGATGGCCGTCAACGTATTCGGCGGGATCGCTTTCGCGTGTGCCGCGATCTCGCTGAAGCTCAGCGAATGGACACCGGCGCCGAGGTTCCAGAAGATCAGGAAAATGCCCAGCAGAAATCCGGCATCGCCGATCCGGTTGACGACGAACGCTTTCTTGCCCGCGATGGCATTGGCCTCGACGGTGAACCAGAAGCCGATCAGCAGATACGAACACAGACCGACGCCTTCCCACCCGACGAACAGCAGCAGCAGGTTGTCGGCCATCACCAGCGTCAGCATCGCCAGGGTGAAAAGGTTGAGGTAGGTGAAGTAGCGCGCGTAGCTGGCGTCCTCGGCCATGTAGCCGACGGAGTAGACGTGGATGAGAAATCCCACGCCGCTCACGATCAGCACCATCACCGCCGAGAGCGCGTCGATGCGGAAGGCCACGTCGACGTGCAGGGTGCCCGCCCAGATCCACGGCCACATGCGCTGCACCAGCGCGCCGCCCGGCGGCAAGCTGAGAACCTGCGCGAAGGCGTAACAGCCCGTGATAAAGGCTGCGCCGACCACGCCGGGTGCCACCAGACTGACCGGGCGCTTGCCGGTGCGGTTGCCGATGAAGGCGTTGAACAACACCCCGAGCGCGGGAAACGCGGGAATGAGCCAGAGAAAGTTGACCTGGGTTGCAGCTGTTGCCGCCTCGTGCATGCCGTCACCAACGCAACAGGTTCAACTCGTCCACATTCACCGTCTCGCGGTTGCGGAAGACTGACAGGATGATCGCCAAGCCGACCGCCGCTTCTGCGGCCGCCACCGTCATGACGAAGAAGACCACCACTTGCCCATCCATCGAGTGCAACTGACGGGCGAAGCTGACGAACACCAGGTTGACCGCATTCAGCATCAGCTCGATGGAGAGAAAAATCACGATAACGTTGCGCCGGACGAGCACCCCGAGCGTGCCGATGGTGAACAGGATGGCGCCGAGGATGAGGAACCAGCTGATCGGCACGACGTTCATATGAGTCTCCGCTTCGCCAGCACCACCGCGCCGACGATGGCAACCAGGAGCAACACCGAGGTGATCTCGAAGGCGAGCAGATACTGGGTGAACAGCAGGTTTGCCAACGTGGCGACGCTGCCGAAACCCGGCGGCACCGGCGCCGCCATACCGGCGGTCGCCGCCGACGCTGGGGGCCGCAGCGGCGCCACGGCGAAGCGCACGACGGCGAGCAGGAACAGCGAGCCCAGCAGCACGGCCGCGCACTGCGTCGCCAAGCGCGCCATAACGCGCGGCTCCTCCTGCAGGTTGAGCAGCATGATCACGAACAGGAACAATACAACAATGGCGCCGGCGTAGACGATCACCTGCAGCGCCGCAATCAGCTGCGCATCGAGCAGCAGGAACGTGACCGCCAGCAAGAAGAGCGTGACCACCAGCGACAGCGCGCTGCGGATGGGGCTCGGCTGCAAGATCACGCTCAGCGCCGACGCGACGAGCAAGAGAGCGAGAATGAAAAAGAGCACCGGGTTCATGCGCTTGCCTGCAACAGCAACACCACGACAGCCGTGCCGAGGACGTTGACGAGCGAGATCGGCAGCAGGCCTTTCCACCCGAATGCCATCAGCTGGTCGTAGCGGAGACGCGGCAAGGTCCAGCGGATCAGCACCTGTACCCAGCAGAAGAAGACCACCTTCAGCAGGAAAGCGAGGATCTGCAGCACAGCCACCACCACCTGCGGCAGCAACACCGCCGTGCCCCAGGGGAAATGGAACCCGTCACGCAGCAGATAGGGAATCTGCCAACCGCCGAAAAACAGCGTGGTCACCAGGGCAGCGACGACCGCAATCTCAATGAAATCGCTCATGAAGAACATCAGGTACTTCACGCCCGAATACTCGGTGAAGTAGCCGGCTACCAACTCCGACTCGGCTTCCGGCAGATCGAAGGGTGCGCGCTTGCTCTCGGCGATCCCCGCGGTCAGAAAAATCAGGAAGGCCAGCGGCTGATAAATGATGCCCCACGCCGGCACCACGCCGCCGATCAGATGCCCCTGCGCGCGGACCATCTCCTGCAAGTCGAGCGTGCCGAAGGTCATCACCATGGCGACGATCGACAAGCCCATCCCGATCTCGTACGAAATCATCTGAGCCGAGCCGCGAATGCCCCCAAGCAAGGAGAAGCGGTTGTTCGAGGACCAGCCACCGAGGACGATGCCATAGACGCCCAACGAGACCATCGCCAGGATAAAAAGGATGCCGACGTTCAGCGACACCGCCTGCAGGTTGATGTCCCGGCCGCCGATCTGCAGAACATCCCCAAACGGGATGGCGGCGAAGGCCACGAGCACCGGAAACAGGCTGACGCACGGCGCCAACGTGTGCAGCAGGCGATCTACCCCGGTGGGGATCACGTCTTCTTTGGTCAGGAATTTCAACGGGTCGGCCATGATCGTGTTCACCAGGCCCGCAGCGGCGATGCCGAAGACACTGGCGCGGTTGGCGCCGACGCGGTCCTGAATGTAGGCGCTGCCTTTGCGCTCGATCCAGCCGAGCGTGCCCGCCAGGCCCAGCACCATCCCGATGACGACCAGGGTTTTGATTGCGGCGATACCGACTACAATCCACATGATGCGTGACGCGGAGCGGTTGACCTCGATAGAATCGCTGATTGACGTGAGGACCTGAACTAATATCCACCTGCTAGCTTGGGCGCTCTGGCAACCTGGCCTGACCTCAATCCCATTCCAGCGCCCCTTTCCGCCACACGTACAGCAGTGCAATGCCAAGGACGGCGACGAACACCAGCATCTCGACAAATCCAAACCATCCGAGCTGGCGGAACTGCACCGCCCATGGGTAGAGGAAGACCACCTCCACATCGAACACGATGAAGAGAATGGCCGTCATGTAGAACTTCACCGGGAAGCGCTCCCGCGCCGTGCCGCTCGAGGGGTTACCACACTCGAAGGTTTCCCCCTTGGTGCGCGTCATCCGCCGCGGGGCGAACAGACGCCCGAGTCCGAGGAAGGTTGCTACCACCACCCCCACGAAGCAGAAGGTCACCAGTACCGGAAGATACTGCTCTCCCATGAGCCACTTACCGTCCGCCCTTCGCGGGGCGGGGTGCTTATCGGCAGAGCCCCTTATGTGATGCAGCGGTGCAAGTCAAACTCCACTCTCCACTCTTTACGCTTCCACGCTCCACTCTCCACGCTTACAGCGGCGCGCGCAACCCAGCGTGCAGGAGCCCTGACAGAGCCTGGCGACTACGGACCAGGGTGGCCACGCCGAGCACGGCGTATGTCAGCGCGAAGCCGTAGCGGACCGTCTGGCTCGGAATCAGCAGTTGTGAAGCAAATAGGACGAACAGCACGAACGCCTCGAAAATTGACAAGCGCAGGCGGCAGAGGACGGCGACCGCGAACAGCGACTGCGCCGCCGTGAGCGCGATCTCCTCGACCTGACGGCTGTCCAGATGCAACGCCCCCGGTCCGAGCAGTCCGGCGCTGTAAACCACGGGCAATGTGCCGACCAACAGTGTCCACTGGTTGACCTTGGCGGACACCATGGCGCCCATACCGGCTTGGGCGTTGCCCTTGAGGGTGAGGATGCAGGCGATGACCACTTCGGGCGCTTCCGACGCCAGCGGCGCCAGCCATTGCACCAGCAAGAACTCGTCAATGCCGCTGTGCCGTCCGATGCCGATCAGCGCTTCCGCAAAGGGCTCGGCCGAGCCCAGGATCACTGCTGCAGAGAAAAGGAAAATACCCACGATGGCGGCCCGCCGCGGTGCCGGCCGAAAAGCCGCCAGCGCCAGAGCGGGGCCCACCAGGTCCGGCTCTTCCGCTCCGGCGCCAGCGATGCGCCACATGTAGGCGGCGAAGATGCCGATGAGCACGACCGTGTCGACCAAGGAGATGGTCCCCTTCAGCGGAATGACGAACGAGTACATCGTGGCGAGAGCCAAAAACACCAGCTCGACAGCACGCGTCGCCGGCAGCTTCAGCACGGTGCCAGCAAGATAAGGAGGGGCCTGCTCGGCGAGCACCCTTCGAGACGGCCGCTGAGAACCCTTCGACGCGGCGCGAAAAGAGCGCGCCTGCTTAGGAGCGGCCTCCTCAGGGTGAGCGGTTATTTCTTCGGAACGGGAGACTTTTCCGCTCACGCTGAGGAGGCGCCATCTTTCCAGGCGCCGTCTCGAAGCGTGCGATCTTGGCAGGGCACCGCTCATCGTACCGGCGTTGAGCTTCGGCTCGGTGCGGCCGCGCACCCAATAAAGGAGCACGATCAGCGGCCAGGCGATGCCGATCAGCAGCCGGTTGGCGCCGGTCATGTTGGCTGCGGCGTACGCCGTGTATTCCGGGTGCGCGGCCGCCTTCCAGGCGAAGTACAGATCGACGGCGTACTCGGGTAGCACCGCGACCAGGGCGAGAAAGGCGAGCGCCAGGCCCTGCGAGATATCCATCTCGGCCACCTCGGCCGCCCAGGTCAACAGAAAGGCGCCGCCGACGATGGCGATACCGAATGATGCGGCGTTGATGACGGGCTGCGCCGGGTTGACGCCAATGATGCGCAAGAAGATCGCGGGGATGGTGACCGCAGCCGCCAGGCAGATGAGGAACCAGTATCGGACCATGAGTCGAACACTGCTGCCTAGCCTGCAGCGGCAGGCGGTGCAACTTGAGGCTGACGTCGAGAGGCGCCGCACAGTGGTGGTGAAAGTGGACGCGGCGTCCCGCCGCTTCACTTCAAAGGCTGGACACCCCCAGCTGAGCCACTAGTGGAGCGCCGGCGGTCCGAGAGCGCTGAACATTTCCTTCATCAATGCTCGAGCAGCAATGGTGTACGCGTCGCCGAGGTTGATCACGCCGGGCGTTGCCACCGGGCGTGACGGGTGGTCTCCCGTCCACAGAACGCGGCCGTCTGGATCGATCAGCGTGACCGCGACCGAGGCGATGACGAACGTGGGGTGAACAGGCACATCGACTTCCCAACGGCGAACCTCGATGTACAGTACAGCCGCATCGAGTTTATTGTGGGCCGCCATCGCAGCGGCGTCCTGTGCGCTGGCCGGTGCCCGACCGTTGGTCATGCCATCGATCAGCTCGGGCGAGATCACTGTGAAGCCGCGCCGCGCCAATTGGAAACGCGCCTCCGAGGCGAGCACATCCGCGACCGTGATGCGGTCGGTGGGCGCCACGTACTTCTCATAGAATGAGGCGCCGGCAATGAGCAGCAGATCGCCGGTCCGATTGTTTGGGGGAAAAACCGCCACCGCGCGCACCGCCGTCGGGGGCGGTGCAACGGCGGGCGGTCGCGCGCAACCGCAAACCACAACCAGTGAGAGCCAGCCGAGCATCATGCCGCCCCTCATTGGAGATCCTCCTCCGTATGAGCGAGCGCTTCCAAGCGGCGCTCCATTGCTTCCAGCTGGCGGCGCACCGTCTCCTGCTCCGTCCGCAGCCCTACCAGCGTCCGCCGCGCGTCCGCGAGGCTTGCAATGGTGTCGCTCGCGACCGTGTCGCTCGCGGCAGCATTGGTCGACTCGGCACTGGCGATCACCTCCGGCACGAGGGCGCGCACCTCGGCCTCGAAACGGGCAGCGGTGGCGTCATCGTGACGGGTTGCAGCGAGGGCGTAGTGGTACAGCACCCTGCCGGCGCGACGCGCTGCTTGCACCTCTGCCGAGCCGGCGAATATCGGGTCGGGGTCGCTCATGGCACGACCGTCGAGCTCGTCGTAGAAGGCCGCCAGCGCTTCCCCGGTGAACCAGTCCTTGTCACCGGCGGCGTTGATGCGAGTCAATCGGGGCGCCATGAATTCCAACAGAGGCCGGTCATCGGTGTTGAGGGGCGCGTGCCGGAAGAGATCGGCCGCGGGAGCGAGATCGCCAACGTAGAGCATCTCGACACCACGTGGCGTGGCGAGCAGCGGATCGCGGCTCCAGTCGGGCAAACGGCCGAGGCGCTGGCCGAGGCGCTCGATATCCACCTGGCGTGCTCCGAGTTGGCCGATGAGGCCGACAACGGGCCGGTTGGGATAGAAGTCCGCCCGCCACAAGCTGGTCTGCGGGAAGACCGCGAGGAAGGTGCGTGTGATCATGTCGAACTCTTCACGCGTCAGCTGATAGAGCGGCAGCCACTGGCAAAACAGCCCGCCCGGAGCCAGGCGCTGGGCGGCGGTGGCGTACATCTCGCGCGAGTACAAGTTCCCCGCGCCGGCGTGCCACGGGATGAACAGATCCGACACGATCACCTCGAAACGCTCGTGGCTGGCGGCAAGGTAACGGCGCCCGTCGTCGAGGACTAGGTGGACGTCGGGCCGTTCCAGCAAGCGGCCGTTCCACGGCGCGAAGTACGTGCGGGCCGCCACGGCCACCTCGGGTACAATCTCGGCAACGGTGGTATTGTCCATTCCGAGTGCTGGACCAGCACTAGCTGTGATCCCGGTGGCGAGCCCGATGAACGCGACACGGTGCGGCGCCGGATGCAAGAGCAACGGCACCAGCCCCAGACGGCGCTCGTTGGTGGCCGCGGCGCTGCCTCCGAGCACGTAGTAGTTGTCCAGGCGCATCTGCAGATCGTTGTCGCTGTCAACGACGGTAACGATGCCGCTCGGACCTTCGAGCATGGTGCGCAAAACTTCCTTTTCCGCTCGCAGATGCGTCAGTGGCATCCGCATCGGATTGACGATCACGATCGCGAGCAGGGCGGCGTACACGAGTGGCCTGAGTCGATTCCCGCTCGCCGCGATGATATCAGCGAGGACCACGTAAGCGACTGCGACCACGAGCAGCGCACCTCGCACGCCGAGCATCGGGATAGCGACGAAACCCGCTGCGGCCGCGCCGGCAATGCCGCCGACGGTGTTGGCGGCCGACAGGTCGCCAAGCGGGCGCGCAGCCCCCGCCTCTTCTCCCCAGGCGGCCCAGAGCGCCGTCATCACAGCGCCCGATGCGACCGCTGCGGGGCCAGCCGTCGCCGCCGCAAGCATGACGACGTGCAGCAGGTACTCGCCCAGTCCGTGCTGCATGCCCATGTAGGCCAGGCCATCGGTGCCGTACGCGAACACCCAAGCGCCGCCCACCGTTGCCAGTGCGCCGCTGCCGAGGGCCAGTGCGGCAACCGCCGCGGGCGCGGCGCGCCGCACGAGCAGCGCGGCGAGCGCCGCGCCGAGCGCCAACGCTACCAGGAAGACGAGAGCGATGGCACTGAACGAATACACCGAGTTGTGCAGCACCTGTGCGAACAGGCGCGTCCACAAGACCTCCAAAGCGAGGCCGAGCGCGCCCGCCCCCGCCGCGACGAGGCGCAGCCGTGCCCGCGAGATCGGCGGCGACTCACCGCGACGCACGGCCGGTGAAGGCGCCGGCGCCGGTTCGTGACCAACGACCGCCAGCGCCACGATTCCTGCCAGGGCGCTGGCGCCGGCAGCCAGTCCATAACTGGCGGTGACGCCGACGAGCGCGGGGAGCCCGAAGCCGGCGGCCGCGATGCCGGCCGCGCCTCCGAGCGTGTTGAGCGCGTACAGCAAGCCACCGCGGGTGCCGACGCGGTGCGCCGCCAGCGCCTGGCCGATCGCCGGAAGCGTGGCACCGAAGCACACGGTCGCCGGCAGCACGGCCACGAGAACGGTTGTCACCCGTCCGCCTGTACCGCTGGCGGCAAGCCAGCGTGGCGCCGCAGCGCTGGTCAGCAAGTGGAACACGCCCAGCGACCAGAGCGCGCCGGCGGCCGCCCCCAGCTCCAGCACGCCGTAGACCATTACCGGCCGCCGCTGCACGCCACGCGCCGCGGCGGCCCCAATCGCCAGCCCAGCGAAGTAACATGCCAACACGGTCGCCGTGGTCACGGCGGTCTGGCCCAGAGCGAGGCCGGCGCAGCGCATCCACAGCATCTCCAGTGCAAGGGCGGCGGCGCCGGAGACGGTGAAGCAGAGCCAAAGGAGCACACTCACGATGAGTGCCACCCGCGCAGCATGCGCCGCACCACCAGCGTCGCTGCCACGAGGCCCAACCCGACGCCGGCCAGTGCGACTTCGGCAGGTCCGAGCGGCAGGTCGAAGCGGTAGGCACAGTAGAATCCGGCGAAGGCAGTGGCGCCACCGAGGGCGGCCGAGCCCAACGAGAAGGTGAGCATGCTGCCGGCCACCAAGCGCATCGTGACCGGCGGAATCACCAGAAATCCGAAAGTGGCCATCGGCCCCGCCGTCATCACGCCAAGCGAGATCACTACGCCGATCAGCAGATATAGGACGATATCCCACAGGCCCGCGCGCTTGCCGAAGACGACGGCCAGATCGCGGTCGAAGGATACCAGCAGCAACTCTTTACGGAAGGCAAAAAGTGCAAACGCGAGGCCGCCCAGAATCGCCGCCATCCAGGTGAGGCTCGTCCCGGTGGTGGCGAGCATGTCGCCTTTGAGCAGGTGAACCATTTGCGCCTCACCGTGTGGGTCCTTGGCCAAGAACAGGATCGTAGCCGCGGCGGCGAGCGCGTAGGTGGTGCCGATCCGTGCCTCCACAGTTTCGCGGCGCCGCTCGAAAAATGCGAGCACCAGCGTGGCGGCGAGTGTGAAAGAGAAAGAACCGATCATCGCAACGACGCGCTCGCTCAGTTGGTAGGGCTCATGCGGTCCCACCACCAGGCCATAGGTGAAAAAGGAGAAGGCGATGCCGGCGGCCGATACCTGCGGCAGTGCCACGCCGAGAAACACCATGCGCCGCAGCACGAAGTAGACGCCCACCAGCGGGCAGATGAGCCCGACGATGACGCTGGCCACGAGCGCGTCACGCAGCAGAAAGTCGGGGCTCAAGATCTGAAGGAGCGCGCTCATCCGGCCTGCGTTCGCTTGTCCCTGGCTGCCTGCGCTTCCGCCACATCGACCGCATGCAGCGGCTGCTTGATTGCCTGCCCGTCGTCAACTTGTACGGCGGACTGCACCCGTGAGCGGATGCGATCGAGGTGGTGGGTAACCAGCACCACTGTGAGACCCTGGTCGCGATTGAGGCGCGTGATCACATTGGTGATCGCTTCCTCGGCCTCGTGATCAACACCCGCGGTGGGCTCGTCCAACAGCATGATCCGGGGCTCTACCGCCAGCGCCCGCGCGATCAGCACCCGTTGTCTCTGACCACCCGACAGCGCCCAGAACGGGCGCTTGGCCAGGCTCATGAGGCCGACCTGATCGAGGCACTCCGCCGCCAGCCGCCGCAGCCGCGCGCTCACCGGCCACAGCGGCGGCAGCCTGGCATAGGTGCCCATGAGCACAACCTCCATGACGCTCAACGGGAAGATCGAGTCCAGAACCTCGCGCTGTGGGACGTAGCCCGGCGGGCTGGCAGCGCGGTCGAAATGGTCTTCGATTTTCCCCGCCAGCACGGGGATGAGACCGAGGAGGCCACGCAGCAGCGTCGTCTTGCCGGCGCCGTTCGGCCCGACGAGTGCGATGAACTCCCCGCGGTCGATCGAAAACGACACGTGCTCGATTACCGGCCGGCCGTCGTAGCCCAGGCTGACGTCACGTAGCTCTACGAGCGCCTCACTCATGCTCCGCCTTGCACGGCTTTCAACAATGCATGCAGATTGTAGTCGATCAAGCCCACGTAGTTCTTGGCCTCCGGCACGCCGCCGACCATCGCGGGCAACTCGACCAGTTTCGCGCCCGTGCGCTGGGCGATGGTTTCAGCCAAACCCGCCGGGTAGTGCCGTTCGCGCACCACGATGTCGACCTTTTCGCGGCGCATGCGATCGATCAAGTCCTCGATGTGTCCGGGAGTTGGGTCGATGCCGGCACGAATCTCGATGGTGCCGGCGGGTTCCATGCCGAATCGGTCGGCGAAGTACACCATATCGGGGTGATAACTCACCAGCTTCTTGCCCTTCAGGGGAGCGGCCTCGCGCTCCCAGCGCGCAATGTTGGTGTCGAGGTCGGCTTCGAGTGCGTCCAAGTTCTTCTTGAACGTGCTTTCGTCCTCTGGGTAGTTCTGCGTGAAGCCGTCAGCCATGGCGCGCGCGGCTTCCTTCATCGATACGGGATCGAGGTTGTAGTGGGGGTTGCCCATCGGGTGCTGGTCACCGAGCGCGCGGTCGATGCGGGTCGGGACTTCAAGGACGTTTACGTATTTCGAGCAGTCGATGTAGCCGATTGCATCGCGCAAGATTTTCGGATTGCGCGCGGCCTCCAACAGCGCCGGCAGGAACGCGTGCTCCGCTTCCAGACCGAGCAGTACGACCATGTCCGCACGGTTGAGGAGCACGGCGAAGCTCGGCTTCATCGGTACGGCGTGAACGTCTTCGACCCCCGTCGCCAAGCTGCTGACGTCGACCAGATCACCGCCGATCCGTCGTGCAAGCTCAGCCAGGTCGGGAATGGTGGCGACCACATTGATTTTTTTCGCGGCTGCAGTGGTGCTGACACAGCAGAGGCTCAAGAACAACAACGGTATGATAATGCGTTTCATGATTGTACTCCTCAACGGTCACGGAAGCCGTGGACATGGCTGCCCAAGACGGCAGTCCACTGCACGAAGAACTGGCTCTCGTGGTTTTGTGGCTCGTCGTTGTATGTGTACTGCAGGCGCAAACGCTGGAACTCCGAGAGCCAGATGGTGAAGTAGGGCGAGTACGCCTTAGTTTCGCCCTGGATGCGATTGGGATCCTGGGCGAGGTCGAAGAGGAATCCGGGATAGTAGCGACGCGTGAGCCGCGCTTCGACGTAGCTGTACATCGAAAAGGCGTCGCGACGCCGGAAGACTGGTGTGGTGTCGTCGCCGACGTTGGGGTCTTCGCGGTTATACAGCGCTTCAGTGCCCCCAATCAGGCCGCGGTATTGCGCCTGGCTCAGCGGCGTGTAGCGATATGTCAGATCAACCCCCGCCAACTGACGCAATTTGCCGTTCCGGAGTTGCTCTACACCGTCTTGCATGAACGTATCGACCTTCGGTGTGTAGGCGTAGCTGGCGCCGAGATCGATGCTGTTCGAATCGGTCAAGCTGAAGAACGTGGCTGGCCGCGCCAGATAGGTGAACTTGCTGAAGTCGCGGGGGACGGTGTTGTCGACGCGCTGATTGTCCGCCCCGAGCTTGTTGTACGCGCCGAGCGTGACCGTCAGGTACTGCGACAATGGGCTCAGCCAGCTGACTTCAACGCCGTCCGCTTGTGATTCGCCGCCGACGAAGCGGTCGAGCGCTATGGGCCGGTTGACGAAAGGCAGGTCGTGGTCGTGAAACTTCGAGAGGCGGCCGAACTCGGCGAAGAAGCGCCCGCCCTTCACGGTCAAGTTGTAGGGCAGAGAGGTGGTGACAATGGCCGCCTCTTCCACATCGAAACCGCTCGGCGAGCCGGTGATGATCGCATAGCCGCGCGCGAACGGATCGATGTTGGCCGACAGACCCAGCTCGGCGGCGCGGAATTCGAAATTGCCGCGCTCGTTCTCCTTGTACGAGCCGACCGTGTCGATGATAAGCCCGATCGCTGGATTGAATTGTGCCGGAAAGGTTTTGTTGGCTGCGGTCAGACTCGGCTGGATCTTCCGCATGATGTTCTCGGTGAGCCGCCGCTCGAGTTGCTCCTGATCGGGGGCGGGCGCCTCCGCCGCGGGGGCGGGCGCCGCTGCCGCCCCGACTGCTGGCTGTTCCGCCGGGGGCGCCCCTTTCTGCTTCGAGAGCCTCTCGATCAGCTCCTCCTGTTTCTTCATCTTCTCCTGCAACTGTTGCAGTTCCGCCTTCATCGCCTTGAGGTCGCGCTGCAAGTCTTCGGCAGTTTGACCGTATGCCCCGGGCGGGCTCAGCATGCCGACGATAGCGACGGCCAGCCCGACCCTCAACGGGCGGTGGTTCTTCAGTGCGAATCCCATCAACTCCTCCTAGTCCTAGTCCGAATACTCCACGGGGCTGCCGCCATGGGCCGGAGGCGCGCAAGGAGCGCGACGGGAACCGCGGCGGCGTTACGCTGTGCGAGCAGTGAACAAGACGGGAGGCGCCCGGCCGGTCCTGAAGGGGCGAAGGACGTGAGCCGGGGCCGCCACTGGGGTCGTTGCCAGTGGGAAGCTGTGAAAGATCGGTGCCAGGCGCGGCAGGAGAGCGACGCTAACTGCGGGTGCGTGATGCGTCGCGACGCATACGGGACACTGATTCGACGTGCTGCTTTGAGCGACCCTGTGATGATGACTACTCAGCGCGACCGGCACCAAGGTAAGGGCGATAATGAAGATCGCACCCCCACGCTGAAGGGCCTGGTGACGCAGCCGACTCATTGCAACTGAGTCACGTATACCTGCCGGGCGTGTAACAGTCAACCTGCGCTCAGGCCTGAGAGATCATAGGTGTGGGCGTTAATTGTTGTATACGCGGGCTCGAACGTCGTGGCCATGATCTGCTTGGCGCATCGTCGCACTGCTCAGCGTGCTGTTCGCCGTGAGCTATGCCTATGCCGCGCTGCGAAGGCGGTGATCGCAGGCGTGCAGCGGGGATGCATATTGACACCTCCCATCCCACGTATGTACATTAGCCTCGAGGCTGATCATGGAAGGAAGTGCCGGAAAGTCGAGAGCTCAGTGGCGGAAGGTGCCGCGGACGTATCGGCTGGCGCCGGAGAAAGTGGCGGCGGCTCAACGCGCGCTCGGTAGCGCCACGGCTACCGAGGCGATTGAAACCGCCCTCGAGTTGGTGCTGTTTCGGCGCGAGCTGATCGCCGGTACACGAGCGATGTTGGGCGTCACCCTCACCCGGCCGGAGCCGGCCAAGTGAGCGCACGTGCCGAAGTACGTGGTCGACACCAACATCTTCATTGAAGCCTTCCGAGATCCTGCCGCCAACGCGGAGTTGCAGCGCTTTCATCTGTTCTTCGCCCCGTTCGAGTACATGAGCGCGGTAGTGGCTCAGGAGCTCATTGCGGGAACCCGCGGCGCAGCCGATCGACGGAAGCTCGAACGCCATGTGTTGGCTGTCTATGCGCGACGCGGACGGGTTATCACGCCGTCGCAGCGCGCCTGGGAGAGATCCGGCGCGATTCTGGCCGACCTCGTCCGGCACGAGGGATTAGAGCTGCAACGCGTCAGCAAAGCGTTCGGCAACGATATCCTGCTCGCGGTGTCTTGCCGCGAGGCGGGCTGCGTCCTCGTCACCGACAACAGCCGCGACTTCGAGCGCATCGCGCGCGTCAGCAGCTTACGCTTCGTCGCGCCCTTTCCTTCGACCTACGTATTCCGTCGCGTTGGTGATCGGAGGCAAGGTCATCGACATGATTGAACGTCGCCGGGCCGTCGCCGCAGCGGCTGATCGGGGGCAAGGCCGCACTTCGCTAGATCTTTCCGGACATCTTCGGCGCTGAAAATGGCGCGAACCCCGCGTAGCTCAATCTAAATCCCTCCTGGCGCTCGTCGCACAGGTCAGAAAGGAAAATGCCAATGTCGCACGTTTTCCGATGGATGGTGCCAGGGCGGGAGGGAAGCGCATCTCTTCCTCTGGGTGCGGCTGCCCGGGTGTGAGCTGTCGCTGTCGCTGTGCGTCCCACTCTGGTAGGATGGTACGAAACTCGACATCCGAAGCGAGACCCTGAGTCATGCGGAAGCGCATCTACATTGAGACCACCATCCCAAGCTTCTACTTTGACCCGCGCGCAGCCCCGGAGATGGTGGCGCGGCGCGAATGGACCCGCAGGATCGAACCCCTTCCCCTGGTACCTGTTGAAGCGGCTGTTGCTGAGATTGTCCGGACCTACATTGCTCGGAAGGTCATGCCCCGCGATCCTGCCGGAGACGCGCTGCACCTGGCCCTGGCATCGCACCATCGCTGCGACTTCCTGGTTACCTGGAATTGCCGCCACCTTGCGAACGCAAACAAGTTCGACCACATCAGACGAGTCAACACGATGCTGGGAGTATTCGTACCGGCAGTGGTAACGCCACTAGAGCTACTCGGAGACGACGATGAAGAATGACGATGAAGGTATTCGAGCCGTGCGAGACGTGCGCGTGAAGATCTCCTCAGAGTTCGGCAATGATCCGGAGAAGCTCGTCGAGCATTACATGGAGCAACAGAAGCGGTATCGTCATCGGCTGCTCCAACCAGTCGCCGCCCAACAAGGCGATGCAGCGGGCGCGGTTTTGCCGCTCCGCTGATCGCCATGGCGTTGAGGCTGTACAAAAGACTCCGCGCACCCATGTAATTCAATGCGCAGCGGGCATCCGGGCTACCCAGCGGCACGGGATCGGTACCAAGCGGGCGCGAACAAGCGCACGCGGTTGTTCAAAGGGAATTGGCCTCGACCGTATCACCGGGCCGTCACCGCAGCGGCTGATCGCTGAAAATCGCGCGAACCGGGCGTAGCTGAATCTAGATCCCTGCCGGCGCTCGTCGCACAGGTCAGAAGGGAAAATGTCAACGTGGCGCGTTTTCTGGTGGAAGGCGCCAGCGTCAGCCGCCGCACCCGTTCAGCGCGTTGTTCACTGCGGTAAGGATCTCGTCAATGGTGATCTGACCGTCGTGGTTTGCATCGCCCGCGAGACAGGTCGAGATATTCGCATTGCCGAGTGCGATGTTTACCATCGTCAGAATTTCATCGACGGTGACTTGGCCATCACCGTTGCAGTCGCCGGCGCAGCTCGGCGTTGGCGTCAAGAGCACGAACACGTACGCTGCCCCTTGCTCGTCGTTGCCGCTGACCGTCTTGGTGTACGCCCCGATCAGCGCCGCGGTGCCGTCGCCGCTCAACGCGGCCTGTGAAAGTAGCTGGGGGGAAACTGCAGTATTGGATGCGATCAGCGCCGTGGTGCCGTCGCCGCTCAACGCGGCAGAACCGCCGAAACCGTCGCCGGCTGCCCCATCGCTGGCCGTCAGCTCCGCCTGCTGCGTCCACGTCGTCCCGCTGCGCACGAACACGTACGCCGCCCCTTGGAGGTCGTTGCCGCTGACCGTCTTGCCGTCCGCCCCGATCAGCGCCGTGTTGCCGTCGCTGCTCAGTGCGGTAGACCAGCCGAACTCGTCGCCGGCTACCCCATCGATGGCCGTCAGCTCCGCCTGCTGCGTCCACGTCGTGCCGCTGCGCACGAACACGTACGCCGCCCCTTGCCCGCCGTTGCCGCCGCCCCACGTCCCGATCAGCGCCGTGTTGCCGTCGCTGCTCAACGCGGCAGACCAGCCGAACGCCTCAACGCTTGTCGCATCGCTGGCCGTCAGCTCCGCCTGCTGCGTCCACGTCGTCCCGCTACGCACGAACACGTACGCCGCCCCTGGGCCGCCCATCAGCGCCGTCTTGCCGTCGCCGCTCAGCGCGGCAGACCAGCCGAACTCCTCGGGGGCTACTCCATCGATGGCCGTCAGCTCCGCCTGCTGCGTCCATGTCGTGCCGCTGCGCACGAACACGTACGCCGCCCCTTGGAGGTCGTTGCCGCTGACCGTCTTGCTGTACGCCCCGATCAGCGCGGTGTTGCCGTCGCTGCTCAGTGCGGTCGAGGCGCCGAAACTGTCGTAGGTTGCCCCATCGCTGGCCGTCAGCTCCGCCTGCTGCGTCCACGTCGTCCCGCTGCGCACGAACACGTACGCCGCCCCTTGTTGGAGGTCGTTGCCGCTGACCGTCTTGCTGTCCGCCCCGACCAGCGCGGTGTTGCCGTCGCTGCTCAGTGCGGTAGAAATGCCGAACTCGTCGCCGGCTGCCCCATCGATGGCCGTCAGCTCCGCCTGCTGCGTCCACGTCGTCCCGCTGCGCACGAACACGTACGCCGCCCCTTGGAGGTCGTTACCGCTGACCGTCTTGCTGCACGCCCCGATCAGCGCCGTGTTGCCGTCGCTGCTCAACGCGGTTTGGTCATAAGACCAGCCGAAATTGTCGTCGGTTGCCCCATCGCTGGCTGTCAGCTCCGCCTGCTGGGAAACAATCAGCGGATCGACGGTGACCGGATAGGCCGCCGCTGCGTCGTCGACGAGCAAGCGCACGCTGGCGCGATCCCCGCCGCCCTTCGCCACCTCCAGGCGGGCTGGCAGCTCCCGCCCGCGAGCATCGGTCACACGTAACTCGCCGTAGGTCAGGACCTGCTCGCCGTGCGTCGCCCGCAACGCGACCCGGCCGGAATCAACCAGCTCCGGCCGCAGACCTGTGACGTCCATCTCCAGTGCGAGCGCCCCACGCTTCCCGGCCGGCCGGGCCGCGATGACAAAGCCCTGCTCCACACCACGGTCTTCATTGACGTACCATTCCAACAGCGCGCCGCGCCGGTAGTCGACGCGGTTGCCCGTGATCGTCGGCGCCGACGCCGCCACCGGCGTGAGCTGGCCGGCGCGCCCGTAGCGCGCCAGCCGCAGGCCCATCGCCCACTGCGACTGTTCCGCTACCACCGACGTCACGCCGACCTCGCCGGCGCCGAAGCGCAGCTCGAGCTGTTGCACCGGATTGTGCGCTGTGGCGCTGGTCGGCTCGTGCGCTCGCACCACGTATTGCGCCGGGTCGACCAGCGCCCGTTCGCGCGCCAAGCGAACAGCACCCTGCAACTCGCGCGGCAGCTCGGCAAACGTCGTGGCCCGTGCGGCGCGCGGCAGGCCCCACGCCGCCAGCGCAGCGAGCAGGCTGATCGTCCACACCCGATTGCGGTTCTTCAATTCCCGGTAGGTCATCGTGGTCCCCTTGGACGGCATCCATTCTTGAACCGTCCTTGCATTCAGGAGAGTGCATTGCTCGGGTGTACCGCCTGCCTGCTCCGCATGAGATTGTCAAGGCAAACATCGACGGCACGCATTTTCAGGCCGGAATGCCGCAATGACACGCGCCACGTCGCCTCCGCAGCCGTGGAACGGGGCCGTGTTACGGTGCACGATGCCATTCCCGGCCGGAATACCACAACGTTAGGCATCACTTCGTCTCTGCAGCGCAGAAACGGCTTCGTGACACGGCGCACTAAGCCATTTCCACTCGGGATGCCCAAAATGTCAGCGCCACTTCGCCTCCGCAACGCCGCGACGGCGTAGTGTCACGCGACACGCCCCGGTTTCAGGGCAGAATGGCTCCATGGGATCTGAGACGCGTTCCTACACCGAAGGTGTTGGGTAACACAGCCCAGGGTTGCCGCCCGACGGCTACCCTGGGCGAACGATGCATTTTCTTCTCTACCTCGAAGGGGTTGCATTCGACTGAAGCGGCAGGACGCAACCCTTTCAGGGTTGGAACTCTACTCGGACCATGAACCCAGGGTAGCTTCGCAACCCTGGGCTGTGCTGCACAACGCCTTCGGCGTAATCTGACGGGGCAGCACCGTTGTGTTAGCGTTCATGGCGATGTTCTGCCTCCGTTGCCGATCTGCTATATGGCGGCACCACGGTAGGATGTGTGAGTCATGCGTGTCTTGTTTCTCGGTGATGTCGTGGGGAAGCCAGGGCGGCGGGCCGTGCGCGCGCTGCTGCCGCGGCTGATCGATCGCGAGCGGCTCGATCTGGTTATCGCGAACTGCGAAAACGCCGCGGGAACCGCCGGCATCGATCCGAAGAGCGCGCATGAGTTGCTGGAAGCAGGCGTGCACGTCCTCACCTCCGGCAATCACGTGTGGCACGACAAAGGTATCGCTGATTTCATCGCCACCGAGCCACGCCTGCTGCGCCCTGCGAATTTTCCGCCGATGGTACCGGGGCACGGGTGGACGGTGTGCGAGGCTGCCGACGGCACACCCGTGGCGGTGGCGAATTTGCTTGGCCGCGTTTTCATGGATAGCGTCGACTGCCCCTTTCGAGTCGTTGAGAGTCTGCTGCCGGAGCTGCAAGCACGGGCCCGCATCATTGTGGTGGACATGCACGGCGAGGCGACCTCGGAGAAGCTTGCCATGGGCTGGTTTCTGATGGGTAAGGTCGCCGCCGTCCTCGGAACGCACACCCACGTACAGACCGCCGACGAGCGGATCCTCGAAGGCACCGCTTACATCACCGACGCCGGGATGTGTGGGCCGAGGGACTCCGTGATCGGCGTGCGCCGTGAGCAGGTGATTCGGAGACTTATCACACGCATGCCGGTGAAGTTCGAGGTGGCCGGCGGGCCGGTGCTGATCCAAGGCGTGGTGATCGACATCGATGCGGCGACCGGGCAGGCACAGAGCATTCGGCGTCTACAAGAGCTGTGTGATATTTGAGAGGAGCGGCGGTATCGTGAAAGGGAGTCCGACGTCGAAGTTGATGGAAGCACCAACCGTACAAGGCGGCCAATCGCTCGAGGAGCAGCTCCAGCTCATCCGGCGCGGGACTGTTGACGTCCTGCCACTGGAAGAGCTGGCAGCCAGGCTGCGCGAAGGCCGCCCCCTGCGCGTCAAGTTCGGCGCCGATCCTTCCGCGCCGGACTTACATCTCGGACACACCGTGGCGCTGACGAAGCTGCGGCAGTTCCAAGACCTGGGACACACGGTGATCTTCCTCATCGGAGACTTCACCGGCATGATCGGCGACCCAACGGGCAAATCGGAGACCCGCAAGCCGCTCACCCGCGACGAAGTGAGAGCCAACGCCGAGACCTATCGGCAGCAGGTGTTCAAAGTCCTCGACTCGGCGCGGACCGAAGTGCGTTTCAACTCCGAGTGGATGGACCGCATGACTGCCGCCGAGATGGTGCGGCTGTGCGCGCACTACACCGTCGCCCGCATGCTGGAGCGGGATGACTTCGCCAAACGCTACGCCGAGCAGCACGCCATCGGGGTTCACGAGTTTCTGTATCCGCTCGTGCAGGGATACGACTCCGTGCCGCTGAAAGCCGATGTCGAGGTGGGTGGCACGGACCAGCGTTTCAACATGCTCGTCGGGCGCGAGATCCAGAAGGCGTACGGCATGGCCCCGCAGGTGGTGCTGACGTTGCCGCTGCTCGAAGGCACCGACGGGGTGCAGAAGATGAGCAAATCGCTGGGCAACGCCATCGGCATCGCCGAGCCACCGGCGGAGATTTTCGGAAAGATCATGTCGATCTCCGATGCCATGATGCTGCGCTACTATGAGTTGCTGACGAGCGAGGAACTCGGGGGGCTGCGGCGGCAGATCGAGTCGGGCGCTCTTCATCCGATGGACGCGAAGAAGCGTCTGGCGCGCGCCATCGTAGAGCGTTTCTACGACCGCGCGGCCGCGCAGCGCGAGTTGGAGAACTTTGAAGTGCGCTTCCAACGGCGCGAGTTGACGGATGACGTGACCGAGTTTGTCTACGTCAACCCGCCGACTCGCGTGTCGTTGCCGCAGCTGCTGACGATGTCGGGGATGACGAAGTCCAACAGCGAGGCGCGCAGAAAGATCGAGGAAGGCGCGGTGCGCGTCGACGGTCAAAGAATCACTGATATGGATTTCGGCGTGGCGCCGGTTGAGACTCCGGAGATCGTGGTGCAGATCGGCCGGCGCAAGGTGCGGCGCATAATTTTTTCTTCGGAAGCGGGGCAGCGTGTTTGAGGGCGCCGGCCGTATGGACGCAAGCACCACCCGCCGTTTCATAGAACAGATCTGGGGTGACAGCATTGTGCCGGCGTTGGAGGCGTACGTTCGCATCCCTAACCAATCGCCGGCATACGATCCGGAGTGGCAGAACAACGGCTACATGGATGCGGCCGTCGAGCTCATCGCAAAATGGATTCGGGCGCAGGGAATTGCTGGACTTGCGCTCAACGTGATGCAAGTCGCGGGACGCACGCCGCTCATTTGCGTCGAGGTGCCCGGCGACGCTTCGGAGACGGTGCTGCTGTACGGCCATCTCGACAAGCAGCCGCCGATGGATGGGTGGCACGAAGGCCTCGGTCCGTGGAAGCCGGTGATCAAGGATGGCCGGCTGTACGGGCGTGGCGCCGCCGACGACGGCTACGCGGCGTTCGCTGCCATCACTGCGATCAACGCCCTGCGGCAACAGGGCCTGCCCCATGCGCGTTGCGTGGTGCTCATCGAGGCCAGTGAGGAGAGTGGCAGCGGCGACTTGTCACACTACGTCGATGTGCTCGCGGACCGGCTCGGACACCCTAGCTTGGTCGTATGCCTGGACTCCGGTTGCGGCGACTACGAACGGCTATGGATGACCTCCTCGTTGCGGGGCCTGCTGAACGGCGCCCTGACGGTGCGGGTGCTGACGAACGGCGTCCACTCCGGCGCCGCCAGCGGCATCGTACCGTCGAGCTTTCGCATTGCGCGCCAACTGCTGAGCCGCTTGGAGGACGAATGCACCGGCGCTATCATCCCGCGCGAGTTCTACGTGGAGGTTCCGCCGGAGCGTGCTCGCCAGATTGCCGAGACCGCCGCGGTGATGGGCAGGGGGGTGCGCTCATCGCTGCCGTTCAGCGGCGTGACGCGCGCGGTCTCCGATGATGTCGAACAGCTCCTCCTCAACGGCACGTGGCGGCCGCAGCTGGAGATCACCGGAGCGGCGGGACTGCCGCCGCTCGACCGGGCGGGTAACGTTTTGCGCCCAGTCACAGCGCTGAAGATCTCGCTGCGCCTGCCGCCGACGTTGGAGGCCAACACCGCCGCCGACGGTGTGCGCGAGCTTCTGCAGCGCGACCCGCCGTACGCCGCTACCGTCGCCTTCGAGTGCGCCGAGCGGGCATCGGGTTGGAACGCGCCCAGTCTCGAGCCGTGGCTGGAGCGCGCGGCGCATCAGGCCTCAGTCGAGTTCTTCGGCAAGCCGCCGTGCTACATGGGCGAAGGCGGGACCATTCCGTTCATGGCCATGCTGGGCGAGAGGTTCCGGCAGGCACAGTTCGTCGTCACCGGCGTCCTCGGCCCACAGTCCAACGCGCACGGCCCCAACGAGTTCCTCGACCTCGCCACCGCCGAGCGTGTCACCGCTTGTGTTGCGCGGGTGTTGCACGAGCATCACCAGGCGAAGTGCCGATAAGACGCTGTGATCTCTAGAAGGTCCAACCGACTGGCGCAAACGGAGGCGGCGGGTGGCAGCACCAGCGCAAAGGCGCAGCGAATCCGGTTGGGTCCCGTCTCGGCCATCATGGTAGTTTCCATCTATCATTGAGTGAGTGCGCGCAAGCCGCCCAGCGCTTGTACACCATCGACGCGCCGACTAATCTGCGGCTCTACGAATTCGGCTATGATGCGGAAGCGAGTGTACGGGCGGCCCATGAAAGCGGCGGTGTTAACCCGCCGGGGCTGGCGTGGGTTGTCGGTTTCATTGATAGGCCAAATTCAAAGATAGGCCAAATTCAAAGTTCGGTGGGTTTGGAGCGGTTGACACAATGATCGAGTAGGACAACGTATTGGGACGTTGTTAATTTGTTAAGTTGGCGATTTTGTGATAGGAGAATGGCATGCCGCGTGGACCGCGTTTGGACATCGAAGGGGGCCTCTATCATGTAATCGCCCGGGGCGTGGAACGCCGGCCGATCTTTCGCGACGACACCGACCGAGAGGGCTTTCTGCGCCGCTTGCAGATGGTGGCGGTGGAAGAGGGGCTGCAGGTCTTCGCCTACGTGTTGCTGGACAATCACGTGCACTTGGTGGTGCGACGCGGTACGATCGCACTGGGGCAGTGCATGCGGCGGCTGCTCACGGGCCACAGCGCCGTGTTTAACCGGCGGCATCGGCGCAGCGGCCACCTGTTTCAGAACCGCTACCATGCCGTGCTCTGCGAGGCGGACAACTACCTGTTGCAATTGGTGCGCTACGTCCACCGTAACCCGGTGCGAGCCGGCGTGGTGTTGGATCCGGCAGCGTACCGCTGGAGCAGTCACGCGGCTTACCTCAGTCGACGGTGCCCGGCGTGGTTGGAGAGGAAGACGGTTTTGGACATGGTTGGGGGACGGGCGGCCTATCGCCACTTCATGCAGGAGGGGGATGGAGAGGGGCGGCGGGCTGATCTGTGTGGGCGGACGGACAGGCATGAAGGCGGGGATGGGCCTCGTGTGTGGCTCGGCGGCCAAATTCTCGGGGATGAGCGCTTTGCGCGGCGCAGCGTGCGGGCCGGGCGGCAGCGGGACCTGGAAGGGGAGCTGGACAGAGGGCGCGCGCAGGATTTGCCACGCTTAGCGAAGGAGGTGGCTAAACAGCACGGGGTCGATCTCCGAGCCCTGCGCGGGCGAGGGCGCAGCCGAGCGGTGAGCGCGGCGCGCCGTGCCTTGACGTGGGCGGCCGTGGGGCGAGGCATCCGCCCGGTCGAACTGAGCCGGTATCTGGGTGTCAGCCGGGCCGCCGTCACTGCCCAGCTCCGAACGCAGCTCGGAGCGCCAACTGATTAACAACTTAACTACGTCCCGCCCGCCGAGACTGATTCCCGGCTGTTTCGGCCGCTCAGATCAGCCGGTGCTCCCGGCACCACTGCTCGACGCGGGCCATGCCGTCGGCCAGCGTCACGCGCGGCTCGTAACCGATGAGGCGCCTTGCCTTCTCGATCGAATAGCCGGCGCGGCGCGCCAGCATCCACATCGTGTTGCGTCCGAGCTCGGAGGGCCGACCGAGCATACGCGTGGCGCCGCCCAGGACGTCCGTGACGACGTTGGCAAGGCCGGTGGAAACGGAGGGGACGTGGCTCTTGCCCAACATACTGGCAAGGTAGCCGAAGTACTGCGCACAGATGGGCTTCTCGGTGCCGGTGAGGTTGAAAACCTGACCCGCACCCGCGGGGCTCTCCGCCGCGCGCGCGATCCCGTCGACGAGGTCGTCGATGTACACCGGCGAGAAGATGCCTTGCCCGCGGGCCGGCAGCAGGAAGCGGCCTGCCTTCAGTATTTCCAACGGCAGCACGACCCACGGCCGCGAGGCGGGCCCATAGACGTCCCCGGGGCGGACGATCGTGCACTCGATCTCGCCGCTCGTGTGCGCCATCAGGACCGTGTGTTCGCTCGCGATCTTGCTGTCGACGTAGGGATGCCCGATGGGGCGCAGGGGCACCTTCTCGTCCACGTCCGTCTCGTGTTCGAATCCGAAGACACCGACGCTCGAGATGTGGACGAAGCGGCGGACTCCGGCGGCCACGGCCACATCCAGGGCGCGGCGTGTGCCCAGCACGTTGGCGCGCCAGGAATCCATCATCGACGACGTATTCGAAAGGAGCGCAGCGGTGTGGATCAGCAGGTCGCAGCCGTTCACCGCACTTTGCCACGAAGCGGGCTCGATCAAGTCGCCCGCGACGACGTTCCAGTTCTGGTCGGCCCGGAAATCCATGCCGCAGACCTCCACGCCCCGTTCCCGGTACAGGCGCATGAGCGCCCGGCCGATGAACCCGTTGCCGCCCGTGACGAACACCTTACGAAACATACCTTGACTCCCCTTCTGATCGCGGTCCTGGCTCGCGATCGCGGTAAAAGGAACAAGTAGCGACGATGCTGTCCACAGTAGGGTGCGCGCGCCTTATTCGATGCCGTAGCGCTTGCGTTTGCGCCACAGCGTAGTGGGGTTGATGCCGAGACGCGCGGCCGCTTCCTCCAGGGTCTCCGCGTCGGCCAGAACCTGCTCGATGTGGTGGCGCTCCAGCTCTTCGAGGGAACACGCGGTCGCCGGCGCAGGCGCGACGGCGGCAGGCGCGGGGGCGACAAGGCGGTCGGGAAGATCGTCAGCCCGAATCACATCGCCGCGCGCGAGAACAACGGCGCGCTCGAGTGTATTAACCAACTCACGCACGTTTCCCGGCCAGCGGTACGACAGCAACGCCTGCCGTGCGTCCTCTGCGAGCTGCACCGGGCCGCGCTGATGGCGGACACACAGGTTTGTGAGGATGTGATCGGTCAACGCGGGCAGATCTTCCGTCCGCTCCCGCAACGGCGGAATCCGGATGCCGATGACGTTCAGCCGAAAGAAGAGATCCTCGCGGAACCGCCCGGCGTGCGCGTCGGCCTCGAGATCACGGTTGGTTGCGGCGATGATGCGCGCATCGACGGCGATGGTCTCACTGCCGCCCACCCGTTCGAAACGGTGCTCTTCGAGAAAACGCAGGAGCTTGACCTGCAGCTCTGCCGGTAATTCTCCCACCTCGTCGAGAAAGACCGTCCCACCTTCCGCCGCTTCGAGCCGTCCCGGCTTGTCCTTCCAGGCGCCGGTGAAGGCACCTTTCACGTGGCCGAACAGCTCGCTTTCCAACAGCTGCTCGGCCAGCGTGGTGCAGGCAATGGTGATGAACGGTCCGTGCGCGCGCCGGCTCCACGAGTGCATGGCGCGCGCGAGCACGTTCTTGCCGGTACCGCTTTCGCCCGTGAGTAAGACCGTCACGTCAGTTTCCGCCGCTCGCCGCGCCGGCGCCAGCGCGCGTTGCATGTTGGGGCTCGCCGATTCCAACAACACCGGTTCGTGCAGCGCGCGCCGCAGCGTTTCGTTTTCGCGCCGCAGCGTTTGCACCTCGAGAACGCGCGCCAGCAGCAGCCCGACCTGATCGAGCGAGAAGGGTTTCACCAGGTAGTCGTAGGCGCCGGCGCGCATGGCCTCGACCGCTTCGGGCACCGTGGCGTACGCGGTCATGAGCACCACGACGGCATCCGGGCGCCGCCGGCGAATCTCACGCAGCAACGCCAGGCCGTCCATGCCGGCCATGCGGACGTCCGACAGCACCACGTCGAAATCACGCTGCGCCAACGCCCGCAGCGCCAGCGCAGCATCCTCAGCGGTGTCCACGCCGTGGCCCAGGCTCCCGACGTAGGTCGCCAAATGCGTGCGGATGTTTTTCTCGTCATCGACGATCAGAATGTCGGCCATGTCAACCTCGCGGTAGATCGAGCGTGAAGCGGCTGCCCCGTCCGACCTCGCTCTCCAACTGGATGCGGCCGCCGTGCGCTTGCACGATGTCGCGCACGATGGCGAGGCCGAGCCCGGCCGCGCCGAATTCGCCGCCATCGACCGCCTGCACAAAACGCTCGAAGATGCGCTCGCGCTGTTCGGCCGGGATGCCCGGCCCCGTATCGCTGACGGCCACGAGGATACTGCCGTCGCGCCTGCTGGCTCCGATCTCGACGCGGCCCCCGGTAGGCGTGTAGCGCAAAGCATTGGCCAGCAGATTAGACAGCGCCCACATCAGCTTGATCTCATCACCGGTGATCGTCAGGTCCTCCGCCGGGAGAACAGTGTTGAGGGCGATGCCTTTCTCATCCGCCTGCACAGTAAATATCTTGACTACACGCGGAATGATATGTTTGAGGTCAACCTGGCGCCGCTCCAAGGCGATGTTGGTGGCGCGCGAGCGCGATAGGTCGAGCAGCCGCTGGGCGACCTCTCGCAGGCGTTCGACATCCTCCTGCGCCGTATCGAGCAGGTTGCGCTGTCCCGGGTCGAGATTTCTCCCGTCGCGGCGGAGGAGATCCAGCGCCATCCCGAGCGAGGTGATCGGCGTGCGCAGTTCGTGGGAGAGGGTGGCCATCAGGGCCTCGCGGCGCGCCTCCTGGTCGCGCACATAGGTGACGTCCTGCAGGGCGAGGATCAGGCCCGCGTGCGAGCCGTCGCGGGCACGGTACGGCGTCGGCCGCAGCACGTAGTAGTGGTCGCGTCCGCGCAAGAACAGCGCGATCTCCATCCGTTCGCCTTCGCGCTCGGGATGGGCGAGGAAGTCGCGGACGGCGGCGCGCAGCCGCAGATAGTGTGGATGGTTTGTGCCTAAGTCCTCGAAGCGCCGGCCGAGGACGTTGTCATGTTCGAGTTCGAGAATGGCGCAGGCGACCTCGTTGATGTGGACGACCACGCCCGCGGGGTCGAGGACAATGAGGCCATCCTCGATCGCTTCGATCACCGCCTCGGTTTTGGCTTTCTCCTCGAGCACGATGTCGACCCGGGTGCGCTCAATCGCGATCGCCGCCTGCCGTGCCAACGCTTCCAGCAGTTGCCGTTGATCGAGCGGCAGTACGCCGTCGGGCGTTGCCGTCTGCAGCGCTAGCACGCCAACGGCACCACGCGCGGTGTTGAGTGGCATGTGCAGCCATTCGCCACCGGGCAGCGTTGCGGTGCCGCGACCGGCTGCCTGGTTGTGTTCCCACACCCATGTTGCCGCCGCCCGCCCGGCCTCATTCAGCTCGCTCCCCGGCGGGTGCGCGGCGCGTGGCGCCAGGCGCCCACCGTCCGGCAGCAGCACGATCACCTTGGCGAGGAATTGCTCGGCAACATGTCGCACGATGATCGGCAGCAAGTCGTCGATACCGACGGCACCGGCGAGTTGCCGGCTGAAAGCGTAGAGCGCCGCCGTGCGTTCCTCGCGGCGGCGTGCGGTCTCGGCCTGATCGCGAATGCGCGCGGTGAGGTTGCTGGTCAAAACGGCGACCACGAGGAATACAAACAGCGAGAGCAAGTCCTGAGGTTTGGTCACTGTGAAGGTGTAGACCGGCTGCACGAAGAAGAAATCGTAGACCAGCAAGCTCATGAAGGCAGCCGTAATCGACGGCCCCAGGCCGCCGATGATGGCGGCGAAGAGTACGCCGGTCAGAAAGACCAGGGCGGGATCAGGCAGCAAGAGCCAGAGCTGGAGCAGCTTGGCGATGACCCCGGCCGCCAGCACGAGCGCCAGGCCGGAGAAGTACCGGTTCAGCCGGAAGGGGCGTCGCCGCTTGAGATGCTCCCCGAAACGCCTGGCAGGTCGGTCCTCTTGCGCGGAGATGATGCGGACGTCGATGTTGCCGCTGTGGCGCACGACGTCGTTCACGGGCGAGCGCCGCCAGAGTTCTTCCCAACGGGAGCGCAGCGGCTTACCGAGGATGAGTTCGGTCACATTACGCCGCTCGGCGTAACGGACCAGCTCCTCTGCAATGCGCTCTCCGGGAATGATGACGGCCTCGCCGCCGAGCTGTTCGGCCAGACGCAGCAGTCGGGTGGTTCGCGCGCGTTCCGTCTCTGGTTGACGGTGGAAGGCGGCGGTCTCGACGAAGACCGCGAGCCACTCGGCATGACGGCTATCCGCCATGCGGCACGCCGTGCGGATGAGGCGTTCTGACACGGTGCCGCCGCTGACGCCCACCATGAGGCGCTCGGCCACCGGCCACACGCCCGGGATGGCGCGCGCCTGCATGTACGTGCGCATCTGGTCGTCGACACGCTCGGCGGTGTGGCGCAGGGCCAGCTCACGCAGGGCAGTCAGGTTCCCGACTCGGAAGTAGTTGCGGATGGCGCGCTCGGCTGCCGCCGGCATGTAGACCTTGCCCTCCTGTAGCCGCTGCAGGAGATCCTCCGGGGATACGTCGATCAGCTTCAGTTCATCGGCGCGCTCGAAGAAGGCGTCGGGAACGGTCTCACGCACGTGGACGCCGGTGATCTGCGCCACGACATCGTTCAGGCTTTCGAGGTGCTGGATGTTGACGGTGGTGTAAACGTCGATGCCCGCCTGCAGCAGTTCCTCGACATCGGAATAGCGCTTCGGATGCCGGCTGCCCGGGGCGTTGCTGTGCGCCAGCTCGTCGACGAGCACGATGTGCGGCCGGCGCGCGAGGATGGCGTCGAGATCCATCTCTTCCAGCGCGGTGCCGCGGTATTCGGTGCGGCGGCGGGGGATGATTTCCAAGCCGCGCAGCAAAGCCTCGGTCTCTGCCCGGCCGTGGGTCTCGATGACGCCGACCACCACGTCAACGCCCTCGCGCAGACGCTCGTGCGCTGCCTCCAGCATCGCGTAGGTCTTGCCGACGCCGGGCGCCGCGCCCACGAAAATCTTGAGCCGGCTGCGGCCCTCCTTGGCTGCCGTTGCGAGCAGCGCTTCGGGTGAGGGCCGGCGTTCCTCTTCCATCTGTGTGCTCACTGCGTCTGGACGCAGTTTCTCACCGATGGACCAAAGCGTCCAGCGCCAGGTTTAGGCGCAAGACATTCACCCGCGGCTCTCCAAGGATGCCGTACTGGCGAGGCTCCGTGTAGCGACGGACGAGCGCTTGCACTCGGTCCTCGGGCAGCCCGCGCGCCCGCGCCACCCGCGCGACCTGAAACTCGGCAGCGGCGGGCGTGATATGCGGGTCGAGCCCGCTGCCCGAGGCGGTGACCAGATCGACCGGGATCTGCGAATGCCCGTCCTGCTCGCGGAGCTGCTCTGCCGTGGCCTTCACGCGGTCGATCAACCGCCGGTCGATCGGTCCGAAATTCGATCCACCCGAAGACATCGGATCGTATCCCTTGTCCCCAGCGGCCGACGGCCTCGGGTGGAAGTATCCCGCGCCGGCGAAGTTCTGCGCGATGAGTTCGGAACCGATCACGGTCCCGTTGCGAACGACCAAGCTGCCGCCGGCCTGGTAGGGGAAAAGCAGGGCGGCGACCCCGGTCACCACCAAGGGATAGATGAGCCCGGTCACAATGGTGAGAACCAGCGTCATGAGCACTGCAGGTCGGAGTTCGGACGACATACGAGTCACCTCCGCGGGTCGGTCACGCCCAGCGCAATAACCTGACGAGAACATCTATCATCTTGATGCCGATGAACGGGACAACGAGGCCGCCGAGGCCGTAGACGAACAGGTTGCGGCGCAGGATCGCGGCGGCCCCCAGCGGCCGATACTTCACCCCGCGCAACGCCAGTGGGATGAGCGCGATGATGATCAAGGCGTTGAAGATGATGGCCGACAAGATGGCGCTCTGTGGCGTGGCCAGTCGCATCACGTTGAGCACGTCCAGCTCTGGGTAGGTGGCCGCGAACATCGCCGGAATGATAGCGAAGTACTTGGCAACGTCATTGGCGATGCTGAACGTGGTGAGGGAGCCGCGCGTGATGAGCAGCTGCTTGCCGATCTCGACGATCTCGAGCAACTTGGTCGGGTTGGAATCGAGATCGACCATGTTGCCGGCTTCCTTGGCCGCCGACGTGCCGGTGTTCATGGCGACGCCCACATCCGCTTGCGCCAGCGCCGGCGCGTCGTTGGTGCCGTCGCCACACATCGCCACCAGCTTGCCCTTCGCCTGCTCTTCACGGATGAGCGCCAGCTTGTTCTCGGGCGTTGCCTGCGCCAGGAAGTCGTCGACGCCGGCCTCGGCCGCGATCGCCGCGGCGGTCACCGGGTTGTCGCCGGTGATCATCACGGTGCGGATGCCCATGCTGCGCAGCTCGGCGAAGCGCTCGCGGATGTTACCCTTGATGACGTCTTTCAAATGGATGACGCCGAGGACGCGCTCGTTCTTTGCCACAGCGAGCGGCGTCCCCCCGGACTTGCCGATGTGCTCGGCGATCGCTGCCAACTCGGGCGGCGGCTCGACATGCCTGCCGTTCTTGGAGGCTGTGAAGTTTAGAATGGAATCAACGGCGCCTTTCCGGATCTGAATGCCGTTGAGATCTACACCGCTCATTCGGGTCTGCGCCGCAAACGGAATGAAATGGCCGCCGAGGTCCGCCACCCCGCGGGCGCGTAGCCCGTAGCGCTCTTTGGCGAGCACCACGATCGAGCGCCCTTCCGGCGTCTCGTCACTCAGTGAGGCGAGCTGGGCAGCGTCAGCCAACTCGTGCTCGCTGACGCCGCTGACCGGGACAAACTCGGTGGCCATGCGGTTGCCGAGCGTGATGGTACCCGTCTTGTCGAGCAACAGCGTATCAACGTCGCCCGCCGCCTCGACGGCGCGGCCGGACATCGCCAGCACGTTGTACTTGACGAGGCGGTCCATCCCAGCGATGCCGATGGCCGAAAGCAACCCGCCGATTGTCGTCGGGATCAGAGTCACTAAGAGTGCAATCAGGATAGTGAGCGAGATCGTCGTGCCGGCGTAGCTGGCGAACATCTCGATCGTGGCGGTCGCCAGGAGGAAGATGATGGTCATGCCGATCAGCAAGATAGTGAGGGCGATTTCGTTTGGCGTTTTGCGCCGGCGCGCGCCCTCGACCAGCGCGATCATGCGGTCGAGGAAGGTTTCCCCGGGGTTCGAGGTGATCTGGACCTTGATCCAATCGGAGAGGACGCGCGTGCCGCCGGTGACCGCGCTGCGGTCGCCGCCGCTCTCACGGATGACCGGCGCCGACTCGCCGGTGATCGCCGACTCGTCCACCGAGGCGATCCCTTCGATCACATCACCGTCCCCAGGGATAATATCACCGATGTCCACGATGACGAGGTCACCGCGCCGCAGACTCGTCGCCGGGACGAGCTCGTAGTCCGATCGCCTCCCATCGCGCAAGCGTTTGGCCATGGTCTCTGTTTTGGTGCGACGCAGCGTATCGGCTTGCGCCTTGCCGCGCCCCTCGGCGACGGCTTCGGCGAAGTTCGCGAACAGCACCGTGAACCACAGCCATGCCGCGATCTGCCCGACGAAGACGGGTTGGGCGTTCGGCCCAGCGGCTACGAGATCGCGCACAAACAGGATCGTGGTAACCGCCGCCACCACTTCGACGACGAACATGACCGGATTCCGCAACAGCGTCCGCGGATCGAGCTTGTAGAAGGAGTCGATCATCGCCCGTTGGACGATGGCGCGATCGAACAGCGACGGCTTGGTGGCTTTGGCCATGGTGAGTTTCTCAGAGGGTCTTGCCCGCGACCATGAACAGGTGATCGACGATGGGGCCAAGTGACAGTGCCGGGAAGAAGGTCAGACCGCCGACGATCAGGATCACGCCGACGAGCAGGAAGACGAACAGCGTGCCGTGCGTCGGGAAGGTGCCGGCGGATGGCGGCACTATCTTCTTGGTCACGAGCGAGCCGGCGATGGCCATGATCGGTATGATCATAAGGAAGCGGCCGATCAGCATGGCGAACCCGAGTGTCAGATTGTAGTAGAAGGTATTGCCGCTGAGCCCGGCAAAGGCGCTGCCGTTGTTTCCAGTGCCGGAGGCGTAGGCGTACAAGATTTCACTGAAGCCGTGCGGTCCCTTGGCGAGCGGACCGGCGAGACCCGCCGGAAGCAGGCTGGCGAGGGCCGAGAAGCCGAGGATGCTTGCTGCGAGAATAAGGATCGCAAGCATCGACATCTGCACCTCCTTGGCCTCGATTTTCTTTCCGAGATACTCCGGCGTGCGACCAACCATCAGGCCGGCGATGAACACGGCGAGGATGGCGAAGACGAGGATGCCGTAAAGTCCGGCGCCCACACCACCCACGATCACCTCACCGAGCATGATGTTGACCATAGGCACGAGGCCGCCGAGCGGCGTGAAGCTGTCGTGCATGCCGTTCACCGCTCCGCACGAGGCGTCGGTCGTGACGGTGGCAAAGAGGGCGGTGTTGGCGATCCCGAACCGGACCTCCTTGCCCTCCATGTTGCCGCCCGCCTGCTCGGGCGTAGCCGCCATGTCGACGCCGAGCGGGCGCAGCAAAGGATTGCCGCGTGCCTCGTTCCAGTAGATCCCCGCGACTCCAAGCCAGCAGAGGATCGCCATGGCCCCGAGAATCGCCCAGCCCTGGCGCTGGTCGCGCACCATGCGGCCGAAGGTGTAGGTCAACGGCGCGCCGATGGTGAAAATGGCGAACATCGCGAAGAAGTTGCTCAACGGCGTCGGGTTCTCATACGGATGTGATGAGTTGGCGTTGAAGAAGCCGCCACCGTTGGTGCCTAGCTGCTTGATGGCTTCCTGCGACGCCACCGGTCCCTGCGGGATGGCCTGCTCGGCGCCTTCGACCGTGGTCGCGTGCACGTAGGGGTGGAGGTTCTGCGGCACACCCTGCCAGACAAAGATCAGCGCCAAGACGAGTGACAGCGGCAGCAGGATACGCAGGGTGCAGCGCACCAGGTCGGCCCAGAAGTTGCCGATGGTCTCTGCGGAATGGCGCGCGAAGCCCCGCGCCAGCGCCATGGCCAGCGCAATGCCGGTGGCCGCCGACACGAAGTTGTGGAAGGTGAGGCCGGCCATCTGCGCCAGATAGCTGAGGGTGGTCTCCCCGCTGTAGTTCTGCCAATTGGTGTTGGTGGTGAAGCTCACGGCCGTGTTCCACGCCAGGTCAGGCGGCACAGCGGCAAAGCCCTGCGGGTTGAGCGGCAGCATGCCTTGGAGCCGTTGCAGGAAGTAGAGCAAGAAGAGGCCCGCGAAGTTGAAGAGCAGCATCGCCACCGTATATGTCGTCCAGTGTTGTTCTTCGGTGGGATCGACGCCGCAGGCGCGATAGATCAGACGCTCGATGGGGCGAAACACCGGGTCGAAAAACGTCGGCTGACCCTCCATCACGGAGTAGAAGTACGCTCCGAGCGGCCGCACCAGTAGAAGTAAGAGCCCGAAGAAGAGAAGAATTTGCACGATACCGTTCGCGGTCATTGTGGCCAGCCGGTCAGAAGTGGTCCGGACGCAGCAGCGTGTAGACGAGGTAGATCAGGAGCCCAACGGCCACGAACCCGCCCAAGACGTAATCGAACGTCATCGTCACAGCCTCTCGCAACCGAAGACGTAGAGAATCGATACCGCTGCAAAGAGCACAGTCAGGATCACAAACAGTATGTCGTACATTTCCCCGGTTTCCTTTTCGTAGGCGTCAACCAGCGATCACCGCGAAACGCAGCCTTCATACCAGTCCTGACGGTATTGACCCGTCTACAGTTCACGGGCTTCCTCATGTGGCTCTTGCGAAATGCAGCATGCAGCAGTGCGTTTTGCAGCAATGGCGGGAAGGCGTCAGTCTGATTTTGGGCCGCACCATACGTGGACTTTCGCACTTTCTGACAGGGCCTGTCTAGGTGCCGGGGGGCGTAGGGATCAAGGCTATGTTGCGTAGGCGAGCGCGTCGATGAAAGGGGCGAGGAATTTCGGTGAGAGCGGTTAGTG
>Ga0187884_10000286_pt1 | contig 52640 bp, 49 predicted proteins | sample June2016WEW_20_4_FD_132983 | JGI IMG/M metagenome (GOLD analysis project Ga0187884, IMG submission 132983) | Peatland microbial communities from SPRUCE experiment site at the Marcell Experimental Forest, Minnesota, USA - June2016WEW_20_40 | ecosystem: Environmental > Terrestrial > Soil >...
CCCCCCGGCAGCTCCTGGGTGTGCCCGCCCACCTGGTCGCCGGAGTCGGCGGGGTCAGCGGGCCCGGAGCGCTCCAGCTCCGCGGCCAGGCTGACCATCCCCGGGATCACCTCCAGGCCGAAGCGAGCGGCCACGTCACCGCCGCCGGGGTCGCACTCGACCACCACCGGGGCCCCGCGCCCCTCGGGCCAGACCGCGGCCAAGGTGAGGGCCGCGGTGGTGACGCCAACCGATCCCTTGGCGGCGACAAGGGGGACGATATCCACGGCTGTCAGCTTCCCGGGGGGACCAGGGCGAGGCTGACGTTGCCGGCCGCCGCCGCGGTGGTGACCGTCTGCACGTCGGAGGCGGGGAGGCTGAGCGAGACGATGACCCCCTGGGTGATGGCGGTGTCCGATGGAGTGTCGACGGCGGTCACGGTGGCCGCGACCGGCGCCGTCGCCGACGTTGCGGCGGTCGGGGCGGACGCCCCGCCCGTCGACTGCGTCTCGGGCGTGGTGATCACCACCCAGACCGCGGCCCCGGGGGCCAGAGAGGGCGGTGCGTCGCCCGGCTTGATGAGGACGGCGACGACGGCCTCGCCCGCCGGCGGCGGGAGGCTGCCCAGGTCGGCAGCGATCAGGGGGGCGCCCGCGGGCATGGCCACCGCGGCCGGGCGCCCGATCACGGTCGACTCGTTGCTGGCGGTGATGAAGGCGATCCCGCTGGTGCCCGTGGAGACGGTGGCCAGCCCCAGATCGGAGGCGGTGATGACGTCCCCGACGTCGACGGGGTGGGAGAGCACCAGGACCTGGTACTGCTGACCGACCTGGGTGAGGATGGTGCCGAACCCCAGCGCGCAGGCCACCACCAGCAGCAATCCGAGGATGGCGAGCGGTATCCGGATGCGGCGCGGGCGGGGCCGGAGCCGCGCGGGGGTCTCCGGAGGCGTGGCGAGATGGAGGTTGCTCATCGCTCTAGGGGTTCGGGACGATCACCGTCCCGATCTCGTCGACGGTGACCGCCGTGGTCGTCGACGGGCCGGGGATGATCCCCAGATCACCGCCCCCCGCCACCCCCACCGAGGTCCAGGTGACGTCGTACGCGATGGTGGTCGTGATCGTGAACTGCTGGTTAGGACCGTTGGCCGAGGTCTCCTGGTACGTATAGCCGCAGGTCGTGCTCTCGTCCTGGTCGGGGATGCTCGTGTTGTACGCGACGCCGGGGCCATCGCAGGTGACCTGGTTGCCGTCACCCATGTCCCAAACCAGGTACTGGGGGGTGGCGGTGGCGATGGCCGTGATCCCGCCGGCCGTGGCGGTCGCGGTGATCGGCTGCCAGTCCGCGGGGCTGATCCACAGCCAGCTCTCCAGGTTGACAATGGCCTTGCCTCCGGACGGGGCTATGGAGACGGTGGGAGCGGGGAGGTTCAGCTCAGACTCCGCGGTCTGGCCGACCTGGCCGGGCGTGGGGCCGGTGGGGGCGGCCGGCCAGACGAGTGCCAGGAATGATCCGAAACCGTCCAGGGCCGGCGAGCACGTCACCAGGTAGTACTGGCCGGTCTCTTCTGACGTCGTCTGCTGGCCATACGGGACGAACGGCAGGATCCAGTCGCCCGGGGTGATCGTGGTGAGTGGTTGCCAGGTGCAGGTCACCGTGGTGCTACCACCGCCAGAACCAGAACCACCCGGGGAGCCAGGGCTCCCTGCGGACACCGTGCACTGCGTGGCGAGCGGCGGACAGGAGATGCCGCTGGAGCCGCCTTGACCGCCCCCACCGCCCGGAGCCTCCGCCAACACCCCAGGGGTGGTAGCGACGATCCCGAGCGCTGTGGCGATCAGGGCGAGGGTGACGCGGGTGTGCATGGTGTGGTCTCCGATTGATTCTGGCTGAGCCGCCAAGTGCCGGCCTGCAGGACCATGGACGCCGTGAAAGAGTCCCAGCCGGCGGCGGTGGAACCGCCCCACGGCTGGGGGCTCGCCGGGGTGTTAGTGGTCTTGTCCACGATGTAGCGGGTGTCCCAGCCGCAGTCCCGGACGGTGGCCGTGCTCCCGTCCACGCTGGTCACGACGGCGTGCGGCGTGTACGTGCCGACCTCGGCCCAGTCCAGCTGCTGGAGCGCGCCGAGCCGGCCCTGGGCGACGGTCAGGGCGAGGCCCGTGTACCACTCCAAGATGCCCGGGTACTGTGGATTGGGGACGGCGGCGGCGGTGTCCCAGGCCAGAATCGCCTGGTCGTACCCGTTGAGGATGGCGGCGTTCGTGGGATCCACCATCGGGGTCGGTGTGGCCATCTCAGGGGGCGTGCTCGTCGGCGTGGAGGGTGAGATGGATGCGGGGTGTGTCGATCCGCAGCCCGCCAGGCCCAGGGCCGCGGCGGCGCAGAGTAGCGCGAGGAGCTGGGTAAGTTGACGGCGCCGCACCGGGCGAAGGCGCTGCGGAGACGCCCAGCCGCGAGCGCGGTTCACGATGGTCCTCCCTTGTTCCCCCGGGCGTGCGCAGCCCGGTTCCGAGGAATGGTGCCATGTCCGCCGGATCTGCGGCAAGCGATTGGGCGGTGTGCCGCGTAAGACCCACATGATTCGTACAGGAATCCGACACGAACCCTACACGCAGGCGCAAACGCGGCAAATGGCGCGCGCCATCGTCTGCCTAGTTGCACTTCGTCCTCCTCCCTTGTCCCCGTCCATCTAACCAGATCGCCCGCGGGACTTGATAGATGCACCTGTCACCGGCTGGTTAGCCGTTTGCATCCCCCGGACTGACGTTTGCATCCCAGGAGAAGCAGTCGAACCGGTGACAAGCGACCGCCCGGGGTGCCTCATCGCCGTGAGGGCGGGGAAGGGGCGGCGGGCAGTCCCGCCGGCGGCTGGAGATGGAGCTCCTCGCCGGCGACGCCAACGGGCGCTGGCCGGGCCGCCTCTGCGGGAACATCGCGCAGCTTGGCCGGGCACCCGCCACGTTGTCTCGCGCTGGATCTACAGTCCCCCCTCCTCGAGAGCTCGCCGGGCCTGGGCCCGCCTCCTCTCGGTGATCTTGGTGTAGCCCGAGACCGACGCGAGGCCGGTATGGCCAAGGGTCTCGGCGGTGAGGCGAGCGTCGCCCAGACGCTCCTGGAGGAGGGTGCCCAGCGTGTGGCGGAGCTGGTGAGGATGGAAGGGCGCCACGCCTGCGTCCTGGGCGAGCTGGTGGCAAATGTGGCGGGCGCCCTGGGCGGTCAGCCGGTTGTCCGGCGTTCCCCGTGAGGCCGGCTGGAAGGAGATGAAGAGGGCCGGTGAGCGATCGTCGCGGGCACGCAGGTAGGTGTCGACGGCGCGCCGGGCTCGCTGAGTGACCAACGCGGGACGCTCGCGGTCGCCCTTGCCCCGCAGGACGAGCCGCTCGCGGGCCCAGTCGGCGCGGTCGAGGCGGAGCAGCTCGCTGATACGGGCGCCAGTCGAGAGGAGAAGGAGGAGCAGCGCCCGATCGCGTTTCTCCGGGAGGCTCGAGGCGGTCAGGGAGGCGACCAGTCGCTCGCGGGCGGCGGCCTCGAGTGGTTTGGGAAGGCGCTCAGGAAGGCGGGGCAGGTCAATGCCTGAGGCGAGGTCCTGGTGGAGCCACTCCTCCCGCCGGCAGAACCTCAGGAAGGTGCGCAGGGCGATGAGGCGGCGCCGGCGCGTGCCCGCAGCCAGGGGCTGACGGCCTGAGCCCGCCGTGCGGGTCGCGCGCGCGACGATGCGCTGGAAGGCGCGCAGGAGGTCGCGGTCGACGGCCGCCACCTCCACTGGACCGCGGGCGTAGCGGGCGCAGAAGGCTTGAAACCGGCCCAGGTCCCCGGCGTAGGCGGCGACCGTGGTCAGGCTGGCGTGGCGATCCAGCTCCAGCCACTGAAGGAACTCGGTGACCGCCTCGCCGAGGGGGACGGAGGGTGCAGGAGGCTCGGCCATCCCGCCATGGTACCGGCTAACTGCGCTAAATTGCAGTTTAGCTCGGTTACACCCACGCCCTCCGCGCCCTCCGTCAGGCCGTCGGCCCGATTGATCCGGGCTCAACCAGTAGCCGCTGCCGTACGACATCGACGCCATCACTCCGGTATCCTCGTGAAGGAACCACGCCCAGCGCCGAATCGATGGCGGGCACAGAACGAGAAGCTCACCCCCCTCGCCTGGGTTTGCGCCGACGTCTGGACGAACCACACCGCCACGACATCATCGATCGTGCGGTTACGCAGTAGGGAGCGCAGTGATCGCGGCTCGCTCGACGGACAGGCCCTCGCCAAATCGCACCATATACGTGTCAAAGCCGGCAACGTCTGCAGCCTCGGGGGTCACCGTTGCGACCGCGACGTTGGCGAAGGTGGTGGTGCCGAGGTAGTCGTCGAGGCTCTCTCCTGCGCTGCGCCGGCGGGCGTAGTCGGCGAGCAGAGCCATGCCCCAGGCGCCGCCTTCGCCGGCGAGGTCGCCAACGGACACAGGCGTGCGGATGGCGGCGGCGAGGATCCTCTGCCCGACACCACGGGTCTTGAACAGGCCGCCGTGGGCGTACATGCGCTCCAGAGTGACGTTCTCACGGCTGAGGAGCACGTCCATTCCGATGCGTAGGGTGGCCAGGGACGAGAACAGGTGCGCGCGCATGAAGTTGGCGAGGGAGAAGCGGCTGTTGGGTGTCCTGGTGAAGATGGGTCGGCCGGCCTCGAACGCCGTGATCGGTTCGCCGGACAGGTAGTTGTAGGCGAGCAGCCCTCCCGCATCCGCATCTCCCTCGAGGGCTTGCGCGTACAGCAGCTGGTACAGCTCGTCCGCGTTCAGGCGCCTGTCGACGGCTCGGGCGAACTCGGCGAAAAGGTCCACCCAGGCATCGAGATCACCCGTACCGTTGTTGCAGTGCACCATGGCGACGGGATGTCCGGATGGCGTGGTCACCAGGTCGATCTCGCGGTGCACGCCGCGGAGGGGCTGTTCGAGCACAATCATGGCGAAGATGCTCGTGCCGGCGCTGACGTTGCCCGTCCGGGGGGCGACACTGTTAGTGGCAACCATGCCAGTCCCGGCGTCCCCTTCCGGAGGACACATGAAGACACCTGCCTCGAGGTGTCCGCCCGGGTCGAGGAGCCGCGCGCCGTCCTCAGTCAGCGTGCCCGCGGGCTCACCGGCCGTCAGAACCGCGGGGAGGAGGTCGGCCACGCGCCAAGGCTGGGCCTGCACTGCCTCGAGGCCGTCGAACCGGTCCAGCATGGCGCGGTCATACCCCGCGGTGGTGGTGTCGATGGGGAACATCCCGCTCGCGTCCCCCACGCCCAGCACCTGACGCCCGGTCAACTTCCAGTGAACGTAGCCGGCCAGGGTGGTCAGGTAGGCGAGCCTGGGCAGGTGATCCTCGCCTTCCAAGACGGTCTGGTACAGGTGGGCGATGCTCCATCGATGCGGGATGTTGACGGCGAACAACTCGGTTAGCTCCAGGGCGGCCCGCTCGGTGTTGGTGTTGCGCCACGTCCGGTAGGGTACGAGAAGCTGCCCTGAGGCATCAAACGCGAGGTAGCCGTGCATCATCGCAGAGATGCCCAGCGAACCGACGGTCGTCAGCCGCGCGCCATAGAGGTCCTTGACGTCGGCTGCGACCTGCGCGTAGCAGTCCTGCACGCCCACCCAAACCTCGTTCAGGCCGTACGTCCACAGCCCGTCGACGAGCCGGTTGCTCCACTCATGCGCTCCCGTGGCGATCGGCTTGCCGTCCGGTCCGATGAGCGCAGCCTTGATCCGAGTCGATCCCAGCTCGATGCCGAGCGCAGTGTCCCCGGACTGGACAGCTAAGCAGACCGCCTCGTGAGCCTGGGCGCGGCCGCCGGGGAGCTCTGCGGCGGTCATGTCAGGCGCCTGCCGCACCGGCGCTACGCGCTGGTCGACTGCCATTCCTTCCGCAACCGCCGGATCGCGCGTACTCCTCCACGCTCACTAGCTCACGCCCGCTCATGACGCTAACCGCGTCGCGCGCGCCCCCCGGCCGATACCCGTCCCGAGATCTCGGGTGACCGACGAGGCCGGCCGCGGCAAGGGGGTGGAGGGCCGACGGCAGACGGCACCACGGACCGGCCACTAGCCGACTCCGCTCTGCCCATAGTAAGCAGCGGGACCACGCTTGCGCTCGAAGTGCTTCTCTAGCAGGTGTTGCGGGATCGGCAGGGCATCGGGCACCAGCAGCAGCGAGCGACAGGCGCACTCCGCCACCATCTCAAGGGCCACGGCATTCTCCACGGCTTCTTCCGCGTCAGTGCCCCAGGTAAACGGCCCGTGCGACGCCACCAGCATCGCAGGTAGCTGGAGCGGCTCCGCTTTCAACTCCATCAGCCTCTCCACGATCACATCACCCGTGTGCTCCTCATAGCCAGACTGCACCTCGTCGCGGCTCAGAGACCGCGTGACTGGCACCGCTCCGTGGAAGTGGTCCGCGTGTGTTGTCCCGAGGCACGGAAGCTCGCGCCTGGCCTGTGCCCACGCCGTGGCGAAGACCGAGTGTGTATGGACCACACCGCCAATGTCGGGGAAGGCCCTGTACAGAACGAGGTGCGTAGGCGTATCCGAGGATGGTCTCATTTCACCTGCGACCACAGCGCCGGTGGCGACCTCGAGCACAGGGATCATCTGAGGACGGAGATCACGGTACGGGATACCGCTCGGCTTGATCGCCATCAAACCGGTCTCTCGATCACGCGCGCTCACGTTTCCGAAGGTAAGGGTGACCAGGTGCGCAGCTACAATCGCGCGGTTCGCCGCGACCACGCGATCACGCAGTCTGTCGAGCGACGAGTGCTCTAGGTTCGGCTGACCAGTCGGTGGTACGCTTCGTTCCACCGCAACTCCTTCATGAACTGCACCGGCTCAGACCTTGCGTCGATGATCACAAGCTCCACGCCCAAAGCCTCGGCGAAGTCGATGAGCGTTGCTGTGTCGAGCGCAGTGCTGAGCACGGTATGGTGACCTCCCCCGGCTGCCATCCACATCTCAGCCGCCTCCACGAGGGTGGGCTCTGGCGCCCACACGGCTCTCGCCACCGGCAGACGCGGCAGCGGATGCTCGGGCCCGACTACGTTCACCTCGTTGAGGACTAGGCGGAACCGATCTCCAAGGTCAATCATTGTCACGTTCACCGCAGGCCCGGCCGCTGCATCGAAGACTAGCCGGACCGGATCGGGTTTACCCCCTATCGTGAGCGGGTGAATCTCACAAGTGGGGCAGTCGTCCGCCAGGGAGGGACAGACCTCCAGCATGTGGGCACCTAGCACGAGCCCCGTTGGGTGGACCATGTCATAGGTGTAATCCTCCATGAACGAAGCCCCCCCCGGGAGGCCAGCACTCATGACTTTCACGGCGCGAACGAGAGCAGCGGTCTTCCAGTCGCCTTCGGCACCAAAGCCATACCCCTCAGCCATGAGCCGTTGAACGGCGATCCCGGGTAGGTGAGGCAAGCTGCCAAGGTCCTCGAAGTTGTCCGTGAAGGCGCCGAAACCGCCTGTCGCCAGAAAGGAGCGCAGCCCGAGTTCAATTCGAGCGGCATCTAGGAGCGCGCCGTGGCGATCTCCACCGCGCCGCAACTCGGGCGCGACGCGATACAGCTCCTCGTATCGCCCGGCGAGCGCGCCGACTTCGTCATCGGTTGCGCTGTCAATCGCCTCGGCGAGCTCGTTCACGGGATACGCGTTCACGGCGACGCCAAGCCTCACCTGCGCCTCGAGTTTGTCCCCCTCGGTGACGGCGACTCCCCTCATATTGTCCCCGAAGCGAGCAATCGACAGGTGCTGCAATTCATGCCAGCCGCACGCAGCGCGCGCCCATGCACCGATGCGGGCCACCACCTGGCCATCTCGCCAGTGCCCAACGACCGTTTTTCGTCGGACACCCATGCGCGTTGCCATGAAGGCAAGTTCGCGGTCCGCGTGGGCGGATTGATTAAGATTCATGTAATCCATGTCGATGTCTGCCCACGGGATTGCGCTGTTGTACTGAGTGTGCAGGTGCAGGAGCGGCTGGCGCAGCCCGCCGAACAGCGGTATCCAGCTCTTCGCAGGTGAGAAGGTGTGTGCCCAGATGATCACGCCCACGCAGTGGCTGGACGCGTTCGCCTCATTGCAGATGGTCGTGGCAGTCTCAGCACTGACTACCACGCCTCTGTAGTTAACCCGGGTAGGAATTGACTGCGCAGCGTCGAGCTCCGCAGCGATCTGTCGGGCATGCTCGTCCACGGCGGAGAGGATGTCCGCGCCGTAGAGCTCTTGGGCGCCGACGACAAACAAGAGCTCACGCGCCGACAGTGATCCAGACAGCCCTAACGCATCAGAAGCGCCCCATTCTGCGCCGGCCGCTAACGGCCTGGTATCGTATGCGTCCATCGTATGCGTACGATAGCACAGCGGCCAGCCGGAGGAAAGTGGCCCGGGCCCAAATCGCGAGCACCGATGGCTGCCTTGCCCCGAGACGCCCGTCCGTGGTGGCGTCGACCATGACCTCCGGGCCCCAGACGTGGTTGGGCCGCTCCGCCCGGAGCCGTCCTGCCGGGACCGTGCTGATCCCCAACCGGCGCCGCTTGGGCGGCAGCGCCGGCACTGGCAGCCCCTCCTCCCGCCAGATCCGCTGCACCGCTTGCGGTTCACCCGCCAGCCGTCCTGGCGCAGCGGCGCCCAGACCCGCCGGTACCCGTAGCGCTGCCACCTCCGCCCCAGCTGACGCATCCGTCGGCGGAGCCGCTCCTCCGGGGCCAGTACCGGCCGCGGGGGCCGGCGTTGAGGCGTCCGGCGCTGATGGCGCGACGTTCATCACATCGACCGCTTCGCCGGCGTCACCCGCGGCAGCGCCACAAACCTCTCACGACATCGCCACAGCGGAAGCTGACACCCCCGGCACCCATACCCGCATTGCGCCTCCGTCGCGGTTTCCCCACAAGCCGTATGGCACCGCCAGCAACTCAACCGGGCGAGACGGGAGGTCTAGCAATCCTCTCGAAGCCGACCGATAGGGCAGTCCAAGCCACCCCGGCATCAAACGTTGTTCGCCCTTGAGACGCAGCCCCATGCACCCGTCAAGCTCAGCCACGCGCTGCAGCCTCGGACGACCCCGGAAGTCCACGGCTACGTCGCGCAGTCGCACCCCCCGAGGTAAGTCACGAGCCTCTAGACAGTAGACGACGGGACCGCGCTCGATCGCGACCAGCCCTCGGCATGCGTCAATTGCTGGATGAGCAGCAAGAAAACGTGGGCGCATCCGAAGGTCGATCTTGACACGGTCTCCCCGCGCCCACACGCGATTGAACACAAACCCTCGCCGCCTATGGTCATACCCCACACTCGCGCCCTCTCCGGCCCCAGCACGCAGGAGCTCAGCCTGCGTCGCTACGCTCCAAGCCGGCCGCCTCACGAACAACTCCCACGCGCCGTGGCCACTCTCCCCCACCTCGATCTCCACCTGCCCTCTACCCCAGGGTAGATCCGACCGAATCTCAAGGGCGAGCTCAGCCCCACCAGGCCCGCCAACGCGCACCGTGGACGGCATCAACTGATAGATGGCAACTCCAAGCTCGGACCGCGCCGCAACGTAATGCGGCAGGCAGGCCAGAAACCGCATCACGTTCGGCGGACAGCACGCGCATGTGAACCACGACTGTCGCCGGATTCCACCGCTATCCGCGATTACCTCCTCATCGTCCCTCACTTGCAACGGATTGGCGTACAAAAACGAGGTGCCGTCGATCGAGACGCCAGCGAGTACGGCGTTGTACACGGTCCTCTCGATCAGATCAGCGTACTTCGCCTCGCCCGTCGCCAGGAGAAGCCGGTACGACAGCATGACGCTAGCGATGGCAGCACACGTCTCGGCATAAGAACGATCGTTGGGCAATTCGTACCGGTCGCCGAACCCCTCTTCATAGTAACGGGATCCCACGCCGCCAGTCACATAGGTCTGTCCCGCCACCATGTCAGCCCATTGCCGCTCCGCGACCCGCACCAGTTCCTCGTCCCCCGCCTCCACCCCCGCATCGACCGCCCCAGCTAGCAGATACAGGGCCATCACGGCATGACCTCGCACGCGCGCTGCCTGTCGCACAGGCAGATCGTCGAGAAAGAACTCCGGCGTGAGCATCCACCCGCGCATGCGGTTATGGCCCCGCCGTTCGATGAATGCCTGTGCCAGCTGCAAGCAATCGCCCCTCCCCGTGATGCGATACAGCTCCACGAGCGCAGACTCGATCCCAGGGTGCCGGGGCATCACCTCAGGCTCGAGCCTAGCCATCTTCGCCAGGTGGTCGGCAAATGCGCACGCCACATTCAACAGCCTTTCGTCGCCGGCTGCCCGTGCCCACGCAATCGCCGCCTGAATCAGGTGCCCACCGCAATACAGTTCATGTCCAAGGCGCCATTCTGCCCATCGGCGATCCGGCTCGTGGACCTGAACCCACGAGTGCAGGTACCCATCGGCCATTTGGGCTCTCTCAATCAGTGAGATCGCGACATCGGCGCCATCCCTCACCTCATCCGGCAAGCCCGCGCGCGCCGACCAGCCCACAGCCTCAAGCCACTTGTATGTCTCCGAATCGAAGTTCTTGCGCACGTCGATGAGTGAGTTCACGGCATAGCCATCCGGGATCTCCGGAATCTCGGGCGGCTCGGCTCCCCCTGTCGCCGCGGCCTGCAGGTACGCAAGATTGCCAGCCCGCTCGAGCTCGGCGAGCCCGCATAAGAGGCTAACGCTCCTGTTGCGGTCGGTCCTCTCGCGCCAGAACCCGTCGGTCAGCTGGACCTCGTCCTGCCCCATGGGTCGAAGGCGGCTGCGCGCCCCCACACTCGGAACTACGGAGTTGATCGTCATACCTGCCCCTCTTTCACCAGTTCCTTGCATGGAAGGCTCGCTCCAATCGGATCTCCATCCGGCTCCGGGTCAACCCTCAGCACTCGAACGTCCCAGCCGCGTAAGCGAATCACCTCCCGGCCTCCAAGGGCAGTGCCCTCAAGAACGTCCGTCACTGCTAACCCAAGGCAGATCTCCGCGTCCGTCCACGACCAGTTGTGCACAAAGAGCAGCCGCGTGTCGTCTGCCCCTACCGCTGAGGTCACCGTCACCGAGGCGCCTTCGACACCGCCGCCCCAGCACGCCTTGGGCAGAATGCGCCGGAAGATGCTCCTGGCGAGCGCGGCGTTCGGGACCGATCCGAAGGTCGTGATCCGTCCATCACCATATTCGTGCGTCACCACAGCCGGCCACTGACCGAAGAAGGCGTCCTCATACACTGCGACACTGCTGGCTCCCTGCGGCACCAGATGATCAATCCAGCCCCACCCCTGTGCACCATCCGCCAGGGGCCCGCCGGCGACCGACCGCACCGGTATAGGGGTGCTCGGCGTCGACGACTCCTGGTACCAGATGCCGGCGGCCTCGTCGAGGAGTGCCGGCTTGCGCTCTCGCCGCGCCCGAGCGTCGGTGTCGGCGTACCCGGATCGGACCCCCAGCACCAGGTGACCTCCCAGCCGCGCATACTCCCGTAACCACTTCAGAGTGTCGTCCGAAGCAACATATAGAGCCGGCGCGATCAGTACCGGCAGCGCGGCAGCCAACTCGCCTGGATCAAGTCGCCCGACGGAGCCATCCAGCTGAGCATCGTGGATGAAGCGCACCTGGCCACCGGCCTCGAAGGCGCCTTGATAGAATGCGTCGAGAATTCGCCGGTAGGAATCCTGGTCTCCGCCCCCCCTGCGATTTGAAAGCGCAGGCTGTGCGGCGAGCGCCCACTTCGAAGCATAGGAGTAAACGATCCCCACGTCCGCATCGGGCGTTACGGGCAGCAGCGACCTTGCCGTCCCCAGCTCGCGGCCAACCTCTGCGATCTCCTTATACACACGACCAGGAGCGAGGTCGTGCGGCAACACGCCCACCCAGTGCGTCTCCGCCCCAAACGGTAGTGTGTGCCACTGCCAGTACTCAATCATGCTGGCGCCACGCGCGACGAGGGCCCACGCCACCTGGCGCCACTGGCCGTCGTATCCCGGCAGATGGTGCCACGACTCGCCGATCGCTCCGGCGTTGGTTTCGGTGATCAGGAAGTTCGCACCGCGAGAGCCGAACAGCTGATCCGCCGTCCGGTACAGCGCCCATGCTCCGACCGTTCGCCAGCCCTGTTCTTGGTCGATACCCGTGCCCACCTCAAGACCGTGCTGCATGTCGTAGTAGACGTTGCCCGCAGTGATGTCAAGCATCTCCCCGAGAGCCCGGTCATCCACCGCCAAACGCTCCAGGGCGATGCAACTCGTGACGAACTGATCCTCCCTGCAGAGCCCGCGTACGATCCGCGCCTGCCAACCTATGAACTCTGCTGTGATCATCGCTTGGAAGCGCCGCCAAGCCAGATCGTACTGAGGCTGCAGATTGCCATCCGGCGTCCAAAGGTCGCGCCAATCCGACAGTCGATGCGACCAGTACGCTAACCCCCACCTCTCATTCAGAGCCCCGACGGTTCCGTAGGCCACCCGCAGGTGGTCCACGAACGACTCAAACACGCCTCGGTTGTGGAGCAGCTCGAGACCAGGTTCGTTGTCGACCTGAAAACCAATCACGCTGGGATGGTCCCGATAGGTCGCCACGATTGATCGAATAATGCGTTCCGCGTGAAAACGGAAGGCGGGATGAGTAAAGTCGACCTCCTGCCTGGCCCCCCACGGGATTCTTTCGCCCGAACGCCGTTCGCCTGCGATCTCTGGGAACTTCCGCGCCAGCCAGGGTGGCACCGCGTAGGTGGGGGTCCCCAGGATTACGCTCATGCCACGTTCCGCAGCCGCATTGAGGATGGGCCGCAACCACTCCAGTTCAAATCGCCCGTCTTCTGGTTCCCACGTAGACCACACGGATTCCCCGACCCGTATCACCGTGAAGCTCGCACCTGCCATGAGGTCAAGGTCCACGTGGATGGGACGGTCCGGTTGGTACTCGTGATAGTAAGCCGCACCAAACAGAACACCGGCGGTGCGTCGTGTATGCAAGGCCACTCGCTCTCTTCCCCAAATCTGCCGCGATCCAGCGATCTCATCTAGCCGATCGCGGGATCGCATGTTTGCCGTCTCGGCACCCATCACCGACTGAACGGATCCACTTCCGACCCACCTTTCCCAACTTGCGTCAGCTCTCAGACACGCGAGACTGCGGTCCCGGGATCACCAGCCGTTTGACGCGGCCGCGATCCGCAACGGTCCGAGTCCCATCACCGGTCCGTACCCGAGGCCGCCGGTGCCGCCCCCAGGCCCCCCTTCAGACTCACGCACCTTCACTGTGGACACGCAGGAGTCCCTCCGTTCCGAACGAGGACCCGACATCCAACCGAGCCACAAGCCACGACACCGGTGGAAGGGTCAGTGTCAGTTGGCGCCCATCCACGGATCCCCGACCCGCGCCCGGGACCACCCGATCGGGCGTCTCCCGAGTATTGCGGGCATGTGGGTCGGCATCCGACAACACCGTGACTTCGCAGAGGCTGGCGCTCAGGTTACCGAGATCGACCTCCAGCTCCACATCCTCGTGCGTATCTCGATTCACCGCGAACACCGCGATATGGCCCGTCTCGGCTATCGTTGCCACAGCGTCGACCACCTGCACAGCTCCGTATTTGTCCACCTCCATCTCGGGCGCCTCACATGCGATCAGCGCCACCGAGCCCTTCGCGCGCGACGCGGTAAGGGCGAAGGGATAGAAGGTCGTCTGTCGCCATGCAGGTCCGCCAGGCTCGGTTCTGATAGGGGCGATCACGTTGACAAGCTGGGCAAGGCACGCCGAGGTTACGCGGTCGACGTGCTTCAGCAGGGCAATCAGCAGACTCCCAACCACCACGGCGTCAGCCGCGGTATAGGCCTCTTCGCATAATGGCGCTGCACGTGACCACTCCGTGCGTGGCTCCGCGCTCTGAAACGCACTCAGATACCAGACATTCCACTCGTCAACGGCTACCGCAATCTCTCTCGGATCTCCGCGCTGCGCACCGACAGCATCTGCCGCCGTCACGACCCGCTTGATGGCTCGCTCCAAATCCACTGATGAGGCGAGGAAACTCTCCAAGTCCCCACCAATCTCCTCGTAGTATGCGTGCAGTGAGATGCAGTCCACTAAGTCGTAAGTCTCCTCCAACACCGTCGTCTCCCAGGTGCCGAAGGTTGGCATCGCCGGCCCAGAACTTCCGCATGCGACGAGCTCGAGCTTCGGGTCCACCATGCGCATGGCTCGCGCGGTCTCCGCAGCGATCCTCCCGTACTCCCTCGCCGTCTTGTGGCCCACCTGCCACGGCCCGTCCATCTCATTCCCCAAGCACCACATCCGAATCCCATACGGAGTAGGCGCCCCGTGGCCTCTCCGTAGTTCGGATAGGGTCGTTCCACCCGGGTGATTCGCGTACTCCAGCAGGTCCAGAGCCTCAGGCATTCCACGGGTACCGAGATTGAGCACCATCATGGGCTCGACTTGCGCCCTCTGCGTCCAGCGCATGAACTCGTCCAATCCGAACTCGTTCGTCTCGATCGCGTGCCAGGCCAAGTCGAGCCGCGTCGGCCGCCCCTCCACAGGGCCGGCGCCATCTTCCCATCGGTAGCTCGATACGAAGTTACCGCCAGGGTAACGAACAATCGTGGTACCAAGCTCAGCCACCAGCTCCAAGACATCGCAACGAAATCCTGAGGCGTCCGCCCGCTTGTGGCCGGGCTCATAGATTCCCGTATAGACTGAGCGCCCCATGTGCTCCACAAGGGCCCCGAATAGGCGTCGCTGAACGGGGCCGATAATCGCAGTGTAGTCAAGCTTCCCTCGGACCTTCAGCATTCGTGCCTCTCTGACGCGGGCTTCATGCCGCCACTCGTCCTACTTCAAACTGCCCAGGGTCATTGCCTGAACGACACGATCGCTCAGTATGACGAATACGAGTATCGTTGGAATCATCGACATGACGGTGAACGCGAACGCCAGCGGGTAATCAGCGTTATACGTCGTGAGGAAGTAACGCATTCCGACCTGCACTGTTTGAGATGACGAGTCCTGGGTGAGGATCAAGGCGTAGAAGAGCTCGTTCCAGGCCGAGATCATGACGAATATCCCTGCAGTCGCCGCCCCAGGCACAGAGAGGGGAGCGACGATATGGCGGAACACCTGATGGAAACCAGCTCCGTCACTCCGCCCGGCGTCAATGATCTCGCGCGGAATCGAGTCCACGTAACCCTTCACGACCAGGAAGCCGATCGGAAAGAACATCCCGGAGTACACGAGGCCAAGGCCAAGAAGACTGTTATACAGACCGATCTTTATGAACGCTAGGAAGATGGGCGTAATCAGCGCATTGGTCGGCAGCAGGATCCCGAAGATGAGCACGAGAAACACCGTCTTGTTCAGGCGGAATTGGTGAAGCAGTGCGTACGAAGCGAGCAGGGAGGCCGCAAGAATCACCGTCGTCGCGCCCAACGACGCTATGATGCTGTTGCGCAGGTATAGGAAGATTGGCTGGTCGGAAATCACGGCGAAGTAGTTCGCGAGCGACCACGACCTTGGAAGGCTGAACGGGCTATTGAACAGCTCCTGCTCTGTCTTGATGGACGACATCAGCAGCCAAAGCAGCGGCACGACCGTCACCACCATGAGGAACACGATCAAGCCCCAGCGCAAGCTCTTGCCGATCATCGCAGAGGATCCGAGCGTCGGAGGGCGAAGAATACAGCGGCCATGAAGACGGCCCCTAGCAGGAGCGTCACCACGCTCGCCGCCATGGACGCACCGAAACGCAATCCGACGATCATCTGATTGTATATGTACAGCGACATGGTGGACGACGCATTGGCCGGGCCACCCCCGGTCATGAAGAATGGATACTCAAACGTTCGGAGACCGTAGCTGACATTGAACAGTACGAGGAGGGCTACGGTCGGTCGAATCAGCGGTAACGTGATGTGCCAGTCCTGTTGCCGTATGGTGGCCCCATCAAGCTCTGCGCTCTCGTAATACTCATGCGGGATTGTTGAGATCGCGGAGGAGATCAGAATCATGCCGAAACCGACATACAGGCAAAAAGGAACCATCGTCGCCCACAGAGCTGTCTGCGGATCCTCGAGCCACGGACGCGCCAGTTTCGACAGGCCGAGCGACGAAAGAGTTCCGTTTAGGAGGCCCAGTGTCGGATTGAAGATGAAGTACCAGAGTAGCGCCAGCGCAGTTGCCGCGATGACATTGGGCAGCACTAGGATCGTTCGTATCACCTTGGCGCCCCGCTTGATCCGCATCATCGCGAGCGCAGCAAGGGTGCTCAGTGGCGCCTGGATGAAGGCCCCGACAAGGGTCCAAGCTATCGTGTTGATGAGCGACTTCACGAAGCTTTGGTCCCGGAAGAGGTCGGTGAAATTTGCCAGCCCAATCTCTTTAGGTACGCCAATTCCTATCCAGTTGGTGGTACTCAGCGCCACCACGAAGATCAGGGGGCCGACCAGGAAGAGCATGACGAGAGCAAGACCGGGAAAGAGATAGAGAGCGACGGCCAACCGCTGTCTGACTGCCTTCCAGTCAATGCGAGGCGCGGGCCCCTCGCGCAGTCGGGCGCGGGGTATTTCGATTAGCACGGCAACGATCCTGCGGAGTAGGGTGTCTCACGTGGTTCCGAAGTGGAGCCACGGGTGCCCGCAGGTGGCCGGTCGGGGCCCGGGTTCACCGATTCACTCGCCTCAGGGCCGGACAAACCCGGTACCACGCCGTCCTCCACCACTCCGCACACGCCGGCAGAGATCGAGGCAGGCTGCTGGGCTAAGGACCCTCGGCAGCGCACGCGTACCGCAATCGTCGCGCTGGTATGCTGGCCGTCTGCAGTGCCACATCCGTGCCCACTGACAGAACTCAGAGCGGCGTCACGCAGAGGGTCTGCGCCCCAGACCAGCGACCACACCGCTAACTGCCCAAACGGCCTCATCGCAGCATTACGCCCTTGCGAGGCGTCCCGCCAGCCGGAGACTCACCGAATCCCTCCTGGTACTTCCACGGGTAGGTAGTTCAAGTTCATGGTATTATGATGAGGTTCGTATGCTGCTAAGGTATGCAGTATACCCAGAGGTGATGAACCATGCAAGGGCATGATCGAGCAGCCGGGTCGGTACGTGCCAAGAGGATCAAGGACCAGCAGGAGACGGAAGTGCCGAGGGCCCCGGTGACCATGAAGGACATCGCGCGCGCGGCCGGGGTCGGTCAGAGCACGGTGTCTCGCATCCTCAACAACACCCCGCTCACCTTGCCGGTGTCGGCAGAGACCCGGGAGCGGGTCCTAGCGCTTGCGCAGGAGGCGGGGTACCGTCCCAATCCATTTGCTCGAGCCCTGCGGGGGGGCCCGACTATGCTGATCGGGGCAATCGTTCGCGACATAACGGATCCTTTCTTCGCGGTTGCCATCGATCACCTCGCCCGGTCGGCCAATCGACACGGATACTCGCTCGTGCTGGGGCACGCGCAAGCGAGCGTGGACGAAGCCTTAGCGTTGGCAGGAGTGCTCCAAGCCCGACAATCTGATGGCATCCTGCTCGTCGGTGACTTTCGGCATGAGCCGCAATTGCTCGAGGACTTGGAGCGAGGGACGGCTCCCGTGGTGGCGATGTGGCACGGCCAACGTAGGATCAGCTTTCACTCTGTCGAAGTTGACAACCGCCAAGGCGTTCATCTTGCCATGGACCATCTCAGGGCTCTTGGTCACTCACGAATCGCTTTCCTTGGCGGCGAATCGCTGGGCGACATCCGTGATCGGGAGGCAGCCTACCGTGAGTATCTCCACGACGCGGGAGACAGCTATCGCGCCGGCTACGTTCGGCGAGCTGCGAACACCTTTCGAGGCCCTGAAGCGGCCCTAAGGGGCTTTCTCAATGCCCGGGAGGCGCCAAGCGCCATAGTCGCGGCCACCGATGTCCAAGCGATCGGCCTTCTCCAAGCTGCTGCCCTCTCCGGTGTACGCATTCCCGAGGACCTTTCCGTCGTCGGGTTCGATGACATACCCTTTGCTGCTGCCACGACTCCACCTCTGACCACTGTGCGCATGCCCGTTGGCGAGATGGCCAATGCTGCCATCGAGCTCATCGTTGAGGCCCGAGGAGCGACCAAGTCGGCCAAGGCGATCACCCTAGCGCCCACACTCGTCATACGTGGCTCCACAGCGCCTCCTCCAGCGTGACTCGGCGCCTACGGCGGAGCGGCGACGGGAGGTCTTCCCAGGCGACCAAGTTTGGTGACCGGGGAAGGCTCAACGCACGGGACCGAGGCCACAGTCAGAGTTGGCTCAGACACTCGCCTGTCTCTCACCCCTTGAGGCTGGTTGCACCAAGGCGGTCCGCCTCCATGGGATCGGCGATCTCCGAAGCCACGAAGAGCCTCCACCGCCCTCGCTTTCTTGGAGGCTCTGGGGCGTCCTGAGTTGGGTGCAGTCCGACTCGTGAAGTCATGCTCCCGTCATTGGCTGGTGTCGAGCCTCGAACTCGACGGGGATGAGCTCGCTCAGGGGCGACTGGGCGGCCCCGGCGCTGCTCACCAGGCCCGCGCATCGCCCTGCCGCTGCGTAGCGCACTACCTCAGTCTGCCGGCTCCTCGACCTGCAGCGAAGCACGGCCTCGCTAGCTCAGCTGGTCGGAGACGGCCTTGCCTGTCACGGGATCAAAGAGATGAAGACGTCGTCGATCCAAGCCAAGACGCACCCTATCGCCGCGATCGACCTTGAAGGAGGCACCCACGCGAGCCGTTAGCGTGTCTCCACCGCAGACGCCATATAGGAACTGATCCGACCCCAAGACCTCCACAACGTCTACCTTGAGGTCGATCTCACCATCGTCTTCGCGGACAATCTCGGTTAGCGCCTCTGGCCGAATCCCTAGGGTCGCCTCCCGTACCCTGATCGCCCGCTGCAGATTCACCGAGAAACCGCTCGCCACGGCGCAAATGCCGTCCTTGATGGTAACAGGCACCAGGTTCATCGTTGGGCTCCCAATGAACCCGGCAACATAAGTGTTGGCAGGTCTGTCATACAGGTCCCAGGGGCGATCACACTGTTGAAGGATGCCATCCTTCATCACTGCAATGCGGTCGCCCATTGTCATGGCCTCCACCTGATCGTGCGTCACGTAGATGAACGTGGCCCCTAAGGCACGGTGCTGCTTTTGCAGCTCCAAACGTGTCTGGACGCGTAGCTTGGCGTCCAAATTCGAGAGCGGCTCATCCATGAGATACGCCTTGGGATGACGCACCATGGCCCGGCCTAAGGCGACACGCTGCCGCTGGCCACCTGACAGCTCTCGCGGCTTACGCTCGAGGTAAGGGTCCAAGCCCAGCGTCGTCGCGGCTTCCCTCACTCGCTCAGCGATCTCCGCCTTGGGTGTCCCTCGCATCTTCAGGCCAAAGGCCAAGTTGTCGTACACGGACATGTGTGGATAGAGGGCATATGACTGAAACACCATCGCAAGGTCTCGATCTCGAGGGCCAATATGGTTGATGCCTTGGCCGTCAATCTCGATCTCGCCCTCAGTTACCCGCTCCAATCCCGCGAGCATCCGCAGGGCCGTCGTCTTGCCACATCCAGACGGACCCACTAGGACAAGAAACTCGGAGTCCCGTATCTCCAAATTCAAGTCCTTCACGGCAACGACATCTCTGCCATACCGTTTGCTCACATGGCGAAATGCAATGGTTGCCACTCTTTCGACCAGCCCCTTCTTTGTTACAACATTCCGTCAGCTGCTTCCCGTACCATCCGGCGAGCTCCCGGAGGCGACTGGTGATCTTCCTGCCACCCTGTTCGCCTCCCTATCCAGTGCCAAGTCCCTCCACTTCCAACCGAGGGCATATTCGGCGAGATGCTAGCACACCACTTCTCGCGCGGCGACTAGCACATCACCTGACGGAGCGATGCGGCCGAAACCGATCGCGGCTCGACCGCATCGCGCACGTCTGTGACGTCTAACCCGAGGTATTCGCCTGCTGTAGCTGTGAAGCAAATTGGTCCGGAGTCAGGGAGCCCAAGGCAAGGCCCTGAACCAGCGCCGGGATCTGCGCCAGACCTGCGGGAGTAAGTGCCCTAGAGATCATCGTCACACTGTCGGCTGCCTTATTGGCGATGTTGACAATCGACGACATCTGGCAACTCTTATCAGAGCTGAGCGCCTGGGTCGACAGCGTCATCTTCGCTGTCATCAGGTACTGCCCAGACACAGCCATCTCAACGGCATTCTCGTTGGAGGTGAAGAACTTGAGCCAAGCGACGACGGCTGCCGTCTTCTTCGGATCCGTCTCCTTCTTCGCGCCCCATTCGTTAAGGGAGTCAGTGACGGTGAACCCGGTGGGCATCTTAGAATCAGGCAACGTCGGCGCTGGCGCTGTCTTCACCTCGCATGGATCCGCCAGGCCTTCGATGGCATTGTTGAGGTACGTCCCATCGAAGATCATTGCGGTCTTTCCGGAGATGAAGTCCTCCGAGGCGACCGAGTAGTTGGCGCCGACGGCATCGGCCGTCGTGTATTGGAACATTCGCTGCGTGTATTGAGCCGCTGTCACGATCGCAGAGGTATCCAGGGACGCTCCCGGAGCGAACACGTTCGGCCCGCCGGCTTCGGCAGCGACGTAGCTGAAGGCGTTCATCGTGTGCCACGCATCGTCTGTCGTCATCAGGGAAAGTGGTGTGATCCCCGCAGCCTTCAGCTTGTCACAGTCGGCGAAGAACTCTGTCCAAGTCGTTGGTGGGCTGGCGATCCCCGCTTTCGCGAACAGGTCGCTGTGGTAGTAGAGAACCGCGGGGCCTTCGTCCCCCGGGATCCCGAAGATCTGGCCATTGATCGTGAGCTTCTTCAGAACCGTCTGAGGAAAGCGTGCCTTCCACGCTGGATCGGCATTGAGATAGGGCAGGAAGTTCATCAGAACCCCGGATTTCTCGCGGCTGAGGTCAGCGGGATTGAAGTTGTACATGAAGACATCGGGCGCAGTGCCTGCCGCAATCTCGGTCCGAATCTTCGCCTGGAGCGCATTCCAGTCGGCCTGCTGGTTGTTGACGACGACGTACTGCCCTTTATGCGCCGCATTGAACTCAGTGATCAGTTTGTCCAAGACCTGGCCGCGCGGTATGTCGGAGGTGAAGTTGGCGACGATGGTGATCGTAGTCGGCCCGGTCGACGGCGACCCCGAGCCGCCGCCGCACCCCGCCAGAATCGAGATCCCCATCGCCATGGCCACGATAGAACCCTTTGTTCGAAGCATATGCGTCACCCGTAACCCAGCCTGTGCATGATCTGGAATCGTATGCCGCGAAACCCTTGATGTCAAGCGCTCCCGAGTTCGCCCTGAGAGCCCGCGGCTGGGGGGGCGGGGGATCCAGATCGACAAGGGCGAGCGGCCGGGGCTCACGACCGAGGAACGGGGCGGCTGATGCAGCGGGAGCGGCAGAACCGTGAGCTGCGCCGCGCCAACGATCCTCCACAGCGCCGCCGCTTTCTTCGGGTCCGAGCTCGACGGCCGACACCCGAGATGCCCCAGTAGCTCCAGACCCACCGTGAGCGCCGGGGAGTCGAACCGATCTGCCGCGTGCTGCAGTTCGCCCGCGCTGCGTACTACGCCGCCACCAGCCGACCCCCCTCGGCGCGGCGGCAGCGGGACGAGCAGCTCAAGCCCGAGATCACCCGGGTCTGGACGGAGAACCGCCGGGTGTACGGCGCCGACAAGGTGTGGGCGCAGCTCCGCCGGGAGGACACCCCATGGCGCGCTGCGAAGGACACTCCGTGGCGCGCTGCACCGTGGCACGGCTGATGCGCTACCCGGGCACCCGTGGGGTGGCCCGCGGCAAGACGGTCCGGACCACCGTGGCCCCGAGGGTCTGCATGAGCCGCCCGCGCATAGTCGGCCCGGGGTCACGCGAGCCACCCTCCAGGGCCGGGATGTAGTTCTGGCTGACGGCCAAGCGGTGGGCGAGCTGGCGCTGGGTCAGACCGTGCGCTCGCCGCCACTCCGCCAGGTGGGTGGCCCGGATGCGAATCTGGACGGGATCAGCTGGTGCCATTGGGCCAGCATACGACAGGATAGTAGGTCGGTGGTAGCAAATCTACGTCCTAGTAGCCCATCCTTTCGGGCTCCGCGCGCAGCCCCGCGCAGCTCCTGCGTCTGGCCTCCGACCTGGTCGCCGGCGCCCGCCGGGTCAGCGGGCCCTGACCGCTCCGACTCTGCAGCGAGGACCACGACTCCCGGGATGACCTCCAGGGCGAAGCGAGCAGCGACGTCCCCGCGCTCGCAGGGTGCGGGCTGCCCTTCTTACGCGACGGTCAGCGAGTAGACCACGCGGGGCCGACCGATCTCCCCCGGCGCCTCGGTCCGGGTCAGCACGCCGCGCCGGACTAGCTCGTTGGCGACTCGGTGGACCTTTCCGTAAGCCCAGCCGAGCTCCGCTGGCACCGTCCGATCCGCGAGGCTGAACGGGCCAGAGGACCGCACGAGTGCGGCGAGCCGGGCCTCGTCCGCCGACAGCTCGTCGGGCAGGGTGACGCTCGCGCGCCCCGTCCAGCGCGCGAGCGGGTCAGCGGATCCGCGCAGCCCCGTGCCGGCTTCCGCCTGGGTCAGAAGGAAGGAGCGGACACGCCGAACGAGGTCCCTCGGGTTCCCCCGGGCTCCCTCGATGAGTTCCCCCGGGCACTCACCTTGGAATCCGGCCTCCTGCAGACGCTGAGCTGCGAGCTCCCTCGCTTCCTCTCGATCGAGAGGCGGAACCGGCAGCACGCCGTCCTCCCACCAGGCGTCCGCCCCCGCATCGAGGTACGGGGTGGGATCCTCGGCACCCCCCACGACGACCCAGGAGATCCCCAGGCGCCAGAGGTGTCGCCGCCACCTCCCGAAGAGCTCCTGCGCGGTCTCAACCTCCATGTCATCAAGGCAGACGACGTGCGCCGGCGCCAGGGCTACGGAGCCCAGGTCCACGAGCATCGCAGGGATGTCATCCGTCCCGGCCACGGTGGCTCCTCGCACCCGGAGGACCAGGTTCAGCAGGCGCGCGGCGTCATGGACCCTCGAGCCGTCGACGAGGTCGACCGGTTGCCCGCCGAGGGCCAGGCGCCGGGCGATCTCGTGGAGCAGGGCCGTCCGGCCCGAGCCGTCCGCGCCGAAGAGGAGCACGTTGCCTCCCAGGCTGACGGTGCGGAGTGCCCGATCGACGATGGTGTCGCGCCCGATGAGGGCGGAGTGCCCAGTTTCGGATACACCCGGCAGGGGCATGGGGCCCACCGCTCGTGGAATGGCCTGAGGCGAAGCGGTCACGAGAGCACCTCGCTCGACGAGATCCCTCCCTCCTCTCTCGCAGAGAGGGGGTCTCGCGCAGCGAGCCCGACGTGTAGGAGTCGCCGGTTATTGGGACGGACAACTTCGACGGTGAAACTTGACGGTGCGGCCCGGAGGGATCGGGAGCCCGCCCCTGGGGGTACAAGCTCGCGCCCCCCAGCGGCCGTGGTGACGCCCCTGGCGGTACGCGAATCCGCCCCCCGGGGTACCTCCGTCCGCCCCTCCAGGTACACCGTCCCTGCGGGGGGCTCACCGGATGATGAAAGGCTGACGAAAACCCCCCAACCCAGCCTTTCGTCATGCCCCGGCAACCATTTCGTCACACGCGCGTGACAGAACTCGCACGTCACCGCCCCTGCGGGTACACCGTGGTCGGTGCGGGTCATCGGACGTCGCTCAGCAGATCGCGCAGGCTGGCCACACCGTCGTGGCCGTGGGGCTCGCCGGTTCGGACCGCGGCCGCGCGACGCGCGAGGCGCTCGCGCACCTGTTCCAGAGCAGCCGGAGCGGCGGCGTTCTCGGTCGCCTTCGCGTGCTCCCAAGCGCTGTCGCGTTCTTGGCGCCAGCCGGCCGCCGTCTCGACCACGGCGGCGAAGGGGTCATCGGAGTCGATCTCCTGTGAGAGTGCCTGCGCCACCGCAGCGACGCCCCACTCCGACACCAGCTCGCGCATGACCTCCGCCTGCCGGGCGGAGAGCCGGCGGCGAGGCGAGACCACATGCCAGGCTGCCTCGAGCTCGCCTACCACCTCGGCACCTGCCTCGGAGACGGCTGCGCGAGGAGACCGCCGGCAGCGGAGGACGTAGTTGCCGCGGTCCCCGACCGCCGGCTCCACGTGCAGCTCGTAGCGAGGATCTGCGTCCTCGACCACCGCGCAGGCTCCCCTGATCCGCTCGACGATCTTCCGGCGCCGCGCCCAGGTGTCGATGGTGAGGAGGTGGGCGATGGGGGTGGTCCGGCGGCCCGCTGGCTGGAGCCCGAGCACCACGGGCTCGCGGCTGTCGGGGAAGAGGCTCCACCGCCACTCATCGCGAATCCGCTCCCCCTCGAGCCAGACCCAGAGCCGGGCGGCGAGGAGGTCTCGGGCCATGATCGCGTCCCAGGTCGGTGCGTGGAGATACGTGAGCGGATACCGCAGAAGGGTGCGCGCGGTCCGCTCGTTGAGCGTTGCCCGGCAGCGGGCTCCGGGTCGGCTGCGCGCCTCGTAGTCGGCGAGGAGTCCTGCCCCGGCCTCCCTCTCGTACACGCCGTCCGCCTGGACCGCAGCGAAGACGGCGCTGGTGAGCCGCCGCAGCGATGCCCTGACCAGCGCGTACTGCTTGCCGCCCTTGCCCTGCAGGCCGAGGGCGGCGGCCAGGTCGGAGATCGTGTACGAGACGCGGTGGTCGACGGGGAAACCGCGACGAGCCCAGGCCGTGAAGAGTTCGGTAAAGGCGCGCTGGTCCCCGATGGTGAGCGAGGGCCCGGCGACATGGACGAGCGGGCCGGAAGGGCTCACCAGGTCACCGGGGTTGAGCGTCGTCGAGACCAGGTGCCAGATGGGCGAGCGCGCCAGCGCCAGGTCCTGGCCGAGGGTCCGCGGGCCCAGCGCGATGAGCCGACGGCTGCTCTCCAGGAGATCGGGGTTGACCGGCTGCAGCGCCTCTGTCACCGGTGGTCCGCCGAGAGACGGGTCGCGATCTCCTCGAGGGTGAGTCGCTCCTCTCGTTGGAGGCGCCGGATCTCTCGGGCTCGGTCCAGTGCGCTGACGTCGAAGAGGTGGTACCCGCCGGGGGTCGCTCCCACAGGGGAGAGCAAGCCGAGATTCCGGTAGTGCTTGACGGTCGAGGGGAGTGTCCCGATCTCCTGCGCGATCTGCGTTGCGCGGAGCAGGCCCATACTCGCCGGTGCGCTCGCCCCCATGGCGTGCCTCCCGTGTTGTGGAACGTAAGCTGGAAGTCGGAAGTCGGCCGTATCCTGGCAGGAGTCGGGCTGGCTGTCAAGATGTTGGGGCGAACACCCGAGCCAGCGCCATATCTAGTGGCTGCTGCTGACGGCTCCGATGGCCGCCTTTACACGGCCCCAGCTTCGAGGGCGCGGACGATGTCTGAGAGTGCCTCGACGACTGTCTGCCACGCCTGTCCCCGGTCCTCGGCGGCGGCGCTCGCGTCCCGGAAAGCGGTCAGGTCCGCTTGCAGTGCCTCGCGCCACTCACGGAGCGAGACAGACCGCTGAGCGGCCAGGCGGGTGGTGGCCAGCACTGAGGGATGGACGTCCACCTCCCACCACTCCGGCCCGACCTGCCGCCACTCGAAGGGAAGCGTGATTCGAGTGGGCCGACCCAGTGAGGGGCGGGCGGGACGCGGGGTACGCCGCGGCGAGGCCGGGGCTGCGCCCGCAGCGTCGGTGGCGGACCGGACGGCGGCGATCGCCTCGTCGATGGTCCGACCGGCGCGGCGCTGCTCGTTGACGCGGCTGATGAAGTCAACCTTGGCGTCACGGCTGGGAAGCCCAGCGATCGCCTCCAGGGTCGGACCTCGGTCGGCGGGCTCCTGAGCGCGAAGCCCCACCGCCACCGCGAGGGGCTCCGACCTTTCGCGCAGAACTCGTCTGGTCTCCATGTCCAGGCCGAGCACCGCGTTCATCTGCCGCACCCAGCCGACACTCTTGCGGAGCTTCTCGGCCACGGCGTCATCGCTGGCGAGGCCGAAGAGCTCGCGGATGCGCTGCATGCCGACCGCGGCGTCGGTAGGGCTGAGAGCGTCCCGATGCAGGCTCGTCGCGTACGCCTCGAAGAAGGCTCGATCCGGATCGGCCCCCTCGACCATGCAGGGGAACTCGACGACGCCCGCCCGCTGACCGGCGCGGAGGCGGCGCTCGCCGTCGGTGAGCATGTGGAGGCCCGTCTCGGGGTCGGCGGGCCGGACCAGGAGGGGGGTGCGGATTCCTATATCCGCGATGCTCAGGGCCAGCTCCTCCAGCGTCTCCTCGTCGAAGTCCTTGCGCGGCTGGTCCGGGTCCGGTACCAGGTAGCGTGTCTCGATCCAGAGAAGGTCCGCCCGCTTCTCGAGCTGGACGTCCCGGGGAGGGGCGGTCCGCAAGGTGAGGGCGTTACGCGCGGCTCTGCTCATGCTGCCCCCACCATTTCGGGAGCGAGCTGAAGGACGTGGCGGGCGAGCGCGGCGTAGGCGTCCACGGCCAGCGAGAGCGTGCGGTCACGGCTGCTGCCGTAGCGGTCCCGGTACTCCCGCAGGGTGAGATGCAGCGCGCTGGCCTCGATGACCCGCGGGCTGAAGGGGACCACCTCCGGGGCCATGATCGCCCCGAACTCCGCGCGGATCAGTGCCAGGCCGTCGGATTCGATCCCGGCGCTCGGGCTGCGGCGGGTCACGCTGACAGCCACCCGCCCAGAGGCCCGCAGTGAGGGGAGCCGTAGGTCCCGACGCATCAGGTCAGCCTCCTCCAGCATGTTGATGATGTGGTCCGCGTCGAGCTTCGCCGGTGTCGACGGCACGACGAGGACATCGGCGATGGTCATCACGTTGAGCTGGATCATCTCCGAGTGGCCCACGTCGATCACCACGTGCCGGTAGTCGGAGGACACCCCCTTTAGGGCCTCCTCCAGGACGTACTCGCGGCGGGTCCTCTGGCCGAGCTCCCGGTCGGCCTTCCTCATCTGCGGGTGGGTCCCGATCAGGTCGAGTCCGGGGCGCACCGGGCGAATGTAGGCGCGCGCCGAGGGGGTCGGGACCTGGCGCAGGATCGCGTCCAGCCCGATGTTCGGCTCGGAGGCGACCCCGCAGAGCTCGGTCAGGTCGGCCTGTCTGTCGGCGTCGATCAGGAGCACGGGAGGGTCGAGGATCGCCAGCTCCGCCCCGATGTTCTGAGCAGCTGTCGTCTTGCAGACGCCCCCCTTGTCCGCCATGAGCCCGAGGATCATCGCCTCGCCCCCTCGAGGAGGGTCGCCAGGTCGGCGGGGTCGATGTGCGAGACAGCCGCCTGAATGAGCTCGCTGTAGGTCGGCTTCCGGTAGCCGGCGGCGAGCGCACGGGCCTGGAGATCGACGAGACGGACCAGCGTGTCGCGGGAGAGGTGGAGCCGCACCTCGTGGGCTGCTGGAGCGGTCATGGACATGGAGTAGGGGTGCTCCCGGGGGATGTTGCGTGGCGCCGTCGAGCGGGAAGGATAAGCGGACCGAAGCTCATCCGTCAAGGCATCCCGCACATCCGCCGCTCCACGGCATCGGTGAGCTTTGCCTCAGGAAACCACCCGGTAGCGCGCCCACCACTCCCGGGAGCAACCAACACCGCCGCTGAGCGTTACAGCGGTCCTCCCACCGGTCCGGGCGAAGTGCGGCATCTTACACAGATGCCGCGTCACGGCGTCGGTGAGCTTTGCCTCAGGAAACTACCCGGTAGCGCGCCGGCAGCCGTGCGACCCGGCGCCCATCTGAAACTGGGCCACTGCCGCCCGGAGTGTAACCGTTGCGACCGTTGCGCACAGGTGATAGATTGCGGCAGGAGGTAGTCCATGTCCACGACGCTCACCGGCCCGGACGTGCGGGCCTGGCCCTCGCTCAGCCGTGCCGCCCGCGCTCTGGGCGTCGACAAGTCGACTCTCTCGCGCCGCGACGATCTTCATGGCGAGCGTGTGGGGCAACAGGAAATCCGCCTGTCTCCCGTCACGGTCATGCGTCTGGCCCGGGAGTACCGCCGTCGCGTCCTCGATGAGGTGGTCTTTGACCTGGTCGAGTATGCCCGCGAGCATGCGGAGGATCAGACCGAGGCGGTCGAGGCCGAGATCGACGCGTACCTGGCGGGTCACCCTTCGACCCCTCCCGATGTCGCTCAGCTGCTCGAGCTGGCTCGCCGTCACCTGCCCGCCGAGCTCTATCGGCAGGTCGAGCGAGCCGCGATGGGCACGGAGGATCGAGGCGTCAACGGCCTGGACTAGGCAACTCGTCGACGCGGAGGGCCTGCTGCCCCAGGCAGGGCGATCGGCCCTGGGCGAGGCTAAGCGACCTGAGTCAGATGGCGACCACGTACCGATCGTCGTCGACCGACCTTCCCATCTCGTTTGGTTGCTCGTTGTGGTCAGGTGGCTGGAAGCTGATCACCAGGTTACGGTCGAGAGCGCGGGCGACACGGCGCAGCGTCTCAACGCTCGGCCGGTGATGGCCAGCCTCTAGCCGGGCGATCGCCGAGGCGCTCGTGCCCACACGCCGCGCCAGCTCCTCCTGGGATATCCCCAACTCCATGCGGACCCGGATGACGAGGCGAGCGATGCGCTCGTAGGGGAGGAGGCTCTCAAGAGCGGCCCGGTACTCGGGATTGGCGGCAGCCTCATTCATGGCATCGGGGTGGGAACGGCCGATGGGCGTTCGGTTCATCGCCCCACCTTATCAAAAATGAGAGGCTGGTGGGCACGGGCATCGATCACGGTGCGTCGCGACCAGCTGCTCGCGGTAGGCATCACGAGGGTCTGGTTCACGTGCGGCAGGGCGCTGAGAAGCAGGCCGGCGAGGAGGCCGAAGAGGCCGAGCTGGAGTAGGGAGGCGCCCTACGCTCCAGGTGAGCCCTCCACCGAAGCGATGGGCGCGGGCGTGCTGTATACGGTCGGCACCGCCGGGAACACAACCTCGAGCCCCAGCTGCATGGCCTCGGCGAAGGCGGCGAGTTGGCCCACAGTAGGGTTGGCCCGGCCCGTCTCCACGGCGACCACGTACGGGGCAGAGACGCCCATGCGACCAGCCACCTCCGCCTGAGTCAGGCCGATGGATTGCCGGGCCGCGCGGATGCTCGCGCCCACGCGCTTGGCGTAGATGGTGGACCGGTTCGTGTGTGGCAAGTCGGAACGCCGCCGGCTAGGCGAACACGCCCACGGCTACTGCCGCTTCGTCGACGGTGGCGACGATGTCACCGCTCCGATACGCATCCGGAAGGCGACGTGCCCACGCCTCTGGGTCATCTTCAAAGCGGAGCGATCGCCCCGTCTCAGGATCGAGAATGGGGATCTCGAGGTCGAGCCAGGAGCGGTCGCCACTGACAACTTCAAACTCTCGCCCCTGCACCGTGAGTTCGACACGAACCACATCGACGTAGGCGGTGCGGTCGTCGTTGAGTTCCCGACTGACCAATGTCACGTGAACCATGGCGGGGGCATCTCCTTGGGCTGCGCTGACCCTAGCATAACCCCTTGGGTTATGTCAAGAGCTCAGAAATCGCCGCAGTGGGTCAGTTTGGGCGATCGCCATAACTCCCGCGGGGGCGAGCCGCTCTCAGATGAGGGCACGTCTGGAAGATCGGGAGATCGTCGCCCTGCTACAGCTAGGCGGCGTTAGGCGCCTGTGGGCGATCCTCGGGAGCCGGATTGGGAAGGGGAAGCGGAGAGACCGGCGATGGCTCCTTGGCAAACTCGAAGTCGGGGAAGCCATCCGGGCTGGTCACTACGAAACCGTTTGCCAGGGTTATCGAGTACACGATCCTTCCGCCTGCGAGTGGCACGACCGGCCCACGGATCACCAGCATGTCTTCGTTCATTTCATGCTCTCCTGGGGCCATAGAAGCTAGCTCGCCACTTCCGGGCGCGCTGGCCATTCTGTCTGATGATGCGCTCGACCTCCGAATCCTGCACCTCCACGCAACCTGCCTGTGGCGTGATCGTGATGAGCCGGACCTGACCGCCCACCTTCCCGTCCTGGCTCGCCGTTTCTGTGATCGCATAAACCGCCAAGGCGGACAACTCGGCTACGGTCCGGCCGGGCTCGTAGAGACGATTCAGTAGGTATAGAGCGTACTGGGCAACCCCGGCCAGGGCGAATCCGTATTCATGGAGCATCGGCGGGAAGTCGAGCCCACTGAGGAGCTGGATGATCCGCGCCTGGTCGAACGCCTCATTAGCTCCAGGATCAAAGCCAGCCACGATGGCCTGTATGTCAGGTCGGGACATCTGCGGGATGCCAGGTGGGGCCGCCGGTGGTAGGTGGGGGAACCACTCTCCGTAGCACTGCCGAGCGACCTCGCGGAAGCTGGATGACACGTTCGTCACCCCGTCTAGTCCCTCCGCTTGGACCTTAGCCTCCACGTTCCGGACGAGCATGGCTCCGAGTTCTCCGGAGCCAGCCAGCAGCACGGCGACGTGCTTAGAAAGGACGTGAGCCTTCTTCTGGGAGTCGTTCTGGGCCGTCACACCGCGAGGATCGCCAAAAGTGCCGCGGCTGTCTGCCGCAAGCACCAAGCCGTCCTCTGCCTTCAAGGCAACCAGCAGAGTCATCGGAGCGTGCGGCAGCATACCGCCGGCGGCCTGCCCCTGTGGTGCCATTTCGCGTCCGCCTGCTTCAAACTGACCCACTACCGAAATCGCCCACCGCGAGGATGCTTCCCGCCGCCAGCATGCGGCTGGCTCGGTCGGCGAGGGCGCTAGCCCGTCCCGGCTCGAGGATGCCGTCCAAGCCCATCAGGTCAGGAGAGCCAAGCAGCTGCTCCAGCGCGACCACCTCGGCGGAAGTGAGGCCGGCATGGCCGATGCCGTGGCGATGCCCAACAAACAGGCTGGCGTTGCAGGGGTGGCCCGGCGTCGCGAAGGCGTAGCCGTGGTCGATCAAGCCCAGCTGTGCCGCCGGCGCATCCCACCGAAGGTTGCCGACGTGACGGTCCTGCTGGGCGATCAGGCTATCGAAGAACGCGGCAGCCAAGCGTTGCCCCAGTGGGGGGGCGACGGCGGCGGCGGCCCCTTTGGTCCCGTATCGCCTGTCGATCAGGGCGCCATCCTCGCCATTGATCTCCCGGAGCACGGCAACGGCGACAAGCTCGGAGTAAGGGGGCCCCAGCGCGATCGCCAGACGCCAGGCGCAGCACTCGTGGACCGGAGGGGTATCTGCCCCTTGCCCATAGGCGTAGGCAGAGGTCCTGTTCACGCCGGCGAAGGTCTTGTGGAAGGCCTCACGGCCGCTCGCCAGCAAGACGCTCGAGGTCGTGTTGACGCCCGGGGAGGTGACCGTCGGAGAGTAGATGCGAACAGTCGAGGTGAGAAGGTCCTGCTCAACCACCGTGGCGCCCTGAAGGGAGCGGAGATTGCCGAGCGGCGTGGCGCCTTTCACTGACGACCGGTTCTAGTGCGAGATCTGTCGAGGTACATCACCCTCGGCACGAAACCCCCTGGCCTTCGCGTCGATTCCACTTCGTGCTGGCGGAGGCGCGCACCTTGGATGTTGACTAGGTCATGTCCTTCGGACAGGAAGTGGCGTATGAACGCACGTTCCACGATCGGCAAGCAGCGGTCGAGCTGTTGGCCTGGCTTGGTGACGAGTCTCCCCGCAAGGATGATGCGGCGACCCGCCTTAGCGTCGTGGAGGTGCTGCATGAGGCGCAGATTGTTCAGCTGTCCCTTGAGCCGCTGACGGATGTTCTTGGCCTTGCCGACGTAGAGAGCCTCGAAACCGCTGCCCCACTCGCGCCCGAAGATGTACACGCCGGCAGCGATCGGGAGCTTGTCGAGGTCGACCAGGTACGTTGGGCCGTACCGCGTGGCTCGCCTCATGGAGACAGGGTCGCTCCATTCGACCTGCAGTTTCATCGCGTCCTCGGTGTGTCGGCTAAGAACACGGGGGAAGGGTAACCGTGCATGCGGCAGAAGGGACGCACCTGCGCGCTTACAGCCCCAGCCAGGCCGACGCATTCTCCTGCCAGAGGCCGCCGGAGTGGATGTAGCGGCGGACGGTGGCGGTGCTGCGCCAGCGGCCCTGGCGCATGATCGCCCGCTCCGGGGCGCCCTCCATGGCCGCCTGGGTGGCGCAGCCGGAGCGCAGCGAATGGCCGGCGAAGGCCTCCGGGTCGGGGAGGCCGGCCCGCTCGGCGGCGCGCCGGACGATGAGGGCGACCGCCTGGTCGCTGAGCCGTCCCTCGCGCACGGTGTCGGCGCGGGTGACCGGGTGGAAGAGGGGTCCTGAGGTGATGGCACCAAGCTCGCGCCAGGTCCGGAGCGCCCGGACCGGATCGATGTCGGGGTGCTGGCCGCGCACGATGCCCACCTCGGCGCCGCTCCCCTCCGGGTCGGTCTTGCTGCGCCGGATCCGGACCCGGAGCCCCTCGTCGGTCTCGGTGACGTCCTCGATGTCGAGGGCCACCAGCTCGCTGCGCCGGAGCGCCGCCCCGAAGCCGATCAGCAGCAGGGCCCGGTCGCGGGCGCCGGCGCGGGTCGAGGGGTCGCACGTGCCGACCAGGCGCCGGAGGGTGGCGGTGAGGACCGCCTCCTTCTGCGCGGGAGCGGTGCCCAGGCGGCGGCGGATCCCCTGGACCACCTGGCGGACCTCCCAGTCGGCGGTGGGCGGCGGCACGTGGCCGGCCAGCTGGTGGACCTGGCTGATGGCGGCCAGCCGGCGCTGGATGGTCGCGGCCGCGGCGCCGCTCCGGGCCAGGTGGGTGACGTAGAGGGCGACCGTGGCCGGCTCGGCGGGCAGCGACGCCCGCCCCTGCCCGCGGCACCAGGCGTCGAAGTCGCGCAGGTCACTGGCGTAGGCGCGGCGGGTGGCCCGGCTCTTGGCCGCCTGGACGAACTCCTGAGCCGCCTCGAGCAGCTCCCCCCCCTCCCGCTGGCCGGCCAGCCCACGGGGAGCCGCTGAGAGCGCCTGTACGCCGACGGGCAGGGCGCGATCGCCCCCCGGGAGCCCCTCGCCGGGCTCCTGGGCCGTTCCAGCGCCTTGCGTGTCCATGGCGTCGCCGAGGGTACCACGCCTCCGACCTCAACTAGCGATAACGTTCCCTTATCGCTAGTTGAGATGCCCCTAGCAACTGTCCACTTTTGTGGACAGTTCCGGGAGAATGAGGTTCGCGGACCTCCGCTCCGTATTCGCTGCTCTTCCGGGAGGGTCGACGTCGATGTCGGAGAACGCCGCCGGCGAGGTGGGTGCGGAGGTGTCGGTGGAGATCGCCGGGCGGCTCCGGGCGATCAACTGGTCGGTCTCGGAACTCAGCCGGCAGAGCAAGGTGAGCCGCGAGGTGATCTCGGGGTTGCTCAACGGGAGGCGGCTGCCGTCGCTCACCACCTACGAGCGGCTCCGCCGCACCCTCGGTCTCCTCCCCTCACCGGCGTTGCTTACCCGCCCGGCTCCGCCGGCGGACGTCAGTGACGAACTCCTGTCGCGGCTCGCTGCTTGCGTGGTGACGGGCCGCTCGGTGCTTCTCGCTGACCTCTCCGATGCGACCGGCCTGGCCATCACCGCGGTGCGGGAGAGCCTCTCCAGAGTCCAGGAGCGGCTCCGCCCGGTGGGGCTGCGCCTGGTGACGGACGGCGACGAGGTGACCGTCATGCCGCAGGCCCACTGCGCCGAGGCGCTGGAGCGGCTGGGCCAGGTGACCGTGGACCGCGAGCTGACCCCGGAGGCGCTGGAGGCTCTCGGTGCGGTGGCCCTCCACAGGGAGGCGACCCGGGAGCAGGTGGAGGTGGCCCGCGGGGGTGTGGACTGCGCCTCCCTCCTCCACCGGCTGACGGAGCGCGGCTACCTGCAGGCCACCTTCGTGGAGTCCGGTCGGGGGCGACCGCTCCGCTACCGCCTGACCACCAGGGCGGTCTCGGTCCTCGGGTACTCGTCCTTCGAGGAGCTGCAGCAGCTGCTCGCCACGGTGCGCGAGGGAGTCCGTGGCGGAACTCCGCTAGACGGCATCGCGGCGCGTGATGCTGATCCCTCAATGAGTGGATCATCGTAGAGGGGCGGCGACTGGCCGATTCAGGTCAGAAGCGCCGATAGCGTCAGAACCCGTGCAGAAATTCGGAAGGTTTGGGGAGGAATCGCGCCGCCGAGACGGCCAGGATGACGGACATGAATTGGCACCGTCCTGGAGGATCCCGACATGGACATCGTAGATTTCTTAGCCCGACTCGCTGCGGCGATCGTCGCATGGCTACGGCTGCTGGCTGCTCCGACCCGCCAACGCGCCGGCGTGGCCCTGGTGGCCACGGGTGCCTTGCTCGCCTACTGAGTTCCAGACCAGGATGACGACCGATGATCCACAGGTATGAATGCTGCCCGCCCGGTGGGCATCGTCAGGGATTCCCACGTGAGTGTCTCTGGCGCCACGCCGACGACTGGGCGCGGCGGCGTGGCTACCGGGCGGTCACCGACTCGTTCGTGCAGGACCTGGCCCGTGGGCGCGTCGGAATCCTGATCAACGTACGCAGGGCGGTTTGGGCTCCCCAGGCCTACAGGCGCGTGCTGCTGGCTGTTCGCCTCCGCGCCAAGGGCATCACCAACCCCGTCGATCTTCGGTGGCGTCTCCTCCTGGGTGGGCATCCGGTTCCACAGCACTATTGGGCACCAGACCTGGTCTACCTTTTCAAGCGCATCCTGCGATCCGTTGGGGGTGAGCTGCCAGTCGCCACGAGCAGCATCGACGCGGTTCCTCTCAAGCTGCGCAGGCAGGTGGAGAAGCTTGCTCACACGCTCGACCCAACGATGCTGCCTGGCCTCAGCCGGGACGCGGTGGAGTGGTTGGGTTCGCTACAGCGTGACCCGAAGGTGATCGCACTCGCGACCGCGTACCTGGATCTGGTGATGCGCGGCGGCGGACCACGTGGGCAGATGCTCGCCCGGTTTGAGGGTAGGGCACGGGGCCTTTTAGGTGAGGTGGTCGATGAAGCTGGCGGTCTTCAGGCAGGCACGGCGCTGGAAGCGGGGGCGCTGATGCCTGTCGGCGAGGTGAACGTGGTGACCGAGGCGCTAGAGCGAGCGATCCCCGACGACATCCGAATGGCCAACGCCGTGGTGTGCTGGCTGCCATCGTTCATAGGCTGGGCCCGCCAGACACTGGCCGGCGAGATGGATCCGCAGCTCCTCGAGGTTTGGGAGACCGGCGTGCGGTGGCTGACGGGGGCTCCCGAGCGTAAGCTGCTGCTCTATGCGCTCCTGACGCAGGCCTACGCCCGGTATCGACTGGGTGAGATCAAGTGGGTTCCCGGGGTGGAGTTCCTCACCGATGAGTTCAGGCCCGGTGCGGTGTATCGCGAAAGGTACCTCGCCCTTGAAGCGGCGAAGAGTGAAAGGGCGCGGAACTGGCAGGATCAACCGCCATCGGATCTGGCACTGGAGCGGTGCTAGGCAGGCGGGAAGCGCGCGGTGACGGCCCGGGAGGCTGAGCCACCACCTGTGCGGATCACCCCGGTACTCGAGGACAGGCCAGGCGAGTCCGCGACGTTCACCCCCGGCGGCTGGCTGCGCCGCGCGCTCTCCGGCACCCGGCGGTGGACTGCGGTGATGCAGAGCACCGGCCTGCTCGTCACCCGCCGGGTTCTTAGCGAGCCGGTCGGCTACGCGACGATCGTCGTGGTGGAGGCTCGCTCCTCGGCCCTGGCCACCACCGTCTGCATCGCGCGCAGGGAAGGGGAGCTACGCCTCGGGGGCCTCCGCCGCCAGGACGCCGCCGCCCTGATGGCCGTGCTCCGGGGGCAAGTGGCGAAAGCGGTCGAGGCCGAGCTCAGGGCCATGGCTCCCGGCATCGACGCCCTCGGGGAGCGGGCTCGGCGGTTCCTGAGCCGAGAGTGCTACATCGCCACCTCCGAGCTCACGGCCTGGCGGCAGACCTGGGTGACCGCGCCGACCGCCGACAGTCTCGCCCGGTTCGGGCAGCTGCGCTGCCATCCCTACCTCGACAGCTCGCCCACACCCTCCACCTGGCTTGGTGCCCACGACCTCCTCGAGGAACTGGTGGGCGCGCCCGATCGTGCCCTAGCGAAGCGCAACCAGGTCTTTGTGGGCAAGGAGCTCACACGCTGCGAGGCGCTCTTCGACACCGTCGAGAGCCGGCGCCTGATATGGAAGTCCTTGTCAAGTGGGGCGAGGGCGGGGAGCGCCGCCGAGGTCAGGAAGCAGCGACGGTCATCACCCTGATATTCGCGGGTCAGCAGAGCCGGTGCCGCATGACAGTGATTCGTCGCCGAGCTGCCTCGGACTAAAAGCGCGGGTTGGTCACCGCATAGGCGAATCGAGGATTCTCGGCCTTCGGTGTCAACCTCGACGGCGCTGGCCGCCCTGCTCCAGATCATCACGCAGCGGCCACCGCGACCGGCTGAACCGCCTGGCCGATGGCCCAGACGAAACCGGCGAGCTCTCGAGCGACCGCGCTGATCGCCCGCTGCCGGCCGATCCGTCCACCCAGGTGGCGGTACTTGTGGTGCAGCCGCTGCTGACAGCGCCAGCTGATCTCGACCACCGCCTTGGGCACCCCCTGCTGGCGTTGTCTCAGCGCCTCGCTGACCCTGGGTTGCAGCCGGGCGTGGTGTGCCGCCTCTCCGAGCACGTGCCGGAGCAGCCGGTTGCCGGTCTTGGTGATGTGGCCGCGACGGCGTGAGCCGCCGCTCGAGTGCTCGCTGGGCACCAGGCCGACGTAGGCCATGAAGGCGGGGGCGCTGCGGAAGCGATGGAGGTCTCCAGCCTCGGCCACGATCGTCACCGCCGTTAGGAAGGCGATGCCGCGGACCGTCTGGAGGGCCCGGAGCAGCTCGACGTGGGGGCCGGCGGCGCCGCACTCGAGCAGGGCCGCATCGAGACGCCGAACCCGCTCGACGGCAGCCCTCACGCAGGCCAAGTAGTCATCGAAGGTGACCTGAGCGGCGCGAGCCGGGAAGGTCAGGGTGTTGAGCCAGGTCTGGTGCTGGGCGGACCACGCCCGGCCCACCCGCGCCGGCGCGATGACCCCTTGGCGGAGCAGGAACTTGCCCAGATGGTGCTTGGCACGCAGCCCCTCGGTGCGGGCGTCGTCGCGAGCCCGAACCAGGTCGCGCAGCGCCTCGTGGGCCTCATCCGGGACCCACACCGGGGTGAGGTCGCCGCTGCGGAGCAGCCGGGCGAGCTGGACGGCGTCGCGCTGATCCGTCTTGACCCGATCGCCCGACCGGCGGGGAATCAGGGAGGGTGCCACTACCTTGTTCTCGATGCCCAAGCTGGTGAGCTGGCGGTGCAGGGGGTAGCCGGTCGGGCCTGCCTCGTACGCAGTCTTCACCAGCCCCTCCCGGGAGAGTCTCTCGATCAGGCGCCGGACCGAGCCCGGATCGTGGGGGATGTCCCCGTACTCGACGACCGAACCGTCCGGCTCGGCCACCGCCACCGCGATCCTCTCCTTGCTCACATCCAGACCGACGTACCGGATAGGCTGCAACATGGGGCTGGCCTCCAACGATGTGGCTCTGCGCGGGGTGCGCTTCGTCCACCCGAGCAACCCACGATGCTCGTTGCGCCGGCCCTTCTTCATGCCGGGGCGGCTTCCATGCTGACTAACCAACGAGCAGCGGTGGGCGGCCGTGGTCCTCGAGGATCGCAATCTGCTGGTCGCATCGGCGGGGTCGGGCAAAACCTCGACGGTGGTCGCCAAGGTCGCCTACCTCCTGGACGCCGGGGTCTGCGGACCTGAGGAGATCCTGGTGCTCTCGTTCAACCGCAAGGTCGCAGAGGAGCTCACCACACGGCTCGGCGCCCGCGTCCGCGGTGGAGATCGCGTACGGGTCGAGACCTTCCACGCCCTGGGGCTGGCGATCATCGGCACTGCCACAGGGGCACGTCCTTCGGTCCCCCCCTGGGCTAGTGATGACACGGCAGGCGGTGGAGCGATCGAGGGAATTGTCGACGACCTCTGCGCCCGGGATCCGGACTTCGCGCGCGCCTGGCTCCTATTCCTTAGCCTCCACTCAATGCCGGACCGTGACTTGGTGGAGTTCGAGGATGAGATCGACTACCGGCGCTACATTCAGAGCGTCGGCGACCTTGACCGCGACCGCTGCGGTATTCGCACCCTCCAGGGGGAACTGGTCAAATCGATGCAGGAGCTGGCGATCGCGAATTGGCTCTTCGTCAACGGCGTCGAGTACGCGTACGAGCGACCCTACCCTCACCCGACCGCGGACAGCGCGCACCGGCAGTACCAGCCCGACTTCTACTACCCGCTGATCGACCTCTGGCATGAGCACTTTGCGCTGGACCAGCTGGGCCGTGCACCGCGGATGTGGCCCCGTTACGCCAGCGACGTGGAGTGGAAGATGCGCCTCCACCGCAGCTACGGTACCCACCTGATCGAGACCACCAGCGCCATGTACTGGGCAGGGCGTCTGTTCCCCGCTCTGAAGGACGCACTGGAGGGGCGCGGGCTTGGACTCCGACCCCGTAGCGAAGAGGAGATCCGTGCACGTCTTCAAGAGCTGAAGGTCAGCATGCCCATGGCGTTCCTTCGCACCTTCTTCAAGCACATGAAATCCAATCGGGTCGAGCCGGGCGAGCTCCGGCTCCGAGCGGCGAAGCAGCGCAACCGGTTCCGCGCCGATTCATTCCTGGACATCGTCCAGCCGATCGCCGCTGCCTACGATCGAAAGTTGCGCGACGAGGCCGGGGTCGACTTCGAGGACATGATCAACCTGGCTGCCGACCACGTTGCCGCCGGGAGCTACGCGAGCCCCTACCGCGTCATCCTCGTGGACGAGTTCCAGGACATTTCGGCCGCGAGGGCGAGCCTGGTCCGGGCGCTTCTCGATCAACGCTCGGATGGCAGCCTTTTCGCGGTCGGCGACGACTGGCAGTCCGTCAACCGCTTCGCCGGGTCAGACGTCCAGCTCATGCTCCATTTCGGAGCCGCCTTCCCGGGTGCCAGTACCACCAGCTACCTGACCCGCACTTTTCGGTCCAACCAGGGCATCTGCCACGTCGCCAGCCGCTTCATCGAGACCAACCGGGAGCAGCTCACCAAGACGGTCAGGGCCAGCGACCCGCGAAGTGATGGCGTGGTCCGGGTCGTCCTCCATAACGGCGATGCAGCCGTGGAGCGGCGCATCCACTCTGAGTTGGAGGCCATCGCCCACGACGCCGCGGAGTGGGGACGGCGCGTCAGCGTCTTTGTCCTAGCCCGCTACAACTACCTGCGCCCAGCCGCGCTGCCGCGCTGGCAGAGCGCCTTCCGGGGAGCCGTGGACATCGAGTTCCACACCTGCCACGGTGCCAAGGGCCTGGAAGCGGACTACGTCTTCCTGCTGGGATGCGATGACGGGCTGCTCGGGTTCCCCTGCCGGCGGGAGGACGACCCTCTGCTGAACCTGGTCATGCCCGAGCCCGAGGGCTTTCCGTTTGCCGAGGAGCGGCGACTCTTCTACGTGGCGCTTACCCGGGCCCGTCACCAGATATGGGTGTTCGCGGGCATCCAGAGGCCGTCGGGTTTCGCGATCGAGCTGTCGGAGGCCGAGTATCGCGGGGAAGTAGTCGTCGAGGCGCCCTCCGAGGTCTCTCCGGAGTTCTGCCCCGAGTGCCGTTCCGGGATCCTGGTCAGCCGCACGGGCCCGTACGGCCCCTTTGTCGGATGCTCCACGTACCCCGTGTGCACCTACAGGCGCTCGCTGACCGGGGGCCGGGGGCGGTAGGCCTTGCGCGATTGGAGCGAGATGACCGCCGCGACGATGGATCGGGCTTCAAGTCGAGACCTCAGGAAGCGCCGGAGGCCTCGGTGTGAAGCGCCACACGGATGGTGCCGCTCCTGTGGTATGTACCGGGGAGCATGGACGCGGCTCTCCTGGCACTGCGCGATCGCCTCGTGGACCAAGGCACGGCAGAGCTGTCCGCTGCGCCTGAGACGCTGCAGTTCACCGGAGAGCAGACGGTTGATGCCCTCATCAACGACATCCAGTCGTACCCGCACGCTTTCGTTCTCGCAGCGTTAGTCGACCGTCAGGTCGACGCCAAGATCGCGTGGCGCTTGCCTGGCAAGGTTCGTGAGCGCGTAGGAACTTTTGAGATCGATGACCTTGCCAAGCTGGATCGCGGTGCGTGGATCAAGGTGCTTCGCGAGCCAACCCCGCTGCACCGGTTCATCGAGACGATGGCGGGTGTGCTCGAGCTGGGAGTGCGCCGGATCATCGGGCAGTATGGCGGCGATGCCTCGGCCATCTGGTCAGACACCCCGAGCAGCAAGGTCGTGGTCAACCGCTTCTTGGAGTTCCACGGAGCTGGACCCAAAATCGCGACCATGGCCGCAAACATCCTGGTACGGGGCTTCCATGTCCCGATGGCTGACTACGGGGCCATCGATATCTCGGCCGACGTCCAAGTCTGCAGGGTGATGGGGCGACTCGGCTTCGTTCCTGAAGACCCCGGGCTCGAGGAGGTGGTCAGAGCCGCCCGAACCCTGAGCCCCGACTTTCCCGGCGTGTTTGATCTGTCGCTCTGGCGGATCGGCCGCACACTCTGCCGCCCTACCAACCCCCACTGCTCCGAGTGCATGGTCAGTGATCTCTGCGCCTATGCTCGCCGCTCTCGCGGCGAGCCAATGCCGGATGCAGAAACCCACGCGGGGCCAGCGGTGTCGCTGCCACGGCCCCCGTCGACGGTGGCCGCCGTGGCGGATGCGCTCAAGCAACTAGCGGTGTTGCGCGATGAAGGGCTGATCAGCGTCGAGGATTACGACGCAAAGAAGGCCGAGTGGCTCGGGAGGATCTAGGCGCCGTGTCGATACTTGTGATCGTCCCCTGTGGCAAGGCTAAGATCTGGGACCGATATCCCACGGCTGCTCCAACTCCAGCGGAGCGAGCTTATGTCGGGGCGCCCTTCAAGGTAAACAGCGACTATGCGCGGCGTACCTCCGACGCGTGGATGATCCTCAGCGCCAAGTATGGCTTCCTGGATCCGGGCGATCCCATCCCAGGGCCATACAACGTCTCGTTCAAGGATCCCCGGTCACGCCCGATCGAGATCGTCACATTGCGGAAGCAGGTCGAAGATAGGGGGCTGCGACGCTTCGATACCGTCATCGGATTGGGCGGCAAGGAGTATCGGGAAGTCCTGCGGCTCAGCCTTGCGCCCAAGCCCGTCGAGTTCCCATTCGCGGGACTGAGCCTATTTGCTGGGCTCCAGGCAACCAAGCAGGCTGCTCGCTAGCGACGATGAGGCCAAGCCGTTCCTCGTCGCGCAGGGTTCCCGACAGCAGTCGGGTCGGACATCGTGAACCGCCCCGGGTTTCATAGAGGCTCTGGTTATTGGGTAGCGGCCATCGGGGCCTGCTCCTGGTGAGGGTACTCGGCCTCGAACTCGGCTGGAGGTCGCATGCCGAGCTCGGTGTGTAGCCGCCGGTGGTTGAACCAGTCGATGTACTCGAGGGTGGCGAACTCCACGTCGTCGAGCCCGGTCCAGGGGCCGTCTTTCCGGATCAGCTCAGCCTTGTAGAGGCCGTTGAAGGACTCGGCCAGGGCGTTGTCGTAGGAGTCGCCCCGGGATCCCACCGAGGTCACCGCGCCGGCGTCGGCGAGGCGCTCCGTGTAGCGAATAGCCAGATATTGGACGCCGCGATCCGAATGGTGAACGAGGGCCCCAAGGTCCTCGCCGCGCCGCGCCCAGATGGCCATCTCCAGGGCGTCCAGGGCCAGGTCGGCCCGCAGCGAGCGAGAGGCTTGCCCGCCCACCACCCGCCGCGAGAAGACGTCCACGATGAAGGCCACGAAGACCCAGCCGGAGTGGGTCTTGACGTAGGTGAGATCGGCCACCCACAGGCGGTTCGGCGCCGACGCTCGGAACCGCCGCTCCACCAAGTCGGCCGGCCGCTGGCTCTCCACGTCCGCCACGGTGGTCCGGACTGTCTTGCCGCGGACCACCCCACGGATTCCCAGCTCGTGCATCAGCCGTTCCACGGTGCAGCGGGCCACGGGGTGACCTTCCCGGCGGAGCTGGGCCCACACCTTGTCGGCGCCGTACACGCGGCGGTTCTCGGTCCAGATCCGGGTGATCTCGGGCTTGAGCTGCTCGTCCCGCAGCTGTCGCGCCGAGGGTGGCCGCGTGGTCGCCGCGTAGTACGTGGCGGGGGCGAACTGCAGCACGCGGCAGATCGGCTCGACTCCCCAGCGCTCACGGTGGGTCCGGACGTACTGAGTCATCTCGGATGTCGGCCGTCGAGCTCGGCCCCGAAGAAAGCTGCGGCGCTCTTGAGGATCTCGTTGGCGCGGCGCAACTCACGGTTCTCCTGCTCCAACTGCTTCAGCCGCCCTCGCTCCTCGGTGGTGAGCCCTGGCCGCTCGCCCGCGTCGACCTGGGCCCGCCGCAGCCAAAGCCGCAGGGTCTCGGGGTGAACCCCCACCTTCGGGGCGATCGAGCTGATCGCCTGCCACTCCGAGGCGTACTGCCCTTGGTGGTCCAGCACCAGCCGGACCGCCCGGTCACGAACGTCTTGGGGATACCTGCTTGTCCTTGCCATCGCTCCATCCTCTCAAGGAATGGAGCCTCCAGGATTCCCGGGGCGGTTCATCGAGGCTAGCTGCCCGCCCTCAGGCGGATGCGGTGGAGGTGATCGGCGGGGGCCCACACAGTGTCCAGCCAGCCCTCGAGTTCGGCGGTGGGAGCGAGCTCCTAGATCTGGACGTGGCAGGTGTGAAGGCTCATGAAACTGGCACGATCAAAGAGCACGAAAACTGGCAGTGAAACGCACACCAAACTGGCAGTGATGGCGGGTTCCGGCAGACCTGGCGAGGGTTTCGGGGAGACCGCAAGGCTCATGGCCGAACTCGGAGGCCCCATCCGCTCGAAGCGGTTGGCCCTTTTGGGGCCACCGCCAGTTCAACGACCGATTCCCTGCCACTTGGCCTCTCGCACGCCTGCCAGTTCTGTGCACCTTCACACTTCGGACGCCGCGAATGCGGCGAGGACTAGACGCGCGGCGCCATCGACCCTGCGAGGGACTTTCGGCGAGGCGTGCGCCTACACCCTCCAGAGGGTGCGGTCAGCCGTCCGCCCACGGAGTTTCACAGACGGAATACTCTGAGGGGGGCGCTGTCACGAGGCCGACAGTAGATCGATTGTCATTTGCTGCGGAACCGTAAAGTACGTTGGCGAGCGTCGCCCATACAGAGCTTCGCGGAGCGACTGTCCAAAGCGTTCCGCGAGGGGCGGCGGCACAGCATTCCCGATCTGGCGCGCGACATCCTTCTTCGGTCCGATAAAAACGAAGTCGTCTGGGAAGCCTTGGATGCGGGCGCCTTCGCGGTTTGTGATGGACCGGTCTTCGACAGGGTGCGCGAACCGGCCGCGGGTGAAGTTGTCAAACATCGCGGTGATTGTGGGCGCCGGTCGACTCCACTCCATGCGCCCATAGACGTCAAGATGCCGATGACCGGTTCCACGATGGCACGGAAGTTGGAGCGCGTCGGGTATGTCTTGCCGGCCTCCACCCGGCGGGACGTGAGAGATCCGTTGCTCGTTGAGCCTCGAGACGCGCACCCGCTCGTGGTTTGGGAGGGTTTGTTTCTCCCCACGGTTGTACGGGGAAGGCAGGCCGTCCCAAGCATCGGCAACTGTCCTCCACGTTATCGCGTCGTGAGTTGGGCTCGGCAGGGAGAAGTGAGGAATGCGCTCTCGATCCCATGCCACGATGACCGCGCGAACACGGTGTTGCGGGACCCCGTAGTCGGCCGCGTCGACAAGTTCCGCCAGATGATCGTATCCAGCGGCGTCCAGCAACGTCCGAACAACCCGCATCTGGGCACGCCCACGGGTACCTAAGAGGCCGGCCACATTCTCCATGAGGATGAGCATCGGATGGAGGGCTATCGCTAGTCGGACAAACACCACAACGAGCTCGTTTCGGGAATCGCCCAACTCGCCCCTTCGTTGAATGGAGAAGCCCTGACAAGGCGGCCCGCCGCACACGAGTGTGAGCCTATCGGCGGCGTTGGCGATGGTGTCCCGGATGCGACTCACGGTGAGGTCTCGTGCGTCGCACAGGACCGCGTGCGGTCCGATGTTCAGCCCATATGTCGCGACGGAGTACGGGTCGTTATCGCACGCAAATACTGGGACAAACCCGGCGCGTCTCAGGCCCAGTGACAGACCGCCCGCACCCGAGAAGAGGTCGACTGCTGTCAGAGCCCGGGGAGGGTTGGCCATGATCGATCAAGAGGCTCTGAGGAGCTGGGATGGACGTAGGGCACGTCTCTTGATGCCCGCGATTGAAGAGGCGAAGGACTTGAGCAGTGGGGCTTCGACGTCGCGGTGTGTATCGGACAGCCGTGCCGGGTCGGTGTGATCCGCGAACCACTCCGCAGCCAGGTATCTCGCGATGGCGCGCGACACCACGGGCGAGACCGCATTCCCAACCTGCTTGAACAGGTCATCGAAGGGGCCCTCGAAGATGTAGTTGGGAGGGAAACCTTGGAGAAGGGCCGCCTCTCGGACCGAGAGACCGCGATGCTGTTCGGGATGAACGAAGCGCCCACAGGATGGTGTGCGGCAGCGAGCCGTAATCGCTACGGAGGGTTTGTCCCAGTGGAGGCGGCCGTACACGTCACGGAACCCGTCGACGCCGATCCAGCAGTTTCGTCTCATCGACGCGGGCAGAGCCCTGCGACTCCCTCCATCTGGGGGGATCAGTTTGATGAGGTCCACGGTCGATGGCCGGTGATTCGATGTGACGTGCATCGGGTCAAGACGGTCGCGCTGGCCTGCCTTCAGGGGTGGAAGGTGTGCGATGGCCTGGCGGACAGTCTTGAAATCAGCTGGCCTACGCTGGGGGGCAGGCATGGCGAAGTACGGCCAGTCTCGAGCGGCCACCGCAATGACACGGAAACGCTCCTGCGGCACGCCGAACTCTGCGAGGTTGTAGATTTGTGTGCGGACCGTGTACCCGGCTTCTATTAGTGGCCTGCGCCAAGCGTCAAAGGCGTCCCAGTGCTTGTAATCGAGTATTTCGGGAACGTTCTCCATCACGACTACGTCTGCTGCGAGGCGCACCGCGATCTCGCCGAACGTTCCGAGCAGAGCATTTCTGTCATCGAGGCGCGGGTCCTTCTTGCGATGGGCGCTGAAGCCCTGACATGGGGCGCCCCCGATAAGAAGCAGCGGGGCCCTTGCGCGGTAGCCCCAGGTCCGCTTCGCAGCTCGCAGAGAAGCCTCGGACAGCAGGGATGTGACGTCGCCCTGCAGTGGACGGACACCGATCATGCGCTCGTAGGTTGCGCATGCGTAGGGGTCGATGTCGATCGCACCGATAACCTCGTACCGTAGTCGGGGCAGGCGGGCTCGAGCGAAACCGTAGGACAGACCGCCGCAGCCTGAGAAGAGATCGATGACTTGGACGGGTAGCCGGGTAGCGGGTGTCACCTCGTTGCCTCGTGTAGTCGCAGTTCGAACGATTCCGGGCGTGTGGAACCACCTTCAGCCTGGCGACTGCCCTGGAGAGCGGGAGCCGTAGGCCAACCGAACAAGTGTACGTTGCGCCTCGAGCGCGCGCAAGACGCGTGACAGGCAGGTCTTCTCGAGCGCTGCACTTGCACCATACGAGGCGCATGGTTGGCGGCGCTCCTTTGGCACTTACGATGCCCGAGGCTGAGTTCGGGCAGGCTTAGGGCGATCATGAGTCTGTTGTTAGTGCGGTGGCTTCTATGATCGCCCGGTTCGCAACCTCGCCGAGAGCGCGGGCAGCATCCACCATGGGGACTCCACAAGCCATGATCGGGCACTCATTGAGGTCGTGGCCGATCGTCTCAAACCAGGGCGGCCCATCGGTCACGTAGACGAGGAGGCCCGCGGCGGCCTGAAGCCTGTCGACGTAGCACACAATCTGATATACATCGCTGGCGGTCGCGGCACCAGCCGCACTGTACTTGGCGTCAATCACCAACAGCGAGCGGCCAGAGCGGTAAACGACGGAATCAGGGTCGAGCTCAGGCCCGCCGTCGTCAAAGAGTCGCAAGCCGCCGCGACGCAGAGGGTGGTCCGCGATCCGGAGTGCGGCGGCGGCGCCACCCTGGAGACGGCTTTCAAAAGCGGAGAGAATCCCGAGTTCCCACAGCCGCACCATATTGCAGAAGCGGGCTTGACCGCCGGGTCCGGTCGCCTCGTAGCCCCAGAAGCGGCTCTCGCGGGTTAGCACATCGCGGCACAGCAAGAGAAGATTGCGGACTGCGACTCGGTCGGATTGCTCTTCGAGTGCCTCGGGGATCAGGCTCAGGGCCTCGGTTGAAGAGACCGCAGCCTGCTCACCAGCGACCAAGCCGACGACCTCGTCAAGTCCCCTGAGCTCAAGGTGGTCGGCCTCGCCTGAAAGTCGCAGCACCTCCCACGTTGTCGCTACCACGGCAGCAACGCGGACATCGGTTGTGCGCCGGCTGCTGCGAACCACGACTAGGTGCCCAACCCCGCGCATGCCGAAGCGTTGATAGGTCTCCCGGACCAGGATCCTGCCCCGAGGACTGCTCGTTGCCCGCACCTCAGGGTGAAACGTCAGGGGCAGGCCATCATCGAGAAGCACCCGCACCGCCCGCGCGAAAGCTTCGGCCGCCTCCGATACCCTTCGGTCGGTGCCAGCTCCTTCGAAAGCGCTGACGAGCCGCTCCGGACGACTGCCGACTAGCTCACGTAGCGACCTGTACAGGTCGGGCCAGCGAGGAACGACACGTACAGTCCAGCCGGCTCCTCGCAGCTCGCCCACGTAGAATTGAGGTTCGACGAGAACGGACCTCCCCATGCGCATGATCCGCACCACTCGCCTCGCCGCAAGCTGCTCAACGTCGACAGCGTATGGTGTCTCGTCCCACTCGGAGGCGAGAAACACCAACGGTGGACCTGACTCGGCAAGCTGCACCAGAGTCGCTGGCAAGCTACCGCCAGGGGTACGAGTCGTTGACATCGCGGTATTGCTCTCGAACCTGACCGGCTGAGTCAAGCAAGAGGTGCTGCAGACTTCCAAGCCAGATGGTGCGGAGATCTGCCGCGGACCGCACTTCGGCAAACGCGGCATGGCCGAAAGGAAGGATCCCGATCCACCTGGTGAACCATGTGATGAGGGTGTCGAGGTCCTCTGTCGTCAAGCGATCAACGAGCATCTCCCTGAGTTGATCCGCCGAGGGCAGGAGCTCGATGCGGTGAAGACGGCGCGCGATTGCCTGATCCAGGACGATGGCCGACTTGTCGCGAGGGTTCATTGTGGCAAGGATGACTAGGTTGGGGGCGACCCTCTCTTCCTCCTGGGACAATGCAAGACGGAACGGGCGATCACGGTGCTCCACATAAGTGAGGAGCTCGCCCAGGACCGCATGCACGTTCGCTCGAGTGAACTCCTCGATGAGCAACACATAGGTTGTTTTGGAGGAAGGATCGGCAAGTGCCCGCTGATTGAGCATACGGAAAGTCTTCTTGCGCAGCACAAAGCCTGTGCCGTCGACCTTGGGGACAAACCCCTCAACGAAGTCCTCGTAGGTCATTGATTCGTGGAACTGGATCTCCGCGTAGCGATATGGGTCGCCCTCCGAGAGCCGTGCCGCCACAAGTCGAGCCAGTCGTGTCTTGCCGGTGCCGGGCAGCCCCGACAGACAGACGATCTTGGTGGTTCCGAAGCGCTCGACGGCGTCCAGAACCCGCTGAGCGTTAAGCGCATCGGTCCCGGCGATTTCGGGAGAGTCGAGTGTGAGCGAGGCCGTGAGATATTTCAAATAGGCCTGATCTGAGCGGCCGGCATCGAGGGGGAAAGGCGGCGGCGCCTCCGAAAGGGCCTCTTCAAGGAGCTCACGACGTTCCGGCAGAATCCGACGGAACCCGTTGGCGTCATCCTCGCCCGCGATGAGCATGCCGCCGAAGCCCGCTTGAGTGAACCATGGTGTGACGCGGCGCTTAGTCTCGGCGTCCTCGGGGATCGCAGGCTGGCCGAGGCGCTGAATCGCTGCATCATCATAAGGGCCGTGTGTAAGGTTACGCACGTCACGTATTCGATCGATCGCGCTCTGTTCCTGGCGCTGATAGAGAACCCTCATGATGACCCGGTTCATCTCTTCCCAATGCAGTTTCCCGTCAAGCTGTAGCATCGCCCGCCAGATGAACCGATAGGGATAAATGTCTGCGTCTTCTGGGTATGGTTCGTTCACAAGTGGGTTTCTGAGACGGTGCCGGCCAAGCACGCGGACGGCAAGCCGGGCGAGATGGTCGTTGGCGCCATCTACATGTCGTCTGATGTCGCCAAAGAGAGCCCTAACGGCGTGTCCGAGCGACGTGGCCGTCAGGGTGCCAGTCCGCGAATCAACGTAGAGGAACCCGAGGGTCTCGAAGACGGATCGCCAGGTCCTGAGGCGCTGGTCGGTGACGTCGTCCCTGGGCAGCTGCCGCGGCCGTCGGGAGGCGTCAAGATCGGTGAGGATATCGGTAATGGAGGAGCGCACGGCGTCATAGGGCGGCGCGAAGAGTTCTCCCTCGGCTGCCAAGAAGGCGAGAAGGTAAGCGTGGCCTTCAAACGGAACGACACCGAGTTCGACCGACGGTATCGTGTCGTGCTTGGCGAAGCTCCAGGTGTCGGTCATTCGGTTGCTGAAGAACAGTCCGAGGGTGCGGAGTTGGATGCACCGTTGCTAGCGTTGATGCTCGCACGGGCGGCCAGCACACGGGCTACCACATCAGCTGGATGCTCGTGTTCCCAGCAGCGGATGACATGCCAGCCGAGCGCCTCAAGAGCGTCAGTCGTCGCACGATCCCGTCGAGCATTCGTCGCGAGCTTGGTCGCCCACCAGGGACCATTGGTTCGCGGACATGTTCCATGTTGTGGACAGCCGTGCCAGAAGCACCCATCGATGAAGACTGCTAGGCGCTGTCGTGGGAAGGCTATGTCGACGACACCGTTTCTGCCGGCGAGGGCTCGCACGTGAACACGGAAGCGGAGGCCGGCTCCATGCAGGGCGGAGCGGACCGCTAGTTCGGGCCGAGTGTCCCGAGAGCGGTTTGCCTGCATACAGCGCCGCACCGCGGGCGAGGCAGCCCATGACGTGTGGGAGGCCGTGGCGTGGCTGACGGCCGAGACGTCGCGAGTTGCCCGGGTCCGTGCTATTGGACTCCCCCGGCCTTCAGGTTGGCGGGACGAGTGCGACGCGATTGGAGAGCTGGGCATCGTCGTCAGGATTGTAGCGACGTGACCGCCGGCGCAGGTAGGGTTTGAGGAGTCCCTCGTGCCTCGGATCCGCTGCGAGTGGCCATAGCCCGCGGCGGCTTCGGCGACCTTTGGGCGGCTAGCACCGCGCGGCAGGTTCGCAGGCCGTCGGGGCCTTGTCACCGTGCGACCGGTGCGCTGCGTGCGGACGCCTCAAGCGTGGCCGTGTTCGCCGTCCTGGGCGCGAGGTGCAGCGGGGTCATACACAGCCACCTCGATGAGGCCTCGCGCCAGCGCCTGCTGCCAGTCGTCTGCGACGGTCTCCGCCCACGCGAAGCCGTGTCCAAAGAGGCAGCTGGACGACTGTCTGGCATGAGCAGGGCCTCCGTCCAGGGCTTGCGGCTGCCCTAGCGGCGCGTCTTGACAGACTCACGCCGCCGGAATGGGAGCGCTCGAGGACAGTAGGCTCCGCTGGCACCAGAGAGGCCCCGCGGAGGCCGGGATCGCTACCAATGACATTCCCCACACCGGGGCAGCCCAGTGTTCTGTCAACCGCATTTGAGCAAAGGGCGCGAAGCGAGCAATCGCATGCAGCTTGACATCAGGCCCGCTTGCCTGGGACCGACAGGCAGTTGACGGCGCAACGTCAGAGAATGCCTCCTCATGAACCGGATTGATGGGCGCCTGCTCCTGAGTCCCTCCGATCTCGTCGGTGGGTTGACCTGTGAGCACCTCACCCAGCTGGAGCTGGCCGTCACCCGCGGGGCGTTGCAGCGGCCGGTGCGGGTGGATCCGGAGCTCGACCTCCTGGCTCGGCGGGGCGAGGCGCATGAGAAGGCCCAGCTCTTGCAGCTTGGCGGGGGACGGGGTTGGGTTGCGGAGATCCCCGACCGTGAGGAGTCCGTGGCAGGGCTCCAGGCGGCCGAGGCGGAGACGCTCGCGGCGATGCGGGCAGGTGCCGACGTCATCTACCAGGCGGCGTTCTTCGACGGTCCCTGGCGGGGCCGCGCGGACTTCCTCCTCCGGGTCGAGGTGCCGAGCGACCTCGGCTCCTGGTCCTATGAGGTGGCCGACGCCAAGCTGGCCCGTTCGGTCAGGGTGGCGGCGCTGCTCCAGATGTGCGAGTACTCCCTCCAGGTCGGGCGCCTGCAGGGTCGTCCGCCGGAGCGGATGCACGTCCTTCTCGGCGACGGGACCCAGGAGAGCCACCGCGTCGCCGACTTCGCCGCCTATCACCGCTCGGCGCGGCGCCGGCTGGAGGAGATCGCCGCCGGTCCTCCTCTCGGCACATACCCGGAGCCCGTCGAGCACTGTGGGGTCTGCCGCTGGCGAGATCAATGCGACGCCCAGCGTCGAGCCGACGATCACCTCTCTCTCGTCGCCGGCATGCGCCGAGACCAGACCCGTCAACTGGTCGCCGCGGGCATCCCCACGATGGCGGCGCTGGCACGCGCACCGCAGGCGCCGGCCCCCGACATCGGGGAGGGCCCCTGGCACCGGCTGCGCCAGCAGGCCCGACTCCAGGTTGCGGAGCGGACCGCAGGGGCTCCCGCCTACGAGCTGCTTCCCCTCCCGGGGCCGGGTCTCGGTCTGGCGGCGCTGCCTCCGCCCTCCGGGGGAGACCTCTTCTTCGACATGGAGGGCGACCCCTTCCTCGTCGAGGGGGGCCTCGAGTACCTCTTCGGGGTCACCGAGGTGGTGGGTGGGGCACCCCGGTACCACGCCTTCTGGGCCCACGATCGAGCCGAGGAGAGGGCCGCGTTCGAAGCGCTGGTCGACTTCGCCATCGAGCGGCTCGACCAGGATCCGGGCCTCCACGTCTACCACTACGCGAGCTACGAGCCGGCGGCGCTGAAGCGGCTCATGGGACGCCACGCCACCCGCGAGGAGGAGGTCGATCGGCTGCTCCGGGGCGGGGTGCTCGTCGATCTCTACCAGGTCGTCCGGCAGGGGGTTCGGGTCTCCCGCGAGAGTTACTCGCTGAAGAGCCTGGAGGCCTTCTACATGGCCAAGCGGGGCGAGCAGATCGCCGACGCCACCGGCAGCATCGTCGCCTACGAGCAGTGGTTGGAGGCTCGTGACCAGTCCCTCCTCAACGAGATCGCCGCCTACAACGAGCGCGACTGCGAGTCGACGTGGCTGCTGCGCGACTGGCTGGAGGCGAGGCGGGCGGAGCTGGCGGTCCAGACCGACTCTCCGGTTCCACGGCCGTCCGTGCGCGAGGGCCTGCCGCCGGCGGCTCTGGCCCATACGGCCGCCGACACCCAGGGGTTGGTGGAGGCGCTGACGGCGGGGCTCCCCGAGCAACGCTCGGTGCGGACGGACGAGGAGCAGGCTCGCTGGCTGCTCGCTCAGCTCCTGGAGTGGCATCGGCGTGAGGACAAGTCAGGGTGGTGGGCCTACTACGCCCGCTGCGCCATGACCGACGAGGAGCTCGTCGAGGATTCGGAGGCGATCGGGGCCCTCATCCATCTCGGTGAGGTCCGTTCGGAGAAGCGCAGCACGGTGCACCGGTACGCCTTCGACCCCGCCCAGGATCACAAGCTGGACAGCGGCGACACGCCACACGACCCCAGGACGGGACGGGCCGCCGGAGAGATCCTCGCCATCGAGCGCGACCGGGGCGTCCTCGAGCTCAAGCGAGGGCCGTCGCATGCCGGCGCGGACCAGCCGACGTCCCTGATCCCCCCGTCGCCGATCAGCACGACGGCGAAGCGGCAGGCCCTGCAACGGGTTGCGGCCTGGGTCGCCGGCAACGGGATGGGCGGACCGGGGAGGTACTCGGCGATCCGCGACCTCATCGTGGGTGACCCGCCGCGGCTGCGGGAGGGCGGGACGAATGGGACGCTGGTGTCCCCCGGCGAGGACCCGGTGGCGGCCACATGCCGGCTGGTCGGTGACCTCGACGGCTCCTACCTTGCCGTTCAGGGCCCTCCCGGCTGCGGCAAGACCCACACCGGTGCCCATGCGGTCGTCGACCTGGTCGCCCAGGGGCGGCGGGTCGGGGTGTCGGCGATGACCCATCGAGCCATCGGCAACCTCCTGGAGAAGGTCTCCGAGATCGCCGAGGAAGCAGGCCAGCCGGTGCGCATCCTGCAGAGATGCGGCGAGGGTCAGGAGTCTGGGGCACTCGGAGCTCACCGCGCGGCCGACAATGCCGCGGTCGCTGCCGCCCTGGCGGCAGGTCAGGTCGATGTCGTCGCCGGAACCTCGTGGCTCTTCGCCGACGCACGCTTCGACGGCTGCTTTGACGTGCTCGTCATCGACGAGGCGGGTCAGACGTCGCTCGCCGATGCCTGTGCGGCGGGCACGGCGGCGCACAACCTGGTCCTCCTCGGCGACCCCCAGCAGCTCGCCCAGCCAGCCCAGGGTGTCCACCCGGAGGGGGCCGAGGTGTCGGCCCTCGGGCATGCGCTCGGAGGCAGAGACACGATCGCTCCGGACCGCGGCGTCTTCCTTCCCACGACGTGGCGGATGCATCCGGCGGTCTGCGGATTCGTCTCCACCGCCTTCTACGAGGGCCGGCTGACCTCGGA
>Ga0187884_10000287_pt1 | contig 52622 bp, 50 predicted proteins | sample June2016WEW_20_4_FD_132983 | JGI IMG/M metagenome (GOLD analysis project Ga0187884, IMG submission 132983) | Peatland microbial communities from SPRUCE experiment site at the Marcell Experimental Forest, Minnesota, USA - June2016WEW_20_40 | ecosystem: Environmental > Terrestrial > Soil >...
TTCTGGGATTATGTCGGCGCGAGGCTCGGCGCGCCGAACCACGCCGGCATCGCGATGCTGCCCGAAATAATCAAAACCCGCGCCGCGACAGCTTAATCGCCCGGGGTTTTGCCCCTCTTACATGTCCTCGATCGAAAAAGTCTGCAACTTTTTCGGGACAAGCGAGAGCGCGTTCCGCTTTGGTGGCATCACCAAAGCGACAGGAACTCGCTCTCTTTTCAATGAGTTAGCGCATGTCCTCGATCGAAAAAGTCTGCAACTTTTTCGGGACAAGCGCTAGATGTCCTTGCTGGCCAAACGAGACCGGCGCGATTGATGGGCTGCCCTTCATGCCTCCGAATTTTTGCACAACAAATTTGCCAAGCTTGCTTGACATTTGCGTGACAGGCCTCAACCTACCATCTAGTGGGATGGTGGAGGGATGGAATCATGCCGGGGGTTGCCAAGCTTCCCATCGAGGCCCGGGGCAAGGCTGGGGATAGCGAGAAGATCACGATCAATCTCGGCTATGTCGATCTTGGCTCGATCGATCTGCTGGTGCGCGAAAGTTTTTATGCCAACCGCACCGATTTCATTCGCACCGCGATCCGTAATCTTTTGGACCGCCATTCCGAAACCACGCGGCAGACGATTGCCCGTAACAAATTCGATATTGGGATCAGGCGCTTCACCCGTCAAGACCTTGAAGAGGTCAAGGCGGCGGGCGAAGTGTTGAACATTCAAATTCTGGGGTTGGCCAGTATCGCCAGCGACGTGCCGCCGGATCTGGCGGCCGAAACCATCGCCTCTCTTCACGTTTTGGGCGCGCTCGAAGCAAGCCCCGCCGTCAAGGCGGCCCTCGGTCACAAGATTAAATGAAGAAGACGAATCCGAGAGCATGTCCCACGAATGTTGCAGACTTTTATGATCAAGAACGTGCTCTACCTTCTTGTAAAGAGGGCGAGTTCTTATCATTTTAGTGAGTCCACCGGGTGAAACGCGTTCAACGTAAGCACCGCGAAAGCTACCGGCGCAAAGATAGACGCCAAACGTGAAAAGCGAGCCTGTTCCATGAACGCCATTCCAACAATCGACATGGTTGAGGTGACCCGGCTGACCCAAGCGGGACGGCTTGTCGAGGCAACGGCGCTTTTGCAAAATCAGTCTCTTCCAGTTTCGCCCATCCCCAGCCCGCCCGCCGCGGAAACCAACCCTTTCCTCGAGATGATGCGGATGTTTAGCGGAAATCCCTGGAGCGCGCCGGACACGGCTGCGCTTGCGCAACCGGTGGCGCGGAAGGCGGGCGGGCATTTCGAGGACCGGTCTTTCTCGAATTCGGCGGGAAGCCGGGGTTTCAAGCTCTTCATTCCCGGAGGGTATGATGGCCAGCCCCTGCCGCTCGTCGTGATGTTGCACGGATGCAGCCAGACGCCGGACGATTTCGCCGCGGGAACGCGTATGAACATTTTGGCGCAGGAACATATGTTTCTTGTCGCCTATCCCGCGCAGAGCCAGTCGGCCAATTCGCAACGCTGCTGGAATTGGTTCAATGCCGTCGATCAAGAGCGTGGCAAAGGCGAGCCGTCGCTGATTGCGGGGATCACCCTCGAGATCATGCAGAAGATGAACGCCGATCGGCAGCGGATTTATATTGCGGGACTATCCGCTGGCGGCGCGGCCGCGGCGACGATGGCATCCGCCTATCCCGAACTTTATGCCGCCGTCTGTGTCCATTCCGGGCTCGCTTGCGGGGCGGCGAACGATATGGCCTCGGCCTTTGGCGCCATGCAAAGCGGAGGCGCCGCGCGACCAAGCTCAAGCGGCGCTCCCATTGTCCCGACCATCGTTTTCCATGGCGATCGCGACACGACCGTGCATGCCGTCAATGGCGATCATGTCATGACGCAAGCCAAGGGCGCGGCCGATTGGCGGACCAGCGTGACGCGCGGCGAGTCCGCGCACGGTTATCGTTTCACGCGCATCGTTCAATCCGGCCGGGACGATGTTGCCGTCCATGAGCAATGGGTGTTGCACGGCGGCGGCCACGCCTGGTCCGGCGGCAGCCCTGCCGGCTCCTTCACCGAGCCCCGCGGGGTCGATGCCAGCCGCGAAATGCTCAGGTTCTTTTGGGAACATGCGAAGGGCGCTTAGGGCGATTGCGGGCCAGATAAGTTGGCGTCTCAGGCTGTGCAAGCCGGTTGCCGGACCTCTCGCCGGGTGACTTTTTAATTTGCCGGCGCTGCTCATTCTCATCGGAAATTGCCCCCCGCGTCAGTTTCCCCTAAAGAGGTTCACCGGCCGGGCGCTCCTCGAGAGTGTGCACGGTCCTCCGATCCCGAAAGTTTGCGCAGACCCATGTCCACCCGTATCGATCGCCGTTTTCAAGCCCTCGAGCACGAGGGCCGTGCCGGGCTCGTCACCTTCACCATGGCGGGGGATCCCGATGGGCCGGTCTCGCTCGAATTGCTCAAGGCGCTGCCGGGTGCCGGCGCGGATGTGATCGAATTGGGCATGCCTTTTACCGATCCCATGGCCGATGGGCCGGCGATCCAGGCGGCGGGGCTGCGCGCCCTAAAGGCCGGCATGACGCTCAAGCGCACGCTGGCCATGGTGGCGGAATTCCGCCGGGACGACGATGTCACTCCGCTTATCCTCATGGGCTATTACAATCCCATTTATGTCTTCGGCGTCGAGCGCTTCATCGCCGAGGCCAAGGCGGTGGGTGTCGATGGCTTGATCGTGGTCGATCTTCCGCCGGAAGAGGACGAGGAGCTTTGCGTTCCCCTCAACCGGGCGGGGCTGAACTTTATCCGTCTCGCCACGCCGACGACCGATGCGGCGCGGCTGCCGGCCGTTCTCGCGAATACCTCGGGCTTTTTGTATTATGTGTCCATCGCGGGCATTACCGGGACTGCGACGCCCGATTACAGTTCCGTTGCCGCCGCAGTCCAAAGGTTGAAAAATGCCACGGATTTGCCGGTCGCGGTCGGGTTCGGCGTCAAATCGGCGGAAAGCGCCGAGGCCATTGCCCGGTCGGCCGATGCCGTGGTCGTAGGTTCGGCCATCGTCGATATTTTGCGGCAATCCCTAGATGAGCAGGGCCGTGCCACGCCGCGTAGCGTCGCGGCGGTGACCGCCTTGGTGCGTGATCTCGCCGTGGGTGTCCGGCGCGCCACGCGGGTTAAGGAGCAAGCTCAATGAACTGGATTTCCAACGTCGTTCCCCCAAAAATCCGGTCGTTTCTGCGCCGCGAGACGCCTGAAAACCTTTGGATCAAGTGCCCCGACAGCGGCGAACTCGTGTTTCATAAGGATCTCGAGCACAATCTGTATGTCGTGCCGGGTTCCAACTTCCATATGCGCATGCCGGTCAAGCAACGGCTGGACAGCCTGTTCGACGAGGCCAAATATGAATCCTTGCCCACGCCCGAGGTTCCGCAGGACCCGCTGAAATTCCGCGACGTCAAGCGCTATACCGACCGGTTGAAGGAATACCGGACCAAGACCGGGGACGCCGATGCGATCCGGCTCGCGGCCGGCGCGATCGAGGGTCAGCAAGTCGTCGTGGCCGTGCAAAATTTCGACTTTCTCGGGGGGTCGCTCGGCATGGCGGCCGGCGAGGCGATCATCACCGGCATGGCGGCGGCGATAGAGCGGCGCGTGCCCTTCATCATCTTCACGGCATCCGGCGGCGCGCGGATGCAGGAGGGCATGTTCTCGCTCATGCAAATGCCGCGCACCACGCTCTTGGTACAGCAGCTCCGCGCGGCGAAATTGCCCTATATCGTCGTGCTGACCAATCCGACCACGGGCGGTGTCACCGCCTCTTACGCCATGCTAGGCGATGTCCATATCGCCGAGCCTGGCGCGGTCATCGGTTTCGCGGGCGCCCGCGTCATCGAGCAGACGATTCGCGAGCGGCTGCCGGCGGGGTTCCAGCGCGCCGAATATTTGCAAGAGCATGGCATGGTCGACATGGTCGTGCATCGCAAGGACATGAAATCGACGCTGGCGCGGCTTTGTTCGCTGCTCACGCAAAAGCCCGCCGTCAAAGCTAATGCCGCCTAAGTTGAGGCAAAAGCCAACCTCCGGTTCGGACGAAATTCTCGACCGGCTCGTAGGGCTCCACCCCAAGAAGATCGATCTTTCGCTCGGGCGCGTCGTCGAGCTGTTGGACAAGCTCGGGCGCCCGCAAGCGGCCTTGCCGCCGGTGATTCATGTCGGCGGCACGAATGGCAAGGGCTCCACCATCGCCTTCATGCGGGCCATGCTGGAAGCGGCGGGCAAGAGCGTTCATGTCTATACGTCGCCGCATCTCGTGCGCTTTCACGAGCGTATCCGGCTCGGCGCGGCAGGCGGCGGCCATTTCGTCGGCGAGGCCGAACTCTCGGCCGCGCTGGCGGAATGCGAGCGGGTCAATGACGGCAGGCCCATCACTTTGTTCGAAATGACGACGGCGGCGGCGTTCAAATTGTTTCATGAACACCCCGCCGATTATCTCTTGCTCGAAGTCGGTCTCGGCGGCCGTTACGATGCCACCAATGTGATTGACCCGCTGGCCAGCGTGATCACGCCCATCTCGATGGATCATGTCGAGTTTCTGGGCGACACGATCGAACAGATCGCCTTCGAGAAGGCGGGTATTTTCAAGCGGGGCAGGCCGGCCATTCTGTCGCATCAATCACGCGCCGTTTTGGATGTTTTGGAGCGCGAAGCGTACCTTGTGGGGGCGCCCGTGCTCGTGGCGGCCCAGGATTTTTTGATGCGGGAGGAGCAGGGGCGTCTCGTGTTCGAGGATGGCGAGGGGCTGCTCGACCTGCCGCTGCCGCGCTTGGCCGGCCGTCACCAGCATCAAAATGCCGCCACCGCCATCGCGACCTTGCGCCGCGTCGTGCCGGGGATCGAGGCCGCCGCCATCGAGCGGGGGCTACTGCGGGCGGAATGGCCCGCGCGCATGCAGCGCCTGGTCAAGGGCCGGCTCGTGGATCACGCGCCCTATGGCGCCGAACTCTGGCTCGATGGCGGCCATAACGAGGATGGCGGCAAGGTTTTGGGCCAAGCCATGGCCGATCTCGAGGATAAATCGCCGCGTCCGCTCATCGTGATCTGCGGCACGCTCACCACCAAGGACACCGCGGCCTTCCTGCGCGCCTTCGCCGGCTTGGCGCAAGAGGTCATCGCCGTGCCGGTCGAGGGCGAACATGCCGGGCGCCCCGCGCGCGACGTCGCCGCCTGCGCCGAAAAGGCCGGCCTGCCCGCCGCTTCGTGCCAGAGCGTGGAACAGGCGCTGAGCTATCTCCGGGCCAGGGCCTGGTCCGCCCCGCCGCGGATCTTGATCGCGGGAAGCCTGTATTTGGCAGGTGCCGTGCTGGCGGCGAATGGGACGGTGCTGGAGTAGCGGCGGAAACTTCGATCCGCTTGCTGGCCTCCGGCGCAGTTCATGATCGCCGCCATTTCCCGCCACGCGTTTTTAATACCGTGCCCCGCGATCCCCGCTCGAACCCCTACGCGCCGACTTCTATATTATCGGGCGTGGCGCACGGGATGCGCCGGCTAGAGTGGATCGATCATGGGTGTTGAAGGTTCTGACAATACGGAGGTTCCCATAGGCACTGCGCATACGTTTCTCGTCGGCGAGGATGGCGAAGGCCATTGGCTCGCGGTCGAGACGCACGGCCTCGGCGGCGGTATTTTCGTTACCAAGGACGCGGCGCTGAATTATGCGCGCCGCGAGACAGACAAGCGGCCCGGCGCCGTTACCCTCGCGCGATGGCCAGTCATGTTCATGTTCTATAGCCAGAAACGGGCTGCCTAAAACAGGCCCGCGTGCTTTCAGGGGCAGGAGACTTGTTCTCACTGCGCCATCGGCACCAACAGTAAAATATCCAAATCCTGCTTTGGCGTGAAATTCGTCTTGCGCACTTCGAATTGTGTGGGTCCAATCTTTTTCACGCCATCGGCGCAGAAGCTGACGAGCCTGTCCGCCTCGCCCTTGTCGACGACGAGGCGGAAACTGCCGATGGGTCCGGCCCAATTGGCGCCGGTTTTCAGTATGTAGGAGATGCGCTGCTCGGAGAAGGGTGGGTAATCCACCTTTTTTCGCGCCATGGCGCGGGTCACCGAGGCGATGAAATCGGCGTCGAGGCAATATTTCTCGAGGTAGGCCGCGGACTCTGGGTTCTTGCGCCAGTCCTTGCCGCCGATAGACGTGATGACGACCCCACCGACGCTTGGTTTGTAGGTCTGTTCGAGCCGCACTTCGCGTCCGGCGGGAAAGCTCTGTTGCCAGGTAAAGGCGGCTCTCAACGTCCACATGGCGATGAGATGCTTTTCCATCGGCGCGTTGGGTTTGTCCGTATATTCGTCAATCGCGGCGAGGCCGAGCTTCACGTACTCCGCTTTATCAGCCTCGGACAGACGATCCAGGGCCTGATCCGTCTCCGGGGCCGGGGGCATCAAGGGAATATGCGCCTTGCGCAGCCGCTCTGTCTGATCCACGCCCTTGGCGAGAATGTGCTGGTCGAGCGCGAGCGCTACCGGTTGGCCATTCGCCGTCACATGAAAGTCGAAGGGATTGTCCGGGTTTTTCGTTGGTACGCCATTGATGAAGTCGAACGATCCCGTAATATCCGGCATCGGGAAAGCAATCAGGACGGTTTTGTCCGCCTTGCCGCGATTGACGAAGACATAGGAGACGCGCACCTCCGATGTCGAGATGAATAGATCTTCCGATTGCATGGCGATTTCGGCATCGGCCGTGAAGCGCAATCCGCCTATGGCGTATTCCGCAGTCGTATCATTGGCGTGGGCGGTAGCCGGGGCTAATAGCGGGAGGCAAGTGAGGACAATTGCGATTAGAGAATGTCGCGAAGAAGTTGCGGACTTTTTCGATCGAGGACATGCTCTCGCGCCTTCGGAAGCGAGCGATTTCCCGTCGCTTTGGTGAGTCCGCCAAAGCGGAACGCGCTCGATCCGGTCGAGAATCATGGCGATCTCCCCCGAGAAAAAGGCTCCGGGGACGAAGCCTTTTTGTCGCGCGGATTACAAACCGGACGGGCTCAGATCGCCTCGGAAATCCAGCGCTTGAGTTCGCCCTTGGGTGCGGCGCCGACCTTTTGCGCGCTCACCTTGCCATCCCTAAACAGCAACAGCGCGGGAATGCTGCGGATGCCGAATTCTTGGGAGACCTTGGGGTTCTCGTCCACGTTGAGCTTGACGATCTTGACCTTGCCGTCCAATTCCACGGCGATCTCCTCGAGCGAAGGGCCGATCATCCGGCAGGGGCCACACCATTCCGCCCAAAAATCAACGACAACCGGCACATCGGAGCCGATCACGTCGGCCTGAAAACTTTGGTCCGTCACTTTTGCGGTGCTCATCGGATCTCTTTCGATAGGGCGAGGCGATTCAAGCCCTTTGGAGCAAAGTAAGAACCGGGTTGCCGGGCGTCAAGCGAGCCTGTGCGCCCGGCCTGCAACGGCGTTAGGCATCGGGGTCATTGATTGCCTCGGCCGCCGCCTGGTCCAATAAGGCGTCGTCGAGTTCCTGAACCAGGGGTCCGCCGGTCCAAATCAACAGCATGCGCAGACGTTTGCCCGGCCAAAGCGGGGCAAGCGCCAGCCGGTACAGCGCGAGTTGCCGGATATAGGCCTCCGGCGTGCCGCCTGACGCGGGTGGGTTCCCGCTCTTGAAATCGGCGACGAGCACGGCGTCGCCATCGATGGCGAGCCGGTCCACTTTGCCCGGAATTTGCCAAACGGAGCCATCGGGCCGTGTCACCGCACCCATGATCGTGGCCTCTGCCCGCGAGCCCGGCGCGAAAAGCGGCGCGAGAGCGGGCAAGGCGAGGACGGCGAGCGCCTGCGCGATGATGGATCGGCGGGCCGCGGCGTCGAGCGCGGTGGTTGTTTCGAGATAGGTCCGGGCCGCGCTCTCGCGTTGGGTCTCTGGCAGGTCCGGCAAATATTGCAACAATTCATGGATCGCCGCGCCATAGGCGAGGCCGAAACTTCCCCGGAGCGGCTTGTCCTCCGCTGCGCTGGATGGCCGCAGCGGCACCCGCGCGGCGGGATCGGCCGTGGCGGCGCGAAACAGCCAGTCCGGCACGGCTTCGCCGGGCGCTACGGCGGGCTTGGCTTGATCTAAAACCGCGGCCGTCCCGGCCGTCCCCGGCGTCAGGCGCTGGAAAATCGTCTCGGTCTCGTCCCAAGGCGCGGGCAGGAGGGTGATGCCGGGATCGTCCATGAAAGCGGTGGCGATCATCTTCGCCCAGCTTTTCTCGTCGGGGCCGCGCACGCCGTGAAAGCCCGAGATATAAAGCCGCTCCTCGGCGCGGGTCAGCGCGACATAGAGCAGCCGGCGATATTCCTCCATCGTGGCTTCGCGCGCGGCCTCCCGCACGGCTGCAATGGCGGGGCAATCGCCCTCCCGGCGCGGCGACCAGGCGAGAACTGGCGGCCTGTGCTCGTCCGGTTCCAAATTGAAAATCACCGGCTCGTGCTGGAGACTGGGCACGCCGCATGTATCCGGCAAGAAGACGATCTTGGCCTCGAGCCCCTTGGCGGCATGAACGGTCATGACCCGCACGGTGTCGCCCGGCCCCTCCATGTCGCGCTTGATGGAGGTGCGCAAGGCCTCGATATCGTCGAGAAAACTCCCGAGCGAGGGCGCGGTTTCGCGTTCATGGGCCAGCGCGAGGCGTAGGAATTCGTCGATGGCATCATGCGCCTCGAGCCCAAGCCGCGCTTCCATCTTGCGCCGCCCGCCATCGCGCCCGAGGAGCGCGGCATAAAAGGCAAACGGCGTCTCCTCGGCGGCATGGCGGCCCCAGCGCAGAATCGTGTCGTGGGCCTGCCGGACCCGCGTCTGGTCCGAGGCGCCGAGGGCCGCGATCAGGGATCCTTCCCGTCCCGGCGCGATGTCGGTGAGGTCCTTGTCCGTGAAATCGAACAGCGGCGATTTGAGCAAGCAGGCAAGCGTCAGATCGTCTTGCGGCAGCAATGCCGCGCGCCCGGCGGCGACGAGATCCAGCACGGCTATATGGTTGGCGATGTCCAGCCGGTCGGCCCCGGCGACGGGGACGGAGGCTTGTTTCAACGCGCGGATGATTGCCTCGAAAAACGCATTGCGCCGCCGCACCAGGATCAGCACATCGCCGGGACGGATGGGGCGGGGGGACTCGCTGCGCCCGTCATGCACATATTCGCCGGCCCCTGGCGCGATCAAGGCGGCGATCTTTTTGGCGATCCGGGAAGCTAGGATGGCTGCGGGGTCTTGCTCGTCCGGCGCATCGACGGGAAGCCGCCAATCGCCGGGCTCGGCGCTGGGCTGGCGGCCGAGCGGGGGCCAAATCTCGACAAGGCCAGGCAGCCGCGCCTTGAAACTTTCATGCAGGGGCCAGATGTCGTCTTGCGGCACCAGCCCGCCTTGATGCGCCTTGATTTCGAACACCCGGTCCACCGCCGAAAGCACGGCCGGAACGGAGCGGAAAGAGGTTTGCAACCGCACATGACCGAACGGCTTTGCGCCGGCCTCGAACCGTTTGGCGAAACGCCGCCGCATGTCGTGGAATTTATGCGGCGCCGCGCCTTGGAACGAAAAGATCGATTGCTTGTCGTCGCCGACGGCGAAGAAACTGCGGTCCAGCGCCCGGCTGCCATGCCCGGAGGCAAAATCGCCCGTGAGATCGTCGAGAATGCTCCATTGCGCCTCGCTCGTATCTTGCGCTTCGTCGACGAGAACATGGTCGATGCCGTTATCGAGCTTATGCAGCACCCAGCCGGAGCCGGAGCGGCCGAGCAAGGCGCGGGTGCGTTCGATGAGATCGTCGAAATCCAACACGCCGTTGAGGATTTTACGCTGTTCATATTCGCGCAAGGCGGCATCGGTGATCGCCATCAGCGCGTTTGACCGCTCGATGGTTTCCGCGGCTTTGCGCTGATCGATGAGATAGGCGAGCCGGGCCTGCTCCTCCAGCATGTCCGAAGCGAGAACCGGCCGCTGGGTGGCGAGCCCCTTGGTCATGAGGTTTTTGGTTGGTTTTCCCTCTTGGGTGAAAAAGGCGGAACAATAGGCGGAGAGCGCCGCATCGAAGAACCCGTTCTCGAAGTGCTCGTGAGCGCGCCGGAATTTGGCGCCGAGTTTGATGTCGTTCACGCTTCCGGTTTCGAAAAAGGCCGCAAGCTCCGGCCATTCCGATGGCGCGAAGCCGCCGTCCAGCATCTCCTGCTCGATCTCTCTCACCGTCGCCGTGCTGGACGCGCCGAGCATTCCGGCCAAGGCCTCTTGCGGATCGTTTAAACTCCAGCGGCGCGCGGCTTTGCGCAGCTCCATGGCCTCGCCGGTCAGTCTGTCCAGCACCGTGCTCGAGACGTCCTCGGCGAGCCGCGCCAGCGCTTGCCCAAGCTGGCCGCCCGAGCGATGGGCGTTGGCGATGGCGGCGGCCTTGGCGTGAGCCAACAACATTGCCTGGCGCAGATCGTCCGCCACCTCGAACCGCGCGGGAACATTGGCCTCGAAGGGAAAGAGATGGAGAAGCCTTTCGCAAAAAGCATGGATGGTTTGGATCTTCAATCCGCCCGGTGTTTCCACGGTGCGGGTGAAGAGACGCCGCGCCAGAAGCAACTGCGCCGGCGAGGGCGAAGGCGCGCCGGTCTCCATGACGGCTTCGCGCAAGGCCGCGTCGTCGAGATTGGTCCATTTCGCCAGAACGTCGAAGACGCGCGTCGCCATTTGCGCCGCGGCGGCTTTGGTGAAGGTGAGGCACAGGATTTTCGCGGGCGGCACGCCGCGCAGCAACAGGCGGATGACGCGTTGGGTCAGCACATGCGTCTTGCCCGAGCCGGCATTGGCGGAAACCCAGATCGACGAACGGGGATCGCTGGCCGCGAGTTGCGCCTCGCGCAAATGGTTTGGGATGACGATTCTTGTCATGCCCCGGCGTCCTCCGGGCCGGCTAGCAACCATTCCCTGACACGGGCGAGATGGTCGTAATCGCCGCCATCCCTGGCATATTTGGGGTAGGGCCTGGCGGGATAGCCGGTTTCTTCCTCGCGAAAACTCGACAACAGACTCATCATGCCGGCGTAATGACGCTCCACCACGGTCTCGAAGCTTTCGCCCTTGAAGGTGAGATCGCGGACGAATCCGCCGTCCCGCCCCCCCAGTTTGAGATAGAGCGCATTGACGAGTCCGTTGTGGGTAAAACCGAAGGCGCCCCATTGGAGCATCGCGGCTTCCAACGTCAATTGCGGGGCGAAGCCGGTTTGCACCTCGTTGATCCCTGGCGGCTGACCGGTTTTGTAATCCATGATCGTGGCGGAGCCATTGCGATGCCGGTCGATCCGGTCCGCGCGCGCCGTGAGCGTGAACAGCGAGCCGTCGGCCAACGTGATCTCGAGCCGTCCGTCGCGTTCGGCCAGCGCCTCCTGCAAGGTCTCGCGTTGCTTGGTGTCGAAATCGAGAAAGACTTCCATTCCCTTCAGCAGCACGGGCCAACGGAAGGCGGCGAAGACGGGATCGCCGAAGGCCGGTCCGAAGGCTTGTTCCATCAAGCCGTGTAATAAAATGCGGCGCTCCGGCAAGCTTGCGCGCGCCGGGCAGACCGAGGTGAATTTGCCCAAGGCTTCATGCGCCAGCGTGCCGAAAAGGCTTGGGTCGAGGTCCTCGCCCACGCGGCGCAGGGGCAGCAATCGCAAGATTTTCGCGGCGAAAATCGCATAGGGGTCGCGCCGCAGCGTCTCGATCTGGGTGACGCTGAGTTGCCGGGGCCGCAGATTCACCGGCGGTTTGGGACGCGGCCGGATCGTTGGCGCCGGCACCTGCGCCGGCCGGTCGAGAGCGCGGGCGAGCTGCAAGAAACGGGTGCCGCGCAGCTTCACCCCGCGCCAGGCCTCGGAGCCCAAGGCTTCCAACCGCAGGAGAAAGCGCGAGGGCACGCAGGGCGAGCCGCCGCGTTTGGCGGCGCGGCTCAAGATCACGGTGGCGCCGCCCATGGCTTGCGCGAAATCGTGCGCGGTCTGGCCGAGCCGGCGTTCCGGCGGGGTCAGACCGAGCGCTTTGCGCATGGGTCGGTTGAGAAACGGGTCGGTGCGCGCCTGCGGCGGCCAGATTGTTTCGTCGAGTCCCGCCAGAAGCATGACATCGGCGCGTATCAAGCGGGCTTCGAGCAGGCCGAAAATTTCGAGGCGCGGATGCGGCTTGCGCGCGGTGCGCAGCGGAATTTCCGAAGCGACCCGGCCGAAAAAGACGCCATAAGTCTCGGCCGTGAAGAGCAGGCTCGCACCGGCGCCGGAGAGTTCGGTGAAAAGCGCGTCGAGGGCGTTGGCGTCCTCGTCCGCAGTCTCGCCGGCCAGCGCGGTGAGCGCGGCACGATGGGCGGCGACCCAGAGATCGAGTGGCTGACTACCCTCGAGTTGGCGCAGGGGCGCGAGCGCCGCGCTCAAATTCTCCCAGAGCGCGGCCATCGCGGCCCAGTCGTCCTCGCCAATCGCTTGTTGCGCGGGATGAGCATGATGGGCGCCAGCGGCCAGCTTTGCTTCGGCAAAAATTTGGGCCCCATCTTTGCCGCGCAGCGGCACGGCGCGGATCACGCCAATCTCCAAAAGCGCGGCGAGCCGGGCAATCTCTGCCCGTTCGGCATCAAACCTTGTCAGGGGATGCGCGAGCAGCGCGGTGATGTCGCGCTCGGCGATGCTGCGGGCGGCGGCGGCGGTGAGGCTTGCCAGAATGCCGAGCGGGCGCGAGGCCAAGGGCTCGCCGCCGGTGTCGGCGATTTCGATGTTCCAGCGCAACAACTCGCCGCGCACGCGCCGGGCGAGATCGCGATCCGGCGTGATCAGGGCCGCCGTCCGGCCCGGTGTTTCCAAGACCTCGCGCAGGGCGATGGCGAGGCTCAAGGCTTCCTCGCGCTCGTCGGCGGCCTCGATCAGCGTGACGCCGTCGAGAGCCGCCGCCATTTCCGCCGGGGAGACACTGGCGCGATAGGCCTGCCATTGGTCCGTCGTATCGGCGGGGCGGAGCGCCTCGGCCACGAAACGCGCGCGGGCGGCTTTGGCCTTTTGCGGGGCGCCCAGGGGTTTCACTTCCGCGCGCGCAAGACCGAGCACCGGGAGGAGCCTCGCAAGGGCGGCTTGCGGATGCCCGAAGCCCGGTTCTTGATCCTCGCGCAGCGACCCGGAAATAATGGCCCACGAGGCCTCGTCGAGATCGAGGTCGAGGCCGGGCAACACCACCGCGCCTTGCGGCGCATGAGCAATGGCCGCAAGCAGCCGGGCGGTGGCTTTATTGGTGCCGGTCGAGCCGATCGCGATCACGGGGCCGGCCGTTTGGCCCGCAAGCGCGCCGGCTTGCGCCGCGACCAGCAGGATTTGGCGCTGCGCTGGATCGATCAGCCCATGTTCAGCCAGAATGCCCGGCCATTGCTCCACGGCAATTGAGAGGAACGCCGTCGTGATCCGCCAATAATCGTCGAATTCCGGCAGGCTCAGCGGATCGAGTTCGCGCCATTCCACATCTTCGATCCGCAATTCATCGATGAGGCCGGCGAGATCGCCCGCGAGGTGGAAGGCATCGACGGTCGAGGTGGCGACGCGGAAGGCCTCGCTTTCGTCGACCACCGGTTTGCCGTCCGGGCCAACCGAGCGCAAGGCGCCGCTCAGTGCCCGCGCCCAGGCCTGGATCAGCGCCGCCAGTCTGAGACGGCGCCAGATCGGCGTGGCGGCGGGGGGCAGCGGCAGGCCTGGGCACCCCGGTTCCGGCTCGGCGAAGAGGAGTGGTGTTTCGGTCGCTTCCAGCGCGCCGAGCGGCAGGATGCGCGGAAGCAGAACGGAGGGCTGACCGGCTCGGCTCAGAAAGGCGGCCTCCAAGGCCCGCGCCGCGCGTTGGGTCGGCACATAGATCGTCGCGCTGGCCAGCGCCAGCGGATCGCCCGAGGGCGCAAAACCCGCGACGATTTGGCCCTCGAACAGTGCGGCCACGAAGGTTTCGAGAAAGGGCAGGGCCGGCGAAATGGTGAAGACATTGGGCGCGCGCATGGGCTCTTTCGTGGGGCAAAAGCGGGCGTGCGGTCAACCGCCGGTTTCGGCCGTGAGGCGGGCGGCCTGGGAATGGTTGGCGTAGGTCGGCCAGGCGGGGGCATAGGATTCGCCGGCCTGATTGCCCCATCCCGTCCATCCCGCGCGGGCGCCGCGGGCGAATAATTCGAGGAAGGGGCCGGGGGAGCAGGATTCGATCAGCTCGTATTGCTCGTCGGGCTTGCGGCTATGCTCGCGTTTGCGTGTCGCCAGGAGATTCACTTGACGCCGGCCCGGCGCCAGCGTCCGCGCGTGGCGTCCGCGCGTGCCGAACAGCAAGAGTTCCGTGACATTGCGGAAATAAAAGCCGACGCCGCGCCCGTCCGAGCCGCCATCCGCCCGGATTTTGTGCCAGACGATATTGGCCTTGTAGGTGAAGCCCCAGGCCGTCATCACCGCGAGCCCATCCGGCAGCAGCGCATTGGGTACCCAGAGGTAGAGATGGGCGGGGTCCGCCGCGAGATTCGCGATGGGCAAAGCGCAGATCGCGGCTAGATCCATCGTGCCATAGCGCGCAAGCCGGCGGTGTTCCGGCGCGACCTTGCCGGTCTGGTTCTGAAAGCGCCAGGGCGGATCGGCCAAAATGGTGGGAAACCGCCGGCCCGCCGCGAGAGCGAGCAGGTCTTCCGCAGGGTCTCTGGCAAGGTCTTGGGCTGCTTCGTCCGGCATCTCGGGGTTCCGCCTCGTTTCGGCTTGTGCGAATCACGTATCTGGCCGCAGCTATCCCTATCATTTGAGCGAGCGGCAGACTTGCCAAAGAGGAGATGAGCGGCGTGCGGGGATATAATTGTTTTCGCGCCATCGCGCTCGTGACGCTCACGCTTGGCGCCGCGCCGGCCCTTGCGCAGAAGTCCCCATCCCCCGGCCCCATCGTTTTCGCCGACGCCAGCCTGAAGACGGCGCTCGATGCCATCGCGGCGGCCTGGACGGCGCGTTATGGGACGGCGCCCGTGATCACTTACGCCTCGTCCACGGTTCTCGCCAAGCAGATCGAGGCGGGCGCGCCGGCGGATGTGTTTTTCTCCGCCGATCTCAAAGGGATGGACGATCTGGTCAGGGAGGGGTTCGTCGATGTCCATACGCGGATCAAGATCATCGCCAACGAACTCGTGCTGATCGCGCCGGCGGATTCCAAGACGAATCTCAAAATGTTCACCGGCTTCGATCTCGCCGGCGCGTTGGGAAGCGGGAGGCTCGCGATCTGCGCCGTCGAGACCTGCCCGGCCGGCATTTACGCGAAACAGGCGTTGCAGACCTATCGGGTTTGGGCGAGCGTCGAGCAGAAGCTGGCGCCGGGCGAGGATGAACGCGCCGCCGTCGCGTTGGTTGCGACTGGCGTGGCGCCGTTTGGCATCGTCTATGCTACCGATGCCAAGGCCGAGCCGAAGGTCAGGGTGGCCGATGTATTCGCCACCTCGACCCACAACCCCATCGTCTATCCCATCGCCCTCGCGAAATCCTCCAAAAACCCGGACGCGGCCCGGTTCGAGGCCTTCACGCGGTCGCGGGAAGCCACTAAAGTCTTTCTCGACCAAGGCTTTACAGTCTTGAAATAAAGCGGGGGCAGGTGTTTTGACGCCGGAAGAATGGACCGCGATCGCTTTGTCGCTGCGCATTGCCTGCGTGGCTGTCTTGGCGAGTCTGCCGTTTGGGATCGCCATGGCCTATGTGTTGGCGCGGGGGCATTTTCCCGGCAAGTCCCTGTTGAACGGGCTGGTCCATCTGCCCCTGGTCCTGCCGCCGGTGGTCACGGGCTATGTGCTGCTGCTCGCCTTTGGCCGGCGCGGCCTGTTTGGCGCGGCCCTGGCGGATCTCGGCATCGTGCTCTCGTTTCGTTGGACAGGCGCGGCCTTGGCCTGCGCGGTCATGGGATTTCCGCTGATGGTGCGGGCGATCCGCCTCTCGTTCGAATCCATCGATCAAAGCATTGAGGCGGCAGCGGGCAGCCTGGGCGCGTCTCCACCCTGGACCTTTATTTTCGTCAGCCTGCCTTTGGCGCTTCCCGGCATATTGGCCGGGGTGATCCTGTCTTTTGCCCGCGCGCTCGGCGAATTCGGCGCCACCATTACCTTCGTGTCGAATATTCCGGGCGAGACCCAAACCATTGCGTCGGCCATCTATTCCGATACCCAGGCGCCCGGTGGCGACGCCGCCGCGCTGCGATTGACGCTGGTATCCATTGTCATATCGCTTGGCGCCGTCATGGCCTCCGATCTCGTTCAGCGCGGGATCGAAAAACGTCTGGCTGCAAACGGATGATCGATGTCGATCTCCACCGCCGCCTTCCCACCTTCGAGTTGGATGTCGCTTTTCGCAATGGCGAGGGGGTGACGGCCCTCTTCGGCCGCTCCGGTTCCGGGAAATCCGTGACGATTGGGTTGATCGCGGGCCTGGCGAAGCCCGGTCGCGGTCATGTGCGGGTTGGCGCCGTCACCTTGTTCGATTCGCAGCTGCACGTGGATCTCGGTCCGCACAAACGGCGGATCGGCTTGGTGTTTCAAGACGCGCATCTGTTTCCCCATCTCAGCGTGCGCCGGAATTTGCTGTTTGGCCGCTGGTTCGCACCCCGTGCGGAGCGGACGGTGACCATGGATGCCGTGGTGGAGACATTGGGCATCGGCCATCTCTTGACTCGCCGACCGGCCGGACTCTCTGGCGGCGAGCGGCAGAGGGTGGCCATCGGCCGGGCGCTTTTGGCCTGTCCGCGCCTGCTCCTGTTCGACGAGCCTTTTGCCGCGCTCGACCGTCAGCGCAAGATGGAAGTTTTGCCGCTGATTGAGCGGCTGCGCGACGAATTCAAGATCCCGATGGTCTATGTCTCGCATTCCCTCGAAGAGGTGGTGCGGCTTGCCGGTTATGTCGTGGTGCTCGAAGCCGGCAAGGTCGCGGCGGCGGGCGATCCCGCGACGGTCTTCGCGCAGGCGGGGTACCGCGCGGACGACCGCCGGTTCGGCCGCGCTTCCGTCCTGTCCGCCGTGGTGGGCGAGGAAGACGAGGGCTATGGCCTCACCGCCTTGCATCATCCCGCGGGGACGCTTTGGCTGGCCGGTCCCGCCGGACATTCCGGCGGCACGGCGCGGATCGTGATCCAGGCGACGGATGTCGCCTTGGCCGTTGGGACGCCCGGCCGGACGAGTGTACGAAGTACACTCAGAGGCACGGTCTCCGGCATCGAAACCGATGGCGCGCTCGCCGCCGTGGAAATCGCCTTGAAAGGCGGCGGCACGCTCACCGCGCTCGCGACTCGCCGGGCGGTGGACGATCTCGAAATCAAAACGGGCAGCGCGGTGCTTGCTTTAATCAAGACGGTTGCCTTGGACGAAGGCATGGTTCATCCGGATTGAGCTTAGGGGACAGCGGTCTTCGGCAGGCCGGCTAGAGCGCGTTCCGCTTTGGCGGACTCACCAAAGCGGAAGGAAATCGCTGTCTTTTTAAGAAGTTATAGCATTTCCTCGATCGAAAAAGTCTGCAACTTTTTCGGGACATGCTCTAATTCCGCGCGATAATCTCCCGTTCGCCCTTGAAGCTGGTGCCCAGGAGGCCGAGTAGCCCCGGCTTACGGCGTTTGGAAAAGCTGGAGCGGCGGGAGGGTTTTGGGCGCTTCAGGCTGCGCGGTTCCGGCGGCCGCATCAGCACGCCCGCTTCGATCACGAGGGTTTTTTCCAAGACAGCGGCCCAGGCCTTCGCGGCTATGGCGATTTCCGTGGCTTCGCCCGAGGCCAGTTCGACATTGAGATCGGGGTCGTCATGAGAGAGCGTCAGCGTGGCGACCCCTCGGGGCGCGTGCACCCTGACCCGCAAGGCATCGTAGGCGGCGACGGGAACGGCGATGCGCATTTTGATTCCATCCATCACGCGCTCGATCGAAACCTGCGTCATGCTCATATGCACTGTGCGGAGCCTGCTGTCGGCGCGCGGATCATAGGCGTGGCGAGTCACCGTGAAGGATTGTCTTGCGAGATCACTCATGAAGGCTACCGGTCTCCTGGCTCGTAGGCGGCGTGTCTCCAGTCTTGCCTCCGCCGTGCGAGAAATCTCCTAACAGGACCGGAGAATTCGGCCTAAATACCGGATAAGTCAGTGTTTTTGGCGCTTATGCTTTGTGCCCGGATACGGAAATCGCTAAAATTAGAGTGATTTTGGGGCGCACGATCATCTCGCGTGATCGAAAGTTCTTGATCTGTGTCCGCCAAATCAGCACATTGCCGGCACGCTACCCCCGCAACTTTCGCCGTATCGCGCCTCGATCCAGGATTTCATCATGCTCGCGCATTTCGCTCTTTCCCTTACCGATGCCAAGACAATCGCCGGTGCCGCGCGGGCCGAGGCCGAGAAGAACGGTTGGAACGTGGCCATCGCCATCGTCGACGACGGCGGCCATCTGATTTATCTGGAGCGGCTGGACGGGACACAAAAAGCGTCCGTCGCAATCGCGCAGGAAAAGGCGCGGACGGCCATTATGTTCAAGCGCCCGTCGGCCGCGCTCGAGAAGGTGATCGCCGATGGGCGTGTCGCCATGCTGTCGCTGACGGGCACGACATTTGTCGAAGGTGGATTGCCGGTCGTCCATCAAGGCCATTTTATCGGTGCCATCGGCGTGTCCGGTGTGCAATCCTTTCAAGATGGCCTGGTCGCCAAGGCTGGCGTTGAGGCCTTGAATGCGGGCTAGCCCTGACCGTGAGGTTTTATCCGCGAGTTTGAACAGCATGAGGCCGGCGGTTGAGCCGGGCCGGTCCTCTTTTTACGGCGGTTCCGATTTGGCTTCATCCGACTTCGATCCCGATGAACAGGACCGCTTTTTGGCGATCGTCCGGGACGCCGGCGCGATCGCCATGCGTTATTTTAGACTGGGAGATCAAACCGGCGCGAAAGTGACGTGGAAGGGCGACGGCTCTCCGGTGACCGAAGCCGATTATGCCGTCAATGCCTATCTCGAAGCCAATTTGCGCGCGCTTTGGCCAGAGGCTGCCTGGCTTTCGGAAGAAAGCGCCGACAATCCCGCCCGGCTCGAGGCGCGGCAGGTGATCATCGTCGATCCCATCGACGGCACCAGGGGCTTCGCGCGGGGCGATCGCAATTGGTGCGTTTCCGTTGCCTTGGTGGAGGCGGGCCGCCCGGTGCGGGCCGTGGTCCATGCCCCGGCCAATTCCGAGACCTTTACCGCGCATGCGGGGCGGGGCGCTTTGCTCAACGGGATCTCTCTTTCGATACCGCATTGCGACGAGCTTCGACCGGATTTGCGCGTCTCCGCTCCGGCCAGCGCGGTGCAAGACATTCGCAACGCGGGCGTCGATTTCGATTTTCGGCCGAAGATCCCGTCCCTCGCGCTGCGCATTGCGGGTGTGGCCTCGGGCGCTTACGACTGCTGCCTCGCCACGCGCAATTCCAATGATTGGGACCTTGCCGCCGCCGATCTCGTGCTACAGGAAGCGGGTGGTTTGCTGGCCGGCGCCGATGGCCTGTCTCTGATCTATAACCGGATCGAGACCCGTCACGGGATCTTGACCGCGACGGCGCGGGCCTTGCAACCGAAGTTTTTGGAGGCGGTCGAACGGGCGAAAGCGTCGCGCCGTTGAAGCCGTTTCCTCTCTTTATAAGGAGTTAGAGCATGTCCTCGATCGAAAAAGTCTGCAACTTTTTCGGGACATGCTCTAGCGCGCGACAGACGGCAAATTCCCTTTATTCGTGAGACCAACGGTTATGCCTGATAAGCCCGGAAAGCAGCTTCTCCACCTCGTCTTCGGCGGGGAGCTGGAAGAACTCGACAAGACCCAGTTCCGCGACCTCAACGAGATCGATGTCGTCGGCCTTTTCCCCGATTATGCCTCCGCCTATGCGGCCTGGCGGATGAAAGCCCAATCGAGCGTCGATAACGCCAATATGCGCTATTTCATCGCCCATCTGCACCGTCTGCTCGATCCCGCGGGTTAAAGCACTCCCCACAAAAGTCGTGGGCTCTTGTGATCGAGGACATGCTCTAACTTCTTATAAAGAAAGCGATTTCTGATCGCCTGGGTGACTCCGCCCAGGTGGCACGCGCTCCATCGGCGGAGTGTTAAGAAACGTGGTTAACACCAAGATAATATGGAGTTTTCCGGCGCAAGTTGAAGTTGCTTGTGAGGAGTGCCGGCTAAGCTCGCCACTTATCCTCCTCCGCGTCGTGGAGGCTTTGGGCGCCTGACCCGCGCCTCCCGCGACGCTTAGGGACGCGCCGCTATCATCGCTATTCTTCGAGAGTTTTACCCGGGCTTACGCCTTTTTCACGCCGAGCCGGATCAGTTTGGCCTCGGGGGAGGCATAGGCTTCCTGGAGATCGACGTTCCAGTATCGTAGCTCGTCCAGCGGGATGGGCACACCGGTGCCGGCGCAACGGACGAAGGCGCCGGGGCGGGTCACCCGGAAATCGCCGTCGAGAAATTCGATCTGGGCTTCGCCCGCGGATATGGGGTGCCGGTCGATACGGTTCATGATTGGCTCGCCCGGAAGCAGTGACATGGCACGGCGGTTGATCCCTCGAATGGCTGGCTCTGAAATCGTCATCCGCCCCGGCGGAAGACTTTTCGAATGAAGAGCTTCTAGAATAACGAAGCCTGCTAAAATAACGACGCCTGGCCGGACTTGCGCGGTGCCCGGCTACGCTTGGCCGGTGCCGTCGCTCCTTCGGCTGTGACCGCGCTAATATGGCCATCCGCGAATTCGATGTCGAGCACAGTCGCACTTTTTATGTCGAGGGCCGAGCGCCTTGGGCGTCCCTCCGCATCGCGGACCAGCGCGAAGCCGCGCGAGAGAACCTGTCTATAACCCAGGCTTCGCAGCAGCTTGGCGTGACGATCGGCCATTTCGGCGCGCGCCCGCAACGCGTTTTGCCAGGCGGGCCTCAACAACCCCGCTTGCTGATCGAGCCGCAGGCGGGCGCGGCTTTGTTCCCGGCCGATGGCGAGCAAGCTCGTCCGCAGCCTTTGGGCGGCTTGCGCGAGGCGCCGGCTTCGCCGTTCCCTGGCAAGCGCAAAGCTATGTTGGAGACGCTGGTCCCACGACTTGAGGCGTTGGTCGGCTCGAGCCAAAAGGGTGTGCGGCGCATGCTGGGCCAGGCGGTTGGCGAGCCGGGCCAGCGCCAGGCGTTGGCGGTCGCGATGGCTGGCCATGGCGCCGGCGAGCCGGCTATCGGCGCGGTCGAGCCGCTGGCGCGGGATCGCGGTGATCGTATCGCCTGTCAAAAGGACGCGGCTCAGCGCGCGCCAATCGCTCCGCCGGCGGTCGATCAGCCGTAAGACGGCCGCTTGGTGGCGGCGTGCGAGATCGAGGTGGTTGGCGATGAGATCGGCGCGAACGGGAACTGCCTTTTCCGCCGCCCCCGAGGGAGTGGGCGCGCGCAAATCGGCGGCATGGTCGATCAAGGTCCAATCGGTCTCGTGGCCAATGGCGGCGATCAGCGGGATGGCGCTGGCCGCCGCCGCGCGAACCACGATCTCCTCGTTGAAGGCCCAGAGGTCTTCGAGCGAGCCGCCGCCGCGCGCGACGATGAGGACATCGGGCCGCCGCAAAGGCCCGGTTTCCGGCAAAGCGTTGAAGCCCACGATGGCTGCCGCGACTTCCGCCGCCGCCGTCTCGCCTTGGACCCGCACCGGCCACACCAGGACGCGACGTGGAAAGCGGTCGGCGATCCGGTGCAGAATATCGCGGATGACGGCGCCTGTCGGTGAGGTCACGACTCCTATCACGGCCGGCAGATAAGGCAGCGGCCGCTTGCGGGCCTCGTCGAAAAGGCCCTCCGCGCCCAGCGCCTTGCGGCGCGCCTCGAGCAGGGCCATCAGCGCGCCAACGCCGGCGGGTTCAAGCGCCTCGATCACGATCTGATAGGCCGACTTGCCGGGGAAGGTCGTGATCTTTCCCGTGGCGATGACCTCCAAGCCTTCTTGAGGCTTGGTCTTCAGCTTCGAGAATGTCCCTTTCCAGACGACCGCATCGATGCGGGCGTTCTCGTCCTTCAGGGAGAAATAAGCATGGCCGGAGCTGTGGACGCCGCGAAAATTGGATATCTCGCCGCGAACGCGCACAAAGCCGAAGCGGTCCTCGATGGTTCGCTTCAAGGCGCCGGACAATTCGCTGACCGTCATTTCCGGCGCGTTTGTCGCAGGACGTTCCGCGATTGGCGGCATCTCTATTCCTTGATCAATTGGCCGGAATAAATCACCGGCCCTGTCGCGACGCCCGACGGGGATCCGCCAGGCGGTTCGACCGAAACGGCGAACGTCGCCGCCTCGGCATGGGTGCCCGAGGGGAGCGGAAGCGAGAGCGGAGCGTTTGCAACCACACCCATCGAACGCGGCGGCTTCCCATCGCTAATATACCAGAGTTCGAGGCTCTTGCCCTTGGGGGTCTCGGCCGCGACGGGGCGGACGAAGACGCGATGGGTCTTTAAGTCGACACGCACCAACAGCGCGGGTTGATCGCCGCCCCGGTTGACCGCGGCGACATAGGCCGTGTCTTCGATGGCAACCGGAAAGACGAGGCGATAGCCCGTGAAGACAAGAAGGGCTGCCGCGACGGCGCTGGATAAAGCGGTCGCGGCCCGCCAGCGCCGGAGAGAACGCCGGAGCGATCCGGCGGCATCTGACTCGCCGCCCTCGATCACTTGGAAGCTGTGCGGTGCCGCGCCTCGACTCGTCAAAGCGCGCTCGATTTGCGTCCAGACATGACCGGGCGGCGTGACCGGTGCAATATCGTCCGAAAGTCCGGACAGCCGGGACTCCCAAGCCGCGACCGCGGCCTGCGCCGCTTTGTCGCTCACAAGGCGCGCGGCAAACGCTTTGCGCTCGGAGGCGTCGAGGGTGCCGAGGACGAATTCGGCGGCTTCGAGATCGAGATCGCCGTTCATGCGGAACCGTCCAAGCAATCGCGCAAGACCGCGAGGCTGCGATGCAACCATGTCTTGATCGTATTCACCGGGCGATCGAAACGCTGCGCCAGCTCCTCGCGGGAATAGCCCTCGTAATAAGCTAGGAGCACACAGTCGCGCGCCGTTTCCTCGATGGTCTCGAGGCAATGGCGCAACGATGCGTTGTTGATCATATCCGCCTCACGATCGCGCTCTTCCGCGACCCGCTCGTACATGTCCGTTTCGGGATCGCCACCGCCACCGGATACCGGCACGAAGGATTTCTGTCTGATGATATCGATGGCCCGGTTGCGGGCAATCGTGTTCATCCATGCGCGAGCTGGACCGGTCTCTGGCGAAAAACGTGCGGCATTTTGCCAAACGCGCAGAAATACATCCTGCAAAATTTCTTCAGCCGCCGCCTTGTTTCTGACAATACGCAGGATCGTCGCGAAAAGTTTCGGCGCGGCAAGATCATACAACGAGCGGAACGCGGCGCGGTCTTGCCGCGCGACGGCCGCTAGCAGCGCCTCGTACTCGACATTCTCCCTCGCCAGCAAAGAACCTCCGCGCGAAATCGCCACCGGCCATGCCGTGGGGCAAGGCTAGGGATTCATACCGCAAATTGGGGAAAGTCAAAACGATCCGAGCGGCGGGTCCGTTTCTCGCGGACCGGATCGATAGGCCACAAGGCCGTGGGGATCAGCACTGTTTGGCGCCGCGTCGAAGTGTCCGCCGCCTCGACCTTTGGCGCGCAACTCTTGGCGCGAACCGCTCTGCCTCGCCGCGGCCATGACGGTCCGGCGATTAGATTCTCAAGCTTCGAATTTCTTTGGGAACCAAGATTTTACGGAACCAAGGCATCCCGGCCACGAAACGATCCGGCGCCGCCACTTGATTTTGCCCGGGATCGTTTAGGGCGTCGCATCATCCTTCGCCACCGCAGGGGCATCTTCGAACTCGTCGTCGCCTGCGATAGCCGTCACCAAATCGACGATGCGCTTGCGTACTTTCGGCTCCTTGATTCGCGCGAAAGCGCGGTTCAAATGCAAACCTTCCATGGTCGATATGAAATCGACGACATAGGCGGAGCCGGCTTCCGCCGCGGCCGAATGAACAAAACTATCCGTGGTTCCTGAATCGAACGAAGGCGCGCCCTCGAAGAAATAGGCGGGCGGAACGTTCAGACTCTTCGAAATTTGCTGAAGACGGCTCGCCCCAATACGATTCGTGCCCTTTTCATATTTCTGGACTTGCTGAAATGTCAGACCCAGAGCTTCGCCAAGCTTTTCTTGGCTCATGCCGAGAAGGACACGGCGCATGCGGACACGGCTGCCCACGTGCTTGTCGATTGGGTTTGGAACCTTTTTCACGGAGTCGAGCCTTCGGTCCACGGTCATCTCGCTAGTTAATTGTGGGGGGTCAAGCGGCGGTCGCGGCGGAGATTATAATTCTATTCGACGTTTTCGCAAAACCGTAATCACCTAGCCCTTATTTTTTCTATTCCATGCGCTTGCAACCTGCAATGTCAATATCATTATCCCAGAAATCAACAAAACAATGGCATAAGGATAATGAGCATAAAGGGTTTCGGCTATAGGCTGCGGCACGAAATTATCGAGAATTCCAACCTTCCCCAATGGCAAGGACGCAAGGACCCGGCCATAAGGATCGATAAAAGCCGATATTCCCGTAGCGGCAGCACGTATCATTGGTAGCCCTTCTTCAATGCTTCGCAACCTCGCTTGCGTAAAATGCTGCTCTGGACCGAATGTGTCTCCAAACCATCCGTCGTCGGTCACGTTGAGAAGCAAACGGGGCCTGGGACCGCTGCTGGAAAGAACGGCGCCCGGAAAAATCGCTTCATAGCAAATCAGGGGTGAAACGCCGGGAAGTCCGGGCAGCGACAGATTATGCCGCCGGGAACCCGGTTCGAATCCTCCGGGAATCGAAACGAAATTGCGCAGCCCGAGACGCCGCAAGAAGGATTCGAACGGAAGATATTCGCCGAACGGAACAAGATGAATCTTGTCGTAGCTGTCGAGCAGCGTTCCGCCGCTGGCAATGACCTCGATGACATTGAAATAGCTCGTATGCGCGGGATCCTCGCCGCGCGCGGGGCTATCCTCTTCGCGAGCCGCGCCGGTCACGAGCACGGCTTTGGGCGGCAGCAAAGCGCCAATGTCGGCCATCGCGCGCGGATCGCGTGTCAGGATGAAGGGAAAGGGGGATTCCGGCCAGACGAGAATTGTCACATCGTCCAAAGTCACGCCTTTTTGGGGATCGTCTTGGCGTGACAAGGCGAAATAGCTCGCGAGGATTTGATCGCGGTGTTCAGGCCGGAACTGATCGTTTGGCTCGATACCGGGTTGCATGATCCGCACGATGACGTTCGGCACCGGGCGTACCGGGGGCTGAGCGAGGCGTGCCGCGCCAAAGGCCACGATCAGCGCGCTCGCCCCGGCCGCCACCAAAGTGGGCCGCCAATTCAAGCCGCCGCCACGGTGAACATCGGCGAGGGTTGCCGGCGTCGCGAAGATCGCGACGGCGATCAGGGTCAGGCCGTGGAGACCCATGAGCGATGCGATCTGCGCCGTGACGAGCGTGCCGCCGAGCGCCATGCCGAGGGAATTCCACGGAAATCCCGTGAGGATCGTGCCGCGCAGCCATTCCGAGAGCCCGAGGCCTAGCGCCAGCGCGAAGACCCGGCCGGCGCCGGGAATCCAGAGCAAGCGCGCCACGGCAAAGCCAAAGGCGGGGAAAAAGGCCAGCAAGGCCGGCAGAGCGACGACGCCGAGCGGCAGCGCCCAGGCAAATTCCGGGACCATGAGGAAGGCCGAGCCCAGCCACCAGAACCCCGCGAGAAAATAACCAAAGCCAAGCCACCAACCGGCCGAAAAGGCGAGGCCTAGCGATCCCCGTCCGGGCCAAGCAAAAAAGGCCGTGCCGCCAACTGGTTGCGCCTCGCTGGATCCGTCGAGCAGCCAGACCGCGACGCTCATCGGGATGATAAGAGCCGGTCCGATATTGAGGGGCGCCATGGCGAGCGCCCCGGCTGCTCCGGCCACCAAGGCGATGAGCCGCCGCGTCCATCCGCTCGCCAGGATTATACGATCGGCCAAAGTCAGCATGGTCAAATCCAGATCGCCTTGCTGACGTGAGCCAGCCCTCGACTGCCTCTAGCAGATTCGGGCGCGAGCGTTCATGCTCGTTGCAAATGTTCCTGTGCGCAGGTCGAACAGGCCGGAATTGGCCCGGCGGGGGAGCTTACTCCGCCGCGCTCATCAGGGGCGCCTCCGCTGGGCGTAGCTTGGCCGAATAATGCGAGGCATTGCCTTTGCCCGCGCAAGCATCGCGTGCGAACATGATGAGATGGTGCGCCGGGATCGCATAGATCAGCAAAGCTTCGATTTCGCCGCGCATCAGGCGGGGCAAGGCGAATTTCCAGAACGTGAGGCGATAATCGCCTTTTATGCCGGCGTTCCAGAGTAGCTTGCCGAGGATGATCAGGCCTTTTTTGATATTGGGCCAACTCGTGCGCTGTTTGCTGTTGGGGCGGGGCAGACGGTTCGGCCAAGTCGCTTGCATCTGATGGGCGTAGCGCTTGAACAAAGTGTCTGGCCGGTAGGCCCTGTCCATGCAATCGCGCCACATGGCGAGCACTTCGTCGTAGGGCATCAGAAACTGGACGTTGGATTCGCGATCGTCGCGCTCGTCGATCCGGCCCGCTTTCACCAGGCGGTCCCAAAGCGGGGTTTGCGGCAAGGCTTGCAGCAGGTTGATGGTGAGCATCGGAATCTGCGACAGCTCGATGAACTTGAGGATCTTTTCGCCCGAATCCGGTGTGTCCGTGTCGAGGCCGAGGATAATGCCCGAAACGACCTGGATGCCGTGATTGTTGATGATTTTCACGGCGTCGAGGATCGGGAGGACCATGTTATGGCCCTTGTCCATGGCGGTGAGCGCTTCGGGCTCGGGTGTCTCGATGCCGCAAAAGATCGCGTCGAACCCCGCTTCGCGCATCAAGGCGAGGATTTCCGGCGAGCGTGCGATATTGAGGGTCGCCTCGCAGGCAAAGCCGATGGCGTAACCGTTGCGCTTCTGCCAATCGATCAAATGCGGCAAAAGATCGCGGATCGCCTTGCGATTGCCGATAATATTGTCATCGACGAAATAGACGGAGCCATTGACGCCGAAGGCCAGCAACTTGTCGAGTTCGGCGATGATCTGCTCCGGCGATTTCAGCCGGGGCACCCGGCCGTAAAGACCGGGAATATCGCAGAATTCGCATTTATACGGGCAGCCGCTCGAAAACTGAATAGTGCCGAGCATGTAGCGGTCGATTTCCGCCAATTCATAGGCCGGCATCGGGAATTGGCTGAGTTCGCGCCGCGCCACGGTCTTCAAGACGATCTGCTGGGCCGGGCGGCTGGTGCTTTCGCCGAGCAGTGCAATCAAATCCTCCGTCGCATCGCCGAGTTCGCCGATATGGAGATAATCGAAATCGGGATAATGCTCCGGGCAGGCGGAGACCGAGGGGCCGCCGAGGACCGTCGGTTTGCCAAAGCCATGGGCGCGGTTGTTGATGTCGCCGATCTGGCGCCGCTGAATATGCATGCCGCTGACGAAAACCGCATCGGCCCACGTGAAATCCTCTGGCGTCGCGGGGGCCATGTTTTCATCGACGAACCGCACCTCCCAATGCGCGGGAAGCGCGGCGGCGATCACCAGAAGCCCTTGCGGCGGCATGAAGGCTTTGGTCCTGTCCAACAGCGGATAGGCGTATTCGAAAGTCCCGAAGGAGGGCTCGTAGTGCGGGAAGACGCAGAGTATGCGCCGCATGCAGACATTGTTCGCATGGGTCATGTGCTGGGACGATCCTGGCGCTCATTACGGACACGGCATGGACAGCATAGCTTGCTTGGCGCCGAGAGGCTAGAGTCCCGCACGCGGCCTTCGGGATAGGCCATGCCGGTTTTGGCCGTCCACACGTTCCAACGTAACGGCTGGACCGCGCCATCGTTGCGGCTTGTATTAAGTTTAGGCTCGAGACCACGGGATCCCGCGATGAGCGAGACAATTTACCTGAGAAATAGTGAGGCGGCCGCCGGAATTGCTCTCCGCGGCGCGGAACTCCAGAGTTGGGCGGTGCGTGGCGTGGAGCTGATCTGGACGCCGGTCCCCGCGATTTGGCCGGATTCGGCCCCGGTTCTGTTTCCGGTGGTCGGCTGGACGCGCGGGGGCAGGGTGACGATCGCGGGGCGGAGCTATCCGCTCGGTCTTCACGGCTTTGCCCGGTATCTGCCGTTTCGGCTAGCCGGGCAGGGCGAGGACCATGTGCGCCTCGTCTTGGAATCCTCGGAGGCGAGCCGGGCGCTCTACCCCTATGATTTCGTATTTTGCGTGACCTATCGCCTGACCGGCGCCGCCTTGCGGATCGAACTGGCGGTGTCGAACCGGGGCGAGGCGCCCATGCCTTATGCTTGCGGCTTGCATCCCGGCTTCCGCTGGCCCTTCGCTGGCGGGGCGCTGGACGAATATCACGTCGCCTTCGCGGCGGCGGAAACCCCAGCCGTTCCCATTATCTCGCCGGAGGGGCTTTTTACCCGGGACTCCCGGCCGGTGCCGCTCGAGGGACGCGGCCTCCCGCTCTCCGCGGCGCTTTTTTCGAAGGAAGCGTTGTGTTTTCTCGACGCGTGGAGCCAGTCTCTCCGGTTTGCCCACGAGAACGGTGCGGCCATTACCATGGCGCTCGACGGTTTTCCGCATATCGCCTTGTGGTCCAAGCCGGAGGGCCGGTTTTTGTCGATCGAGGCCTGGACGGGGCGGGGCGACGACGCCGGCAGCACTGGCGACTTCTTGACTAAGCCCTCGATGATCCACCTGCCGCCGGGAGCGGAGCGCACCCATGCCGCCGTTTATGGGTTCGAGAGCTGAACGGAATTTGCGACGGCCTGATTTTTAATCCGTTCGCCAAATTAGGCCGCTTCGACCCCTATGACGAGGCGGCGGCCGAGCGCGGCAAGTGCGGCCACCAATGCCGGTATTTTGGTCGGATGGTCTGGATCGAGGATGCGCCGCACTTCGCGCGCGTCCTTACCTAGTCTCTTCGCTAATTCGGCTTGCGTGATTCCTGCATCGCGAAACGCCTCGAGAACGGCGAGTTTCGCTGCAATATCCGCATCGACTGTCAAAAGCACCTGCCCTGGCTCCGGCTTCGAAGCCGCAGGTAGCGGCCTCTTCATTCCAATGATCGCCAGAAGTGCAATTCCGAGCGCTTCGCTTCCCATGAAACGCGCGTCAGCTTCGTCGTCGCCCTGGCTGATCGCTTCTGGCACATCTGGAAAGGTAATCACGATTCCCGCCTCGTCGCCTGGTTCGAACACGGCTGGATAAGTGTAGGTCCGCATGATGCCCTCCTTCGCGCCGTCTGGCCTCAGCCGAGGCCGAGCTGCTTTCTAATTTTGCTTGCGGTCTTGGGATCGATCTCGCGGCTCGGTAGCGTGGCCAGGCTGCCGCCGCAATAGACGGTTGCGTGCCCACCTTTGCCGCGTCCCTTGTTGACCCGGAAATCAAGGCCGCGGGCTTTCGCTTCGTCGCGCAACTCGCCGATGAAGCGATCCCGCTTGTCCATGTCCGTCTCTGTTTCGAGTCCGTCCTTCTTTCGAAGGAAACAAAATAGGACATTTTTGTCCTCACGTCAAAAATGAAAGGAAAGAAATGTGCTTTTCGTGTCTTGGCAAACGTGGCCGGGATATCGATTGATAAGATTGCCTAGCCTGCGGATTCATCGAGACGCCAACACGCCGGCTCCATCCCAAACCGCCTTTTTCGAGAGGTTAACGCCTTCTCGATGCCGCTCCGGTCAACTGTCTCCTTGTTTTCGCCTCGAGACCGGCCTAAATCTACTTAATTACATCCAGAAACAGCCGGAAGGCGGAGTTTTAACATGGGTAGCCTATCGCTTCCGCACCTCATCATCCTTGGGGCCATCGCGCTGATCTTTTTCGGCGGCCGCAACAAAATCTCCGACATCATGGGGGACGTTGCCAAGGGCATCAAAAGCTTCAAGAAAGGTCTCTCCGACGACGACGAGAAGATCGAGGCCCGTCCGGCCGAGCCGGCGCGTACGCTCGATCATCAGCCCGCGGTCGTGGCCGAGCTGAGCAAGGTCTCCGAGACGCCGAAGGCCAGTTGAGGCTTTGGCGAAAAGCCCGCGGGTTTTTCGCCGGCACTTGAATGGGTCTGGCCTCACGCAACTGTGATCCAGAGCGTCCGGCTTGGGATAATTTTGTGCCCAGAACGCCTGTCCCGGTCGAGTCAGCCGTTTCTCTGGGCGGACCTTTGGTCTATTGAATTTTGATCCTCTGCAAAGACTGGGTGCATTTTTCGCAACGAGGGCCACGCCGCCCGTTTCCAAAATGCGCCGAAGCGCCGGTTAGGGTTGTCCATGTTCGATTTCGACGCCGGCAAGCTGCTGATCATCGGCATTGTGGCGCTTGTCTTCATTCCGTCCAAGGATCTTCCCCGCGTTCTCCGGCAGATCGGGCAATTCACCGGCAAAATGCGCCGGATGGCCAGCGAATTTCAGACTCAATTCATGGATGCCATGCGCGAAGCCGACATGGCCGATCTGAAGCGCGAGGCAGACAAGCTTGCCCAAGCCGCCGAGATCGATTCCAGTTTCCCTGATATCCGCAAGGCCGCCGAGGCACCGCCGCCGGTGCCGGCCGGGGGCGAGACCGCCTCGGCTTCGCAGGTGCATAGCATTGCGCCTCCAGATTTGACGCCTCCAGATTTGACGCCTCCAGGTTTGGCGCCTCCAGGTTTGGATGAGCAGCCGGTACCGCCGCACGAGCCCGGAAAATCTTTCGAATCCGCTGAAGACGCGACTCTCCCGGTCCTACCGCCGCCGGCCCATGACGGCGCGTGAGGACAAGTAGCCGCTTGTTCTGCTAGAGCGCTTTCCACTTGGGTGGAATCACCCAAGTGATAAGAAATCGCTCTCTTTTTAAGAAGTTAGAGCATGTCCTCGATCGAAAAAGTCTTCAACTTTTTCGGGACATGCTCTAAAGCCTCCCGATGATGTCTAGACCCGATTGGAGGGGCTTCGCCCCATGACCGATGCCGATATCGAGGCAACCAAAGCGCCTCTCATGGATCATCTCGTGGAGCTGCGGTCGCGGCTCATCCGGGCGCTGATCGCTTTTTTCGTGATGTTCGTAGTGTGCTACTTTTTCGCGAAAGACCTTTATAATCTGCTGGTTATTCCCTATCAGCATGTCGCGGGGGCGGAGGCGCGGCTGATTTATACGGCGCCCCAGGAATATTTCTTCACCCAGCTCAAGGTCGCGTTTTTCGCCGCCGCGTATTTGTCCTGTCCGGTGATCTTCGCGCAGCTCTACGCTTTTGTCGCGCCGGGGCTGTATAAGCACGAGCGCCGGGCCTTTTTGCCCTATCTCTGCGCTACCCCGGTGTTTTTCGCCATCGGCGCGTTGATGGTGTTTTACGTCGTCATGCCGAATTTGCTCAGCTTTTTCATCGGCATGGAGCAATCGAAAGAGCCGGGCCGGGCGCAGATTCAACTTCTGCCCAAGGTCAGCGAATATCTCTCCTTGATCATGACGTTGATCTTCGCGTTTGGCCTGATGTTCCAGCTTCCGGTCATTCTGACGCTGCTCGGGCAAGTCGGGATCGTGACGTCGGATTTTCTGAAATCCAAGCGGCGTTATGCCATCGTGCTGGTCTTCATCGCGGCCGCGATCCTGACGCCGCCCGATGCTTTCTCCATGTTGGCGCTGGCCGTTCCCGCCGTGGGGCTTTATGAGGGCTCCATCCTCGCCGTCATGCTGATCGAGCGAAAACGCGCAAAGGATCGGGCGGCGAAAGGCGAAGTTTAGCTGCCAGGGCTAGACGAATCGCCGCGAACGTCGCTTTTTCGGGCGTCGCGCGTCATTGTGCCCAAGACTGTTCCGGCGCTAAGGCGCCCGGTGAAGACTATTCCGGCGCTAAGGCGCCACTTTAAGAGGCTTCGGATTCATGTACGATCTGAAATGGATACGCGAGAATGCGGCAGCCTTCGACGAAGGGCGCGCGCGCCGTGGACTGGGGGCTTTGTCGCCGGAGATCGTCGCGCTCGACGACACCCGCCGCGCCGCGATCGCCAAGCTTCAGGCCGTTCAAGAACGCCGCAATGCGGCCTCGAAGGAAGTCGGCGAGGCCATGAAGGCCAAGGACGTCGCGCGTGCCGAGGCGCTAAAAGCCGAGGTCGCCACGCTCAAGGAGGATTTCGCGCAACTCGAGTTCGAGGAGAAGCGGGCCATTGCCGCGCTCGAGACGCTGCTTCTCGAAATTCCGAATCTGCCGCTCGATAGCGTGCCGCTGGGCAAGGACGAGAACGATAATGTGGAGCTGCGGGCGGTGGGCGAAAAGCCCAGCTTCACCTTCAAGCCGAAGGAGCATTTCGAGATCGGCGAAGGCCTCGGCCTGATGGATTTCGAAACCGCGGCCAAACTTTCGGGCGCGCGTTTCGTCGTGAACAAGGGCGCACTCGCCCGTCTGGAGCGCGCGCTGTCGCAATTCATGCTCGATCTCCACACCGAAACGCATGGCTATACCGAGGTCAATCCGCCGATCCTGGTGCGCGACGAGGCCATGTTTGGCACCGCGCAATTGCCGAAATTCCGGGAGGATCAGTTTCTCGTCGTTCGCGAGAACGTCGACGCGGAGGTTGGGCAAAACCTTTGGCTCATTCCCACCGCCGAAGTGCCGCTGACCAATCTCGTCCGCGAGTCGATCCTCGACGAGGCCGTGCTGCCGATCCGTGTCACGGCTTCGACGCCGTGTTTCCGTGCCGAAGCAGGGGCGGCGGGGCGCGACACGCGCGGCATGATCCGCCAGCATCAGTTCACCAAGGTCGAACTCGTGTCGATCACCACGCCGGAGCAATCGGAGGCCGAACACGAGCGCATGCTCTCTTGCGCCGAGGAGGTGTTGAAGCGCTTAGGGTTAGCCTATCGCGTGGTGACGCTTTGCACCGGCGACATGGGCTTCGCCGCTCAAAAAACCTACGATATCGAGGTCTGGTTGCCCGGCCAGGACCGTTATCGCGAGATTTCCTCCTGCTCGGTCTGTGGCGATTTCCAGGCGCGGCGTTTGAACGCCAGGTATCGCCCGGCGGGCGCCAAGGCCACGCGTTTCGTGCATACGCTGAACGGCTCCGGGGTCGCTGTGGGGCGGGCTTTGGTGGCGGTGCTCGAAAATTATCAAGAGGAAGATGGCTCGGTTCGCGTGCCTGACGTGCTGAAACCGTATATGGGCGGCGTGACGCGCCTGTCGCGCGCAAGCTGATCGACGGAGAGGCCGCATGCGCATTCTCATCACCAATGACGATGGTATTCACGCTCCGGGCCTCGCGGTGTTGGAGCGGATCGCGGCCAAGCTCAGCGACGATGTCATCGTCGTGGCGCCGGAAACCGATCAATCCGGCGTCGCGCATTCGCTATCGGTCAACGATCCCTTGCGGCTGCGGACGATTTCGGAGCGGCGCTACGCTGTGAAGGGCACGCCGACGGATTGCGTGATCATGGGGGTCAAGCACATTCTGGGCGGCGAGAAGCCGGACCTCGTGCTCTCCGGCGTCAATGCCGGCCAGAATATCGCGGAGGATGTTACCTATTCCGGCACGATCGCCGGGGCGATGGAAGGCACGATCCTCGGCATTCCTTCGTTCGCTCTGTCGCAGGCCTATGGCAAGGAGGCCTATGGCGGCACGGGCGGGCGCGAGGGAATCCGCTGGGATTGCGCGGAGACGCATGCGCCGGGCCTCATCAAACGGATCCTCGCGGCGGGATTTGCCAAGGATATCGTTATTAACGTCAATTTCCCGCCCTGTCCCTCTGAGATGGTCGAGGGGATCAGCGCGACGATGCAGGGACGCCGCGATGCTTTGGCGGTGAAGATCGAGCCCCGGCTCGACGGGCGGCACAATGTCTATTACTGGATCGGCTTCGGGCGGCAGAATTACGAGATCGCGCCGGGAACCGATTTGGAAGCCTTGTCCAAGAACCGGATTTCGGTCACGCCGCTCAAGCTCGATCTAACGGACGAGCCGACGGTGACGCGCTATGCGCAACTCTTTGAATCCTGACGCGCCCGCCGGAGGCTTGGAGCCAGCCCTCCGCGCAGGACCAGCTCTCCGCGTAGGAGAAGAACAGCCAGCTCTCAGCGCAGGAGAAGAAACCAACGCCGCGCAAGCCAAGGCGGCTTTCTTTCTGCGCATGCGCGCGCGGGGTATTCAGGACCTCGGCGTTCTGCGCGCTTTCGAACTCATTCCGCGGGCGTTTTTTGTCGATGCCGCCTATCGCGCGCTGGCGGCGCGGGACGTGCCGGTGCCGCTGGCCTGCGGGCAAACCATGCCGGAGCCTTGGCTTCTCGCGCGGATGATCGAAGCTTTGCGCATCGAACCCCGGCATCATGTTCTCGAGATTGGCGCGGGCTCTGGTTACGCGACGGCGGTTCTCGCGGCCATGGCGGCGGATGTCATCGGCGTCGAGCGGTTCCAAACCTTGGCGCTCGCCGCGCGGGATCGTCTTGCCGCGCTCGATATTGCCAATGCCGCGATCGTCTGGGGCGATGGTCTCGCCTTGCCTCCGGAGGCGGAAGCTTTCGACCGGATTATCGCCCATGGAATTGTGATGGAACCGGGCGTCTTCGTGAAGAGGTTGGCCCCGGAGGGTCTTTTAGTCTGCGCGCGCTTGGTGAGGAGCGCGCCGCAAGTCATGGTGATCCAAAGGAGCGGTGACGGCACAAAGGAAACCTTGGTTTGCCCGTGCCGCCTGCAATCGATGATCCCAGGGATCGCGGCGGCCTTATAGCCGCCGCGTTGCCTCGGATTTCTAGATCTTACTTGCCGCCAAACAGCGAAGAGAGCCAACCAAAAAAGCCCTGCGCTTGCGGCGCCGGAGCGGTAGCGGGCTTCGGGGCTGCTGCCTTTGGAGCCGCTGCCGGCTTCTCGACATAGGCCGTGCCTGCCTTCTGCGCGGTGTAGGAGGCGATCGCATCCATCAGCGGCGGGGACAAAGCATCGTAAGTGGCAAGGCCAAGCGCTTTAAAGCGGGCGCGGACGGCATCCATGCCCGAGGGCTCGTAACCTTGCTCGATGATCGAGGAGACGAAGGCCGCGAACTGCGGCGGCTGCCAGCCCTTGGCATCGCTCAACTCGGTGTGAACGAAGTCGAGACCCTTGAAAGGGTGATCCTTCACGATGCGGCCGTACATATGAACGCCGCAGTCCTTGCAGGCATGGCGCTGGATCGTCGCGCTTTCGTCGACGATCTTGAGCTTTTCCGGATGCGCCGTGACCTTGAGATTGGCGACGGGGACAACGCCGACGATCGAGAATACCGCGCCGGCCGGCTTCCAGCACTTGGAGCAGCCACAGGCGTGGTTATGCGCGACATCACCTGTAATGGTGACTTCGACCTTGTTGGCCGGGCAATGGCAATGCAGCGTGCCGCCGCTGAAGCCGGGAACGCCGGGAGTGATTCCATTATCTATTGCTGGGTGAAGAGCAGGAGTAGCCATCTAAGACCTTCCGGGTAAATGAGTGTGCGAGCATCAGTTTGACACGGGCGCCTTCGCCGGGGACGTCCAGGGCTTAGGGGCAACCAGTTTGACCTTTTAGCGGCGAATGGCTCCGTTTGAAAGCTGCATAAGAGATAGGTGCGCTTAAGTTTCGTATGGAGAGTTCAAATTTTTTTAGCGTTATATTGTAACAACTTTACGCCTGAGCGATTAAAGGCCTGCGACGTGCCAAATTCTTTCTTGCAACGTGCCCCGCGCCGTCGCCAAGGCCGCCGCTGGATTTCACGGCTTTTAATTTTTCGTACGGCCGCCCTGGGCGATTTGGGTTCTCTCTGTTGCCTTAGAGATACTTAATATTCGTTAAGTTTAACTTCAGGGTCTTTTTTGGGAAAAGCTGTTTATCTTAAACTCTCCCTTAACTCGCATCATCGTTAATGCACCTACTGAACCCGCGTTTGTAGGTTGCGTCATGCGTAAAGTTTGTACGATTTCCGGCTCACGCCGTCTTACCCGGTTTGCCCTGGCGGGCGCGGCGGCGGCTTTGCTTGCAGGGTGCGCGGATTCTGGCCGCCTCTCGTCCAATCCCCTCGACAATCCTTTCGCGACAGCTTCGGCTGATCGCCAGCCGGCCCCAGATCGCGATTATCATCCCGCGCCAGCGCCCTCTCCGATCTTTTCCCAGCCTCTCCCGGCTCCCGAACAGACCGGTTCCCTACCCGAGCGTCATGTCGGGCCGCAATATGCGAATTACGAGGCGCCCGCGCATGAAAGCCCGAAGTTGGCGGAGGGGCCAGCTCCCATGCACGCCGAAACGGCGACGGCCTCGATTGGTTCAGGCCACGGCGGCTGGTCCGCGCAGGGCGGCATGCCCGTCATTGCCGCGCAGGGCGAAACCGCGCAAATTCTGGGCGAACGTTACAATGTTCCGCCGGACGTTCTCTTGCACGTCAACGGATTGAACGCATCGTCGCAGATTCACGCCGGCACCCGCATCGTGATCCCGGTCTATAGCGCCTCGGGGGCGCCGGCGGTTCATACGGCCGCCGCGTCCGTGAAGCCGGTTGTTGCCGATAAGCCGAAGCACGATCATTCGGCGCGCGAGAAGCTCCTGGAGCGGAAAACCGCCAAGGCGCCGCAGGCGGTTCCCGCAAAAGATCATGGACATGCCGAGGCTATCGTCAAAAAGGCCGAGCCGGTCAAGAAAGCCGAGATCGCCGCGAAGCCGGTTGCCGCCCATACCGAGCCCGTAAAGCCGGTCAAAACGGCGAAGGCCGAAGAGGTTCCTGTCAAAAAGACGGGCCCGGTGGTGGATGCGACCCCGACCGCGAGCCTGCCGCCGCCGGTCCCCGTGAGCACCGCCGCAAACCCCGAGTTTCGTTGGCCCGCGCGGGGACGCATCATTCAGGGCTTCAAGTCCGGCGGCAATGACGGCATCAATATAGCGGTGCCGGAAGGCACGGCGGTCAAGGCCGCGGAATCCGGCGTCGTCGCTTACGCCGGCAGCGAGATCAAGGGTTTTGGCAATTTGGTGCTGATCCGCCACCCCAATGGTTATGTCTCGGCCTATGCCAATAATGGCGAGCTGGACGTGAAACGCGGGGAGCAGGTGAAGCGCGGCCAGGTCATCGCGAAATCCGGGCAGAGCGGCAATGTCGCGTCGCCGCAATTGCATTTCGAACTGCGCAAAGGTTCGACGCCGGTCGACCCCACGCAGTTCCTGGCCGGCGGCGATCATACCTGATCGCCTCCAAAGTTTAGCCTCGAGCGTCTAGCTGGTTGTCTCCTGCGCGGAGGGCTGGCTGAACGAGGACCACGAGATCCACTCCCGTTACCCGCGAGACACGAGCAGCGGGAGTTGGTAAAGGCGGCGGGTTCGTCCCGCCGCCTTTCTTTTTGCGGCTTCTTCTGTCTAACCGGCGAAAACCAGCAGCATCGCGAGTTCCGCCACTTGTTGCGTGGCCCCCGCGACATCGCCGGTCTGGCCCGCGATCTCGCGCCGGGCGAGGAGCGTGGCCAATGCTGCCGCGATCGCCGCCGCGGCGCAAGCGGCTGCGGTATGCCCCGGCGAGGCGCCGGCAAACAGGGGCAAAGTGGCGATCGCGAGGGCAATTCCCAACGCCACGGCGTAGCGCGTCCTGGACAGGCCGGTGGCCGCGGCGCCCGCGCCGCCTTCCCGCGCCGGCGGCAGGACCATCAGAGGCAGGAGACACAGTGTGCGCGAAAGGGCCCCGCTTGCGACGAGCGCGCCGGCCGCCAGCGGCATGTCGCGGGCGGCGATCACGGTCAGGCAGGCGATGCGGAGATAAAGAGACAGTCCCACGGCGCAAGCGCCAAAGGTGCCGATGCGGCTGTCGCGCATGATCTCGAGCTTGCGTTCGCGGGTGCGTCCGCCGCCAAACCCGTCGGCGCAATCGGCCAGGCCGTCCTCGTGTAGGGCGCCGGTCAGCAATACGAGCGCCGCGATGGCGAGCGGCGCGGCCACCAGCGGCGGCAGGCCCAAGGCGCTGGCGCCGGCCAGGACGAGAACCGGGCCGAAGCCGGCGATGGCGCCGGCGAGCGGAATCATGACGACGGCCTGCGCCAGGCCCTCGCGGCCCAGCGCGATTTCGCGGGAACCCGCCGGAAGCGGCAGGCGGGTGAAGAAGCGGAGGCAGATCAGGAGATCGGCGAGAGGTGTTGGCAACATCAGCCGCTCATCTCCCATGCACGTGGGTTTGTCGAGGGCTTCCCCTGAATTCGATGATTTCCTTTTGGATTACCCAGGGCTAAGAGGCAGGCTTCACTGACGAGGACAACATGGCAGCCAGCGGTCTTCCCTTCTGCGATATCCGGGCTTTGCTTCCGCTCATGCCGGAGGGATCGAAACATGCGGAGGCGGCGGTGCGCGAGCGCCAGGCCCAATTGACCAAGCCCGCGGGTTCGCTTGGCCGTCTCGACGATCTCACCGCCTTTCTCGCGAGTTGGCAGGACAAGCCCGAGCCCACGATCGATCATTCGCTCGTGGCGGTTTTTGCCGGTAATCACGGCGTGACGGCGAAGGGCGTCTCCGCCTATCCCGCCTCGGTGACGCGGGCCATGTTGGAGAATTTTTCGGCGGGCGGGGCGGCGATCAATCAGATTTGCGCGACCTACGGCATCGGCCTCAAAGTGTTCGAACTCGCGCTCGATATTCCCACCATCGATATCACGGAAGGCCCGGCCATGGACGAGGCGGCTTGCGCGGCGACCATCGCGTTCGGCATGGAAGCCATCGCGGGCGATGTCGATCTGCTCTGTCTGGGTGAAATGGGGATCGGCAATACGACCATCGCGGCGGCGATTTACACCGCGCTCTATGGCGGCGCCGCGGCGGATTGGGTCGGGCGCGGCACGGGCGCCAACGATCGCGTGCTGGAGCGCAAGATCGCGGCGGTGGAGACGGCGATCGCCTTGCACCGCGATCATTTGGACGACCCGCTTGAAGTGCTGCGCCGCTTGGGCGGGCGCGAGATCGCGGCGATTGCCGGGGCGATCCTGGCGGCGCGGATGCAGCGCGTCCCCGTGATCCTCGACGGCTTCGTGGTCTGCGCGGCGGCGGCGGTGCTCCAGGCGCTCGACGCAACCGCGCTCGATCATTGCATCGCGGGTCATGTCTCGGCGGAGCAAGCCCACCGCGCCGTGCTGAAGCGGCTCGGCAAGGAGCCGTTGCTCGATCTCGGCATGCGGCTCGGCGAGGGCACCGGAGCCGCCTTGGCGCTCGGCATTTTCAAAGCCGCGCTCGCTTGCACGCGGGACATGGCGACCTTCGCTGAGGCGGGGGTGGCCGGGAAGATCGCGTAACTCCTCGAACCTCGGCCCGTGGTTTACTTCGAGATACGCCCCTAAGCCGCCGAGCGCATTGGCGGGTTGAGATCGCGCTGATGTTTCCGGCGTTCTTGCTGTTCCACCGCCATGGCGGGCAGGGCGTCCATCACGCGTCCGGGCGGGAAGCTGACGGTGACTTCCGTGCCTTCGCGGACGCGGGATTTCAGCGTGAACGTGCCGCCGTGGAGATCGACGAGGCCCTTGACGATCGGCAGGCCAAGCCCGGTGCCTTCCTCGGCGGTTTTTTGCGCCAGGGTGCCCCGGCCAAAGCTCGACATGACGACGGCAATCTCGTTTTCCGGAATCCCTTGCCCGGTATCGCTGATGGAGAAGAACTGCCCGCCATCCTCGCTCCAGCCGGCCTTGATGGTGACGGACCCGCCCGGCGGCGTGAATTTGATCGCGTTGGACAAGAGATTGAGCGCGACCTGCCGGACCGCCCGTTCGTCGGCCCAGAGGCGCGGCAGAGCGGTCGCCATGGTCTGGCTGATGGTGATGTCTTTCTTGCGCGCGCGGAGCGTCATCAAATGACGGCATTCGTCGATGATGCCTTGCAGATCGACGGATTCCTCGCGCAGGTCGTAGCGGCCGGCCTCGACGCGGGAGAGGTCGAGAATTTCGTTGATCAGCATCAAGAGATGCTCGCCGCTCGAATGGATGTCGCCGGAATATTCCTTATAGGCCGGCACCGCGTGCGGGCCGAACAACTCGCCCTTCATCACCTCGGAGAAGCCCAAGATGGCGTTGAGCGGCGTGCGCAATTCATGGCTCATCGTGGCGAGAAAGCGGGATTTCGCCAGATTGGATTCTTCCGCGCGGCGGCGGGCGAGGTCGCTATTCGTCTTGCTCTGTTCGAGTTCGGCGATCAATTCGTCTTTTTCCGCCTGGAACGACAGAGCTTCCAAGGACGATACATAAAGCCTTCGCGCCATCACCGCGAAATAGAGCTGCGTGCCGAACGCCAGTTCCGCCAGCAGGGCGTTGGTGTCGACGAGGCTGGCGGGACGCAAAAGGCCGACGATGGCGACCGTCATCGGCATCAAGCCGCCATAGACCGCCGCCGGGATGGAGGCCGTCACGGTCGCGTTCATCGCGCCGACGAGAAGAAGCGCGATGAGAACGAAGGCCGCGGCCCGTGGCTCCTGCACGTCGAAAACGATATAAATACTGAGCGCCCAGCCGATCCCTTGGATCGTTTCGGCCACGGTGAAAACACGTCCCCAATAAACGACGTTCACATTCGTGGAAGGCTGCTTGAGAAAAAACGTCGCCAGGCCGAGTCCGATGAGGATGGCCGCCGTGTTCATGCCGAGCCAAATTGCGATGGAGTCGTAATTGACCCATTGCATGGCCACGATCGCAATCGCCAAACTGACGCAAAACAGGCCGATCGAAGCACCGCGCCGGCGTGCCGCGTAAAGGCGCAGCAATTCGAGATCGAAGGTCCGGTGCCCGCTGCCCGAGGAGGTCAGCTTTTCCCGGGCCTCGCGGACTTTCAACGAAAGCCGGCGGCGCTCCGCGATCAGGCGGGGGTCTCCGCCGCGTCCGCGCTCGATCATTTCAGCCGTAACTTCGCTCATTCCCGCAACAGCCATCGCATCGTTAGACGTTTCCTGACTTGGAGAGTGGACTGGAAAGATTAAGGACAGGCTTTCAAGATCGAAAGAATTGACATGACCAGCAGCATCAGTTTGAAACAATTGGCCGCCAGCATCCGGGCCTGCCGGCTGTGCCGGGATCAACCGCTTTTCCCGCCGGCCCTGCCGCACGAGCCGCGCCCCATCCTGCAAGTTTCGGAGCGGGCCCGGATTCTCGTCGCGGGGCAGGCGCCGGGGATTCGCGCGCATACCAGCGGGCTCCCTTTCGACGACCCCTCCGGCGACCGGCTGAGGGAATGGATGGGGATCGGCCGCGCGCAATTTTACGATGCGTCGCGGCTTCTCATCGTGCCGATGGGTTTTTGTTTTCCCGGCCATACGCCGGACAAGGGCGATCTGCCACCGCGCCGGGAATGCGCGTCCTTGTGGCACGATCAGCTTTTTGCCCTCCTGCCTCAAGTGGACCTCGTTCTCGCCATTGGCCGCTATGCCCAAGCCTATCATTTTCATCGGCTCGGGCGGCCGCTTCCGGCCTCGTTCAAACTGGAAGATCTGGTCCGGGGCTGGCAGGACTTTTCCGGTGGCGGCCCGCGCGTTTTCGCCTTGCCGCATCCCTCCTGGCGCAATAGCGGCTGGCTGAAAAACAACCCCTGGTTCGAGGCCGATGTTCTGCCCGCGCTTCGCCAGGCCGTGGCTGCCCTGCTATGAGGGAGCCGGAGCTGCCCGCCGGTCCGCGGGTTTACGTCCCTCTTCATGGGCACCATAATCTCCCCGCATGAAGCACCGGATGTTTGGTCTGATTCTCCGTTTGGGAGCCCTCGCCGTGGCGAGCGTCGTCGCGGCCGGGCCCTGTTCGGCGGCCAGCGCTGGCGTGGCGGCGGGGGAACCCCGTCTTGCTCTCGTGATTGGCGAGGCCGGGTATCGTCCGGGCGCGCTTCCCACCAGTGCCAATGATGCCGGCTTGGTGGCGCAGGCGCTTGCGAAATCGGGGTTTGCCGTCACCGCTTATGCCGATCTCTCCGCCGGGGCCATCCGCCGCGCTTTCGCGAGTTTTATCGCCGATGCCCGCCGGGCGGGTCCAGATGCCGCCGTGGCCGTCTATCTCTCCGGATATGGCGTGCAATTCGATGGCCGCAATTTTTTCGTCCCCATCGACGCGAAAATCTCGAGGGATGTGGATGTGCCGGCGCAGGCGGTGAACTTGGCGGATTTCTCTCGCGATCTCGACCGTCTGCCGCTCAAGGCGCGGATCAGTTTTTTCGATCTCGCGCGCGCCAATGCGTTTTTGCGCGAGGATCCGCCGCTCGCCAGCGGTTTGGCGATGGATGCCCCGCCGCCGGGCTCGATCGAGGTGTTCAATACCGCTCCGGGCGCTGTCGTGAGTCCTGGCGAGGGCGACTATGGTCCCTTCGCTTCGGCCTTGGCTGGGGTAATCACGAAGCCCGGACTTGGCGCGGAAGATATGCTCCGGCTGCTTCGCATGCGCGTGACCGCTTTGACGAATGGGGCCGCCGTGCCTTTTGCGGCGGGCAGGCTCGAGCGGGCGTTTGCCTTTGCACCACCCGCGCCTCCGGTGGGTTCGAGCCCGGCTTCGCCACCCCTTGCGTCGTTTGCGCCCTCCGCCGCGTTTTGGGAAGCAATCGAGCGGGATACGCTGCAAGATTATGCCGCTTTTCTCGGCGCCTATCCCGGAGATCCGCAGGCGCCGCGTATCGCAACGCTGCTTGCCGCGCGGCGGGAGGCTTCGATCTGGGCGCAGACCTGCCGGGCCGGAACGGCGCCTGCTTATTGGACCTACATGCGGCGCTATCCCCGTGGGCCGCATTTCGCGGACGCCCGGCGCCTGCTCGCGGCGATCCCGGCGCCGCTCGAGCCGCCGCCGCGCTTCGAGCTCTTTAGATATCAAGACGTGCTTTTCAGATATCAAGACTTGCCGCCGCCGCGTGCCGGCGAATTGGAGCTGATCAATCGTCCTTTCGTGTTTCCGGATGATCCGGATGAGGCCGCCATTCCGCCGCCGCCCGCGGGCCTGTTGCCGCCGGACCTCGTCGCCCCTTACGACCGGCTGCCGCCGCTCTTGCCTCTCGATGTCGACGATTTGCCGCTTCCGTTCCCGGTCCGCCCCGGAGAGGCGTTCGAGACCGGACGCATTTTCGAGCCCGGCAGCGGGGAGGGGGTGCCCGTGCGCGTGGGGCAGGGGATCGACAAATCGGGCCATCTCTTTCTCGTCCAAGAGGGGCCCGATCGTAAAGTGCTGTCCAGGGCCAGCTTGACCGGCAATCCCTACGCGAACGGCACGCTGTCGCAGACCGGTCCCGCGGGGGGCGTGATCTGGACGGCGACGGCCGTGAGCATCCACGCCGCCAGAGCGACGACGCAACGGGGCCCAAATCACGAGCTACTCTCGGTCAAACTGGTGGAGTTCGAGGAGGATGGAAGCCGGAAAATCACCTTCTCGGGTCCAGACGATCTGCCCGTCTCGGTGGTGAGGGTCAATGCGAGCGGCATGATCGTGCCGGTGAAAGACGGCGGAGGATCGCGGTTTACGCCCCAACTGGTTTTGGCGCGGCCCACCGTCTTGCAGGCAAAGCCGCCGGCCGGAGCTTCCGCTCCCGCTAAAGCCGCGGCGCCCGTGCATCCGGCGGCGCGGGCTCCGGCTTCGGCGGTGCCGCCCTCATCCGCGAAACCGGCGCCAGCCACGAATCTTGCCGTGCCCGTTGCGCCGTCCGAACCCGTTGCGCCAACTGGGGTCGATGTAAAACCTTTTGCGCCAATCACTGTCCCGGAGCCGAAAACGCCCGAGGTTCTGGAAACGCATCCCACGCTTGTTCCCGAGCCGGGGCAGCCCGTAATCGCGGCGCCGCATGACGTCACTGTCCCACGGCAACCCGAGAGTCCGGCCCTGCCAGCGAGCCCAAAGCCGGCGGAGGTTCCGCTCCCGGATGGGAAGCGCTTTTAGCCACAGGAGGATTTTGCGCTTGGACAAGCTGCCAAGGGCGGACTACATTTCCACCGTCACGCTGATTTGGCTGCTGGCGGAGCGTTGTAAACGGGGAGTGATTCATGGACCGGGCTGGCTGGGGGGCCGTATATGCCGATCCGGCATCGGGTTTCCCAAGGGAGGCTGCCCGCAAGGAGCCCACGGGGTTTTCGTCCGGGACGGAGGCTGTCGCCGTTCCGCGCAAAGGCCCTGTTTATGCCGCGCTCGATCTCGGCACCAATAATTGCCGCCTGCTGATCGCGCGCCAGCCCGCGCCGGGGCTGGATGCCGCTGGATTCCGGATCGTCGATAGTTTTTGCCGGATCGTCCGGCTGGGCGAAGGGGTCGCGCGGACCGGCCGGCTCAGCGAGGACGCGATGGCCCGCACCGTGGCGGCCCTCAAAGTATGCGGCGACAGAATGCAGGCGCGTCATGTCTCCCGCGCGCGGCTGATCGCGACGGAAGCCTGCCGCGCGGCGGACAACAGCGCCGAATTTCTCGCCCGCGTGCGCGAGGCCACCGGCCTGTCGCTCGAAATTATCGACCGCGAGACCGAGGCCTTTCTTGCCACGGCCGGCTGTGCCGGTCTGGCCGACCCCGAGGCGGAGGGGATCGTGTTGTTCGACATCGGCGGTGGCTCCTCGGAGATCGTGTGGCTAGACCGCGATCCCGCCAAGCACGGCCATAGCCATCGCCGCGAGGATGGCCCCTTGCGCGAGCGAGTCCGGGCCTGGGAATCGATGAAATTTGGCGTCGTCACTCTGGCCGAACGTTTTGGCGGCGAGGCCGTGACGGACGAAACCTTCGACACGATGGTGTCTCATGTCTCCCAGGCGCTGGAGCCTTTCGTGGCGCAAGTCACCGGCGCGCCGCGCTGCGCCCGGTTCCACCTATTGGGCACCTCCGGCACGGTGACGACGATCGCCGGCGTCTTTCTCGCGCTGCAACGCTACGACCGGCGCAAGGTCGATGGTCTCTGGATGAGCGGCGCGGAAGTCACCGGCGCCATCCGGGCCATGCGCGCCATGTCCTTTGAGGAGCGCGCCGCCAACGGCTGCATCGGCCCCGACCGCGCCGATCTCGTCCTGGCCGGCTGCGCCATTTTCGAAGCCATCCGCCGGGCGTTTCCGACGGAGCGCGTGCGCATCGCCGATCGAGGCCTACGCGAGGGGATCCTCATGCAGATGATGACGGCGGACCGGATTTGGTCGCGGGGGGTGTGAAGGACAAATACATATAGCGGGCAAGCACATATAAATTGCCTCCGCAATTATAACGGCTTCCGTGTTTCGGTCTCTGTGTTGACAACCGCAACACATTGCACCATTTTCAATCGATGGAACAGCATTCGACAACCGCCGAGGTCAACATTCACCTGCGGGCCCGCGCGCAGGACAAGAATCTGATCGACCAGGCGGCGGAGCTTGCCGGCTTGAACCGCTCTCAGTTCATGTTGGCGTCGGCGCTCAAAGAGGCCAAAAATATTCTGCTCGATCAATCCACCATCTATGCCGATGCCAAAACCTTCCAAACGGTCATGGATTGGATGGATCAAGCGGCCACGCCGGCCGAGACAGCGGGCATGAAGCGCCTCCTGCAAGCCAAGACGCCTTGGCAAAGTGACTGAGGCCAAAGCTCTCTTCGCCGCTCTCGTCCTTTTAACCGAGGCGCATGACGGGTCGGCCTTCGAGTCCGGGGAGCCTGTGCTCGACGATTGGCTGCGTGACCGCGCGTGGAATAATCTACAACTTGCCGCAAGCCGGACTTACGTCGTCTGCCCGGTGGGTTCGCTAAAAATCGCCGGCTATTTTGCCTTGAGCATGGGACAAATCCTCGCGCAGGACGCGACGGGTGCCATGCGCCGGAACATGCCGAAGCATATTCCGGCTGTCGTACTCGGACGGTTGGCGATTGACCGGACATTGCAAGGAAAAGGTTTGGGGCGGGCTCTCTTGGCCGATGTCCTGCGCCGCGCGTTATTGGCGTCCAGCGAAGTTTCGGCCCGGCTCCTGATCGTCCACGCGATTTCGCCTGCCGCCGAAGCCTTCTATCTCCACCACGGTTTTTCGCGCCTGCCTGTGGAGACACCGACTTTCGCCCTCGATCTCGTCAAGATCCAGAAGCTTGGCAAAGCTCTTAGGTCGCAAGAAGTGGCGTCCGGTTTGTGAATCCCCGCGCATGATGTAAGGGTCACCACCATGAATAAGGACCACGTATGAGCGGGCCGGCCGGGGAAAAGCCGCGCGGCGAACTAAAAATCCGGGTGAAGACCGCGCGGAAACGCTCGCTTGCGTCCACGCTTTGGCTGGAGCGGCAGCTCAACGACCCCTATGTCGCCCAGGCCAAGAAAGACGGCTACCGCTCGCGCGCGGCCTATAAGCTGCTCGAGATCGACCAGCGCTATCACATCTTGAAGCCGGGCCAGCGCATCCTCGATCTCGGCGCCGCGCCGGGGGGATGGTCGCAGATCGCCGCCAAGAAGATCGGCGCGGGCAAGGGCCGGGGCAAGATCGTCGGGATCGATCTCCTCCCCATCGACCCGCTGGCTGGCGTGGATTTCGCGGTGCTCGACTTCATGCAGCCGGATGCGCCGGACCGCTTGAAGGAAATGCTCGGCGGCCAGGCCGATCTCGTGCTTTCCGACATGGCTGCGAATACGACGGGCCACAAGAAGACCGACCATCTGCGCATCATCGCCATGGCCGAACTCGCCGCCGATTTCGCCTGCGAGGTCTTGAGCGACGGCGGGGCGTTTCTGGCCAAGGTGTTCCAGGGCGGCACCGAGAACGATCTTCTGGCGCGGCTGAAGACGAATTTCGCTTCGGTCCACCACGTGAAGCCGGAAGCAAGCCGCGCCGGTTCCGCCGAACTCTACGTCCTCGCCAAGGGATTCCGGGGCGCGCTGCGCAAGCAGGAATCGCGGGATGCGGAGGAGCCTTCGGGGGAGTGGGACCCGCGGGTGGGCTAAGCCGCCCCCGGTTTGACTTCCTCCACCACCTCGACCACGGGCGCGCCCGGCGCGCGCTTGTAAAGCGACGCTCCCGCATTGGCGGGCAGTTTCAGGAAACTCAGCGCCGATAACGCCGACATCAGCGCGACGGCGGCGAAGGCCCAGTGGAAATCGCCTAGACGCAGCTCCCCGCCGTGGGAATCGCGCAAGGCTTGGACGACGCCGGCGCCCAAAGCCACGCCGATGCTGATCGAGAGCTGTTGCGCCACCGAGACGAAGCTCACGGCGCGGCTGAGCCGGTCATGCTCGATATCGGCATAAGCGATGGCGTTGATGCCCGTAAATTCCAGCGAACGGAAATAGCCGCCAATCAGCAGGATCGTCAGCATCAGGGCGCTGGGCGTCGCCGGCGTGAAAAGGCCGTTGATGCCGATAAAGGCAGCCCCCACCAGGGCGTTGACGACGAGAACGCGCTTGAAACCCAGCCTATTGAGGATCGGCACGGCGGTCGCCTTCATCGCCATGGCGCCGGCCGCCGCGACAAAGGTCGTGAGACCCGATTGCAGCGGGTTCATGCCGAAGCTCAACTGCAACATCAGTGGCAGCAGTAGCGGCGTCGCTCCGATGCCGATGCGAAACAGCGAACCGCCGGTGACGCTGACCCGGAAGGTCGTGAGCTTCAGCAGGGAGAGATCGATGATCGGCGCCACCGTCCGGCGGGCGTGAACCACATAGACGGCCAGCACCGCCGCCCCGAAGCCAATGAGCAGGAGCGTCTGCTGGGGCGGCAGAAAGCCGCGCCCTAGGATCGTCAGGCCGAAGACCACGCAGGACAGCCCCACAGCCGACAGGAAAAAGCCCCTGATGTCGAGCGGACGGACATCCGTCTCGCGGAAATCTTGAATGAACAAAGACACCAGCGTGATCCCCAAGACGCCGATGGGGACGTTGATCCAAAAAATATAGCGCCACTGGAAATAAGTGGTGATGAAGCCGCCGACCGGCGGGCCGATCATCGGGCCGAGTAGGGCGGGCAAGGTGAGATAGGCCATGGCGCGCACGAGATTGTGCCGCTCCACGGAGCGGAGCAACAGCAACCGCCCGACCGGCACCATCATCGCGCCGCCGGCGCCTTGGACGATGCGGGCGAGCACGAAACCCAGCAAGGAATTCGAAAGGCCGCAGAGGATCGAGCCCAAGGTGAAGACCGCGATCGCCATCCGGAACACGGTGCGCGTGCCGAACTTGTCCGCGACCCAGCCGCTCGCGGGGATGAACACCGCCAGCGAGAGGAGATAGGAGGTCAGCGCCAGCTTGAGCGCAATCGGGTCTTCGTGCAGGTCGAGCGCAATGGCGGGCAGCGAGGTCGAAATCACCGTGCCGTCGAGATTTTCCATGAAAAGCGCGCAAGCGACGATCATGGCGGTCAAGGCATAGCGCGGGAACAGCGGCGGACCTCCGGGGCGTGGCGCGGCGGACAGGGCAAGCAGTCCATGTGCGCCAAATAGGCATCACCGATTAAATGAGGCGTGCCCAACTTGCCAGCATCAAATCGACGGGGATGGGTTTGCGCGCCGTCACGATCATGATATCAGCCACTGCCAACTTAACCGGGGACGAGATGTTTCCCGGACCGTCCCGTGCCAGGCCTCAAAACCTCGCCGAATGCAAGGAGTTGGCTAATGGCCACGATTATCCGCTCGCCGATCGAGGAAGCGCTGACCTTCGACGATGTCCTGCTTTTGCCAGGCCATTCCACGGTTATGCCCAGCGGTGTCGATCTCTCCACCCGCCTTTCCGCCTCCATCACCCTCAACCTGCCGATCATCTCCTCGGCCATGGACACGGTGACCGAATCGGGGCTCGCCATTGCGATGGCGCAGGCCGGCGGGATCGGCGTGATCCACCGCAATCTGGATCCCGACGTCCAGGCCGAGGAGGTGCGCAAGGTCAAGCGCTACGAGAGCGGCATGGTGGTCAACCCCATCACCATCTACCCCGACGAGACCTTGGCCGATGCCTTGGCCTTGATGAAGCGCCACGGCATCTCGGGATTTCCGGTGGTCGAGCGGGGGGCGGCGCCGGGCACGCCGACCAAGCTCGTCGGCATTCTCACCAACCGCGACGTGCGTTTTGCCGAAAACCCCAATCAACCCGTCCGGGAGCTGATGACGAAAAACGTCATCACCGTGCGCGAGGGCGTCAGCAAGGAGGAGGCTCGCCACTTGCTGCACCAGCACCGGCTGGAAAAACTGCTCGTGGTCGACGAAGAGTTCCGCTGCATCGGCCTGCTCACCGTCAAGGATATCGAAAAAGCGACGCAGCACCCTAGTGCTTGTAAAGATGGCGAGGGCCGCTTGCGCGTCGCCGCCGCCTCGACGGTAGGAGATAAAGGTTACGAGCGCGCCTTGATGCTGATCGATGCCGGCGTCGATTGTCTCGTGATCGATACGGCGCACGGGCATTCCCAGCAGGTGCTCGATCAAGTCATGCGGATCAAGCGCGTCTCCAACCGGGTGTCGCTGATCGCGGGCAATGTCGCGACTTACGACGGCACCAAGGCGCTGATCGATGCCGGCGCGGACGCCATCAAGGTTGGCATCGGGCCGGGCTCGATCTGCACGACGCGGATCGTCGCGGGCGTCGGCGTGCCGCAGTTGACCGCCATCATGGAATCCGCCCGCGCGGCGCGGGAGGCCAATGTTCCCGTGATCGCGGATGGCGGAATCAAATATTCCGGCGATTTCGCCAAGGCGGTGGCGGCCGGCGCCGATAGCGTCATGATCGGCTCGTTGCTGGCGGGCACGGACGAGAGCCCCGGCGAGGTCTATCTCTATCAGGGCCGCTCGTTCAAATCCTACCGCGGCATGGGCTCGGTCGGTGCCATGGCGCTGGGCTCGGCGGACCGTTATTTCCAGCAGGACATTCGCGACAGCCTGAAGCTGGTCCCAGAGGGTGTCGAGGGCCAGGTGCCCTATCGTGGCCCCGCTGGTGCGATTCTGCATCAACTCGCCGGCGGCCTGCGCGCGGCGATGGGCTATGTCGGCGCGGCGACGGTGGCCGAATTCCAGGAGCGCGCGAAATTCGTGCGGATTTCCTCGGCGGGCCTGCGCGAAAGCCATGTCCACGATGTCGGGATTACGAGGGAGAGCCCGAATTATCCGACAGGGGTTTGAATAAGCCCCAGACCGCACCGGATAAGGATTGGACCGGATTCGGAGCGTTAAGCTCCGGGCGTGGTGTCAACGGCAGCCCGGCGGGCGCGCTTTAGACGGGAGTTCTTTGCGAAGACGCGTCTCCGGCCTTTGACTCTCCCGCCACTTTCCCCGACACAGGGTGTCCTTTTCATTTCGGGACACCCCATGAGCGTACAATCCATCCTGTTGCCAGCCTTCGCCGAGGTTGGCTTGATCTTCGTTCTCCTGGCTTTGATGGTGAAAAGCCGTGGGGAGGCGCGAAAGGCGGGACTGGCTCCGCGCGAAACGGCTTTGAACAACGAGGCTTATCCGCCCAAGGCGCGCCAATATGCCCATGCCTATGCCAATCAGTTCGAAATGCCGGTGCTGTTCTTCGTCGCCGTCGTGCTCGCCATCGTGGTCCGGCAGGCGGGCACTTTGTTTGTCGCGATCGAATGGGTGTTCGTGGCGGCGCGGATCGCGCATGCCTTCGTTCATGTCACCAGCAATAACCTCTCGCTGCGCGGTCCTCTGTTCGCCGTGAGCGCGGCTTGCACTCTCGTTCTCTGGCTCCTGATCGCCTCCGGCGTCTTGGTGGGCACGCCATGACCCCCGGCGGACGGCTCGCGGCGGCCATTGAAGTCTTCGCCGATATCGAGGCTCGCCACCGCCCGGCGGCCGAGGCCTTGAAGGATTACGGCCTGGCGCATCGCTTCGCCGGCTCCAAGGACCGGGCGGCCGTCGCGGCCTATGTGTTCGACGCGTTGCGGCGCCGGGCCTCGTCGGCGTGGCTGATGGGCGCGGAGACGCCGCGCGCCATCGTCCTGGGGGCGCTATCGCGTGCGCGCGGTCTCGATGTCGAGGCGATTGCCGCGCTGTGCGACGGGGAGGCGCATGCGCCGGAGCCGTTGAGCGAGCAAGAGCGCGCGGCTCTGACCGCGCAAGATTTTTCCGCCGCCTCGCCCGCTGTGTTGGGCGATTTCCCGGAATGGCTGAGCGAGAGCCTCGCCGCCGTGTTCCCGGACACGCTTGCCGTCGAAATGCAGGCCATGGCCGCCAGGGCGCCGCTCGACATTCGCGTCAATACGCTGCGCTCGACGCGGGAGAAGGCGATGAATGCTCTGTCCCATCTCGATCCCGCGCCGGCGCTTTATGCGCCGCAGGGATTGCGTCTGCCGCTTGGCCCGGATGGTCGCGGCCCGGCCCTGAGCGGCGAACCCGCCTTCATCAAAGGGCTCGTCGAGGTCCAGGACGAGGGCTCTCAGCTCGCCGCCATTCTGGCGGGCGCCAAACCTGGCGAGCAGGTGCTCGACCTCTGCGCCGGCGGCGGCGGCAAAACGCTCGCGCTGGCGGCGATGATGGACAACAGGGGGCAGATCTACGCCAGCGATACCGAGGGGCGCCGCTTGATGGGGCTCTATCCCCGGCTCGGCAAATCGGGCGCGCGCAACGTGCAGCTCCGCGCGCCGCGCAGGGGCGTGCCGCCGCTCGACGATCTCAAGGGGCGCTGCGATCTTGTCCTGGTCGATGCGCCCTGTACCGGCACCGGAACCTGGCGCCGCAACCCCGATGCCAAATGGCGCGTACGCCCCGGCGCCTTGGAGCAACGCATCAAGGAGCAAGACGAGGTGCTCCAGCAGGCCGCGCTTTACGTCAAACCGGGCGGCCGGATCGTTTACGTCACCTGCTCGCTGCTGCAAGAGGAGAACGAGGCGCGCGTCGCGCATTTCCTGGGGTCGCGGGACGATTTCGTGCTGCGCCCGCCGCAAGAGGTGGCGAAGGCTGCGGGTCTCGAAGTCTTGGTGCCCTTTGCCGATCCCAGCGGAACGGGTCTACGTCTCTCGCCCTTACGGACGGGAACCGACGGCTTCTTCATCGCGGAATTAGACCATGTCGCGAAAAAGCCGTAGGCTCTTTCGATCGATGGCGCGCTCTAACCCCTTAGTAACAAGCCGATAATCGCGCTACGGCGCAAGCGAGAGGAAGGCGGCGGCGGTTCCCCGGGCCTCCCTTTGCCGCGCGCGTTGTTCCTCGCGCAGCAACAGAGCGATCTCGCGCAGCGGCGTCACGGCATTTTGCCAGGCCGCCGCGAGGCGTTGGCGAAGCAAAAGCGGGGCGGCCGGCGCGTCTTGCTCCTCTTCTCCGGCGAAGAGCCGGGCAATGTCGTGAATGGCGACACGGCGGGGCGGGGCGCCAACGCTAGGGGAAATGACGAGGTAAGATGACATGTTGGTCTCCTATGTGGGAAGACCATAGCGAGGCCGGATTGCCGCCCCCTCAAACCAATCGCTCGAATTGTCACAGCTGCTGGCAAGGATTTTTTAAGGCTTGGGCGCTCCTTCGCGCATCAAAACCATTCAGTTTTGCCGTCTCATGGTTTAGGGCAGGCGGAGCTTAGAGCATTTTCCACGAAAGTTGCAGACTATTGGGATCGATAAAATGTAAGAGGGGCAAAACCCCGGGCGATTAAGCTGTCGCGGCGCGGGTTTTGATTATTTCGGGCAGCATCGCGATGCCGGCGTGGTTCGGCGCGCCGAGCCTCGCGCCGACATAATCCCAGAA